>Ga0308163_10000541_pt1 | contig 63816 bp, 62 predicted proteins | sample PhyTR1_FD_201037 | JGI IMG/M metagenome (GOLD analysis project Ga0308163, IMG submission 201037) | Phyllosphere microbial communities from UC Gill Tract Community Farm, Albany, California, United States - DLSLT.R1 | ecosystem: Host-associated > Plants > Phyllosphere > Unclassified | place: USA...
TTGGCTTTTAATTTAGAACAAAATGAACTTAAAAATATATTCACTGATCGCAGCCGGGGCATTTGTCCTTTCAGTTCAAACTGGTTGTAAAAAAGACTTTTTAGATAAAAACCCGATTAATCAGGTAACTGCTGACCAGGCTTTCACTACTGCCGCAGCGGCCGAAAAATTAATCCAGGGCGCTTATGACGGAAGATACAATGATTACAATATCTGGGATTACCAGGTAAACGGAGATGTAAAATCTGACAACTGTTATGCTGGTGGTGATAACCAGGCAAATATTCAGATTGACCTGTTTACACCGAACGCTACGAATGGTAACGTTTCAAGAGACTGGTCGGCACTATACATCGACATTAAAAACGCCAATGAAGTTCTGGAGAATGTTCCAAACATCAATGATGCAGCGCTGGATGCGGGCGGCAGAAGAAATCAGATCCTGGCAGAAGCCAGAGGACTGCGTGCCTATGCTTACTTTAACCTGTTAAGGTTATTTGGCCCTGTTCCGCTGATCCTGAAAACACCTTCCTCCATTGCAGAGACACAACCTTCCAAAGCTACTGCAGATGCCGTTTATGCACAGATTATTTCAGATCTCGAATTTGCTGCTACAAATGCTCAGACTACTGCTGTAAACAAGGGCATCTTTACAAAAGGCGCGGCCAATGCACTGCTTGCAAAGGTATATGCGTCACAGGCAACGCCAGACTGGACAAAGGTGAACACTTATTGTGATGCCACCATTGCTAACGGATACACGTTGTTTGGAAGCTTTAGCGGTCTGTTTGATGAAGCAAATGAAAACAATTCAGAATCGATCTGGGAGATGCAGTTTGACGGAAGTCAGCACAGCAACTGGATGCCTGGTGTTATTGTAGGGACAGGATGGAAAAGATTTGATACGCCAACAAATGACTTGTCGGCAGCCTACGATGCTGAGGGCGATGTCATCCGTAAAAACGCGAGTATCTCATTCAGAGATGTAAGCAGCGACGGATGGTCTGACAATTACTGGCCAAAAACAAAATATCCTTTTGTAAATAAGTACAGAGCAGACACAAAAAGTAATATCTACACACTTCGTCTGGCAGATATCCTGCTGCTGAAAGCAGAAGCACTGAATGAAATCAGCGGAAGCGGATGGTCACAATCAAAAGTTATTGTTGACCAGATCAGAAAAAGGGTAAGCCTGGCAGGAACACCTGCGGCAGATCAGGCTTCAATGCGTCTGGCAATTGAAAAAGAGCGCCGATTAGAACTTGCTTTTGAAGGCCACAGGTGGTTCGACTTACTGAGAACCAACAGGGCTATCACTGTTATGAATGCACAGAAAGATGGCAGCGGTACATCACTGAACTATAATGTGACGGCAGCAAAACTTTACTTCCCTATTCCACAGGCTGAGGTTGACAGAAATCCAAATATTAATAAATAATGAAGAAATCTATAATATTTGCCTTCACACTTGCTTTAGCAGCCTGCTCAGCAACAAAAACTATCACTGGCACGCATCAGAATACTGATGCTGCCAGTGATGTTGCCTTCTGGCTGACCACGGGGGACCGCTCAGTACTGCTGGAAAAGCAAACCACTGTATTGAATTTTGGCGATCCGAAAAACAGCAACCCTACTATTACAGTGGATGAATCACAGAAATTTCAAAGTATTGATGGCTTCGGCTACACCCTTACAGGCGGCAGTGCCGGACTGATCAGTGCAATGAACCCGGCAGCACAGGATTCGCTGCTGCAAAATTTATTCTCTGCAAAAGGCAATGGCATTGGCGTAAGTTACCTACGGGTAAGCATCGGTGCTTCTGATATGAGTGCTGATACTTTTACCTACAATGACCTGCCAGCCGGACAAACTGACGCTGAACAGGCAAAGTTTTCTATCATTAAAGATATGGCTGCACTGGTACCCGTACTGAAAAAGATCATTGCCATCCAGCCAAAAATCAAGATCCTCGGATCTCCCTGGTCTGCTCCTACCTGGATGAAAACGAACAACAGCTTTAAAGGCGGCAGTCTGAAACCAGAGTATTACCAGTCTTACGCAAAATATCTGGTGAAATACATTGAGGCGATGAAAGCGCAGGGAATTGTAATCGATGCATTAACGATACAGAATGAGCCTTTACACCCCGGTAATGTTCCAAGTATGTATATGGAGGCAAAAGATCAGGCGATCTTTATCAAGACCGCACTGGGACCTTTGTTTAAAACTTCGGGTATCAAAACAAAGATCATCCTGTATGATCATAATGCCGACAGGCCGGATTATCCTATTTCTATCTTAAACGATGCTGAAGCCAAACCTTATGTGGATGGTTCTGCGTTCCATCTATATGCAGGCAAGATCTCTGCCTTAAGCACTGTCCATGACGCTCATCCTGATAAGAACCTGTATTTTACAGAGCAATGGGTTGGTGGGCCCGGTAAATTTGATGAAGATCTGAAATGGCATGTATCCACATTGATCATTGGTGCCACCCGTAACTGGAGCCGAAATGTTCTGGAATGGAACCTGGCTGCTGATCCATCTTATGGCCCGCATACTGTTGGCGGTTGTGTAACCTGCTTAGGTGCCATTACAGTGAGTCCTGCAGTTACAAAAAATGTGGCCTACTATGTTATCGGTCATGCCTCAAAGTTTGTGAGCCCGGGCTCTGTAAGGATTGCCTCCAACATCAGCGGCGATCTGCAGAATGTAGCATTTAAAACTCCTGAGGGAAAAACGGTGCTGATTGTTGCGAACGGAAACCGTTCAGAGCAATCATTCAATATCCAGAGCAAAGGAAAAGCGGTTACAGCAGTACTCGCCGGCGGAGCTGTTGGAACTTTTGTCTGGTAAAACGCTTTGGCAAGGCTATTGCTGAAATCAACCTATGAACAGATCAATCTTAATTTTAAGTGCAGCTGCTTTTATCGCAGTTGCCTGCCAGAGCAAAACCACAGAAGAGAAAATTGACAGTCTCGCAAAATCACCTGATACCGTTGCTTCACAGTCTAAAGCATGTTATGCTTATAGGAAGAACCGGGATACGGTTACACTTTCTTATACAGTTGCAGGAAACACAATTGCCGGCGAGTTCAGCAATAACCTGTTTGAAAAGGACAAGAACTCCGGACAGATTAACGGAATTATCAAAGGAGACACTATTATCGCAGATTATACTGCCAAAGGTGAGGGTGTAACATCAGTAAGACAGGTGGTATTCTTAAAAAAAGGAGACCAGTTGCTGGAAGGTTATGGTGATACCGAAGAAAAAGATGGCAAGATGGTATTCCGTAAAATCAATGAACTGAAGTTCATTAACGCTGTAGGAATGACGGTAGTGGACTGCAAATAGGAATTAAAAAGCAAACAAAGCGTTTCGAATCCTTTAAAAGGCCTCAAAACGCTCCCAAAATCCGTCAACCGGAAGTTTGGCAAATATATTTACAGGTTCCTTTTTTACGGGATGTAAAAACTGTAACCTGCGTGCATGCAAGCAGATACTACCTTTACGGCTGCCCCTTGGGTAGCCGTATTTGTTATCTCCCACAATTGGACAGCCTAATGTTGACAACTGTACCCTGATCTGATGCGAGCGCCCCGTTAAGGGATCAACCTCAATCAGGTAATAACCGCCAAGTTCACCGATCAGCCGGTAGCTGAGTTCTGCGCGCTGGCTGCCTTCTACTTCTTTAAGATGCGGGGTAACCACATTTGTTTTAGGGTTCTTCACCAGCCAGTGTACCAGCGTACCCGAAGGGATTGCTGGTTTATTCCTTACCACCGCCCAATAGGTTTTCTTTACTTCCCTGTTTTTAAAAACAGCATTCATCCGCTCCAGCGCCTTGCTCGTTTTGGCAAACAGGATCACCCCGCTTACGGGCCGGTCCAGGCGGTGTACCACACCAAGAAATGCACCACCAGGTTTATTGTACTTTGCCGCGATGTATTTTTTTACCATTTCATCCAAAGGTTCATCTTTGGTTTCGTCTACCTGTACGATATCACCGGAACGCTTGTTAATAGCAATCAGGTGATTGTCCTCGAAGAGTATGTCTTTGTCAGTTACCGGCATTTAGTATTGCTCCTTTTCATTTGGAAAGTCGTTGGCTTTCACATCCCTGATATAAGATTTTGCTGCACCCAGGATTTCTTCGTACAGGTTCACATACTGACGAAGGAAACGGGGTTTGAAGCCTTTGGTTAATCCGATCATATCATTTACAACCAATACCTGACCGTCGCAATGCGGACCGGCACCAATGCCTATGACAGGAATATGCAGGTTTTCAGCCACTTCCTTCGCCAAAGCTGCCGGAATCTTTTCAAGCACAACTGCAAAACAACCAGCATCCTGTAAGGCTTTTGCATCAACTTTCAGCTTTTCAGCTTCAGCCTCATCTTTAGCTCTTACTGTATAGGTACCGAACTTATAGATCGACTGGGGGGTTAATCCCAGGTGGCCCATTACCGGGATACCAGCTGTAATGATCCTTTCGATAGAATCTACAATCTCAGTTCCGCCTTCAAGCTTTACCCCGTGGGCACCGGATTCTTTCATGATCCTGATTGCAGAACTCAGCGCTTCTTTGGAATTGCCCTGGTATGATCCAAAAGGAAGATCAACCACAACAAATGCTCTCGTTGCTCCCCTTACTACGCCCTGAGCATGATAGATCATCTGATCCAGGGTGATAGGTAATGTAGTTTCGTGGCCAGCCATCACATTCGATGCTGAATCACCTACCAGTAAAACATCCAGACCGGCATCGTCGAGAACCGTAGCCATAGAATAGTCGTAGGCAGTTAACATCGATATTTTTTCGCCACGCTGCTTCATTTCCTGCAAAATGTGGGTCGTGATACGTTTTACTTCTTTGTGTACAGACATAAATTTATGCTTTAAGCGGACAAAATTAGGGTATTCATTTGAGAAACCGGTGTGTTCACATTTATTATATACACAGCGGAGCGTAACATTTTAATCCTTTCAAAAAAAATCTTGATTTAACTGCGTAAAAACGTATCTTTGTATCCCGAAATGAACGGAGTATCCAACATCACATTTTTCAGCTCTTACAGCGCTATCAATTCGCTAATTTCCGGTTCATTAACCCCTTTTTTCAAATTATTTTCTCATTTTAATCACGATGACTAACTACACCAAGTTACCTGCGATCCTGTTATTGGCTGACGGTACCGTTTACCACGGTAAAGCTGCCGGAAAAATTGGCACAACAACAGGAGAGATTTGTTTCAATACCGGAATGACTGGGTATCAGGAAATTTTTACTGATCCTTCTTATTTTGGTCAGATCATGGTCACCACCAATGCCCATATCGGTAATTACGGAATTCACAAAGAAGAGATCGAATCAGATTCGATTAAAATTGCAGGTTTGGTTTGTAAAAATTACAACATTGGTTACAGCCGCAAGGAAGCGAGTGAATCTATACAGGATTATTTCCAGAATGAGAACATCGTTGGAATATCTGACATTGACACCCGTTCACTGGTGAGAAAGATCAGGGACCAGGGAGCAATGAATGCGATTATCTCTTCAGAGATCACTGATATTGATGAACTGAAAGCCAGACTGGCAAGTGTTCCCTCGATGGATGGTCTTGAGTTATCTTCTCAGGTTTCTACCAAAGAGCCTTATTTCTACGGTTCCCCGGATGCTACCTATAAAGTTGCAGCGGTAGATTTCGGAATCAAGAAAAATACACTGCGTAATTTTGACGAGAGAGACTTATATGTACAGGTTTTCCCGGCCAGGACTTCTTTCGAAGAAATGGATAAATGGGGAGCTGATGCTTACTTCATCTCTAATGGCCCGGGCGATCCGGCAGCAATGCCTTATGCGATTGAGATGGTTAAAGAGATCCTTGAAGCTGACAAGCCATTATTTGGTATCTGTTTAGGTCACCAGTTACTGGCACAGGCAAACGGAATCGGCACCATGAAAATGTTCAATGGCCACAGGGGCTTAAACCACCCGGTTAAAAATATAATTAAAGATCATTGTGAAGTTACTTCCCAGAACCACGGTTTTGGTGTCATCCCTGATGAAGTAAGAAACTCTGATAAAGTAGAAATTACCCACATCAACCTGAACGACCAGTCGATCGAAGGTATCCGTGTAAAAGGAAAGAAAGCATTCTCGGTACAATATCACCCTGAATCTTCACCTGGTCCGCATGATTCACGTTACCTGTTTGATGATTTCATAGGTATGATCAAAGGCGAAAAAACCTGGTAGGAATTTCAGCCGCGTTTATCATCATTATACCAACATATTTAAAAGGATTGTGCAATATCAATCCTTTTTGCGTGAAAACCTTATTACATTTATCCTATGGATAGAACCAAACCCATTATCAGTGTCCGTAATCTGGTAAAAAATTATGCTGACTTCACTGCGGTGAAGGGGTTGAGCTTTGATGTTTACGAGAATGAGATTTTCGGACTGCTTGGCCCTAATGGTGCAGGGAAAACCACAACCCTCGAAATCATCGAGACCCTGCGGGAGAAGACATCAGGCGAAATTACCGTAGATGGCTTTTCGGTAGATCATGATGCCAGTGAAATCAAACGTATTATCGGCGTACAGCTGCAGGCCGCAGGATATTACCCCAACCTTAACCTGGTGGAGCTGATGGAACTTTTTGCCGGTCTGTATGGGGTAGACATCAAACCCATGGAAATGCTCGAAAAGGTAAACCTGCAGGATAAGGCAAAAGCAAAATACAAGGCTTTATCCGGCGGGCAGAAGCAGCGTTTTTCTATTGCTACCACACTGCTCAATGCGCCCAAGATCATTTTCCTGGATGAACCTACTACCGGACTTGATCCGCAGGCCAGAAGGAACCTGTGGGATCTGATCATTGAGATCCGCAAAAATGGCACGACCGTGGTGATCACTACACATTATATGGATGAAGCTGAACAGCTGTGTGACCGTGTCGCTTTTGTTGAACATGGTGAAATCATTGCGCTTGACTCACCTGACAACCTGATCGATCAGCTGCTCAGCCGTGGTTTTGAGCGTAAGAAGGAAGTAAAAAGAGCCAATCTGGAAGATGTATTCATCAACCTGACCGGTAAAGAGTGGCGTCAAGGCTAACAAAATCGAAAATGAATACACCATATAACCATACTAAAGCTACCCTTGCACTTGCGAAAGCCAGTTTCCGCTCGATCATGCGCAGCCCTTCGGCAGTAGTGTTTACCCTTGCCTTTCCGCTGATCTTCATCCTGATTTTTGGCTTTCTGGGCGGCAGCGGTATCAGGATACACCTGGCAGTAGCGCCGGGATCAGATCTGCAGAATCCTGTCATCAAAGCGTTGGAACAAACTGATGTGATTGATCTGGAAAAAGATAAAACCGCAGCAGATATTCAGCAGTTGCTTGAAAAAGGAAAAATTGCCGGGGTAATTGACGTTCATAAAAATTCAGTTCCACAGCCTGCATACCTGGCAGATGTAAAATATACATCAGCTTCAGTAGACAAAGGCAACATTCTTAAATCTGTCTTGAAAAACCTGATGTACACCCTGAATTACCGTGACCTGAAACCCTCCGTGGCGGAGATCAAAGAGAGCACTGTTCATGGCAGGAACTACAGGACGATCGATTTTATTTTACCCGGACAACTGGGATTCTCCCTGCTGAGCACAGGTGTCTTTGGAACTGCATTTATATTTTTCAGTCTGAGACAGACACTAGTAATCAAACGTTTTTTTGCCACGCCAGTAAAAAGGGCAAGCATTGTTCTGGGTGAAGGCATAGCGAGAATCGGCTTTGCACTACTGGGCGCAATGTTTATCATTCTGGTTGGCCATTTCTTCTTTCAGTTCACACTGATCCACGGGCTGGTCACCATATTGAATATGCTGGTTTTGTCAGTGATAGGCCTGATCGTCTTTATGGGATTTGGATTTGTGGTTTCTGGTATCGCCAGAAGCGAAAGTACCATTCCCCCTATTGCAAATATTATCACGCTGCCCCAGTTTTTATTGTCGGGCACTTTTTTTTCCATAGATCTTTTTCCATCCTGGCTGCAGCCGATCAGCAGGGCTTTACCGCTTACCTATCTGAACGATGCTATGCGACAAGTGGCTTTTGAGGGTGCAGGGCTATGGGATGTAAAATTACAGATTTTAATAATGCTGATCTGGGGCATAGGAATTTATGCGCTGGCAGTCAAGGTATTCAAATGGGAGTAATTTTTATAGGGCAATACGTCCCTATAGTTTAAATTTTATTTTAACTTTGATAATCAACTGGGTAATTGTAATATTTACACTAAGGATATATAACACTTAAAACAAATAAAATGAGTTTAATTATTGATGTTCATGCAAGGCAAATCCTCGATTCACGAGGTAACCCTACTGTTGAAGTAGAAGTAATCACTGAAAATGGTCAGATGGGCCGTGCGGCTGTACCTTCTGGTGCAAGTACCGGTAAACACGAAGCCGTTGAGTTAAGAGACGGGGATAAAAAAGTCTACATGGGCAAAGGTGTTTTAAAGGCTGTTGAAAATGTAAACAAGAAAATTGCTAAAGAACTTCAGGGTATTGATGTATTTGAGCAAAATCTGATTGACAAAGCCATGATCGACCTTGACGGATCAGAAAACAAAGGTAACTTAGGTGCTAACGCGATCTTAGGCGTTTCTTTAGCTGTTGCTAAAGCGGCGGCTGCAGAAAGCAGACAACCATTATACCGTTACATTGGCGGAGTAAATGCAAATACTTTACCTGTTCCAATGATGAACATCCTGAATGGTGGTGCTCACGCGGATAACAAAATTGACTTCCAGGAGTTTATGATCATGCCATTAGGTGCAGGCAGCTTCTCTGAGGCGTTGCAAATGGGAACTCAGGTATTTCACCACCTGAAAGATGTATTAAAGAAAAAAGGTTACTCTACTAACGTAGGTGATGAAGGCGGTTTTGCTCCAAACATCGGTTCAAATGTTGAGGCGATTGAAACTGTGTTGACTGCAATTGAAACTGCCGGTTTCACTCCTGGTAAAGATATCTGGATCGCTATGGATGCTGCTGCATCTGAGATGTATGATTCAAAAACACAAACTTATAACTTCCACAAATCATCAGGTGAGAAATTAACTTCTGACGAGATGGTTAAATACTGGGTAGACTGGTCTAACAAATATCCTATCGTTTCTATCGAAGATGGTTTGGATGAGGATGACTGGGCTGCATGGGAGGCTTTAACTTTAGCTATCGGTAACAAAGTACAGCTGGTAGGTGATGACTTGTTCGTAACTAACGTAAAACGTTTACAACAAGGTATTGATAAAAACATTGCAAACTCTATCCTGGTTAAAGTAAACCAGATCGGTTCATTAACTGAAACCATCAATGCAGTATCTCTTGCACAAAACAGCGGTTATACTTCAGTAATGAGTCACCGTTCTGGCGAAACAGAAGATACTACAATTGCTGATTTAGCTGTAGCTTTAAACTGTGGTCAGATCAAAACCGGTTCTGCTTCACGTTCAGACAGGATCGCAAAATACAACCAATTGTTACGTATTGAAGAAGAATTAGGTTCTGCAGCACGTTTCATCGGTAAAGACTTCAAATTCATTAAATAATCTGCAGGTTGGCATTTGATTGTTAACCGATGATTATGAGGATTTTAAAAACATCCGGAGTTTTAAACTTCGGATGTTTTTTTTTATATACATTTGTCTTATGAACAGATTGCTGGATATCTTTAGGAACAAATACTTTCTGTCAGCCGCAGCCTTTGTGGTATGGATGTTATTCTTTGATAAAAACGACATGCTCTCTCAATATGAATACCGTGCAGAAGTACATAAACTGCAGGAGGAGAAAGACTTTTATGAAAAGGAAACTGCCCAGGTAAAAAAAGACCTCAACGAACTGAATACCAATTTAAATACTGCTGAGAAATTTGCCCGGGAAAAATACTTTATGAAAAAAGATAATGAGGATGTGTTTATCATCATTAAGGAAACACCGAAAGACTAAATTGCCCCATTTCTTTTCCTTAAGAACCATTCCGTGCTGAGCAATACCACAATCAGCACGAACAACCACTTAAAGTTGATCAGCTCTTCATACCTGCGGTCTTCATAACTCAGGGTTTTCATCTGTTTGTTTTTCAATAAATTCTGTTGCAAAGCGGCTATCTGATCATAATGGTACATTTTACCATTGGTCTGATTTGAAAGCTGGTAAAGTAGCTGGTGATTGGCTACTGTCTGCTGAAACTCTGCCACCAGTGCATCGATAATAAAAGAGCCCTTTGCTGTATACTTCTGCGATCCAAGTCCTGTTTTTGCCATATAGCTATAACTTCCAGGCGGCAGTATACCTGCATCCAGCTGATAAGCTGATTCAAATCGGGAGAAGCTGAAGTTATAGGTTTTACTTTTCCCGTTCTTTAATTGAATAGTCACCTCAGACGTATTTACCGGCGCATAACTGTCATTGTATAAACTTGCATTAAGCAGGATATGTTCATTTTCATCAAAGACCTGTTTTGCCGGGTGTACTACAAACTTCCTTTTATCATCCTTCACCGACAAATATTGCACTATTTTACTCATCAGGGAAGAAAATACCGGTACTTGCTGGTTTTCCCTTGCCTCTGAGAACTTCCACTTCCATAAGCCCTCGCCTATGAGATAACCGAGTTTACGGCCATTCATATTCATAAAAAACAGTTGCGGCAATTGGGTGCTAACCTTACCTTTCCGCTGGTTAAGCACAGCCTGGAAATCTCCAAAGGTTTTCAGTTCTCCTGTTGCGGCCTGTAAAGGATCAAAATTTTCAATAACCTTACGGGAAGCAGCATCCAGATCAAACACCGAAGTACCTGTATTGATATCACTGTAGGCATATACAATTCCTCTGCCGTTAGCTGCGATATTTACACCGCTTTGTGACTGGTTAAACTGACTGATGTTACTTTGTGCACCGACAATAAACCAGAGTGGTACTTTGGCAGCACGGATCTTTTCCATAAAACTGTTTGCATCATAGGCAAGTCCAGGTAACTGGTAAAGTACCACCAGCCCGTATAGTTTTGGGTCTGCAGTTGCCAGTTTGTCTCCCGTCTGCAGAGATACATCATAACGTTTGTTCCCCGCCAGGGCTTCCTTTAAAGCGGAAAGGTCAGGATGCGGGGACGCAGCTGCGATCAGGATCTTCTGGCGATCGTCAATTACTTCTACGATCAGCTGCTGGCTATTGTTCTTCACAGAAACCTCTCCTTGAACTGGGGAAAGACTAACTGTATACTGGTGTGTACCGATTCTGGTTGCTTTTAACGTCACAGGAATATTTTTTAGAAACTGACCGGAGTTGGGCCTTAGCATTTCTTCATGGAGCTTCTTTCCGTTTTCTGTGACGGTAAGCCTCGTATCGGCGCCGGCACACTGCCAGGCTTCTGCCTGAACTTCGATCCTGAAATCATTATCCAGGTAAACCAGTTCGTTACTGTTGATATTGGCGATCAGAAGATCTTTTTTTGCGGTTGTATCACCGAGGGCAATTGTATATACAGGCGCCTTTAAATCATCAATACTGGCCGCAGGGCTGCCACCCCTGTTAAAGATGCCGTCTGTGGCAAGAATTACCGCTCCCACATTCCTGTTCAGAAGTTCATCCTTAAGCTGGTTCACAAGAGTTGAAGCATCGGTCAGCTTCCCCCTATAGCTAAAATCGAGGCCTTTACTGACATGATCACTAAAACTATAGTCTCTTACATCATATTGCTGGGATATTTCATCTCTGAGCTGCTGAAGGGCTTTCCTGTACTTCACGCTATCAAAGCCGGCCGGTGCATTAGCACCTGCAGATTCTGAATTGTCCTGCGCGATGACAACAATGGGTTTCTCCAGTGTATAACTGATCTGTTTGATCAGAGGAGAACACAATAGCCAGAGGATTAAGCATACAGCAAGACCCCTGAGAACAGCCAGTGAAATCCTCAGTGTTTTTGTCATTGCAGCAGCCCGCCCGTATATAAGCCAGGCAAAGAAGACTCCTGTCAGTAAGCAGCAAAGAATCGCTAAAAAGGAGTAGAAAGTAAATGAATTGCCCATCGCCTGAAGTAAAGATGCAAAAAAAAAGCGTCAGGGAAAATCCCCGACGCCAGTATATAGTGCATTTATATCGCTTTGTTATAACATACCGCCACAAACAGACAATACCTGTCCGGTAACATATGCGCTCATGTCAGACGCCAGGAACACACAAACATTAGCCACATCTTCTGGCTCTCCTGCTCTTTTCAGCGGAATGCCTTCTTCCCAGCCTTTTACTACCTTAGGGTCAAGCACCTCAGTCATTTCGGTACGGATAAATCCGGGAGCAACAACATTGGTACGGATATTTCTTGAGCCCAGCTCTTTCGCTACAGATTTGGAAAAGCCGATAATACCAGCTTTGGAAGCTGCATAATTTGCCTGCCCTGCATTGCCCTGAACGCCAACTACAGAACTCAGGTTAATGAATGAACCTTTGCGGGCTTTCATCATGATCTTTGAAGCCGCTTTAGTCACATTGAATACCGATTTCAGGTTTACATTGATCACATCATCCCATTGTTCTTCGCTCATACGCATCAACAGGCCGTCTTTGGTAATACCTGCATTGTTTACAACAATATCCAGTGCACCAAATTCAGCAACAATATCACTGATCAGCTTTTCAGCCTCGTCAAATTTAGAAGCATCAGAACGGTAGCCTTTGATTTTTGTTCCGAAAGACTGCAGTTCCTGCTCCAGGGCCTCCCCTTTTTCTACAGAAGACAAATAGGTGAAAGCAACGTTAGCACCCTGTTCAGCAAACTTCTCAGCAATCTTGCGGCCAATGCCTTTTGAAGCACCGGTAACCAATGCTGTCTTTCCTTCTAATAATTTCATAGTATAAATAATTTTTGTTTGGCAGTATCCGGAGAATGCTGCGCTGAATTTGTTCGTTTGATTGAGTTACACTTTAGGTTCCTGCTGACTTAAACAATGGAAGCTGCCCAGTCCCCAGATGATATCTGTTGAATTGATCCCTACCACCTTCCTGTCAGGAAACGCGTCGCGGATGATGTTTAGTGCAATATCATCGTTAACATCCCCGAATATGGGCACAATTACTGCGGCATTGGCGATATAGAAATTAGCATATGATGCCGGCAGCCTTGTATCTTCATGTATCACCGGTGAGGGCATCGGCAGTTGAATGATATTTAAGGGCATCCCGTTGATCAGGCGCATTGCTTTCAGTTCTTCCAGATTTTCTTTCAGCAGGATATAGTTTTCATCCAGCGGATTGGATTCTATTACCGTCAATACCGTATTAGGGTTAACAAAACGGGTAATATCGTCAATATGGCCATCTGTATCATCCCCCACAATACCATCTCCAACCCAGAGAACCTGCAGGGCACCATAACATTCTTTCAGGTACTCTTCGATCTGTTCCTGATTGAGATGGGGATTTCTGTTTTCATTTAACAGACAGGCCCTCGATGTTAAAATCGTACCTGCACCATTGAACTCAACAGATCCGCCTTCCATTACTATCCCGGGGTTAAATACCGGAAGATTGAAATGATCGCCAATTCTGGTAGGGATCACATCATCCAGCTCATACGGAGGATATTTGTTTCCCCAGGCATTGTAATCCCAGTCGACCACCACCTTTTTCTGCGCTGAAGCAGGGTTGATAAGAAACGCAGGACCGTGATCACGGCACCAGGCATCATTGCTCGGGTTAAAGTAAAATTCTATCTGGCTGAGATCCGCTCCGGCTTCTTCCAGTTTCGTTAGCGCAAAAGCTTTTGTCGCTTCATCATTTACGTTAATCCGTACCTTCTCCCCAGTAGCTACAATTTTAATAAATTCGCAGTATGGTGCGTATATGGTATCCAGTTTACCAGGCCATGACGCTTCTTTGTGCGGCCATGTAAGCCAGGTAGCTTCATGTTCTTCCCATTCTGCCGGAAAGCGGTAACCGGCTCTCCTTGGCGAGTGATCAAATAGACTCGTCATCAATATATCTTTTAGTGATTTGCGAATAGCTGTCAATTCTTCTGTCGCGAAGGAACGGCCAGTGTGTTCTGTAACTGTTAGACAGGGTAAGGTCAAGTTCTACAACCTTTAGTTCCTCCTTATCATGTGAGCCCTGGTAAAGTAAAGATCCGAATGGGTTGGATACGAATGATCCGCCCCAGAAAGAAACACCTGCTTCTTCGCCTACACGGTTAATACTTACTACAGGAACGCCATTTGCAATTGCGTGTGAACGCTGAATGGTCTGCCATGCATTGTATTGTTCTTTATTTGTTTCTTCATCCTGCGTGGTTGCCCATCCTATTGCTGTAGGGTAAACGAGGAAATCAGCGCCCATGAGTGCCGTTAAACGGGCAGCTTCAGGATACCACTGGTCCCAGCAGATGAGTACACCAATTTTTGCGTATTTGGTTTTGAACACCTTATAGCCCAGATCGCCCGGGGTAAAGTAGAATTTCTCATAAAAGCCCGGATCATCAGGTATATGCATCTTGCGGTATTTACCTAAATAAGTACCATCGGCATCCAGAACAGCGGTGGTGTTGTGGTATAATCCTTCCGCTCTTTTTTCGAAAAGGGAAGCGATGATCACTACATTCAATTCAGCGGCAACAACTGACAAAGCATCAGTCGAAGGGCCTGGAATAGTTTCCGCAAGTTTGAAGTTCTCATAATCTTCCTCATCGCAGAAATAAAGCGATGTAAACAATTCCTGCAGGCACACTACCTGTGCACCCTGTGCTGCAATCTCGCGGATCTTTACAATTGCCTTATCTAAATTTTCTTGTTTGTTACTGGTACAGCTCATCTGCACCAATCCAACTTGTACTTTAGCCATTCTATGAAATTTTGTGGTGCAAAGTTAACAGAAATCTTTTAATTGATTATTGCCCGCCGGGAAATGATGTATTTAAGCTGACTATGAAGCCTTCGAAGATATGTCAGCAATACTATCCCTGTATTCCTGCTGCAGTTCAAACAGGCATTTGGCACACAGGCAGCTATCATAGTGCTCACTGATATACTGCACCTCATTGAGATTGAGCTGCACTACACTGCACTGGCATTTTGTATAAGAATTGGCCTTACACTCTATTGCCGAACTGCAGCGTTCGCATGGTATAATTTCGTGCTTAGCCATTGTGGGTGAGTATTAAAAATAAAAGTACGGTAAAATCAATTACCGTACTTTATCCGTTCAATTTTATGAGATTTAGATTATCCTGAGCAACTCACGCAACCATCTTCCATCGAGCATACCGGGCCGTCAGTAATTTCTTCAACTACCTGTTCGATAACTTCAGGTATTACAGGCTCCATAGCTTTACCAGCCTGGTTCTCTACAGTAAATTTAACTGCCTGGGAAGCTGCCTGGGTACGCAGGTAATACATACCTGTTTTCAAACCTTTCTTCCATGCGTAGAAGTGCATTGAAGTCAGTTTAGAAGTGTTCGGTGCATTGATAAACAGGTTAAGGGACTGCGACTGGCAGATATAAGCACCGCGATCGGCTGCCATATCAATAATACTGCGCATTTTAATTTCCCAAACTGTTTTATACAATTCCTTGATATAATCAGGAATCTCAGCGATATCCTGTACAGATCCGTTAGCCAGGATAATCCTGTCTTTCATCGCCGGTGTCCACAGGCCTAAAGCAACAAGGTCTTTTAACAGGTGTTTGTTTACCACAACAAACTCACCGCTCAATACACGTCTGGTATAGATATTTGAAGTATAAGGCTCAAAACATTCATTATTACCAAGAATCTGCGATGTAGAAGCCGTAGGCATCGGAGCAACAAGTAAAGAGTTACGCACACCATCTTTTACAACTTTGGCACGCAGGTCTTCCCAGTCCCAGCGGTTACTTGAAGGTTTCACATTCCACAGGTCAAACTGGAACTTGCCTTCAGACAAAGGAGAACCTTTGAAAGTTGTATAAGCACCATCTTTCAGTGCAAGATCATGCGAAGCTGTCATAGCCGCAAAATAGATCGTTTCAAAAATATCTTTATTCAGTTCTTTAGCACCCTCACTTTCAAAAGGCAGGCGCATCAGGATAAAGGCATCGGCCAGTCCCTGAACACCCAAACCAACTGGTCTGTGGCGCATGTTGGAATATCTTGCTTCTTCAATCGGGTAATAGTTATAATCAATTACCTTGTTCAGATTTAATGTAGCCTGGTAAGTTACCTCGTAAAGTTTCTGGTGATCAAACTCTCCGTTTACAACAAATCTTGGTAAAGCCAGGGATGCCAGGTTACATACGGCAACTTCATCCTTGGAGCTGTACTCCATGATCTCAGTACAAAGGTTAGAACTTTTGATAGTTCCTAAATTCTGCTGGTTTGATTTGCCGTTTGCAGCATCTTTGTACAACAAATAAGGAGTTCCGGTTTCAATTTGTGAATCGAGGATCGCAAACCATAATTCCTGTGCTTTGATGGTTTTACGGGCGCGGCCTTCTTTTTCGTAACGCTCATACAGCGCTTCAAATTCTTTACCCCAGCAATCAGAAAGTCCTGGTGCTTCATCCGGGCTGAATAAACTCCATTCGCCATTATCTTCTACACGCTGCATAAATAAATCGCAGATCCAGAGTGCATAAAACAAATCACGCGCACGCATTTCTTCTTTACCATGATTTTTACGAAGGTCCAGGAAAGAAAAAACATCTGCATGCCATGGCTCTAAATAGATTGCAAAAGCACCTTTACGCTTGCCTCCACCCTGATCTACATAACGTGCAGTGTCATTGAATACTTTTAACATCGGAACGATACCGTTACTGGTACCATTGGTTCCGCTAATATAAGCGCCTGTAGCCCGCACATTGTGGATACTTAATCCGATACCACCAGCACTTTGTGAAATTTTGGCAGTCTGTTTAAGGGTATCATAAATACCTTCGATACTGTCATCCTGCATTGTGAGCAGAAAGCACGAAGACATCTGAGGTTTCGGCGTGCCTGCATTGAACAATGTTGGTGTACCGTGGGTAAACCAGCGCTCGCTCATCAGGTTGTAACTTGCGATTACGCTATCGATATCATCCTTGTGGATTCCTACAGCAACACGCATATACAAATGCTGCGGGCGCTCAACGATGATTCCGTTTATTTTCAGCAGGTAAGATTTTTCCAGTGTTTTGAAACCAAAATAATCAAATCCAAAATCCCTGTCATAGATAATTGTACTGTCAAGGATATCGGCATTGGCTTCAATTACTGCCCATACATCATCGGCAATCAGGGAAGCTGATTTGTCAGTTTTTGGATCTACATAACGGTATAACATTTCCATCGTTTTTGAGAACGACTTGGTAGTGTTTTTATGCAGGTTTGATACGGCGATCCTGGAGGCCAGCAAGGCATAATCAGGATGCTTGGTAGTTAAAGAGGCAGCAGTTTCAGCGGCAAGGTTATCTAATTCTGATGTGGTAACACCATCATACAAACCTTCAATTACCTTCTTGGCTACATCTATAGGATCAACCAATTCAGCATTAAAGCCGTAACATAACTTCTCGATGCGGGCAGTGATCTTATCAAACCGCACCGCTTCCTTGCGACCATCTCTTTTTTCTACAAACATATTTTCTTTAGGTTTTGTATTTGCTTATTCAATGTTATTCGGGGCAGCGCCCAACACCGGCAATAATTAATTATTTAAAAATCATCATCAAGAGAGAAAGCAGATGCTTTGTCTTCGGATGACGTAAGTACTCCACTTTTCTGGTAATCACCAACACGTTTTTCAAAGAAGTTGGTTTTGCCCTGCAGTGAGATCATTTCCATGAAATCAAAAGGGTTGGTGGCGTTGTATATTTTATCATATCCCAGTTCTGCAGACCATCTGTCGGCCACAAACTCAATATACTGCGACATTAACCTGGCATTCATACCGATTAAAGCAACCGGCAATGCATCAGTTACAAATTCTTTTTCTATTTCTACAGCATCTTTGATAATGCCGTGAACCGCTTCCTGTGAAAGTCTGGTGTTTAACATTTTGTACAGCAGGCAGGCAAATTCGCAGTGCATACCCTCATCCCTTGAGATCAGCTCATTGCTAAAGGTTAACCCGGGCATTAATCCGCGTTTCTTTAACCAGAAGATAGAGCAGAAACTTCCGCTGAAAAAGATACCTTCAACCGCAGCAAAGGCAACCAAACGCTCTGCAAAGTTTCCTCCGTCGATCCATCTCAGTGCCCATTCTGCCTTTTTCTTTACACAGGGTACTGTCTCAATCGCGTGGAATAACCGGTCTTTCTCGGTTTCATCCTTGATATAGGTATCAATCAGCAGGGCATAGGTTTCAGAGTGGATATTCTCCATCATGATCTGGAAGCCATAGAAGCAACGGGCTTCAGGCAGCTGTACTTCACTCATGAAGTTTACGGCAAGATTCTCATTAACGATACCATCGCTGGCAGAGAAAAAGGCCAGGATATGAGAGATAAAGTGGCGCTCTCCATCATTCAGGTTATCCCAGTGTTTCTGATCGTCAGAGAGGTCTATCTCTTCCGCTGTCCAAAAACTAGCTTCACTCTTCTTGTACATTTCCCAGATTGCCGGGTACTTGATTGGCAACAGGACAAAGCGATCTTTGTTCTCTTTCAGTAATACTTCTTCTTCCATGGTTTATTTTAAATGATGTACAGACTATAAGCGTCGAAAAATCCGCGGATTTAGTATCTAATCCTAACCAATTAGATATTAAATCCTTAGCCAATAATATTTTGATGAGATCGACAGGATTTTTGTTAAAACAAATATAAACTTTGAGGCATTTAATCGTTAGCAATAGTTGTTAACAAGTGGGCGTAATTATCCACACCTAGGGGAAAAGATTACCGATAAATTACTTTAGAAAGTTGTTATTGATTTCTGGTTGTTACATGGAAGGCCTCCATAAATGTTAATAACATTTATGGAGCTGACTTTATCCGCCGGAAAATCAATGCTTAAGAGGGCTTACCGTAGGAAATGGTAACTTCTGACTGCCCTTTGTTGAAAAATCCGAGTTCCTTAGCGGCACTTTCGGAAACATCTATGATATATTTTCTGCTGTGCGGACCTCTGTCATTCACTTCAACCTCGACAGACTTTCCGTTAGAAACATTAGTCACTGTAACTATTGTACCCAAAGGAAGGCTCATATGTGCACAGGTAAATTTCCTGCCTCTGTACTTTGCCCCGCTGGTAGTTCTGCGGCCTTCGAATTTTTTATGATAATAGGTTGCGAGTCCTGTTTTTATCCGTGTTACGATACCTGTTCCGGCACCACTTTCTGTAACGTCTGATTGTGCGCTGACCTGCATAAAGACGAACATACTCAATAAAAGCAAACAGTATTTCATATTTAATTTCGTTGGTGAACTGCCAAAGATATATAAAAAAGACGGGGGTTTCCAAATAAAAAATGCCCAATGATCTGATCATCGGGCATTTATGCTGTTTATGGGTCTTCAGGCCCTATTTATCAGGAACAAAATTCATCGAAACTGAGTTCACGCAGTTACGTGTGTTTTTAGCTGTAAAGCCTTCTCCAAGAAATACGTGACCCAGGTGGGCTTTGCAATTTGCACATACAATTTCAGTACGTGATCCGTCTGCGTCCGGGATTCTGAGCACAGCACCTTTAATCTCATCATCAAAACTTGGCCATCCGCATTCTGATTCAAACTTAGACTCTGAACGGTACAGCGGCGCATTACAGCGCTTACAGGTATAGGTACCTTTAGCCTTGTTATTCAGCAATGTTCCGGTACCCGGATATTCCGTACCCTTGCGTACAATTACGTCCTCTTCTTCTTTCGTTAATTTATTCCATCCCATCTTGCTGGTAGTTTTAGTTGTATTTTCTTTGTCCTGTTTCTGGGCACAGGCAGTTAAGCCGGTAATCATGACGAAACCCATGATTAAGATTAGTTTGTTCATCATTGTGTGTAAGTGTTAGGCCTTATATACGATTAACAGCAGGAGCTGGTTTTTAGTGTCACTTCTCCGCAAATTGACAGTATTTTGATGATGATATCAAAAAAAATGAGGCCTAACCATTTGGTTAAGCCTCATTTTAATTATATGTATGAAGGATTACTTTTTCAATGCATCTGCCATAGCCTGTCCGATTTCAGCTGGACTTTCTACAACGGTAATACCGCATTCAGCCATAATCTTCATTTTTGCAGCAGCAGTATCATCAGCACCACCAACGATTGCACCTGCGTGACCCATTCTGCGGCCTGCAGGAGCAGTTTGTCCGGCGATGAAACCGACTACCGGTTTAGTACCATTTTCTTTGATCCACAGTGCAGCTTCAGCTTCCATACCACCACCAATCTCACCGATCATGATGATACCTTCAGTTTCAGGATCGTTCATCAACAGTTCAACAGCTTCTTTAGTTGTTGTTCCAATGATTGGATCTCCACCGATACCGATCGCTGTAGTGATACCTAAACCTGCTTTTACTACCTGATCAACAGCTTCGTAAGTAAGTGTTCCTGATTTAGAAACAACACCAACAGTACCTTTTTTGAAGATGAAACCTGGCATGATACCGATTTTAGCCTCATCAGCAGTAATTACACCAGGACAGTTAGGGCCGATCAAACGGCAATCTCTTCCGGCAATATATTCTTTAACCTGAATCATATCCTTTGTAGGGATACCTTCAGTAATACATACAATAACTTTAATTCCAGCTTCAGCAGCTTCCATGATGGCATCCGCAGCGAATGCAGGTGGAACAAAGATGATAGATACATTGGCACCAGCCTGATCAACCGCATCTTTAACCGTATTAAAAACCGGTTTGTCTAAATGAGTTTGTCCGCCTTTACCAGGTGTTACCCCGCCAACTACGTCAGTTCCGTATTCTATCATTTGCGAAGCATGGTAAGTACCTTCATTTCCGGTAAAACCTTGTACAATTACTTTTGAATCTTTATTTACTAAAACACTCATGTATCTATAATTTTTTATGCAAATCTAAGATTATTGCATGGAATGCCAAATGCAATTCAAACATTAATGAAATTAATACAAACACTATTTAGCAATTCCTTCCGAATGGAATTGAAGGTCGTAAAGACGTTTGTAGTAACCATCTAGCTTCAACAGCTCCTGATGATTACCTATTTCCTTAATCTCTCCCTTATCCAGAACAATGATCTGATCGGCTTTCTGAATGGTAGACAGCCTGTGGGCAATCACAATGGATGTACGGCCTCTCATTAATTTATCAATTGCAGACTGTATAAGTATCTCGGTTTCTGTATCTACAGAAGATGTTGCTTCATCTAAAACAAGGATCGATGGGTCATAAACCAGTGCACGGATGAATGAAATTAGCTGTGCCTGACCGGCCGACAGGGTAGCCCCTCTTTCCATCACGTTATATTGATAACCACCCGGTAAACGTTCAATGAAGTCATGTGCCCCCACTTTTATTGCAGCGTCTACCACCTCATCCATGGTAATTTTAGGATTGTTGAGGGTAATATTGTTAAAAATAGTATCAGAAAACAGAAACACATCCTGAAGTACGGTTGCAATTTTATTTCTTAAATAACTAAGCTCATATTCGTCGATATTGACACCATCTACTTTTATCTCGCCTTTTTGAATTTCATAAAAGCGGTTAAGGATGTTAATAGTAGAAGATTTCCCGGCACCCGTGGCTCCAACCATAGCTACCGTCTGACCAGCCTTAACTTTGAAATTAAGGTCTTTTAAAACGTAATTCTCCTCATTATAGGCAAACCAAACTTTGTCAAAAACGATTTCGCCATGCATCTGTTGAGGAGCATAGTTGCCTTGGTTAGTTGTCTTCTCATTTGTGTCCAACACTTTAAAAACCCGCTCTGCCCCAACCATACCCATTTGCAGCGTATTAAATTTATCGGCCAGCTCACGAATAGGTTTAAACAGCATGCTGATGTATAGAATAAATTCAGCAATAGTGCCTGGTGTTACGTCCAAAGGTTTAGCCAGTATACTCTTGGCGCCATACCATACCAGTAGGCCCAGGGACATGGCGGAAATTACTTCAACTACCGGGAAGAAAATTGAATAATACCAATTGGAGCGGATATTAGCATCGCGGTATCGTGAATTGATCTTCTTGAATTTATTGTATTCCTGTTCCTCCCTGGCAAAGTACTGGATGATAGATATACCAGTGATATGTTCCTGCAAATAGGTATTGAGATTCGATACTTCAGTCCTTATCTCTTGAAAGGCAGACTTGATAGATTTCTGAAAAACAGAGGTCGCCATCACCAACAATGGAATAGGCAGTAGTACAATGATGGTTAACGACCAGTCGGCATAGAACATAACTCCTATAATGGCAATTACCTGCAATATATCGCCAATGATCACAATCAGGCCTTCAGAGAAAATATCAGATATTGTCTCTAAATCAGAAACTGTTCGCGTAATCAATTGTCCGATAGGTGTACGATCAAAATATTTAAGCCGCAACGTGGTAATATGATTGAAAACATCGATTCTTAAGTCCCTTATTGCAGATTGCCCCAGGGTATTGGTCAGCAACGTGTGACTGTATTGGATTATACTCTGAAGAACCAGCAAAACAAGCATTACGATGGTCATCGTTAATAACCCATTATAATTCCCTTTCAAGATATAATGGTCAAGCGTATATTTTATGAGAAAAGGACGCACCGGGGCCACTAAAGCTAATAAGACAGTCAGTATCACTGACCATATAAAGATTCGGCGATATGGCTTAACATAGTCAAAAACCCTTTTTAATAAACCTACATTAAACGCATCACCAGTTATTTTCGACATAGCTAATCTACAAAAGGGTAAGTGACATTTACTAAATAGAGTCCGCATGCGGGAACCGACTGGCCAGCATTACTCCTGTTTTTACCAATAATTATTTGTTCAAACTCAGCTAAATCTATATCATGACGCCCTACCATAACTAGTGTACCTACAATTGCCCTAACCATATTTCTTAAAAATCTGTCGGCGGATATTGTAAAGACAATCCCATTATCGGTTTCACGAAACGCTGAATAACTGATCTTACAATTATTTGTGCCCGTGTTGGTGTGCGATTTGCTGAAACTTGTAAAATCAGTATACTGAAGCAACATAGCTGCGGCTGTGTTCATCGCTGCCAGATCAAGCTGTCCTTTGTATAACCAGGAGCGGTTTAGTTTAAATGGATCTTTGTGAAAATGAAAATGATAGTCATAACTTCTGGAAGTAGCATTAAACCTCGCATGGGCAGTGTCCTCTACTCTAAAAATCCTTTTCACTGCAATGGCATAGGGCAGTAGCGAATTTACACCTGCTACAGCCTTAACTGCTGCTTCCTCAGCGACACCAATTAGATCCATATGAGCGAAAAATTGAGTAGCATGAACACCGGTATCTGTTCTGCCGCAGCCCAGCGATACTACAGTTTGCCTGAAGAATACTGAAAGTGCTCTATCAAGCTCCTGCTGAACAGTTATCGAGTTAGGCTGAGTCTGCCATCCATGATAAGCGGTCCCATCATAGGATAATTCTATAAAAAAACGTTGCGTATTCAATTGACTGCAAAAATACTTTTTTCCCCTTAACAAGACAGGCCTTTAGTTGTCTTTTAATATATTTGTTCAAAATTATTAAATTGATATGATACAAAGAGTGCAATCTATTTGGCTTTTTCTGGCTGGTTTAACGCTGTTTTTATTGCTGTTGTTGCCAATAATTACCAAGCAGAGCAACACCGGTGATTTTTGGATGCAGGTTGGCGGCTTATACCATAAACCCCTATCAACTCTAAAAAAAGCAGCTGTTGTTGTTGAGAAACAAGAATCATACCCGGTGCTTTTTGGTGGAACAATTTTAATCAGCCTGATGTGTGTGGGCAATATTTTCACTTTCCGCAACAGAGACATGCAAAAACGTATTACATTGGTACTCATCGGACTAAACATCCTTCTGATCATTGGGATTGTCTTATATGTTACAGAAATGCCTGGGGGTTTTGACGGGGCAACTTTTAACGCTGGCGGTGTCTTACCGTTGCTATCCGTTGTATTTTGTATACTGGCGCTCAGAGGTATCCGTAGAGACGAGCAACTCATCAGGTCTGCAGACAGACTCAGATAATTGGCATTCAATTATTATTTAGTTATGTACCAAACAAATACCGAAAATTAAGCGTACCTTTGCGGCTTAATAAATAAAGTTATAATGATAAACCCATTTAAATTATTGGGGATAAGTGATGACGTTGTTAATGCCGTAAAGGATTTAGGTTTCGAAAATCCAACACCTATTCAGGAGCAAGCTATTCCTGTGCTGTTAGAGGGCAATAATGACTTTGTTGGTTTGGCCCAAACAGGAACAGGAAAAACAGCAGCATTTGGTTTGCCGCTAATTGAACTGATCGACTTCAGTTTAAGAAAGCCTCAGGCATTAGTTTTGTGCCCTACAAGAGAGCTTTGCTTGCAGATTGCCAGCGACATCAAAAATTACTCAAAGAACATTCCGGGTGCTAGTGTGGTTGCCGTTTACGGTGGCGCAAACATTATGCAACAGCTTCGGGAGATCAGGAACGGCGTTCAGGTTGTTGTCGCAACTCCAGGACGTATGTTAGACATTATCGGTCGTAAGGCTATAGATTTCAGCAGTGTGAAATATGTAGTTCTTGATGAGGCTGATGAAATGTTGAACATGGGTTTCCAGGATGACATTAATGATATCCTGTCAACTACACCTGACGATAAGAAAACTTGGTTATTCTCAGCTACTATGCCTCCTGAGGTTAGAAGAATAGCTAAAAACTATATGGACAACCCTACTGAGCTGACCATGGGTACCAAAAACACTGGTAACGTAAATATTGAGCATGAATACTACGTAGTACGTGCAAGAGATAAATATGCTGCCTTAAAACGTATTGTAGATTTTAACCCTGAAATTTTCGCAGTAGTTTTCTGTAAAACCAAATTGGATACACAAGACGTAGCAGAAAACCTGATTAAGGATGGTTACAATGCTGATGCACTGCATGGCGACTTGTCACAACAACAACGTGATAAAGTAATGCAGCGTTTCCGTGACCGCAACATGCAATTATTAATTGCAACTGATGTTGCTGCACGTGGTATTGACGTAAACAACGTAACCCATGTTGTAAACTACTCATTACCTGATGAAATTGAAAGTTACACTCACCGTAGTGGTCGTACAGGAAGAGCTGGTAAAACTGGTATCTCTATCTGTATCATCAATTCAAAAGAATTAGGAAAGATCCGTCAGATTGAGAGAATTATTGGTAAACCATTCACTAAAGCAGAATTGCCTACTGGCTTCGACGTGTGTGAAAAACAATTATTTTCTTTGGTTCATAAAGTTCACAACGTTGAAGTTAATGAAGCACAGATCGAACAATACATTCCACGTATCATGGATGAATTTGCTGAATTAAGCAAAGAAGACGTGATCAAACGTTTTGCTTCTTTAGAGTTCAACCGCTTTTTAGAATATTACAAAAACGCTCCCGACTTAAATGCAGCTGCTTTAGATGAGCGTGGAGAAAGAGGAGAACGTGGTGCAAGAGGTAGAAATAGTGATTATACCCGTTTGTTCATCAACTTAGGTTCGGTGGATGAATTTACAAGGGGCGATCTGTTATCGTTTGTTTGTAACAATGGTAAAATCAGTGGTAAAAACATTGGTAAAATAGACCTTAAAGGTGTTTATTCATTCTTTGAAGTTGAAAACGCAAGTGTAGATACTCTATTCGCAAACTTCAAAGAAATCCAGTTCAATAACCGCGGCGTAAGAATCGAAAAATCTGGTGATGCACCTGAAGGTGGCAGAGGCGGAGAGAGAAGAAGTTACGGTGGTGGCGAAAGAAAAAGCTATGGCGGCGGCGAAAGAAGAAGCTATGGTGGTGGTGGCGACAGAAGAAGTTCTGGCGGCAGCGGAAGACGTGAAGGCGGAAATTCTGGTGGCGGTTTCAGAGACTTCTCTGGTAAACCTCGCGAGGGTGGCAGTGCTGGCGGAAGAAGAGAAGGCAGTGGTGGTGAAAGAAGACGCAGGTCTTAATATCATATTGTAAATAGAAAAGGATGCTCAAAAGGCATCCTTTTCTTATTTTATAAAGAAGTTAAAATCCCATTCCAGTATCATTGCCCCGCGGGTCAGCTCCAGTCTCCAGATCTCCATTTGACTTGACCAGGATGGCGTCTACCCTTCCGAAAGCACTGCGCTCAACTATCTTATACCCCTTTCCCTGCAGATAATTGCGTGTTGGCAATGATATTGCTCCTTTTTCAACGTAAACCTCATCCGGTAACCATTGATGGTGAAACCGAGGAGCTGAAACCGCCTCCTGCATGTTCTTCCCAAAGGCCAGGGTATTTAAAATAGTCTGGAAAACCGACGTGATAATCGTTGAACCACCTGGAGTGCCAACAACCATGCGCAATTTTCCATTTTGTTCGATTATGGTCGGGGTCATCGAGCTTAACATACGTTTTCCGGGAACAATTGAATTTGCCTCACCCCCTACAAGTCCATACATGTTGGGTGAACCTGGTTTTACCGAGAAATCGTCCATCTCATTATTAAGTATAAACCCTGCTCCTTCAACAACGACCAAAGATCCATATGAACCATTGAGGGTAGTAGTGGCAGACACAGCATTGCCATCTCCGTCTACTATGGAATAATGAGTTGTTTGCTCACTTTCATAGCCTGGTAATGTACCAGCTTTAATAGCAGAGCTGGGCGTGGCCCTTGTAAAACTAAGGTCTTTGGTACGGGAAGCAATGTAATCCCCCTCTAGCAGGGCCGTTTGCGGGACTTTAAAAAAATCAGGATCACCAAGATAACTGGCACGGTCTGCATATGCTCTCCTTTCAACCTCTACCATCAGCTGTATGGTAGAATCTTGTTGAAAGCCCCATTTGTCAAGCGGATAGGCCGCACACTGTTTCAACATGGTTAGCAAAGCAATTCCCCCACTAGACGGCGGTGGCATAGAAATCACCTTATAGTCTTTATACATCCCTGTCACGGGAGACCTCCAAACAGATTTATAATTCTCAAGATCAGCTTTAGTGATGACACCTTTGGTGAAGGCCATGGTCCTAACAATCGCATCTCCTACCTTACCTTCATAGAATCCGGCTCTGCCCTTATCCCTAATTAATTTCAGCGTTGCTGCAAGTTCAGGCTGCTTTAAAAGATCACCGGCAACCCAGAGGCCCTCTTTTACAAAAGCAGTAGCTTTTCTGTTATAGTTCTGGAACTTTGTTTTTTGCTTATTTAATTCTGAGGCCTGCTGCTCTGTGATGGGAAATCCTTTTTGTGCGAGGTCGATCGCAGGCTGTATATCTTTCTTCCAGTTTAATTTACCATATTTATTATGAGCTTTTACCATGCCATCCACAGTGCCTGGTACGCCTGATGCCAAGGCACCGAAAAGGCTTTTTTCAGTTAAAGGATTACCATCTTTATCCAGATACATATCCCTTGAGGCTTTAGCAGGGGCCATTTCACGGTAATCCAGGGCGTCTAGCTGGCCGCGGTTACCTCTGTAAACTAAAAAACCACCGCCGCCAATGTTTCCCGCATTAGGATACACAACTGCAAGAGCAAACTGAACAGCTATTGCCGCATCGATGGCATTTCCTCCTTTCTTCAGCACGGCCACGCCTACTTTGGCGGCTTCGGGATGGGCACAAACAACAGCTGCGTGATGATAACTGCCAGCGTCCTGGGCACATGATAGAAAAGGAATATTGAATGTTATGCAGAGGGAGAGAAATAGAGTGACAGTTATTTTCATAGTGCTTATTCGTTGGAATTACTAAAGCTAACTGATTTAAACGGCTATTTAAAATTACATGCAGCATCTGAAAACAAAAAAATCCGGATCAAAATGATCCGGATCAGGTAATATAGGTAATAATAGTTAGTAAGCTTTTTCTCGTGGACGGTTATTGCCCCTCGGGTTTAGTTCTGATCTGTGACGCTTTCAGGTAAACCTTTCCACCTTTTTTGTTAACGTAGTATTTGCGGTTTTTACCATCGATGTATACATCTGTACCATCCGGTGCAACTTTACCCTTATAGGTTTTATCTGCAACCTTCGATGAACCTTTGACAGCAACTTCTGCCGTTTTGTTTCCTACACTTGAAGCAGTTTTATCGATCGTCTGCCCAACTGTTTTCTTTTTTTCCTGCGCTTGTGCAGATAACGAAACTGTTCCCACTAATGCAAGGGTTAATAAACCCAATAAATATTTCTTTTTCATAGCTGTAGATTTTTATGTTAAGCATAGATATAATCCGCTGCTCGCTCATCCATCAACAACCTAATTATTAGATTGTTTTAATTTAACAGGCTTGTTAAACGCTGCATCTCAGCCTGAGGCGATTTTTGGTTGTACAGAATTTCATAGACGGCTTTGCAGATAGGCATTTCTACATTATATTTCCCGTTAATAGTATACATGCAGTTTGTTGCATAATAACCTTCGGCTATCATATTCATCTCCAACTGGGCTGATTTGACTGTATAGCCCTTACCCACCATATTACCAAATGTTCTGTTTCGGCTAAACTGTGAATAAGCCGTTACCAGTAGATCTCCCAGATAGGCAGACTCCTTGATATCTCTGTCAATTGGATGAACAGCATCTACAAATCTTTTCATTTCACGTACCGCATTGGAAATTAATACTGCCTGAAAATTATCTCCATAACCTAAGCCATGGCATATCCCACTGGCTACAGCATAGATATTCTTTAACACCGCAGCATATTCCGTTCCGAAGATATCGTCCGATATAATGGTTTTCAGATATCTCGTAGCCAGTAATTCTGAAAAAGCAGTGGCCTTAGCAGCATCAAGTCCAGCAATCGTCAAGTATGATAGTTTTTCAAAGGCTACCTCTTCAGCATGACAAGGGCCGCTAATCACCAAAATATCAGTGAGCGGTACCTCAAATTTTTCATGTATAAATTCTCCTATAATCTGGTTCTCATCAGGCACTATCCCTTTTATTGCAGAAACCACCTTCTTTCCTTTCAACATAGCCGGAGTTACATCGCTGAGGGTTTCTTTTAGAAATGCTGCCGGAACGTTCAAAATCACATATTCCGCCGCAGCGATGATCTCGCGGATATCCCCGGAGATGTGTTCCGCGGGCAAATTAACCTGTACAGAGCTGAGATATTTTGGGTTGTGTTTGTATTCTTTAAGGTAGGCGATGGATTTTGCATCCCGTAGCCACCAATAAATTTCTTTTTCAGTAAAATTATCGGAAAGCATTTTTACGACAGCGGTTGCCCAGCTACCACCACCAATCATTGCGACTTTTGGTATCATTATCTATTAATAAAAAATCCCGGTTTAATGTTTTAAACCGGGACAAATTACTTATTTTATTGATATCGCTTTGTCTTACTTTTTGTCTGGTTGGGCAAACAGCTGATCTTTAGTCGTTTTTTCTACCTTGGCACCATCTTTCAATTTATTCTGAATCGCAGAATATGGGCCGCTAACAACTTCTTCTCCGGCTTTCAATCCTTTTTTTATCTGGATGTATTGGTCATTCTGTATACCGGTTATCACTTCTACCTGTTTCACTGTACCATTAACATATTTATAAACGAACTGCTTAACTGTTTTGTCATTCAGCTTGGATTTCTGCTTTTGTTCATTAACATCGTTACCCTGTCTTTCCTTGTCCTCTTTATCTCCACCTTTGGTAAATACAGACTGAATAGGTACAGATAAGCTATTCACCGAAGAGCTTTCAATATCTACTGTCGCAGAAAGCCCTGGTCTGAATGGTGATGGCAGATCTTTAGCACCACCTTTAACACCACTATATGAGTCTGTTGAAATCCGAACTTTAACAACAAAGTTTGTCACCTGGTCAACAGAGGTTGTAGTTGTTGTTCCTACGTCTTTTGAAGAGCTTGCAATCTCCGTTACTATTCCCTTAAATTTTTTGTCTGCAAAAGCATCAACTTCGATGCTAGCGCTGTCGCCAACACTAACGCGGTTGATATCATTTTCATTCACGTCAACGTTAACTTCCATAGAACTTAGGTTAGATATCCTCATGATCTCAGTACCTGCAAATTGTGCGGTACCCAGAATCCGGTCACCTAATTCTACAGACAGTTTAGAGATTACCCCATCTACTGGAGCAAAGATTGTTGCTTTGGCCAGGTTTGCACTTGCTTCCTGAACCGTTGCACCCATTTGTTCCAGGTTAAACTTCGCTCCAATCAATGATTGTTTAGCACTCTCTAAATTTGTTTTTGCTGTTACATAGGCAGACTTTGCAGCGTCAAACTCAGCCACCGAGATCACTTTCTTTTTAAACAGTTCTACGTTACGTTTATAGATTCCATCCTGATTATCGAAGGTAGCTTCAGATTGTTTCAACAGCTGACTCGCAGAGGCTACACTTGCTTTTTGAGAGCTATATGATGCGCTTGCCCTATCATAACCAGAACGTAATACGTCTGGTCTCACTTTGAATAGCAACTGTCCTTTTTTAACAATGTCACCTTCTTTCACCAGCAGCTCCACCACTTCCCCAGAAATTTCTGAACTGAGCTTCACTTCTGTTTCTGGCTGTACTTTTCCACTGGCAGTAACAGTTTCTATGATTCTTCGGTCTGCTGCTTTTTCTACAGTTACCTTTTCCATTTTTTCGCCACCTATTAAACCAGTAAGTTTCGCCACAATCAGCAGAGCGATGAGAATGCCTACAATTATTAGTATGTGTTTTAGTTTCATTATTTTGGATTTATTTTGTTCGGAGTAAGTTTAAAAGGTAATTGGTTTCCCTAAGTAATAATCTATCACTTTGGAACGGAATAGTAAGTCGTATTTAGCTTGTATAAAGTCAGTCTCTGCTTTGTTACGGTTGGTTCTGGAGGTGTTATAGTCTAATGAATTAACAAGACCTACATTGTAGCGCTGTTCAATTACGTTGAATGCATCTTTTTGCGCATTGAAAGTATTTTCATTGGACCTGTACCTGCTATCTGCTGCCCGCAAGTCTGCAATGGCCTGCGCTATCACTTTATTCAAAGTATTTTTTGCCAGTTGCTCTCTGATCTTAAAATCTTCATAATCAATCTTTGCACGTTTAACATTTGAGCGGGCGGTAAGACCATTAAAAATAGGGATATTAAGGTTCAGGCCTACATACTGGTTAAAACGCTGGTTAATCTGATCAGCAAAGCTTGGCTGATCAATGGCTGCACCAATAATTGTAGAATAGGACGTTCCAATCCCTCCCTGCAGGGCAAGTCTTGGCATCATGCTTCCACGGGCAACTGAGATTGCTCTTTGTGCCGCCAAGGTATTTAGTTGAGCCAGTTTAATATCTGGAAAGGTATTCAATGAAGTGTTGTATACTTCACCGATATTGAAATTCTTTTGTGCAGTAACGATGTCCTGTATTGTAGGAGCTATCACGGTGTAATTGGCTACTTCCTGACGCATTTCCATTAACTGTGACAGTGTAAGATAAGAAATGGTAAGACTATTCTGGGCATTGGTCACATTCAGCTCTGCTGTAGCAACCTGGGCTTTCGCCTGTGAAATATCCGCGAGTGTTTTGTTTCCTGCATCTAATAATGTTTCTTCTCTACTTAACGTTTGCTGAGCCACCTCAAGCTGTTGTCGTGATGCCTTCAATAGGTCGTCATTAAATACAATCTGAAAATAAGAAGTTACTACCTGCAGAATAAGATCGTTTTTGATTTTATCCAGGTTACTGTTTCCGGCCTCCAGTAAAATCTTATTTTGTTTAATCTGGTTTAGCTTGATGAAGCCACCAAAGAGGTCCACACTACTTTGCAATGAACCATTGGTTTGAAATAACTTCTGATCAGTTACCACGAAAGTGGTCTGATCCTGGTTACGTCCGAAACTGACGTTTCCCTGAGCAACTCCGTTCAATGAAGGAATAAGCGCCATCTTAGACGCCTGAAGATCTACACTCAGCTTATTGATATTCAGTGCGCCCTGCTTGATAGTAAGGTTGTTTTCCAGCATCCTTTCGATGGCTTGCTGAATAGTTATTTTTTCCTGAGCCTGTGCAAGCTCTGGAAGACCTAACATCGCTAAAACAAATGAAGCACCAATCGTAAATTTTGACAGCAGGTTATTGTAGGTAAACATTTTCATAATTATAATTTCACAATATTAAGATAAACAACTAATTCATTTTGTAATTTTCCGGGTACAAGCATCTGTAAATTATTACATTTGACAATGTATCTGGTTAAATCTCCTTTTTTGTTAAAATGGTATTACCCATCTTTAGTCTGGAACAAAACCCGCACAGATAAAGTCGTTTATTTAACCTTTGACGACGGACCTATACCGGTTGTTACAGACTTTGTTTTAAATACTTTAAAAAGCTTCAATTGTAAAGCTACTTTTTTTTGCATTGGCGATAATATCTCCAAGCATCCCGAAATTTTTGAACGCCTGAATGCAGAGGGGCATGCTGTCGGAAACCACACCTTCAACCACTTAAAGGGCTGGAAAACCAAAGACGACATCTACATTCATAACTTCAGCCAATGTCAGCAACTCACTCAAAGCAACCTTTTCAGACCACCCTACGGCAGAATAAAAAAATCACAGATCAGTCGGCTAAAACAAATCAATCCGAGCTTAAACATCATCATGTGGGATGTGCTGAGCGGGGATTTCGATCTCAATCTTTCCCCTGAAAAATGTTATCAAAACGTTATAAAAAATACCGCTAATGGTTCCATAATTGTATTTCATGATAGTCTCAAAGCATTCGAACGTTTACAATATGCATTGCCTGCAGCGCTTAAATTTCTAACTGCTCAGGGTTATAGTTTTCGGACGCTTTGAGTTCAGCTACCTACGAAGTCCAGGCCAGAAATCCACTGGCCCCAAAAATACTGTTTTACAAGCGCTTAGCTCGTGTATTTTCATTTGACATGTCCGTAAATGAACGATTGCGTTCAGTAACGGACACAGGGACAGGAATTCTGAAGACATGAATGGATTTAGCAAAATTATTTAGAACATATATAAATAATATAATGATTTACATATGATAGCCTTAGCCTGTTTTTTTTTGTAAATTCGCTACAAATAAATCTTATATATTACCCTTTTAACACATATTATCAATGGCTTTTGATATTGAAATGATCAAAAAGGTGTATGCAAACTTTGGCCCTCGCGTTGAGGCAGCACGTAAATTAGTAGGCAGACCTTTAACACTCTCAGAAAAAATCTTATACACCCACCTTTGGGATGAAAATACAAACACTTCGTATGTACGGGGTACTGACTATGTAGATTTTGCACCTGACCGTGTAGCAATGCAGGATGCAACTGCGCAAATGGCATTGTTGCAATTCATGCAGGCCGGCCGACCTAAAGTTGCTGTGCCTTCAACAGTACACTGTGATCACTTGATCACTGCTAAATTTGGCGCAGAAACTGATCTTCCGGCAGCAAATACAGAAAGTAAAGAAGTATTTGACTTCCTTGCTTCAGTTTCAAACAAATATGGTATCGGCTTCTGGAAACCAGGTGCAGGTATTATTCACCAGGTTGTATTGGAAAACTATGCATTCCCAGGTGGAATGATGATCGGTACCGATTCTCACACTGTAAATGCAGGTGGTTTAGGTATGGTTGCCATTGGTGTGGGTGGTGCAGATGCCTGTGATGTAATGGCAGGACTTCCATGGGAGCTTAAATTCCCTAAATTAATTGGAGTAAAACTTACCGGTAAATTAAACGGCTGGACTTCTCCTAAGGATGTGATTTTAAAGGTAGCTGGTATCCTTACTGTAAAAGGTGGTACTGGTGCTATTGTTGAATATTTTGGCGAAGGTGCAACAAGCATGAGCTGCACTGGAAAAGGCACCATTTGTAACATGGGTGCTGAAATCGGGGCAACAACCTCTACTTTCGGTTACGATGAGAGTATGGAGCGTTACCTTCGTGCAACTGACAGAGCTGATGTAGCAGATGCTGCTAATGCGATCAAAGAACACCTGACAGGTGATGCAGAAGTTTATGCTGAGCCAGATAAATTCTTTGACCAGGTTATTGAAATTGACCTTTCTACGCTTGAGCCTTACCTTAACGGACCTTTCACTCCTGATTTAGCTACACCTATTTCAAAAATGAAAGAAGTTGCAGCAGCTAACGGATGGCCAATGAAAATTGAAGTAGGTCTGATTGGTTCATGTACCAACTCTTCATATGAAGATATTTCCAGAGCTGTGAGTGTTGCAAAACAGGTTTCGGCAAAAGGATTAACTGCTAAGGCAGAATACTGTATCAACCCGGGATCTGAGCAGATACGTTATACTATTCAGCGCGACGGATTCTTGGACGTGTTCAACTCTATCGGTGCCAAAGTATTTACTAATGCTTGCGGTCCTTGTATTGGTATGTGGGACAGAGTTGGTGCAGAAAAACAAGAAAAAAATACTATCGTTCACTCGTTCAACCGCAATTTCGCTAAACGTGCTGACGGTAATCCTAATACTTTTGCTTTTGTAGGTTCTCCGGAACTGGTTACAGCATTAGCTATTGCAGGAGACCTGAGCTTTAACCCACTTACAGATACATTGACAAATGCCAATGGTGAGCAGGTTAAACTTGATGAGCCTACAGGTTATGAATTGCCAACTAAAGGCTTCGCTGTTGAGGATGCAGGTTACCAGCAACCAGCAGAAGATGGTAGCGGTGTACAGGTAGCGGTATCTCCAACGTCACACAGATTACAATTACTTGATCCTTTCACCCCTTGGGAAGGTACAGACCTTAAAGGCTTAAGGTTGCTGATCAAAGCTAAAGGAAAATGTACTACGGATCATATCTCTATGGCTGGTCCATGGTTGAAATTCCGTGGTCACCTTGATAATATTTCCAATAACATGCTTATCGGTGCCGTGAATTACTTCAACGAGAAAACTGATGACGTGAAGAACGTGTTGACAGGTGAATATGGACCTGTTCCTTCAACTCAGCGTGCTTATAAAGCAGCGAGCATCGGAACTATCGTAGTTGGTGATGAAAACTACGGTGAAGGTTCGTCACGTGAGCATGCCGCAATGGAACCTCGTCATTTGGGTGTCCGTGCAGTATTGGTAAAATCATTTGCACGTATCCACGAAACAAACCTTAAAAAACAAGGGATGTTAGGCTTAACTTTCTGCAACAAGGAAGATTATGATAAAATTCGTGAGGACGATGTAATGGATATCGTTGGTTTAACAACTTTCACTCCTGATGTACCGTTAACAATTGTGTTAAATCACGCTGACGGCACTAAAGAAGAATTCCCTGTGAACCATAGCTACAACTCACAGCAGATTGAATGGTTCAAAGCAGGTGGCGCATTGAACATTATCCGCAGTCAGGTAGCAGCTTCATAAAATAAGATCAAACCATTTAAAACTCCCGCTGGCCGGGAGTTTTTTTTTGCTATTTTTTCAGGAAATCCTGCCACCAGTAACCAGATGCTTTAATTGTTCTTTGCTGGGTTTTGAAATCATTATGAACCAAACCAAATCTGGCATTATAACCCTCAGCCCATTCAAAATTATCCATCAAGGTCCAGACCATATAACCCGTTAAATTAACTCCTGCCTCTTTGGCCCGCAAGGCCGCAGCAAGATACAACTCAAAGAAAGCAATTCTATCATCATCAGCTATATTTCCGGCCATCATCTTATCATGAAAGGCGGCGCCATTTTCAGTGATCATCAGGCTCTTAATCTTGGGATAAGCGGCAAACTGTTGTATGATATTGTAAAAGCTATCTGCATTAATTTCCCATCCCATCGCTGTATGTGGTTTTTTCCTGCTTTTAGCTTTTACTTCCCAAGCCTGCAGGACGGGTATAAATGCATTATATTTGATTGTTAATGGAAAATAGTTCTGCAGTCCAATAAAATCAAAATCGAACGTAAGGCGCTCGGTATGACGCCAGGTGGAATGTGAGATAGCAAACTTCTCCATCACCTCCCAATCTTCTCCTGGATAGCCCATCCCAAGCGCTGGCTCCACAAATAACCTGTTCATCAAACAATCTACACGATATGCAGCCAGTATGTCACTCTCACTTTGTGTATACGGAATTATCTCTGCACAAGAATAAGTAGTACCTATATTTGCATTGGGAACCTCCGCGCGTAAAATCCGGCCCCCGTCTGCCTGTGCTATTGCTGTATGGTGTACCGCTGAGAAAAAGTTGGTGAGCCCGGTTTTGCCTGGAGCATGTACCCCAAGCATATACCCTAAGGAAGTAAAACCAAAAGGTTCATTCAGTACCATCCAATTTTTCACCTTGTCGCCATAAGTTTTCGCACAAAGCGATACAAAAGCATTAAAAGCACTATTGATACCAAAGGCAGTCCAACCGCCTTCTGCTTCAAGTGCTTCGGGCAAATCCCAATGATAAAGCGTGACATAGGGAATGAGTCCTTGCTCCAGACACTCGTCGATTACCGAATGGTAAAACCGAATTCCCTCCTCATTGACTAGCCCCTCCCCGGATGGTAGAATGCGCGGCCAGGAGATAGAAAACCTGAAGATAGAGAAACCGAGCATCTTTACCAGGGCAATGTCTTCGTTATAGCGATGATAAAAATCACACGCAGTAGCCGGGTGATGACCTTTTTTAATCTTTCCGGAACGCTTAGAAAAGGTATCCCAGATCGATGGTCCTTTGCCGTACATGTCCGCAGCTCCTTCAATCTGTGCGGCGGCGGTGGCAACTCCCCAGGAAAAATCAGTACCAAAATCAGATGCTTTGATCATATGTAAATAATTGCAAGGTCACCAAATAGTGTTAACTACTTATTAATCTGATATAAAATCTGACTAACCCATGGAAATGGGATCAAAACTCAAACCTATTTCCTTTAATAATAATGCAGCATTGAATGTTTTACAGGCGCCATGTTTGAGCTTATAATCGAACTTCATCTCACCCTCTGCGAGCTGTATATCAAAATGATAATTCCGAACTTCCATATCATAATCATCTACCATTTCAGATAGCTGTAGGTCGTGTGTGGCAAAAAGCGTTGGTGTGTGGTCCTTGATCATATGCTGTACAAAAACCTTGGATCCAAGATATTTATCTTTACTATTTGTTCCTCTGAGCATTTCATCAATCAATACCAAGGGGTATGGAAGCATATCTACTCCCTCGAGGATCATCTTAAGCCGATTTAGTTCTGCCTTAAATGTCGATGTTTGGTCATTCAAAGAGTCTTTGATACGCATGTAGGTAAGGATATCGAAAACAGACGTTTTCATGGCTAATGCACATACTGGAGCACCGCAAAATGCCAATACCATATTGATGCCCACTGTCCGTAGAAAGGTGCTCTTTCCTGCCATATTTGATCCGGTTATAATATCGACCGTAGATTGCGCCGAAAATTCATAATCATTAGTCACGCGCTTATGCTCCGCGATTAGCGGGTGACCTAATCCTCTAGTTTCAAAACAGAAAGAGTCAGACAGCACAGGAACAACCCATGCCGGCTGGTTATAACTGAGAGTGGCCAGGGAAATCAGTTCTTCAAACCGGCTGATCGTACGAAGTCCTTCTATGAGCTGCATAGAGGAGTGTTCATACCAGCGATCAAGTCTAACCGCACATCTCATGTCCCACAAAAGAAATAGATTGAATATAGCCCCCAAAAATGGGTTGAGCCTTACATCGAAAGCACTTATAATAGCAGATAGCTGTTTTATTTGTTTACTAAGGGCATTCCCTGTTATTCTTAACCCATAAAATGATTTTATATAGGTACTTTTTAATTGAATCTCCTCAGTCCACTTTACAGTGCCTGCTACTGCATTGAGTAAGCTGGAACTTCCGCTAAAACCGTAGTAAACCTGATTAATGTGTTTTGAATTGAAGAAGAGTATAGCAGAATTCAATAGGATGTAGATCCCAAGGGCGGACCAGAATATCCCACCGTATAAATTACCCAGGATGATTGCAGTTAAAGAAAGTACAGGTGTGGCCTGCATGTAGAAACGCATCAGTTTGTGATGGGTAAATGCCAATTGTCCCTCCAATTCATAGGCTAGCTTATCTTCGATTACCTGGAGCTGTGCCGGCTCATGATTACGCAGACCGGCCCTAAAATGAAATGTCTCCTCAATATAGTCCTTAAGTTCATCAATTGCCTCCTGCCGTGCTACTATTTGCTCTGCCTCTTTGGGCATTCCCAAACTCTCTGCAAGAAGCTTCATCCCCATGATGGTATTGGAACGGTTGATAAATGCATAAAGAGAAGATTCCCCGTAAATATCTAGATCTGATCCATAGGGATGCATTTCATTGGCAAAAGCCTTTCCGTTATCATATTTCTGATACCCTGTGCGTATAAGATCTACCTCGTTTTGGTAAACGAACAGGAGTTTCTCAGCATAATTTAACTCCTTATCTATCGATCCCTGTTTTTTCAAAACAGCCATAAATGCCAGTACCGGCAGGCACATGAGCAGACCAATGACCCAATGAAATCCAGAATTGATAATGATGGCGACAAATATTATTTCTACAACAAACAGTCCTAAGCGGGAATATGAAAGGTTATTGAGCGTTTTTTTTAATGCTTTAATTAATGACTCCTGAATTTCGACATGATTTTCATAGTCCTTTAAAATGCTATCTTTCGATTTTACCATATCTTTGAAAATGTTCTCTTGAATATCTTACAAGGCTACCTGGTATTTATGTGATTTACCATCCCTGTAAAAACAAATATATACAATTGAAATTAGCATCACGATGAAGCTAAGTTTCGTCGACTCTAAAAAATATTACAGCAATGAAAATCACCTTATTGGTAGTTGGAAAAACGGAAGATAAATACCTGATTGAGGGTATTGAAAAATATATCGGGCGACTAAAACATTATATCGGTTTCAACCTTCTAGTCATTCCCGAGCTCAAAAACACAAAGAATCTGACCGAAGCACAGCAGAAGACTAAAGAGGCGGAAATGATCTTTAAACAAATAAGTAACACTGATATGGTCATCCTTATGGATGAAAAAGGAAAAAAATACAGTTCTGTACAGTTCTCAGAATATCTAAACAAACAAATGATCGGAAGTGTTCAACAACTGATATTTATCATTGGGGGTCCCTATGGATTTGATGAAAGCGTTTATAAAAGAGCAAATGGTACTATCTCGCTATCTGACATGACCTTTTCGCACCAAATGATACGTCTGTTTTTTGTAGAACAGCTATACCGCGCGTTCAGTATTTTAAAGGGAGAACCTTATCATCATCAATGACCAGCTGTATTTATGGAAAATGATAGTTTATGCATCTTATAATTAGAAAGGAAGTTTATGGAAAAAATAGGTTTTACAAAGCGGCAGTATAAATTTAGAAGTAAAAACCGCGAGTCCCGCTGGGGTTTCACAATCGCGATCATTGTATCTATTGTCGCCTTTTTACTAATTTGGTTTTATTTGTAAACCATAATGCATAAAAAAACCGGATGATGTTCATCCGGTTTTTTTATGCTGCAAATGAAAGCTTAAACACCTTTTTTGCTAGTCATATTAGCCTTTTTGGCTGGCTGTGCAGTTTTGCTAGGCGCTTTCGCGTTTGAAGGTTTAGGTGTAGCCTTTACCTTTTTCTCCAACTTTTCTTCAACTTTACCGCCCTCAGCTGCTGCTTCCGTTCCTGGAGCTTCCTCACTGAAAAGTGGAAGGTCCTTTAACAAATGGTACCAGGTAACAATTTTCTTCATATCTGAAGCATAAACTTTCTCCTGATCATGCGTAGGTGCAACTTCTAAAAACAAGGTTCTTAACGCTGCACCATCAGCTTTAGCATCAGGCACATCATTCCGCGCGGCAAGATTTGCCAGCACATCAACCAGTTTCAAGTCATCATCTTCACCGTAAATCGTAATATCTTCTAGTGAAGCCAGTTTAGTTGTAGAAATATTAGCTACGATTTTGACTTTTTGAGCATCTAAACCCTCCAATACATAACCCGCTTTATTTTGACCTACAAGTTTAAATAAACCTGGTCTGCCGGATACGGCCACAATTCCTCTTAAATTCATATACTTAATCTGCTAACACTTCGATACTTAAAATTCTGTCTCCCTGTCTGATATCATCTACGATATCAACATTATCAATCACTTTACCAAATACAGTGTGATTTCTATCTAAATGCGCTGTGTTTGCTCTGCTATGGCAGATAAAAAATTGTGACCCGCCAGTATTTCTTCCCGCATGTGCCATAGATAACACACCACGATCATGATATTGATTTTCACCAGTAAGTTCGCAGTCAATTTTGTACCCGGGACCTCCAGTTCCAGCTAAATGTGCTGTTGCTGCATCTTTAGAATTCGGACATCCACTCTGAACCATGAAATTAGGAATCACGCGGTGAAAAGTTACGCCATCATAAAATCCTTCCCCTGCTAATTTTTTAAAGTTAGCAACTGCATTAGGTGCATCCTTCTCATAAAACTCGACAGTCATGTCGCCTTTTTCTGTTTTTATTATTGCTTTGCTCATGTTCTTTTTTTTCTAAATGTCAAATTTAGTAAATTGTAACGACTAGATAAACTAAATTCGTATTCACTTATCTATGATGATCCTAAAACAGAACATATTATTGGTATTTCTCCTGCTGATTACGGTAAAAGTAAGCGCTTCATCCATCCTGATCAACATGGACGAAGATCAGAAAAACCATCTCAAAGCCTACGGAATTGCCTATTGGGGGATTAAAAGAAATGCAGAAGTAAGCTGGCTGCTGAACTATAAGGGCGGTAGCTTCCTGATCAAATATAATAAGGCTGTAGAAGATGAATGTAATGCCCGGGGCGTTTCGTACAGCGTTATAGCTGACGGAAAAATCAACATTTTACTCAATGAAATCAACGACCCTTCGGTGAATATGGATATTGTGAAATTGGAGAAAGCACCAAAGATTGCCGTTTATTCGCCGAAAAGCAAGCTTCCCTGGGATGATGCCGTCACCATGGTACTTACCTATGCAGAGATTCCGTATGACGTAATCTATGACGATGAAGTACTAAAGGATAAATTAGGTGGCTACGATTGGTTGCACCTTCATCACGAGGATTTTACGGGCCAATATGGCCGTTTTTGGAATACTTTTAAAAACGCCAGCTGGTATCGCCAGGATGTTCAAAACCAAGAAGCTACCGCTAAAAGAAACGGCTTCCAGAAGGTGTCACAAATGAAACTGGCTGTAGCTAAAAAAATGAGCGACTTCTGTGTTGGTGGGGGCTTCCTCTTTGCCATGTGCTCCGCTACGGATAGTTTTGACATTGCGCTTAGTGCAGAAGGTGTTGATATCTGTGCGAATATGTATGATGGGGATGCACAAGATTCCAATGCACAATCTAAGCTGGATTTCTCCAAAACCTTTGCATTTAAAGATTTCAGACTGGATCAAAATCCTGGCAGTTATGAGTTTTCTGATATTGACGCCACCCAAACCAGAACACTTGTGCAGCAAAACGATTTCTTCACTCTCTTTGATTTTTCTGCCAAATCAGACCTTGTTCCAACAATTCTTACACAGGACCATGACCGCGCGATCAAGGGATTTATGGGACAAACAACCTCTTTTCGAAAACAGTTTCTAAAACCTAACGTCACTGTTCTTGGTGAAAATAAGGGAGCCTCAGAAGTACGCTACCTGCATGGAGAAATTGGCAAAGGTCAGTTTACTTTTTACGGCGGACATGATCCCGAAGATTATCAGCATGCTGTGGGCGATCCACCAACAGATTTGAATCTGCACCCAAACTCTTCTGGCTATAGGTTGATATTAAATAATGTATTGTTTCCGGCAGCAAAAAAGAAACCTCAGAAAACCTGATTCTTTTAATCGTAGAAATTCCAGCTCAGCCCAATCTTAAACATTTTGTCTGGCATTGGGTATTTGTAAACTGTATAATACCCTTTAGTCTGAAGCCCCTGATTTGCATATTCGTATTTAAGGAAAATATTAGCCTTCCTTAGGCTTGCCCGGATCCAAAAATCAACGATAGGAGTAGTATCAAATTTGACTGTCCTGCCTATATAAAATTGGCTCAACACAGGTGAATATGAATAGTTATTGTACTTGGTATTGTAACGCACATCAAAGCCCATATCAGTCTTCAATACCTTGAAAACTGTCTGGTTTACATAAAAACTGTTAAACGTGTAAAACTCCGGTGTCAGCATAATATCCGGCTTGCTTGTCTTCTGATAAACAACATAACTATCAAGGTTAAATTTACCAAAACGCAGCTTTTTGCCTACAGCAATTTTTAATAGGTTGATAGTACCGGAATATTGGGCAGGGCTAATTGAAGTGGAGTCAACATCAGGATCATCCTGACGGAAATAAGTATAATTATCTATTCTGTAATAATCTGCGTTAATATCCAGACCTAGCCTATCATTGATATATTTAAATGATAGATTGATAGTTTTTGTACGTCCGATAGTGTCGGGCTGGCCTGTGTTACCTCCCCAGCGGTAATGGTTGCCATAGTAGTTCGTGTATATCTGTTCCGGGGTTTTGTTTTGCATGTACGCTCCAAAGATCACCCTGCCTATATTTTTACTAATCAACACATTACTTTTAGCCTCATAGATATAGTCTCCTGCCTGCGGTCCCTGAAACAACTGTTGTACATCAAAATTAAGGTCTACTTTGTTACTGAAGCGATACCCTGCGTTCCCAAGTAAAGTCATGTTCTGGAAGGCCTTGGAATATTTATAAAAGTACGTACCGTCGGCATTTCCACCAATCTGTGCATAACTATAGAAATCATGCCTTATACCGGCATCTATTTTCAATTCATTCTTGATCACCGAACTAGATTTACCCCGAAGAAAAAAACTATAGATGAATTCATTTTGGATATGTTTAACCGAAGTACTATCATTAGTATAACTAAGATCGTTAAACCCTTCAGGAATTACAGTGTGGTCATCTGCTTCATTCTTTTGAAAGGCATAAGAATCCTTATCATATCTTAAGCTATAGGTGATCTTATTGGTAGGCAATACTTTTTTCGTGATCTCCTGATCAATGGTGTCTATACGACCAACAAAATAGGTCTGCTTCAATAGGAAAGTATTCTTCCTATAGATATGTCGCGAGGCATTCAGACGTACATTCTGGGCCGCTCTGTCAATCGAAAAAGCATTTCCATTAAAAATCGTGTCGTTGGTAATTGAGCCATTTTCATAAGCCTTAAGGGTATTGAAGATAGCGTTGGCAAACAATGTATAACGCTTATTTAGTGAGGTATACCAGGTAAAAAAAGTACCGTTTAATACATCTCCGCGTTGTCTGGTATAACTACCATTTGCCCCAATACGGTTATAACTCGCCCCCATGTTCCAGTTTTTCTTGATATTCTGAGAGTGGGTAACCTTAAAAATCTGCTCTACATCGCCACTATACTGACCGGCATAATATAAATTACTAAAAGGTGTACGCGCCTGATAATACAGGATATCGTCGTGTCCCAGCGCATACCAATCCAGCGAATGAAAACCTGCATCAAAGCCAATGGTTTTGGAAGGCTCAAAAAGTAAGGAACGAGCCGCTAACCCAAGATTACCGGTATTGATGGTAGGTCGCCTTGGCTGCACGATTGGACTAAAATTCTGCATACCCCGCAAACTGGTGTCCAGGGGCAGCGTCTGTATACTATCTTTGGTAAGTTTGAGCGTTGTATAACGCACAAACCTTGATGTAAAAACAACAGAATCCTTACCATTTTCCAATTTATTCCTTAAAGAATCCAGCTCTTTATTGTCATTCACTGATGTTTTCAGATCCTGAGCGGAAGACTGCTGAATACCTAAGCAGAGGCAGATAAAGAAAAATAAAACAATTGTTTTAAACATTATAATTGAGAAATTAACTGGCTTAATATTTTAGTCATCTTAGGTTCAGCAATACGAGCTGTGGCCAGTATTTCTTCTAAACTTACCGGTTGGAGTATTTCCGGGAAGCCTTCATCCGTTAACACAGATATTGCAAAAACAGGAATACTCATATGGTTAGCCACAATCACTTCCGGTACTGTACTCATGCCTACCGCATCGCCGCCAATTATCCTCAGGTAATTATATTCTGCCTTTGTTTCAAGGTTAGGTCCCGTCACAGAAACATAAACGCCTTCATGACAGGTAATATTTTCAGCCTCAGCTATTTTTAAAGCTTTACCAATCAAACCTTTATGATAAGGCTGACTCATATCTGGAAACCTCGGGCCCATATCTGCATCATTTATACCGCGCAAAGGACTTTCTGGTTGAAGATTAATGTGGTCGTTGATCACCATCAGGTCACCCTTTTTAAAATCTTTATTCAACGAACCAGCAGCATTGGAAACAAATAAATATTGGATGCCCAATGCCTTCATTACTCTGATCGGGAAGGTAATCTGCTGCATTGAATAGCCTTCATAGTAATGAAGCCTTCCTTGCATGGCTACTACTTTTTTGCCATTAAGTGTACCAAAAATCAGTTTTCCCGAATGGAACTCGAGCGTAGAAATTGGAAAGTTAGGGATATTAGAATACATTAGGCTAAATTCCACCTCAATCTCTGTTACCAAACCACCCAGGCCAGTTCCTAAGACGATTCCAATTTCAGGCTGGAAATCATTATTTTTTCTTTTTATATATTCAACGGTTTCGCGCAGTATTTGAAACATAATCTAAAATCTTTTGGTCAAATTTATTTTTGGACTTTTCCTCAATGAGTATCCTGATAGGCAAATAAAATACAGGCAAATCTAGCAGTAATTCTTTGATTGTAATATCAATTAAACGCTGGGCATCTTTTTCTGTTGTCAGAATGATCTTTTCTTTGGCAGGATGTGCCTTAAATGCCTTCACTAATTTACTTATATTTTGAAAACTAAACACATGATGATCCGGATAATTGTGGTGTATAACCGGTGGTCCGTAGCCTTTGATATGGTCTAGCAAAGGATCGGGGTTGGCAATCCCAGTTAACAGGAATACTGTTTGAGTGCCCAGCAACTCCCAATTTAACAGTTGTTGTGTAATCAGTCCGGTGAGATTACCATATTGGATAGATGAGAAAAAAACTTTATCTCTGGCTGCCTCATCAAATTTTTCAGCTAGTTGCTGTTTTTGTCCCTCGTTGGCTATTACGGGCGACTTAGTAACCATCAATAGATCGGCCCGTTGATATCCGGAAAAAACCTCTCTCATATTGCCCGCTGGCAATACAAATTGGGGCTCGAGCAGTTTCTGATATTCAAACAATAATATATTGAATCCCGCTTTAACACGCCTGTGCTGAAAAGCGTCATCCAGAATAATCAGGTCATGATCAGACTTGAGCTGGTCAATTCCAAATACCCGGTCTTCACATACCGCTACGGTCACTTGTGGAAACTTACGGTAAAACTGCAAAGGTTCATCACCAACAGATCTGGCGGTAGAATTTTCATTTGCACGTATAAAACCAGTAGTATCCCTACCATATCCCCTGCTAAGAACAGCAATCCTAAGATCGGGAAACAGTCCGATAAGATATTCAGTTACAGGGGATTTCCCCGATCCCCCAACTACCAGATTTCCAACACAAATCACCGGAATATCAAAACTCCTGGACCTAAATACACCTAGATCGTACAATTTATTCCTCAATATAGTTATACCGGCATAGATCAAAGAAAAGGGCAGCAGTAGTAGTCGCAGGTATTTTATCATACTTTATTCCAAAAATAAGAATTATTTAAAGTAACAGAGGGCTGGAGGATAAATATCATATAATTCGTCTTTTCATTGACAGTAAAATAAAACCCTATCTTTGCAGAAACAATTTTATTATATCATGCTCAAAGGATTTTTTAACGTACCAACACCGGTGAATGAGCCTATTTTTGGCTATGCACCTGGCAGTAAAGAACGTGAATTATTGGAAGCTGCTTTAACAGAAGCGCGTTCAAAGCAAGGCGATATCCCTATGTATATCGGAGGCAAACCTGTTCACACGAATAAAAAAGGAAAGGTTACCCCTCCCCACGATCATCAACATATTTTAGCTCAATACAGCATAGGGGATAAAATTCACGTACAACAGGCAATTGACGCTGCATTGGCAGCAAAAGAAAAATGGGAAAACCTGGCATGGGAACAACGTGCTTCAATCTTCCTGAAGATTGCGGACCTTATTTCAGGACCATACCGTTATAAGTTAAATGCGGCCACTATGCTTGGGCAGTCAAAAAATGCATACCAGGCAGAAATCGACGCTGCATGTGAACTGATAGATTTTCTTCGCTTCAACGTTGATTATATGTCTCAGATCTATCAGCAGCAGCCACCAGTTTCGCCAAAAGGTGTCTGGAACAGAGTTGAGCAACGTCCATTAGAAGGATTTGTGTTTGCTTTAACCCCATTCAACTTCACAGCTATAGCGGCAAATCTTCCTACCTCGGCAGCACTTATGGGCAACGTAGTAGTGTGGAAACCGGCAGACACGCAGGTATATGCGGCCAACCTATTAATGGAGATCTTTAAAGAAGCTGGAGTTCCTGACGGCGTTATCAATATTGTATATGTAGATGGACCAGAAGCTGGCGACGTAATTTTCAACAGTCCTGATTTTGCAGGTATCCATTTCACAGGCTCTACTGGAGTATTCCAAAACATCTGGAAAACTATAGGAAACAACATCCACAAATACAAAACCTATCCACGTATAGTTGGTGAAACAGGTGGTAAAGATTTTATCCTGGTACATGGTTCTGCTGATGCAGAAATATCAAGTACTGCCATTTTACGTGGTGCATTTGAATATCAGGGACAAAAATGCTCTGCAGCGTCAAGGGTTTACATTGCCAAAAGTATATGGCCAGCCGTCAAATCACTTTTGTTGCGTGATCTTGCGACCTTGAAAATGGGTGGCACAGAAGATTTCAGCAACTTCATCAATGCTGTAATTGACGAACGTTCTTTCGATAAATTATCAAAGTATATCGATCAGGCTAAAACAGACAGTAACGTAGAAATTATTGCCGGCGGAAATTATGACAAGTCAAAAGGCTATTTCATAGAACCTACTGTCATTGTTGCCCAAGATCCTAAGTATACTACGATGTGCGAAGAATTATTTGGTCCAGTATTAACGGTATTCGTCTACGAAGATGCTGATTTTGCAGAAACATTAGAACTGATCGACTCAACTTCCATCTATGCATTAACAGGAGCTGTAATTGCTCAGGACCGCTATGCAATTGAACAGGCGACCGTGGGTTTACGCAATGCCGCTGGTAATTTTTATATCAACGACAAATGTACCGGAGCAGTTGTTGGACAACAACCTTTTGGCGGCGCCAGAGGATCAGGTACAAACGACAAAGCAGGATCCATGATTAATTTACTACGCTGGGTATCTCCACGTACCATCAAAGAATCATTCGATCCACCTAAAGACTATCGTTATCCGTTTTTAGGATAAACACATTTTACGGTAAGCAAAAGCCCCCAAAATTTGAATAAATTATGGGGGCTTTTTTTGTTATTTAGAAGAACTTGTATTGCTGCCGTATTGAAACCTCCTTAACAAGTCACTATAATAAATATATTTTAACCGGAAAGATTTTGACCAATACTAATTTCTCGAGATATCCGTAACAATAATCTGACAATTACTGTATTTTCGCAACTTCTAAATCACTTTGATGAAAAAACTACTGCTAACACTGGTTTGCTTATACCCCATTTTAATTTTGGCTCAGAATAACAATGCCCCGTCATCCTATGATCCACATGATATTAAAATTACCGGTTACCTACAAACACAATTTCAGCAGACACAATCAACAGGTATTTCTTCTTTTTCAGGTGGAGATTTTGCTTCGAACTCAGACAATCGTTTCATTATCCGCAGAGGGCGACTTAAAATTGACCGTGTAGACGACTATACGAGCATAGTTTTTCAATTAGATGCTACGCAGAATGGCGTAAACCTAATGGATGCTTTCATCCAACTAAATCATCCGGATTATAAAAACCTGCGTCTAACTGCAGGGCTATTCAACCGTCCTTTTGGTTATTCCATTGTCTATTCTTCAGGTTATCGGGACTTTCCAGAACGTTCGAGAGTATTTCAGACACTAATGCCACGGGAACGGGATATTGGCGCCATGATAAGCTATCATCCAATTAAAGCTGTAACCGCAGACCTCGCTGTGGTAAATGGAAGTGGCTTATATGCACGCGACTATGATTCAAAAAAAGATATTATCGGGAACCTTGCTTTAAAATTTGACAGCCTCGCTAACCGCAAATTGCACGTCGGCTTCGGTGGTTCCTTTTATAGAGGCACTGTAAGAAATAACACTCCAAGTTATTATACTGAAAATGGCAATGGCTTCAACAAAAACACTGAACCCGGTAATGAAGGTAAAAACCTGAAAAGAAATTATCTGGGGGCAAATATACAACTGCAGTATGACAGCCCATTTGGTACCACCACCTTGAAATCAGAATACGTTACAGGTACTCAGCCAGGAGTTGCAGCTTCCAGTTCAGTAACAGGTACCCTTGCCAGCCAGAGCTTTACCACACAGCCGGCTACAGACCTTTATCTGAGAAACTTCACGGGAGCATACATTTGGTTTACCCAGAGAATCTTAAAATCTAAGTTTAATGTTCTGGTGGGCTATGACGTCTACGATCCAAACGATAAAGTGACTGAAGATCAAATTGGCCTCGATAACAATACCACTGCAGGTGATATTAAATTTAGTACTTTGGGATATGGCATGACTTACCTATTCAGCACGAGAGTAAAATTAACGGCATATAATGAAAGAGTAATCAATGCCGCTACCCAGCTGGAAAACTACAAACGTGATCTTGACGATGATGTATTTACCTTACGACTGCAATATCGCTGGTAATTGATACATTTATACGATCATTAGAAAGTTTCAAAAAAGATTACAGTTCTATGGATAACAAGATCGCAAAACTACAGGAGAAAATTGAGCAGGCAAAGCAAGGCGGCGGTGCGGCCAGAATCGAGAGTCAGCATAACAAAGGTAAGCTGACAGCGAGGGAACGCATCCATTTTCTTCTAGATGAGGGTTCTTTTGAAGAAGTAGGCATGTTCGTTACCCATAGAAGCACCGACTTTGATATGGAGCATGAAAAGTACCTTGGTGATGGCGTAGTTACAGGCTTCGGAAATATAAATGGACGCCTGGTCTATGTATTTTCCCAGGATTTTACAGTCTTCGGAGGTTCGCTTTCAGAAACCCATGCAGAAAAAATCTGCAAAATTATGGACCTCGCGCTACAGAATGGGGTCCCACTTATTGGATTAAATGATAGTGGAGGTGCGCGGATTCAGGAAGGAGTTGTATCACTAGGAGGATATGCTGATATTTTTTATCGGAATGTACAGGCTTCCGGTGTTATACCTCAGTTGTCTGCTGTCATGGGGCCTTGTGCCGGCGGTGCGGTTTACTCCCCTGCAATCACAGATTTCATCCTCATGGTAGAACAGACATCCTATATGTTCGTGACAGGGCCAAGTGTCGTAAAGACAGTCACCCACGAAGAAGTTAGTTCCGAGGACCTGGGAGGGGCATCCACACATGCGATAAAATCAGGTGTTACGCATTTTGCCTGTGTAAATGAGTTAGATGCCATCGACCACCTGAAGAGACTTCTAAGCTATATGCCTCAGAACTGCGAAGATCGGCCAACCCTATTGCCTTACCATCATGCGCAGGATGAAACCAGGCCACAGTTAAATAATATTATTCCTGAGAATGCCAACCAACCTTATGATGTAAGAACAGTGATTGCTGAAATCGCCGATGAGGATAGCTTCCTGGAGGTACATAAAGACTTTGCCGAGAATATAGTTATCGGCTTTGCCCGGCTGGCCGGAAGAAGTATCGGTGTTATCGCAAACCAGCCCGCCTACCTTGCCGGAGTGCTGGATATCCATGCTTCCGTTAAAGCTGCTCGTTTTGTGAGATTCTGTGACTGTTTTAATATCCCCTTACTGGTGTTGGAAGATGTTCCAGGCTTCTTACCTGGTACCGATCAGGAATGGAATGCCATAATTACAAATGGTGCCAAATTATTATATGCTTTTAGCGAAGCGACAGTTCCAAGAATTACAGTCATCCTCAGAAAAGCATATGGCGGTGCCTACGACGTAATGAACTCCAAACATATTGGAGCAGATATGAACTATGCCTGGCCAAGCGCAGAAATTGCCGTTATGGGTGCTAAAGGTGCGGCAGAGATTATTTTCAGGAAAGAGATCAGTAATGCTGAAAATCCGGACGAAAAACTACTCGAAAAAGAACAATTATATGCTTCCATTTTCGCCAATCCTTACCGTGCCGCAGAACGTGGATTTATAGACGAAGTAATTGAACAAGCCGCCACACGTTCAAAGCTTATTAGGGCATTTAAAATGTTGGAGAATAAAGTAGTCAACCATCCCAGAAAGAAACATGGCAACATCCCTTTGTAAATAAACCAATCGATTGTGTGATGGTTACCCCCATCTTTATATATTTGTTTATCAACAATTATATAAAGATGGCTAAAGATAAAGAAGATAAACAAAAACACATTTCAGTAGTAACCGATAAATCACTCCAGTTTTTTGAAGAATACATTAATAATCCATCGCCTACCGGATTTGAATATCCAGGCCAAAAGCTCTGGTTAGATTATTTAGCACCTTATATCGACGAAAGCTTCATAGACAATTATGGAACAGCTGTAGGTGTAATAAATCCAGAAGCAGAATACAAAGTCGTAATCGAGGCACATGCAGATGAAATCTCCTGGTTCGTAAATTATATTACCAACGAAGGATTGATCTATGTCATCAGAAACGGTGGTTCAGATCATCAAATCGCACCATCTAAAAGAGTAAATATCCATACCGACAAAGGGATGGTAAAAGCTGTGTTTGGATGGCCTGCAATCCACACCCGCGGTGCTGGCGAAAAAGAAGAAGCACCGGCATTAAAAAATATCTTTCTTGACTGTGGCTGCACTTCCAAAGAAGAGGTGGAAAACCTGGGGATACATGTCGGCTGCGTAATTACCTACGAAGATGAATTTATGATCTTAAACAACCGCTATTATGTTGGTCGTGCGTTAGATAACCGTGCAGGAGGGTTTATGATCGCAGAAGTAGCCCGTTTGTTAAAAGAAAACAAGAAAGACTTACCTTTCGGATTATACATAGTAAACTCAGTTCAGGAAGAAATCGGCTTGAGAGGCGCAGAAATGATTGCCCATAGAATCAAACCCAATGTGGCAATTATCACAGATGTTACTCATGATACCTCAACCCCAATGATCAACAAGATCACTCAGGGGGATATGGCATGCGGTCGCGGCCCCGTCGTATCATACGCACCGGCGGTACAAACTAACCTGAATAAATTGCTGATTGAAACTGCAGAGAATAATAGTATCCCTTTCCAGCGTCAGGCATCATCCCGCTCGACTGGAACTGATACCGACGCTTTTGCCTATTCAAATGGTGGTGTACCATCAGCATTGATTTCATTACCCTTACGCTATATGCATACAACTGTGGAGATGATCCATAAAGAAGATGTAGACAACGTCATCAGCCTGATTTATCATTCGTTACTTAATATTAAAAAAGATCACGATTTTAAATACAACAAATAACATCTTATCTTCGTATAAAATTAAAGCGTGCTTGTTTTTCAGGCACGCTTTTTTATGTAGTATTATGAAATCTAGCCCAAGTGGCAGACTAACCAAGAAAAAATGAAACCTACTCTATTAATACTCGCAGCTGGTATGGCCAGTCGCTACGGCAGCATGAAACAAATTGATGGTTTTGGTCCAAATCAGGAAACTATAATTGACTATTCTATCTACGATGCAATTAAAGCAGGATTTGGAAAAGTAGTATTTATCATCAAAGAAGAATTTGTGGATAATTTCAAAGAGATCTTCGAACCTAAACTGGCAGGTAAAATTGAAACTGACTATGTTTTTCAGAACTTCGATCTCAAGCAATACGGTATAGACCTTGACATTGAAAGAACCAAACCATGGGGAACCGGCCACGCAATTCTTTCTGCCAGACATGCGATAAAAGAGCCCTTCTGCGTGATCAACGCCGATGACTTCTATGGCATTGACGCATTTGAGAAAATGGTTAGCTTTCTTACTGAAGAAGTTACAGGAAGCAACTACTCCATGATTGGTTATGAGGTTGCCAAAACTTTGTCCGACTTCGGATCCGTATCCCGCGGTGTTTGCAAGGTGAGCGCAGATGGTTATCTGGAAGAAATTATCGAACGCACAAAAGTATTGTGGGAAGGTGACGCTGTGATTTATGAAGAGGAAGATAAACAATATCCCCTGGCTTTAGACACGCGCGTTTCTATGAACTTTTGGGGCTTTACACCTGAGGTATTTAAAATTTCTGAAGAATTATTCAGAGATTTTGTTAGAGACAATCAGGAAAATCCTAAATCCGAATTTTATATTCCCATGATTGTAGAGGCGTTGTTAAACTCAGAAAAGGCAGATTTTAAAGTTGTCCCTACAGATAGCAAATGGTTTGGCGTGACTTACAAAGAAGATAAACCAATTGTCCAGGCCAGCATAGACCAGTTAATTCAGGACGGTGTTTATCCAGAAAACCTTTGGAATTCATAACTCTGGTTGATAAGCGTAAAACATAAAAAAGGGGCTAAGATTTTCATCTTAGCCCCTTTTTCGTAATTATAACCGACTATTTTTTGTCGTCTTTAACTTCTTCGAAGTCAACATCAGTAACGTTATCACCGCCATCTGCTGCCTGTCCATTATCCGATTCAGCACCACCTTCAGCAGGGGCACCATCTTGTCCGGCTTTGTACATTTCTTCTGAAGCAGCATTCCATGCAGCCTGAAGCTCTTCCTGAGCAGCATCAATATCAGCAAAGCTTCTTGCCGCGTGAGCAGCTTGTAATTTCGCTAATCCAGCTTCGATCGGTGCTTTTTTATCAGCAGAGATTTTCTCACCAAATTCTTTCAATTGTTTCTCAGTAGAGAAAATCAAAGCATCTGCACTGTTGATTTTATCTGCTTCTTCTTTTGCTACTTTATCAGCATCAGCATTTTGCTCAGCTTCTTCTTTCATTCTTTTGATCTCTTCATCAGTTAAACCAGATGAAGCCTCGATACGGATTTTTTGCTCTTTACCAGTAGCTTTATCCTTCGCTGATACATGCAAAATTCCATTAGCATCAATATCGAAAGCAACTTCTACTTGAGGAACACCACGAGGTGCTGGTGGAATACCATCTAAAATGAAACGACCAATTGTACGGTTTTGAGCAGCCATTGGACGCTCACCTTGTAAAATATGGATTTCTACTGAAGGCTGGTTATCAGCAGCGGTAGAGAAAGTTTCAGCTTTCTTAGATGGAATAGTAGTATTGGCTTCAATTAATTTAGTCATTACACCACCCATAGTCTCAATACCTAATGAAAGAGGAGTAACATCTAATAACAATACATCTTTAACCTCACCAGTTAACACACCACCTTGGATTGCAGCACCAATAGCTACTACCTCATCAGGGTTAACACCTTTAGAAGGATCTTTACCAAAGAAAGCTTTAACAGCTTCCTGGATAGCAGGAATACGTGTAGAACCACCTACTAAAATGATCTCGTCAATATCAGAAGTTTTTAAACCAGCATTTTTCAACGCAGATTTACAAGGCTCGATTGTACGTTTGATCAAGTCAGCAGCCAATTGCTCAAACTTAGCACGGCTTAAAGTTCTAACTAAGTGTTTTGGTCCGCTGGCATCAGCAGTAATATATGGTAAATTGATTTCAGTTGAAGTTGTGCTAGACAATTCAATTTTAGCTTTTTCAGCAGCTTCTTTCAAACGTTGTAAAGCCATTGGATCTTGAGAAAGGTCCATGCCATTTTCGTTTTTAAATTCTGCAGCTAACCAATCAATGATAATATGGTCAAAGTCATCACCACCTAAGTGTGTATCACCGTCAGTAGATTTTACTTCAAATACACCATCACCTAATTCTAATACAGAAACGTCATGTGTACCACCACCACAGTCAAACACAACAATTTTCATGTCTTTGTGTGCTTTATCCAAGCCATAAGCTAATGCAGCTGCAGTTGGCTCGTTGATGATACGTTTAACGGTTAAACCAGCAATTTCACCTGCTTCTTTTGTAGCCTGACGCTGAGCATCATTGAAATAAGCAGGAACAGTGATAACCGCTTCAGTAACTTCATGACCTAAAAAGTCTTCAGCAGTTTTTTTCATTTTCTGCAAGATCATCGCAGAAATTTCCTGTGGAGTATATTTACGGTCGTCGATTTCAACACGTGGTGTGTTATTATCGCCTTTAACAACGTTGTAGGGAACGCGTCCAGCCTCTTTAGAAACCTCAGCAAAGCTGCTGCCCATAAAGCGCTTAATTGAATAAATTGTTTTTGTTGGGTTGGTGATCGCCTGACGTTTTGCAGAATCTCCTACTTTACGCTCACCATTCTCTGCAAAAGCAACAATGGATGGCGTTGTACGTTTACCCTCACTGTTGGCTATAACTACAGGTTCGTTACCTTCCATTACGGCTACGCAAGAGTTTGTTGTTCCTAAGTCTATACCAATAATTTTTGACATGCTATTTATCTTTGTTTATGTTATGAATTCTATTTTGCTATTTCTATTTAACAAGCAATGTGCCAATTGGCTTTTGGCAGGTAAACAGACATTCTATTTTAAAATTCGGTTAAAATGTAAATAAAAACCTTTTAGATTTCTGACAGGATGTCAGAAACACGTTCTCATTTGTCAATAAGCGATTAAAGGCCAAGTAATTTTTCAAGATGGTGATACCCAATGCCGAAGTACTCTTTGGTTTGTTTAATCTTTTCCAGTAACTCTTTTTGGTTTACAGGGTGATCCTTGCCTTTGACGCCTACAACCAGAACATTCTTCGGCGTATGCGCATCAGAAATAAATTCGAATACTTTTGTTTTATAACCATAGTATTCGAGTATCAAGGCACGGATTCCATCGGTGACCATCTCCCCCTGGCGCTCGAGAAAAATTCCATATTTCGTTAAGAAATTAAGTTCGTTGCTCACCTTGTTTTTTTCCATCTCCCGTCGGATCTGCTTATGGCAGCATGGCGCTACCACGATCAACTCGGCATTGCCTTGAATGCCTTTGTAAATCGCATCGTCGGTCGCTGTATCACATGCATGCAGGGCTATTAGCAAGTCAATTTTCCCAGTTTCGTAAGCGTCGATTGTACCCTCCACAAAATTTAGTCCATGGAAATCAGCGCTGCCGGCAATGCGGTTACATAAGTCAACCAAATCCTTACGGAACTCCACGCCAGTCACTTCAACTTCCCGACGCAATACATTAGCGAGATAATCATAGAGCGCAAAAGTCAGATACCCTTTGCCCGAACCCATATCAACAACCTTTTTAGAGGCTTCAATAGGCAGGCTTCTTATCAATGGATCCAATAAAGTCACATACTGATTGATCTGTTTATACTTGTCCTGTGCATTTTTATAGACTATACCTGCTGGATCAGTAACCTTCAACTCCTGCAAATATGTTTTGCCCGCTGGTTGAATAATTCTTTTCTTTTCCTTGTCGTGCGTCAACACTGTCGGTGCTTCAGCTTTAATCAACCGTTCCCGAACTGTGATTGCATTTTTTTTATCATGTTCCACTATGACTTCCTTTTCAGTACTGAAAAAAGTACAGATTTTAAAATCATTGCTTATGGAATGGCTGATTCTCGTCAGGCCGTCCTTGATAGCATAATTCTTTACAATATCGCGGGTTTTATAACGGTAGGTAAAAGAAAGCATATCTGCTTTTTTAACCTTTATCCTGCGCACATAAATATTCTTCAGATCCTTTTCATTTCCCTGGTAATTGCCAAGAGAAATTTTAATAAAGAGATTAGATTGAATACTTTCTGATAACTGATTGTGGAAATTCTGAAGTAAGCTCTGATTGGACATACATTGATTATTTGGTAATACCTTATCTATAAAAAAAAGCCCTGTCCAATTAAGAACAGGGCTTTCTATATCTCGATTAAAAAGAATATTATTCTCCTTTATCTTCTTTGGTTTCTTCAGCTGCAGGGGCTGCTTCTTCAGTAGCTGGAGCCTCTTCAGCAACAACATCAGCTTTCGCTGCTGCAGGTGCATCAGATTTTTTAGCTTTAGTTCTACCACGACGAGTAGTTTTCTTTTCAGCAGCTTCAGTATCTACACCGTAAACTTCGTTGTAATCTACTAACTCAATTAATGCCATCTCAGCATTATCACCTAAACGATTGTTTAGTTTAATAATTCTGGTATAACCACCCGGACGGTTAGCAACTTTCGCAGCTACGTCACGGAACAATTCAGTAACTGAATCCTTATCTTGTAAATAGCTAAATACAATACGACGTGAGTGTGTAGTATCTAATTTAGATTTAGTGATCAGGGGCTCCACATACATACGCAAAGATTTAGCTTTAGCTAAAGTAGTTGAGATTCTTTTGTGTTTGATCAGTGATGAGGCCATGTTAGCCAACATCGCTTTACGATGGGAGTCAGTTCTGCCTAAGTGGTTGTTTTTTTTACCGTGTCTCATTTTTAATTTATTTAGTGTATACCGTCTCTTATTTATTAAAGAGGGAATTACACACTATTAACAATATTTGTTATTTGTATATCGAATTACTCTTCGTCAAGTTTGTACTTCGCAAGGTTCATCCCGAAAGATAACTGCTTAGATTTTACTAACTCCTGAATTTCAGTCAATGACTTTTTACCGAAGTTTCTGAATTTCAACATATCAGCTACATCGTAAGAAACAAGGTCTGCCAGGGTGCGGATATCAGCTGCTTTTAAACAGTTTAATGCGCGAACTGAAAGATCAAGATCTACTAATTCAGTTTTTAAGATCTTACGCATATGTAAGATTTCCTCATCAACTTCTTTAGTTTCTTCTTTCGCCTGAGATTCAAGAACCAAGTTCTCATCAGAGAATAACATGAAATGCTGAATCAAAATTTTGGCAGCTTCTTTCAAAGCCTCTTCAGGATGGATAGAACCATCTGTAGAGATATCCAAAATTAATTTTTCATAATCTGTTTTCTGCTCAACACGATAGTTTTCAATCGTGTATTTTACATTTTTCATTGGAGTAAAGATCGAATCGATCGCGATTACACCAACAACAGCATCATTAATTTTATTTTCCTCTGCAGGAACATAACCGCGTCCTTTATTGATAGTCAATTCTACCTCTAAAGTAACAGATTTCTCCATGTTACAAATTACAAAATCCGGATTAAGGACTTCAAAGTTGTTAGAGAATTTAGTGATGTCACCTGCAAGAAATTGATCCTGGCCATTAACTACAATAAAAACTTTTTCAGATTCACCTGTTTCACCAGCTTTTTTAAAACGTACCTGTTTTAAATTAAGGATGATTTCAGTTAAATCCTCTACAACACCTTTCATTGTAGAAAACTCATGTGATACGCCAGAAAAACGAATACTTGTAATGGCATACCCTTCTAATGAAGAAAGAAGAATTCTTCTCAAGGCATTACCAATTGTTACACCGAAACCGGGTTCTAAGGGGCGAAATTCAAATATACCATCGAAATCCGTTGATTTCTGCATGATGACCTTATCGGGTTTCTGAAATGCTAAAATTGCCATTTATAATGTTTTTAGATCGTTATTAATATTTTGTAACGCAAAAAATTTAGCTGCCCGCGAAGGCAGCTAATTAAATATATTATTACTTCGAGTAAAGCTCGATAATCAAGTTTTCTTTGATGTTCTCAGGGATCTCATCACGATTTGGATAAGCCAGGAATTTACCAGACAATTCTGATGCGTTCCAGTCTAACCAGTTGAATTTGTTGATTACTCTGCCTGCTACGGAGTTAGTGATGCTCTCTAATGTTTTAGACTTTTCACGAACTGCAACAACGTCTCCAGCTTTTAATTGGTAAGATGGGATGTTTACTACTTCACCGTTCACTGTTACGTGTTTATGGCTAACTAACTGACGAGCAGCTGAACGTGTAGTTGCAATACCTAATCTATAAACTGTATTATCTAAACGTGCTTCTAATAATTGCAATAAGTTATCACCTGTAATGCCCTGACGGGAAGATGCTTTGGTGAACAAGTTGCGGAATTGACGTTCCAATACACCATAAGTGTATTTAACTTTTTGTTTTTCCATCAACTGAACTGAATACTCAGATTGTTTTCCTCTTCTTTTTGAGGCACCATGCTGTCCAGGAGGATAGTTTTTTCTGTCTAATACTTTATCAGGGCCGAAAATTGGCTCTCTGAATTTACGCGCGATTTTGGATTTTGGTCCTGTATATCTTGCCATTGCTTTTTGTTTTAAAGTATCGTGCAACCTTAAGCTGCAGACTCTTAGCTTTAAAAATTAATAAATTAAACTCTTCTCTTCTTAGGAGGACGACATCCATTGTGTGGAAGCGGAGTGATATCTTTGATAGAGGTTACTTCGATACCTGAAATTTGCAATGTTCTAATTGCCGACTCACGACCAGAACCCGGACCTTTAACAAAAACTTCTACTTTACGCAGACCTAAGTCAAATGCTACTTTACCGCAATCAGATGCAGCTTGTCCTGCAGCATATGGAGTGTTCTTTTTAGAACCCTTGAAGCCCATTTTACCTGCTGAAGACCATGAAATAGTTTGACCGTTGTTATTTGTTAAGGTAACAATGATATTGTTAAAAGTCGCATTGATGTGTGCCTGACCAACTGGTTCAATTACAACAATACGCTTTTTGGTTACTTTTTTACTCTTAGCCATAATTATTGTTCGTTACTAATTTTATTTAGTAGCTTTTTTCTTGTTAGCAACTGTTTTTCTCTTGCCTTTACGTGTACGAGAGTTGTTTTTAGTACGTTGTCCACGTACCGGCAAACCTTTTCTGTGACGTAATCCACGGTAACAACCGATATCCATTAAACGTTTGATGTTTAATTGAACTTCTGAACGTAAAGCACCTTCTACTTTAACGCCGTCGTTGATGATGGTACGAATTGCTGATAATTCATCATCAGACCAATCCTGTACTTTCTTGCTCAAATCGATACCTGCTTCAGTTAAAATGCGCTGAGCAGTTGATCTGCCTACACCATAGATGTAAGTTAGTCCGATTTCGCCTCTTTTGTTTCTTGGTAAATCAATACCTGATATCCTTGCCATATTTGTACTAAATGTTTGATTATTTGACGACAGATTGAGTAACCTGTACATTCAATCTAATCATACCCTAATAATTTTTATTATCCCTGACGCTGTTTGAACTTAGGATTTTTCTTGTTAATAACGTAAAGCTTGCCTTTACGACGAATAATCTTGCAGTCAGCACTGCGTTTTTTAATTGATGACCTAACTTTCATTTTATTTATATCTATAAGTAATCCTGCCCTTTGATAAATCATAAGGCGACATCTCTAATTTTACTTTATCCCCAGGTAATATTTTAATATAGTGCATTCTCATCTTACCTGAGATGTGAGCAATAATCTCATGACCATTCTCCAGTTCTACACGGAACATGGCATTTGATAATGCTTCTCTTATAACACCGTCTTGTTCAATCGAGGCTTGTTTAGCCATATAATATTGATTTTTACTTAATTAGCTGCTATTAAACAGGGTTGCAAAATTAAAGAAAAAAATTTAATTATTTACCTTTTTTCTTTTAAAACTTCTTCAATAAAAGAAAAGGTCGATAAAACATCTGCCTTGCCCTTTTTTATCGCAACAGTGTGCTCAAAATGTGCCGACGGCTGATTGTCCCTGCTCGTTACAGTCCAACCGTCAGACCAAAACTTAACATTTGCTGTACCGGCATTGATCATCGGTTCAATGGCAATTACCATCCCCTCGTCTAATTTCATCCCGGTCCCGCGTTTCCCGTAATTTGGAACTTCAGGTTTCTCATGCAGCTTAACGCCAACACCATGACCAACAAGTTCTCTCACTACACCGTAACCATGCTGCTCTGCCAAAGATTGAACTGCAAATCCTACATCTCCGATGCGGGCTCCAACTACAGCTTTATCTATCGCGCGCTGCAAACATTCCTGGGTAACATCAACTAACTGCTGGCGTTCTGCACTAATCTCCCCGATGGAGAAAGTATAGGCTGAATCGCCAAAGAAATTATTTTTGATCACACCACAATCAACAGAAATCAAATCGCCTTCCTGTATCACATAGTCACTCGGAAAGCCGTGAACAACTTGTTCATTGGGCGAATACAGAGTGAGTATGGAAACCCGTTGTAGTTTAGAAATGCAGGTATCGCTCCGTTATCTTTTATATAAGTCTCCGCAATGTTGTTCAGATGTTTAGTAGTGACACCAGCACCAATTACCTTAGCCACTTCAGCCAGGGTTTTTGAAACCAGCATAGAACTTTCCCTGATTAGTTCAACCTCTTCCGGAGACTTATAATAGATCTTAGACATTCGTATTAAATTACTGCACTGCTGTCGCTCGTGCTTGTAGCAGGCACGCCAGTCCGTCCAGTAACTCTTCCTGTCTTCATTAATCCGTCGTAATGACGCATCAATAAATAACTTTCAACCTGTTGCAATGTATCCAATACTACACCAACTAAAATTAGTAGTGAAGTACCTCCATAGAAATGGGCAAATTCTGATTTAATACCAAACTTTACAGCTAATGATGGAAGTATCGCGATGATCGCTAAGAATACAGAACCTGGAAAGGTGATCTTAGAAATAACATCGTCAATATAAGAAGACGTTGGCAAACCAGGCTTAATACCAGGAATGAATCCGCCATTCTTCTTCATGTCATCAGACATCTGTACTGGATTGACAGTAATAGCTGTATAGAAGAAAGTAAATGCAATGATTAAAAATGCAAAGGTTAAACTATAAGCCAGTGATGTAGGATCACTGAACTGGATTAACCATGTATTTTGTAGTGAAGGGAAAAACTGTGTTAATGTTGTAGGGATAAACATCAATGCCTGAGCAAAGATAATTGGCATTACCCCGGCAGCATTCACTTTCAATGGAATGTATTGTCTTACTCCACCAAACTGTCTGTTACCAACAATACGTTTTGCATATTGTACAGGAACCTTACGGACACCCTGAACAATTAGAATAGTAAACATAACTACAGCAAACAAGGCCACAATCTCTAGAACAAGGGCAATTAAACCACCGTCTCCAACAAACCGTGAACTGATCTCCTGCTGTAAAGCAATTGGAAGACGCGCGATGATACCAACCATGATGATCAGTGAAATACCGTTTCCAATACCTTTATCAGTAATCTTCTCTCCTAACCACATTACAAACAGCGTACCTGCTGATAAAACGAATGTAGATAAAACAAAGAATAAAGTGTGATCAATCAGAATAGCTTCCTGAGGAACCTGAGTTTTAACATAACCAACCGCCTGAACAGCTGTGATGGCTACAGTTAAATACCTTGTAATCTGATTGAGTTTATTTCTTCCGCTCTCCCCTTCTTTTTGCATTTTCTGGAAGGAAGGTACTGCGATACCTAATAACTGAACTACAATTGATGCAGAAATATATGGCATAACTCCTAGTGCAAGGATCGACACGCGGGAAAAAGATCCCCCGGCAAACATATCAAGCAGACCTAAGATTCCAGATTTCTGATTATCGCCTAGGGCTGTTGCATCAACGCCTGGTAAAACAACGTGAGAAACGAACCTATAGACCAAAAGAATTACGAGCGTAAAAACGATACGCTCTTTTAATTCTTGAATTTTCCAAATATTACTTAAAGTAGTAAACAGCTTCTTCATTAATTACAATTTTTCGATTGAGCCTCCAGCAGCTTCAATTGCTTTTTGTGCAGTTGCAGAGAAAGCATGAGCTTTAACTTCAACTTTAGATTTTACCTCACCACGACCAAGGATTTTTACCAGGTCATTTTTATGTGCCAAACCATGATCCTGCAAAGTAGCAAAGTCAATAGTAGTCAGGTTGAATTTCTCTGCTAACGCTTGTAAAATATCCAAGTTTACACCTACATATTCAACACGGTTAATAGGCTTGAAACCTACCTTTGGTACGCGACGTTGTAATGGCATCTGACCACCTTCAAAACCAATTTTAGTTTTGTGTCCTGAACGAGATCCAGCACCTTTATGACCACGAGTGGAAGTTCCACCACGACCAGAACCAGTACCACGACCAATTCTTTTACTACTTTTAATCGAACCTGCTGCAGGTTTTAAATTACTTAAGTTCATTTTTGAAACTTATTGTGTTGCCCTTCGCTTTCACTAATCAGGGACAACGGTTAAACAAAATACAAAGGTTGCAAATGTAGTCATATAAACTACATTTACAACCTTTGCGAATTATATACTTTCGATGGCAACTAAGTGATTAACTTTTCTCACCATTCCAATGATAGCAGCGTTAGCTTCAACTTCTACAGACTGGTTGATTTTTTTCAAACCTAAAGCCTGCATTGTTCTTTTTTGATTCTCGCTTCTGTCAATGACACTTTTTACCTGGGTTATTCTGATCTTAGCCATAGTCTTATCCGTTAAAAACTTTGTTTAAATCAACACCACGTTGTTGTGCTACTGTGTAAGCATCACGCATTTTAGTTAAAGCATCAACAGTTGCTTTTACCACGTTGTGAGGATTTGATGAACCTTTTGATTTTGCTAATACGTTATGCACACCAGCACTCTCTAATACAGCACGCATTGCACCACCAGCGATAACACCAGTACCGATTGCTGCTGGTTTGATTAATACAAAACCACCAGAAAACTTACCGATTTGTTCGTGAGGAACGGTACCGTTTAACAGAGGAACTTTTACCAAGTTCTTTTTAGCATCATCGATACCTTTAGCAATTGCTTCGGTAACCTCTTTTGCTTTACCCAATCCGTAACCTACGATTCCGTTCTCATCTCCAACAACTACGATAGCTGAGAAGCTGAAAGTACGACCACCTTTGGTTACTTTGGCAACACGTTGTATACTAACTAAACGGTCTTTTAATTCGACCTCGCTAGTCTTAACTCTTTTTATATTGATAGTTGACATTCTTATCCTATTTTCAGATTAAAATACTAAACCAGCTTCGCGAGCACCTTCTGCCAACGACTTTACGCGACCATGGTATAAGTAGCCATTTCTATCGAAAACAACTTCTTTAATGCCAGCTGCGATTGCTTTTTCAGCTACTAATTTACCTACAGCTACAGATTGCTCTGATTTGTTTCCATTACCAGAAAAGTCTTTTGATAATGATGATGCTGATACGATTGTGTTTCCAGTTACGTCGTTAATGATCTGCGCATAAATTCCTTTATTGCTTCTATAAACTGATAAACGTGGACGGCTTTCAGAACCGGTCAATCTTTTTCTGATTCCTTTTTTTATACGATCTCTACGAGATAATTTTTTCCCTGCCATGATGATTATTTTTTAGAAGCTGATTTACCTGCTTTTCTTCTTAACACTTCGCCT
>Ga0308163_10000542_pt1 | contig 63738 bp, 43 predicted proteins | sample PhyTR1_FD_201037 | JGI IMG/M metagenome (GOLD analysis project Ga0308163, IMG submission 201037) | Phyllosphere microbial communities from UC Gill Tract Community Farm, Albany, California, United States - DLSLT.R1 | ecosystem: Host-associated > Plants > Phyllosphere > Unclassified | place: USA...
TACCTCAAGCGCCTCTCCGACAAGGACTACGCGCTCGACCGCGGCATGATCCCGCTCGGCTCCTGCACCATGAAGCTCAACGCGGCCACCGAGATGGAGGCGGTGACCTGGCCCGAGTTCCAGGCCATCCACCCCTTCGCGCCCACGGACGACGTCGAGGGCTACCTCGAGCTCGTGCTCCAGCTGGAGACCTGGCTCGCCGACGTCACCGGCTACGACACCGTCAGCCTCCAGCCGAACGCGGGCAGCCAGGGCGAGCTCGCGGGCCTCCTCGCGATCCGCGGCTACCACCTCGCGAACGGCGACGACGCGCGCACGGTCTGCCTCATCCCGCAGAGCGCGCACGGCACGAACGCGGCCAGCGCCGTGCTCGCCGGCATGCGCGTCGTTGTCGTCGCGTGCGACGAGCTCGGCAACGTCGACCTCGACGACCTGCGCGCGAAGATCGCCGCCCACCGCGACGAGCTCGCCGGGCTCATGATCACGTACCCCTCCACCCACGGCGTCTACGAGCACGAGGTCGGCGCGATCTGCGCGGCCGTGCACGAGGCCGGCGGCCAGGTCTACGTCGACGGCGCGAACCTCAACGCGCTCCTCGGCTTCGCCCGCTTCGGCGACTTCGGCGGCGACGTCTCGCACCTCAACCTGCACAAGACGTTCTGCATCCCGCACGGCGGCGGCGGACCCGGCGTCGGCCCGGTCGCGGCGAAGGCGCACCTCGCGCCCTTCCTGCCCGGCCACCCGCAGGCGCAGCGCAACGTCCACGCGCTCGTGCAGGACGGGGTCGTCTCCACGATCGAGCACGGCGGCGCCCCGGTGTCGGCCGCGCCGTTCGGCTCGCCGAGCATCCTCCCCATCAGCTGGGCCTACGTCCGCATGATGGGCGCCGAGGGCCTCAAGCAGGCGACGGGCGCCGCGGTGCTGTCGGCGAACTACATCGCCGCGCGCCTCCGCGACCACTACCCGGTGCTCTACGCGGGGGAGGACGGCCTGGTCGCGCACGAGTGCATCCTCGACCTGCGCCCGCTCACGGCCGCGACCGGCGTGACGGTGGACGACGTGGCCAAGCGCCTCGTCGACTACGGCTTCCACGCGCCCACCATGAGCTTCCCGGTGCCGGGCACGCTCATGGTCGAGCCCACCGAGAGCGAGGACCTCGCCGAGGTCGAGCGCTTCATCGCGGCGATGATCGGCATCAAGCAGGAGGCCGACTCGGTCGCCGCGGGCGAGTGGCCGGCCGACGACAACCCGCTCCGGAACGCGCCGCACACGGCCGAGTCGGTCATCGCGGGGGAGTGGACGCACGCGTACACGCGCGAGCGCGCCGTCTACCCGGTGTCGACGCTCGTGCGCGACAAGTACTGGCCGCCGGTGCGCCGCATCGACCAGGCCTACGGGGACCGCAACCTGTTCTGCGCCTGCCCGCCGCCGGAGGCGTTCGCCTGATCCGCGCCTGATCCGCGGCGCCCCGCGCGCCGCACCGCACCACCGCCGAGGGCGGCGGGACCACCCGGTCCCGCCGCCCTCGCGGCGTCCCGCCCCTGCCCGCCCGTCCGCGTTCACCTCCCGTCCACCGGCGACGGTCGAAGCGTCGACGATGGCTGCCTATCGTGGACGCTGCGTCCACAGGATCCCCGACGGGATCCCCGACCCGGGCGCGGAGACGAGCGCCCCCGTGACCACCCCCGGCCGGACCCTCGTGTTCGACTTCGACGGCACCGTCTCCCTCGGCGACGGCCCGGTGCTCCGCTACGCGCACCACGTGGCCGAGACGCTGCCCGGCGACGACGCGCGCACGCGGTTCGCCGCCGCCGTCACCGCCGGCCTCCGCGACATCGGCCGGCCCCACGGCGCCATCGACGGGTACGCGCTCGTCCAGGGGCTCGCCGCCCGGCACGAGGTGCCCGAGCGGCTCCTCTCCGCGGCCTTCCTGGCGAGCCGCGCGGAGCTCGGCGGCCCGCACGCGCCCGTCGTCGCGCCCGCCGGACTCGGCTGCTTCCTCCGCGGGCTCGAGGGCCGGGCGATCCGCGTGCTCGTCACGAACTCGCCCGCCGTCCGGATCCCGGAGGCCCTCGCCGCGCTCGGGATCGCCGGCGCGTTCGACGAGGTCGTCACGGGCGCCGGTAAGCCCGCGGGGATGGGCGCCGTCCTCGACCGCCTCGATCCCGGCCCCGCCGCGGGTCCGCCCGCCGCCCGGCTCCTGAGCGTCGGTGACCTCTGGGTCAACGACCTGGAGCCGGCGCACGCCCGCGGCTTCCGCACCGCGCTCGTGGGACCGGCCGCGTCGGCCGACGACCGGGCCACGTACCGCGCCGCCACCGTCGCCGGGCTGTACGCGGACATCCGCGCCTGGCTCGACGGCACCCCCTCGCCCGCCACCTCCTCCCTCGCCGCTCCCCACGGAAAGCAGATGCACGCATGAAGAAGCCCGCCCTCCCGCTCCTCGTCATCGGGGCCGTCGCCGCCCTCGCGCTCACCGGATGCTCGTCGGCCGGCGACGCGTCCGGCGCGGCCGCGTCCGGCTCCGCGGATCCGACGTCCCTCACGCTCGCGCTCGTCCCGTCCCAGGACCAGGACGGCCTCGTGCAGACCGCCGCGCCCCTCACCGACATGCTCACGAAGGCCCTCGGGATCCCCGTCACCGGCGTGGTGGCGAAGGACTACCAGGCCGCCGTCGAGGCGATGGGCGCCGACCAGGCGCAGATCGGCTTCCTGCCCAGCCTCCAGCTCTGGCAGGCGAGCGACATGTACCAGGCGAAGGTCGTGCTGCAGACGGAGCGGAACGGGAACATCACCTACCCCGCCCAGTTCATGACGAACGACCCGGACAAGTACTGCGACGACGCGCCCGTCGAGCGCGACGGCATGCTGTTCTGCAACGGCGCGGACGCGCTGTCCGGTCCCCAGGGCCTCGACTCCATCACGCGGGTGAAGGGCGCGAAGGTCGCCGTCCTCGGCCCGGGGTCGCCCGCCGGCTACATCTACCCGATGCTCGCGCTGAAGGACGCCGGGCTCGACATCGACTCCGACATCCAGCGGATCCCCGTCACGGCCAACGACGCCTCCGTGCTCGCGGTCTACGACGGGGACGCCGAGGTCGGCTTCAGCTTCTGGGACGCCCGCACGATCGTCGCCAAGGACAAGCCGGACGTCGGGAAGAAGGTCGTCGTCTTCGCGATGACCGACGAGATCCCCAACGACGGCGTCGCGGTCTCCGGCTCGCTGTCGCCGGAGCTGCAGGACCGGATCACGAAGGCGCTGCTCGACTACTCGGACACGCCCGAGGGCTCCGCGGCCCTCACCGCCGTGTACTCCATCACGAAGCTCGCGCCCGCCGACCCGTCGTCGCTCGACGTCGTGGCCCGCGCCGCCGAGTCGCTCGGTCTGCGCTAGCGCATGGTCGCCGCCACCTCCCTGTCGGAGGCCGCCGCGCTCGCGCCGGCCTCCGCGCCGTGGGCCGTCCGCCTCGCCGGCGTCACGGTCCGCTACCCCAACGGCGTCGTCGCGCTGAAGGACGTCTCCCTCGACATCGCCGGCGGCGAGATGGTCTCGGTCGTCGGGCTGTCCGGATCCGGCAAGTCGAGCCTCATCCGCACGATCAACGGCCTCGTCCCCGTGACCTCCGGCGAGGTGGAGGTCGGCGGCACGCGCGTCGACGGCCTCGCCGGCCGCCGCCTCCGCGCCCTCCGCGGCGACATCGGGATGGTCTTCCAGGGCTTCAACCTCGCGAAGCGCGCGAGCGTCCTCGACAACGTGCTCGTCGGCCGGCTCGCGCACACGCCCGGGTGGCGCACGTTCCTCGGGCTGCCGCGAGCGGCCGACCGCGAGATCGCGTTCCAGGCGCTCGAGAGCGTCGGGATCCTCGGCAAGGTGTGGGACCGCGCGTCCACGCTGTCCGGCGGCCAGCAGCAGCGCGTCGCGATCGCCCGCGCGCTCGCGCAGCGGCCCCGCCTCGTCCTCGCCGACGAGCCGGTCGCGAGCCTCGACCCGCCGACCGCGCACGGCGTCATGGGCGACCTCCGCCGCATCAACCGCGAGCTCGGGATCACGGTGCTCACCAACCTGCACCTCCTCGACCTCGCGCGCGGCTACGGCGACCGGATGATCGGCCTCCGCGCCGGCGAGGTCGTCTACGACGGCCCGGCCGCGACCGCGGGCGACGACGTCTTCGAGGCCATCTACGGCCGCTCGATCCGACCCGAGGACACCCTCGGATGAGCATCCGGGAGCTGCCGCCGCGTCCCGCGGGCCGATGGCGGCCGTGGGCCGCGCTCACCGTCGTGCTCGTCATCACGGCCGTCGCGATGAGCCCGCAGGTGGGCGTGGCGTTCGGGTTCGACGCCATCGCGCGCAACTGGCGGAACGGCGCCGACAAGCTCGCGCGCCTGTTCGAGCCCGACTGGGCGTTCTTCCCCCGCACCGTCGCGCCGATGCTCGAGACCCTCGCCATGGCCGTCATCGCGACCGTCGCCGGGGCCGCGGTCGCGCTGCCGCTCAGCCTGTGGGCCGCGCGCCTCACCAACCCGCACCCGGTGAGCCGCGGTGCCATCCGCGCGGTCCTCAACGTGGTGCGCGCGGTGCCGGAGCTGCTCTACGCCGCGCTGCTCGTGGCGATGGTGGGCGTCGGGGCGCTGCCCGGCATCCTCGCGCTCGTCCTCTTCAACGTGGGCATCATCGTGAAGCTCGTGTCGGAGGCCATCGAGTCGAACGACCCCGGCCCGCTCGAGGCGGGGCGCGCGGCGGGCGGCACGCGGATGCAGGTCGACCGGGCGGTCGCCCTGCCCGACGTGCTTCCCGGCTTCGTCGGCCAGACGCTCTACGTGCTCGAGCTCAACGTGCGCGCGTCCACCGTCCTCGGCCTCGTGGGCGCCGGCGGCATCGGCCTCCTCATCGACGCCGTGCGCACCTTCTACCGCTACGACCAGCTCGCGCTGATCGTGCTCGAGATCCTCGTGATCGTCATCGTGATCGACCTCGTCTCGAACGAGATCAGGAAGAGGATCGCATGAGCCTCGCCGTGCCCGTCCGTCCCCGCCGCCCGGCCCGGGTCGTCGCCGTGGCGGCCGTCACCGCGGTCGTGGTCGTCGCCTGCTGGTCGGCCGACATCGCGTGGGACCGCCTCGCCGACCTGCCCGCCGAGCTCGTCCGCTACCTCTGGCTGATGTTCTCGAGCCCCGACTGGTCGAAGCTCCCGGAGGCGCTCCGCCAGACGTGGACCTCGGTGCTCATGGCCTGGGTCGGCACGGTCATCGGCGTCGTCGTCTCGGTGCCGCTCGCCTTCCTCGCGGCGCGCGGCTTCGCGCCGGCGGCCGTGCGCTGGCCGCTGCGGATCCTCTTCTCGGCGATCCGCGCCGTGCCCGAGATCATCACCGCCATCGTGATCCTCTCGGTCACCGGCCTCACGCCCCTCACGGGCGCGCTCGCCCTCGGCGTCTCGAGCGTCGGCACGCTCGGCAAGTGGGGCTACGAGTCCGTGGAGGGCGTCGACCGCGGCCCGCTCGAGGCCGTGCGGGCGGCCGGCGGCGGCGCCTGGTCGCTGATCCGCTGGGGCGTCTGGCCGCAGGCGAGCGCCGACTTCCTCTCCTTCTGGCTGTACCGGTTCGAGATCAACGTGCGCGCGTCGGCGGTGCTCGGCCTCATCGGCGTCGGCGGGATCGGCGACATGCTCACCTCCTACACTCAGTACCGGGAGTGGCCCACGGTGGGCGTCCTCCTCATCGTCGTCGTCGCGGTCACCATGTCGATCGACGCCGTCTCCGGCCGGATCCGCCGCCGGATCACCGAGGGGGCGAGGGTCCGTGCAGTGGAGTGACGACGTGGGGCCCACCACGCGCATCGCGACCGTGGTCAACGCCCTGCAGCCGAGCGAGCGACGCGTGGTCGAGCTGATCCTCGACGACACCGAGGGCGTGGTGGAGATCACCGCGCAGGAGCTCGCCGACCGCGCGGGCGTCGCCCGGTCCACCGTCGTCCGCTCGTGCCAGAGCCTCGGCTACCGCGGCTACCCGCAGCTGCGCGTCGCCCTCACCCGGGAGCTCGCGCGGAGCTCGGCCCGCGCGGCCGCGACCGCGGGGGAGGGCGCGCACGGCCCCAGCGCGCTCGGCCGGATCCGCTCCGACCTCGACGCGCTCGCCGCCGCCCTCCCGCGGGTCGCGAGCGTCCTCGGGGAGGCGGAGGTGGAGGACGCGGTCGCGCGCGTCGTCGCCGCCCGCCGCCTGGTGGTCGTCGCCAGCGGCCTGTCGTCCCCGCTCGCCCTCGACCTCTCCATGCGCCTCACCGCGGTCGGCCGTCCCGCCGAGTTCGTCGCGGATCCGGTCGGCCAGCAGATCGCGGTCAGCCGGCTCTCGCCCGAGGACGTCGTGGTCGTCATCAGCGGCAGCGGCGCCAACGAGCTGAGCCTCCGCGGCGCCCGGTCGGCGCGCGCGGCCGGCGCCGCCGTGGTGGCCGTCACCTCGTTCGCGACGTCCCCGCTCGGGGCGCTCGCCGACGTCGCCCTCGTGGTGGCGCCCGCCAAGGCCGGGTTCCGGCACGAGGTCGAGCGCACCTCGCGCATCCCGCACGTCATCGTGCTGGAGTCGCTCGTCGAGATCGTGGCCGACCGGCTGGGCGCGACCGCCGCCGACGCGCGCGCCGGCGTCCTCACCATCCTCAGCGAGAACCTCAGCGACTGAGGCCGGCCCGGCCCCGGCCTCCGCCCGGGCGCCGTCGACCGGCGCCCGGGCATCCGCGCCTAGTGCTCGGTCGCCTTCTCGGCGCCGTGCCCGGTGAGCGACCGCACGTCCATCTCGGCCGCCACCAGCGGGTCCTCCTTGCGCGTGGAGGTCACCGTCCCTATCCAGCCGAGCAGGAACCCGACGGGGATCGACACGATCCCCGGGTTGCTCAGCGGGAACCACGAGAAGTCGGCTCCCGGGATCATCGACGTCTCCGCGCCCGACACCACGGGCGAGAACGCGATGAGCACGAGCGCCGTCCCGAGCCCGCCGTACATGCTGAGCACCGCGCCGCGCGTGGAGAAGCGCCGCCAGTAGAGGGAGTAGAGGATGGTCGGCAGGTTCGCGCTCGCCGCCACCGCGAAGGCCAGCGCGACGAGGAACGCCACGTTCTGCCCGTTGGCGCCGATGCCCGCGAGGATCGACACGATGCCGATCACGACGACCGTGATCCGCGCGACCCGCACCTCGCCGTTCGCCGAGACCTGCCCCTTCTTGATGACGCTGCCGTACACGTCGTGCGCGAAGGACGCCGCCGCCGTGATGGTGAGCCCGGCGACCACCGCCAGGATCGTGGCGAAGGCCACCGCCGCGATGATCCCCAGCAGGATCGGCCCGCCGAGCTCGAGCGCCAGCAGGGGAGCGGCCGAGTTGACGCCGCCGGGCGCCGCGAGGATCCGCTCGCTCCCGAGCAGCGCGCCCGCGCCGTACCCGAGCACCAGGGTGAAGAGGTAGAAGATGCCGATGAGCCAGATCGCCCAGACCACGCTGCGACGCGCCTCCTTCGCGGTCGGCACGGTGTAGAAGCGCATGAGCACGTGCGGGAGGCCCGCCGTGCCGAGCACCAGCGCGAGCGCGAGCGACAGGAAGTCGAGCTTCGTGATGCCCGTGGCCCCGTACTGGTTGCCGGGCTCGAGCACGGGCTTGTCCGCTGCTGCGGCGGCGGCTCCCAGCAGGTCCGACACGTTGAAGCCGTGGATCGCGAGCACCCACACGGTCATCACGGCGGCGCCCGCGATGAGCAGGCACGCCTTGATGATCTGCACCCAGGTCGTGCCCTTCATCCCGCCGACGAGCACGTAGACGATCATGAGCGCGCCGACCACCGCGATCACGAGCGACTGCCCGAGCCGGTCGTCGATCCCGAGCAGCAGCGAGACGAGCCCGCCCGCGCCCGCCATCTGCGCGAGCAGGTAGAAGAAGCAGACCGCGAGCGTCGTGGTCGCCGCCGCGAGCCGCACGGGCCGCTGCTTGAGCCGGAAGCTCAGCACGTCGGCCATCGTGAACTTGCCGGTGTTGCGCATCAGCTCGGCCACGAGCAGCAGCGCCACGAGCCACGCGACGAGGAACCCGATCGAGTAGAGGAAGCCGTCGTACCCGTTGATCGCGATGGCGCCGACGATCCCGAGGAACGACGCCGCCGAGAGGTAGTCGCCCGCGATGGCGGTGCCGTTCTGCGGCCCGGTGAAGGAGCGGCCGGCCGCGTAGTAGTCGGCCGCGGTCGAGTTGTTCCGGCTCGCCCGGAACACGATCACGAGGGTGATCACCACGAAGGCGCCGAAGATCGAGATGTTGAGGACGGGGTCGCCCGTGTCGGTCGTGGGCGTCGTCGCCATGACGGCCGAGGTCGCGGCGCTCATCTCCGGCCGCCCTTCCGATGCTCGGGCGGAGTGGACCCGCGCGGCCCCTCCAGCGCGACGCGCTCGCGCTCCTCCAGGTCGGCCCGGATCTCCGCGGCCGCGGGGTCGAACCGCGAGTTCGCCCGGCTCACGTACCAGGTGGTGATCGCGAAGGTCGTCACGAACTGGCCGAGCCCCAGCAGGATCCCGAGGTTCACGTTGCCGATGACGGGGGTGGACATGAACTCGTGCGCGTAGTCCGACAACAGCACGAACGCGAAGTACCAGACGAGGAACGCGACGGCGAGCGGGAAGACGAAGCCGCGGTGCGCCCGCTTCAGCTCCCGGAACCGGGCCGAGTCCTCGACCTCCAAGTAGTCGACGGCCGGCCGGGGGTCCCCGGTCGGATGAGCGGCGTCGCCCATGGGATCTCCTCGAGATGAGGCCGCACCTCGTCGTGCGGCGTTCCCAGGTTAGGCACAGGTCGGGCGGATGCGCCAGGGTCGCGCCCCCGGTCGTGCCCGGAAACCCGTCAGCCGAACAGTCCCGGCAGCAGCTGCAGCGCGACCGGGTAGCCCACGAAGCTGACCACGTCGAGGATCAGGTGCGCCACCACGAGCGGCGCCGTCCGGCCGAAGCGCACGTAGCACCAGCCGAACACGACGCCCATCACCACGTTCCCGAGGAACGGCCCGTAGCCCTGGTACAGGTGGTAGCTCCCGCGCAGCGCGGCCGCGACGAGGATCACGCTCCACGCGCCGAGCCGGCCGTGCCCCCAGCCGAGCTCGCGGAGCCGGGTGAAGAGGTAGCCGACCACGATCACCTCCTCCTGCAGCGCCGCGCGCAGGGCGACGAGCACGAGCACCGGCACGGTCCACCAGTACGAGTCGAGCGCGGTCGGCACCACGTCGACCGTGATCCCGAGCGCGCGGCCGGCGAGGTACAGGCCGAGCCCGGGCACCCCGATGAGCGCGGCGAGGCCGAAGCCGGCGGCGACGTCGCGCCCCGGACGGGTGATGTCGAGGCCGATCCGCCGGAACGCGCTCCGCCCCGGCTGCCAGAGCAGGAAGAGGACGAGGGCGACCGGCACGAGCGCGGTCGCGATGTCGAGCAGCTGGTAGAGCAGGTCGAAGACCTGCCGGTCGTTCAGGCTCCGGTTGATCGTGGCGCTCTGCGATCCGAGCGCCTCCGGGCGCGTCGAGAGGTCGACGATCCGGAGCACGGAGTACACGGCGCTCGCCCCTAGCGAGAGCCCGAGCACGAGGGCGATCTCGATCCGGATGCGCCGACGCACCGCGGGCCGCGGTGCCGGGGGTCGGGCGAGCGTTCTCGCGGCGGGGGAGGGGGCGTCGGGCACGGGCCGATCCTAGGCGCGGCCGCCCGGAGCCCGGCTGTCGGCGGGCCCGTGGCCGACGGCGCCCCGGACGACGCGATCCGTCGTCCAGGCCGACGATCGCGCGCGATGTCGACGGTCCAGACGCACGGATCCGGACCCCCACGCGCGGATCCGCGCGTCCGAGTTACCGGTATGTAACGTTTGGGCCCAGTTTTTGCAAAGACTCCCAGGCGTACCTAGGGTCATTCATATCTGCGCGGTCGACCGCACGCACGGTGGGTCCGCGCCATTCCCATGCACAGGAGGAACCTTGAAAATCAGACGCCTCGCAGCGGCTGGTGCCGTCATCGTCTCCGGTGCCCTCGTCCTCAGCGGCTGCTCTGCGCCCGCTCAGGAGTCCGAGGTCATCGCCGGCACTGAGATCACCGTGGCCTGGAACGACCCGTTCCTCGAGTACAACAACGCGTCGGCGACCGGCAACGCCACCGCCAACACGAACATCGTGTACCTGACGAACCGGGCCTTCAACTACTACGACGACGGCCCCTCGCTGCAGAAGGACACCGACTTCGGCACGTACGAGAAGGTCTCCGACGACCCCCTGGTCGTGAAGTTCACGATCAACGAGGGCGTCAAGTGGAGCGACGGCACCCCCGTCGACGCCGCGGACATGCTCCTCAACTGGGCCGCCAACACGACCAACGTGAACACGACCGAGGACGTGAAGACGAACGAGGACGGCACGGTCACCACCGGCGACGACCAGGTCTTCTTCAACTCGGGCGCCGTCAAGGACACCCGCCTCGGCCTGGTCACCAAGACCCCCGAGATCGGCGACGACGGCCGCAGCCTCACCTACACGTACGACCAGCCCTACGTCGACTGGGAGGTCGCGACCGGCAACGGCGTCGGCGTCTCGGCCCACGGCACCACGCAGCTCGCCTTCCCGGACGAGAACCTCTCGCCCGAGGACGCGAAGAAGAAGCTCATCACGGCGATCCAGGACAAGGACGCCAGCGTCCTCGCCCCGGTCTCCAAGGTCTGGAACGACGGCTACCGCTACTCCGACATGCCGACGGAGCCGCAGAAGACCCTGGGCGACGGCGCGTACACGATCACCGACCTCAAGGCCGACCAGTACATCACCCTGACGGCCAACAAGGAGTACACCGGCTCCAAGAAGCCGAAGTACGAGAAGATCACGGTCCGCTTCATCTCGGACCCGCAGGCGCAGATCCAGGCCCTCTCGAACGGCGAGGTCCAGATCGCGTCCGGTCAGCCCACGGCCGACCTCCTCCAGCAGGTCCAGGGACTCAGCGGCATCGAGTACAAGGGCCAGGCCGAGGGCACGTACGAGCACGTCGACCTCCAGGTCACCAACGGCGGCCCGTTCGACCCCGCGAAGTACGGCGGAGACGCCGAGAAGGCCAAGCTCGTCCGCCAGGCGTTCTTCAAGACGCTGCCGCGCGAGGAGATCCTCGACAAGCTGATCAAGCCCCTCCAGGAGGACGCGGAGCTCCGCAACTCGAACGTCTTCGTGCCCGGCACGCCGAACTACGAGGCCTCGGTCGAGGAGAACGGCTACAAGGACCAGGCGGTCGACATCGACGGCGCCAAGGCCCTCCTCGCCCAGGCCGGCGTCACCGGCACGATCGACGCCCGCGTCATCTACGGCCAGGGCAACACGCGTCGCCAGCAGGAGTTCGAGCTCATGCGCCAGTCGGCGCAGCAGGCCGGCTTCAACCTCATCGACGTGAACAGCGCCACGTGGGGTGCCGACCTCTCCAGCAAGACCGACTCGTACGACATCGCCCTCTTCGGATGGCAGTCCACGAGCCTCGCGGTCGGCGAGTCCGGCCCGAACTACCAGACCGGCGGCATCAACAACTACTACGGCTGGTCGAACCCCGAGGTCGACGACCTCTTCAAGCAGCTGGACACGGAGACCGACACGGACAAGCAGCGCGATCTGCTCATCCAGGCCGAGACCCTCATCCAGCAGCAGGGCTGGACGACGCCGATCTTCCAGTTCCCGGGCCTCACCGCCTGGAGCGACACCGTCACGGGCGTCAAGCCGGCGTTCCTCTCGCCGACCTACTTCTGGAACTACTGGGAGTGGGCCCCGGCGCAGGCAGCTGCGCAGTAGCGCGCCAAGTGAGCGCCGTCCCCTGAACGGGAGGGTGCGAGGGTGCCGAGGCCGCCTGGCCTCGGCACCCTCTCCATGTCCGTTGCCGATTCGTGATCCGCGGATCCGGCCGCGTATGCTCTCGTCGGGTCGGGTCACGAGCCCTGGCCGAACACAGAAAGGGACGTCGTCGCCCTGTGCTTACCTTCGTCTTGAGACGCCTCGTCGCGTCGTTCTTCGTCCTCCTGGGCGCCAGCTTCATCATCTACAACCTCGCGGCCAACTCGGGTGATCCCCTCGGGGACCTGCGCGAGAGCCCGTCGCCGAACCGCGACGCGCTCATCGCCGCGCGGACCGAGCTGCTCAACCTCGACGTCCCGTCGCCCCTGCGCTACTTCCTGTGGCTCGGCGGCGTGTTCAAGGTCTTCATCGGCCAGATCGACCTCGGCAGGGCCATCGACGGCCGCGAGGTCAACGACCTCATCGCCAACGCGGCCGGGCAGACGATCCAGCTGGTGACCATCGCCACGATCATCGCGGTGCTCATCGGCGTCTCCATCGGCATGACGACCGCGCTCCGCCAGTACAGCGGCTACGACTACACGGTCACCTTCGCGTCGTTCCTCTTCTTCTCGCTGCCGATCTTCTTCGTCGCCGTGCTGCTCAAGCAGTACGTCGCGATCGGATTCAACGACTTCCTCGTGAACCCGTCGATCCCGCCGGTCCTCATCGTCGTCCTGTCGCTCGTGTCGGGCTTCGTGTGGATGAGCATCATCGGCGGCGACCCGAAGCCGCGCCTCATCGTTTTCGGCTCGGCGACGGTCATCACCGCGGCGGTGCTCGTCTACCTGCTCGCCACCGACTGGTTCGCGCGACCGGGTCTCGGCATCGTGCTCATCGGCGCCCTCGGGGCCCTGATCGCCGTGCTCATCACGTCGCTGTCCACGGGGCTCCGCAACCGGCGCGCGTTCTACTCGGCGCTCGCCATGGCCGTCCTCGGCGCGGCGCTCTGGTACCCGCTGCAGTACGTGCTGACGGTCTCCGCCCCCTGGTGGATCACGATCGTGCTCATCGTCGCGTTCGTCGTGGTCGGCGTGGTCGTCGGCTACGTCGTCGGCCAGAACGACAAGCCCATCGTCGCCCGCGGCGCCGGGATCACCGGCGGCCTCGTCGCGCTGCTGGTCATCGTCGACCGCGTCATGCAGGTGTGGCCCGACTACGTGACCAACACGCGCGGCCGCCCCATCGCCACCGTCGGCGCCGTCACCCCGGGCCTCCAGGGCTCCATCTGGCAGGGAATGCTGGACAGCTACACGCACCTCCTCCTGCCCACGATCGCGCTCCTGCTGATCTCCGTCGCGAGCTACTCCCGCTACTCGCGGGCGAGCCTGCTCGAGGTCATGAACCAGGACTACGTGCGCACCGCGCGCGCCAAGGGCCTCACCGAGCGCACCGTGATCATGCGCCACGCGTTCCGCAACGCCATGATCCCCGTCGCCACCGTCATCGCGTTCGACGTGGGCGGACTCATCGGCGGGGCGGTGATCACGGAGACGATCTTCGCGTGGAAGGGCATGGGATCCGTGTTCCAGGAGGCCCTGACCAAGACCGACCTCAATCCGCTGATGGGATTCATCCTGATCACCAGCATCCTGACCGTCATCTTCAACATGCTGGCCGACATCCTGTACTCGGTCCTCGATCCTCGAATCCGGGTGAGCTGACACATGACCAATTCGCTGATGGGGAACCCCAACGACCCCCACAACGACCCGCACCTCCCCGAGGGCGGCGCGAACTCCGAGCTGACGATCGAGCAGCGGGAGGTCGAGGGCCTCAGCCAGGGGACCGTCGTCCGTCGTCGGTTCCTCCGCCACAAGGGCGCCATGACCTCGGTCGTGGTCCTGCTGCTGATGGCGATCCTCGTGTACTCGTCCGTGGGCATCCAGGTCCTCGGCCTCCGCATCCCCGGCTGGTGGATGTGGGGTTACGAGGACGCGTCGCCCATCGAGAACGGCGGCAACCCCACGTGGGTGCTGCCCTTCCAGTTCGGGGCGCACCCGTTCGGCCAGGACGAGATCGGGCGCGACATCTTCGCCCGCGTCATGCGCGGTACGCAGCAGTCCATCGTCGTGATGGTCGTGTACGGCGTCATCGCGGCCTTCATCGGGATCGTCGTCGGCGCCGTCTCGGGCTTCTTCCGCGGCCGCGTCGACTCCCTGCTGATGCGCTTCACCGACCTCATCATCGTGATCCCGGTCATCGTCATCGCCGCGGTCCTCGGACAGACCTTCGGGAGCCTCGGAGCGGCCGTGCTGGGGATCGTGCTCGGCCTCGTGGGATGGCCGAGCCTGGCCCGCCTCGTGCGCGGCGAGTTCCTCAGCCTCCGCGAGCGCGAATTCGTCGACGCGGCGCGGGTGGCAGGCGCTTCGAACAGCCGCATCGTGTTCCGGCACATCCTGCCGAACGCGATCGGCGTCGTCATCGTCTCGACCACGCTGCTCATGAGCGCGGCCATCCTGCTCGAGGCGGCGCTGTCGTTCCTCGGGTTCGGCATCCGGAAGCCCGACGTCTCGCTCGGACAGATCATCAACGAGTACCAGGGCGCGTTCGCGACCCGGCCGTGGCTGTTCTGGTTCCCCGGCCTGTTCATCATCATCATCGCTCTGACGATCAACTTCATCGGCGACGGCCTGCGCGACGCGTTCGACCCGCGCCAGCGGCGCATGCCGGGCGGACAGGGCCCCTACAAGCAGATGTTCGCCATGCTCACCGGCCGCACCCGCCGCGAGCAGGGCCCGACGACCGGCTCCGGCGCCGAGGGCGTCCGCGTCCCGCCGCCCGTCGGGTCGGCGCGTCCGGACGCGCAGGCCGACGGTCCCGCCGACGGCACCGCGCCGGACGGCACGGACGGTCGATGACCGTCGTCGCGTCGGACGGGCCGGCGGTCGCCGGCCCGTCTCCCGCCGGGACGCGGCTCCCGGCCTCAGACCAGGGCGGTCACGACCGTCGCCGCGGCGAGCACCACGAGCACGGCGATCTCCGCCCAGTGCGTGCGGACGCGCCGGCCCTCCTCCTCGACCGGGCCGCCCAGGTGGCCCGCCTGGGCAAGGTCGGCGAGGCGCCGGCGGATCACCGTGGCCGCGTCGCCGGAGTCGGTGCGGGGCAGGTCGCCACGGCGCGCGTCCTGCATCATCGCGCTGAGGTCCGGCTGGTACCGCTCCTCCTTCGTGGTGATGTAGGCGTTCGAGTGCCGGCCGGGCGCGGGAGCGGCCCACGCCGTGACGCGCTCGTGCGCGGTCGTGATGTTCAGGGCCCACTTGGTGTCGACCTCGCGGATCGCGGGCCACGACATCTCGTGCGTGCGGAAGACGTTGCGGATCTCGACGCCCTCGATCGCGATGCGCACGCGCGGCGCCCAGAAGACGAGCCACGCCGCGTAGGCCAGCAGCAGCGGGCCCCACACGGTCGTGGGGAGCAGGTCGGCACGACCTCCCACCACCGTGCTCACGAGCACGACGACCACGATCGCCGAGACGATCACGGTCAGCAGGCGGCCGAACGACGGGCGGATGACGACGGGCTGGTCCATGGCCACATCGTCCCACGGCCCGCATCCACGCCCTTCGACACCTTCCCTTCCACCAGCCAGGAGTACGCAGCATGAGCGCTCACGCGAACGGGTCAGACGCGATCGTCCCCATCCTCGAGGTCTCCGGACTCGGCGTCGACTTCTGGGTCGGCGACGAGTGGATCCCCGCGGCCGTCGACCTCGACTACAAGGTCAACCCGGGCGAGGTCCTCGCGATCGTCGGCGAGTCCGGCTCCGGCAAGAGCGTCAGCTCCATGTCGCTGCTCGGCCTCCTGCCCAAGAACGGACGGGTCCGCGGCAGCGCGAAGCTCAAGGGCGTCGAGATGGTCGGCGCCGACCAGGCGACCCTGCGGAAGGCGCGCGGCAACGACATCGCCGTGATCTTCCAGGAGCCGATGACGGCCCTCAACCCGGTCTACACGGTGGGCTTCCAGATCGTGGAGGCCCTGCGCGTCCACAACTCGATCATCCCGTCGGCCGCCAAGGTGCGCGCGCTCGAGCTGCTGAAGCTCGTCGAGATGCCGGACCCCGAGAAGGCGTTCGACTCCTACCCGCACCAGCTCTCGGGCGGCCAGCGCCAGCGCGCCATGATCGCCCAGTCGCTGTCGTGCGACCCCGACATGCTCATCGCCGACGAGCCCACCACGGCGCTCGACGTGACGATCCAGGCCGAGATCCTCGACCTGCTGCGGAAGCTCCACCAGCGCCTCAACAGCGCGATCGTGATCATCACGCACGACATGGGCGTGGTCGCCGACCTCGCGACCAACGTCATCGTGATGAAGAGCGGCCGCATCGTCGAGCGCGGCTCGGTGCGCGAGATCTTCCAGTCGCCGAAGGACCCGTACACGAAGCAGCTCCTCGCGTCGGTGCCGCACCTCGGCACGGGGGAGGCCGCCCAGGTCGAGGTCGCGGCCCGCACCACGGAGCCGGCCATCTCCCTCAAGGAGGTGGACATCGACTACCCGAAGCTCGGTCGCGTGCCGGCGTTCCGGGCGGTCACGGGCGCGTCCTTCGACATCCACCCCGGCGAGGTCGTCGGCGTCGTGGGCGAGTCGGGATCCGGCAAGACCACGATCGCGCGCGCCGCGGTGGGCCTCCTGCCCGTCGCGGGCGGCGAGCTCATGGTCGCCGGGCGCCGCATGACCGGCATCTCGGCGAAGGACCTCCGGGCCGTCCGCCGCGAGATCGGCATCGTGTTCCAGGACCCGGGCTCCTCGCTCAACCCGCGCTGGCCCATCGGCCAGAGCATCGGCGAGCCGCTCGAGCTCTCCGGGCAGTTCTCGAAGAAGCAGCAGAGCGACCGGGTCGAGGAGCTCCTCGAGCAGGTGGAGCTGCCGCGCAGCTTCCGCAACCGCTACCCGAACGAGCTCTCCGGCGGCCAGCGGCAGCGCGTGGGCATCGCCCGGGCGCTCGCGCTCCGGCCGAAGGTGCTCGTGGCCGACGAGCCCACCTCGGCGCTCGACGTGTCGGTGCAGGCCCGCGTGCTCCAGCTGCTGCAGGAGATCCAGAAGGAGCTCCAGTTCGCGTGCCTCTTCGTGAGCCACGACCTCGCGGTGGTCGACCTCCTCGCCGACCGCATCGTGGTGATGAACCACGGCAAGATCGTGGAGCAGGGGCCGACCGAGTCGATCCTCCGGAACCCGCAGCACCCGTACACGCAGAAGCTCATCGCCGCGGTTCCGCTGCCGGATCCCGACCAGCAGAAGGAGCGCCGCGAGCTCCGCGAGGCCCTGCGGGACCAGCCGCCCGCGGCCTGATCCGCGACCCGCACGACCCGGCCCGCCGTCCGTCGCACCCCCTCCCGGGGGCGCGCGGGCGGCGGGCCTCGTCGTGCCGCTCGCGTAGGATCGACGGCGATGGACAGCGACACGCGAGGCCCCGTGGCCGCACGAGCCCGGCGCCCGCGGGGCATGCGGCGGCTCGTCCGCGGCGCCTCCGCGGCGGTCGCCCTGGCCCTCGTGGCCGGCCTGGCCGCGTGCTCGCCCACCACCGGGCTGGTCGCCGACACCGCCATCCGCGCGGCGCTGCCCAGCACGTTCACCTCCTACAACGCGCAGTCCCGCACGGGTGCGACCGACGGGAACCGCGAGATCGTGCACGCCACGAACTCGCGCTTCGCCGAGGTCGCCGCCGACGGCACGGTCGCGTCCGACCCGGGCTTCGGATCCGCGCGCATCGTCTCGCGCGACCCGTTCACGGTCGAGTACACGGTCGCCGAGGGCGTGCGCTGGTCGGACGGCGAGCCCGTCGACGCCGCCGACCTACTGCTCTCCTGGGCCGCTGGATCCCGCGCCCTCGACACCCCGGGCTTCGACGCCGCGGGCTACGTCGACGAGTCGACCGGCGGCTACACCGGCGCCCTGCCCGCCGACACCGTCTACTTCGACGCCGCGGAGGACGAGGCGCTGGCCGAGGTCTCCCGCACGCCCGAGATCGGCGACGGCGGCCGCTCCATCACCATGGTGTTCGACGAGTACACGCCGGACTGGCGCCTCGCGTTCGAGATCGGCCTCCCCGCTCATGCGGTGGCGCAGCTCGGCCTCGACATGTCGAGCCCCGGCCGCGCCAAGCAGACGCTCGTGGACGCCGTGCAGGACCGCGCCCCCGAGCTGCTCTCGCCCATCTCCGACGCGTGGAACCGGGGCTTCGGGGTCGCCGACGTCGCCGCCCACCCCGAGCGCGCGGTCGGATCCGGGCCCTACGCCATCGAGTCCATCGACCCCGGCACGTCCATCACGCTCCGCGCCAACCGCTTCTACACCGGGACGCACCGGCCGTCGGTGGAGCGCGTCGTCGTCTCGACCATCGAGGACCCGCAGGCCGCCGTCGCGGCGCTCGCGGCCGGGGACGTCGACGTGATCGCGCCCGACGCGGACGCGGACGTGCTGGACGCCCTCGGCGACGTCGACGGCGCGCGCACCGTCATGGGCTCGTCGGCCTCGTGGGAGCGCCTCGACCTGCAGACCCTGGGCGCGCGCAACAGCGCCATGGCCGACGCCACGGTGCGCACCGCCTTCCTCTCCACCGTCCCGCGCGAGGCCATCGCCCGCGACCTCGGCGGGCCGGGCGGCGACGGATCGACGCGCGACTCGTTCGTCCTCGCGCCTGGCACCGACGGCTACGACGACCAGGTGCGGGCCAACGGATCCAGCCGCTTCGACGACGTGGACCTCGACGAGGCGCGGCAGCTCCTCGCCTCCGTCGGGCAGCCGGCGCCCGAGGTGTGCGTGCTCTACGACCCCGCCGACGCGCGCCGCGCCGCCGAGTTCGCGGCCATCCGCGACTCGGCCGCGAAGGCCGGATTCCTCGTGACCGACTGCTCCACGCCGCAGTGGCAGGACGTGCTCGGCCAGGCCGGCGCCTACGACGCGGCGCTCGTCGGGCCCGAGGACGCGTACCCCTCCGTGTCCGGGATCCGCGCGCTGCACGACGACCGCGCCGACGCGAGGGACGGCCAGGCCACCGCCGACCCCGACGTGGCCACCCTGTTCTCCTCGCTCAGCCGCACCGAGGACGCCGACGCGCGCGGCGAGCTCCTCCTCCGCCTCGACCGCCGCATGTACGGCGACCGCGCGGGCCTCCCGCTCTTCCAGCACCCGGCGGTCGCGGCCACGTCGGCTCGCGTCGACGGCGTGCAGGTGTCCGCGCACCAGGCCGGCATCCTCGACGACGCCTGGCGCTGGACGCTCCGCTCCGACGCTCCCTGAGTCCGGCTTGCATCGGCACGGTAGGCTGTGTGTCGCTGGGAATAGCAGACGGCGGCTCTTCGCCCTCCTCCCTTGATGACAAGGCCGGCACCCTCTCCACTGAAGGACAGCACTATGGCGCTAGTCGCGCGCAACGACCTCCGCAATGTGGCCATCGTGGCCCACGTGGACCACGGCAAGACCACCCTGGTGGACGCCATGCTCAAGCAGACGAACTCGTTCGACGCCCACTTCGAGGGCGAGGACCGGATGATGGACTCGAACGACCTCGAGCGCGAGAAGGGCATCACGATCCTCGCGAAGAACACCGCGGTGCTCTACAACGGGAAGCACGCGGACGGTTCGCCCATCGTCATCAACGTGATCGACACCCCGGGCCACGCCGACTTCGGCGGCGAGGTCGAGCGCGGCCTGTCCATGGTCGACGGCGTGGTGCTCCTCGTCGACGCGTCCGAGGGCCCGCTGCCCCAGACGCGCTTCGTGCTCCGCAAGGCGCTCGAGGCGAAGCTCCCCGTGATCCTCCTGGTCAACAAGACCGACCGCCCCGACGCGCGCATCGACGAGGTCGTGGCCGAGAGCCAGGACCTGCTCCTCGGCCTCGCCTCCGACATGTCGGACGAGCACCCGGACCTCGACCTCGACGCGATCCTCGACGTGCCCGTCGTCTACGCGTCCGGCCGCAACGGCGCCGCGAGCGACACCAAGCCCGCGAACGGCGAGCTGCCCGACAACGACGACCTCGAGCCCCTCTTCAAGGCGATCCTCGACCACGTCCCGGCGCCCACCTACGACGACGCGCACCCCCTGCAGGCGCACGTCACGAACCTCGACGCGTCGCCGTTCCTCGGCCGCCTCGCCCTCCTCCGCGTCTTCAACGGCACGATCAAGAAGGGCCAGCAGGTCGCCTGGGTCAAGCACGACGGCACCGTCAAGAACGTGAAGATCACCGAGCTGCTCATCACGAAGGCGCTCGACCGCTTCCCGACCGAGTCCGCGGGCCCCGGCGACATCGTCGCCGTCGCCGGCATCGAGGACATCACCATCGGCGAGACGCTCGCCGACCCGGACGACGTCCGCCCCCTGCCGACCATCACGGTCGACGACCCGGCCATCTCGATGACCATCGGCACCAACACCAGCCCGCTCATCGGCAAGGTCAAGGGCCACAAGCTCACCGCCCGCATGGTCAAGGACCGCCTCGACCGCGAGCTCATCGGAAACGTCTCCATCAAGCTGGTCGACATCGGCCGCCCGGACGCCTGGGAGATCCAGGGCCGCGGCGAGCTCGCGCTCGCGATCCTCGTGGAGCAGATGCGCCGCGAGGGCTTCGAGCTCACCGTCGGCAAGCCGCAGGTGGTCGTGAAGCAGGTCGACGGCAAGGTCCACGAGCCGTACGAGCACCTCACCATCGACTCGCCCGAGGAGTACCTCGGCGCGATCACGCAGCTCCTCGCCGCCCGCAAGGGCCGCATGGAGGGCATGGCGAACCACGGCACCGGCTGGGTCCGCATGGAGTTCGTCGTCCCGTCGCGCGGCCTCATCGGCTTCCGCACGGAGTTCCTCACGATCACGCGCGGCGCGGGCATCGCCAACGCCGTGTCGCACGGCTACGAGCAGTGGGCGGGCGAGATCACGACCCGCGTCAACGGCTCGATCGTCGCCGACCGCGCGGGCGTCGCCACGCCGTTCGCCATGGTGGCCCTGCAGGAGCGCATGTCGTTCTTCGTGGAGCCGACCCAGGAGGTCTACGAGGGCATGGTCGTCGGCGAGAACTCGCGCGCGGACGACATGGACGTGAACATCACCAAGGAGAAGCAGCTGACCAACATGCGTCAGTCCACCTCCGACTCCTTCGAGCGCATGACGCCCTCGCGGAAGCTGACGCTCGAGGAGTGCCTCGAGTTCGCCCGCGAGGACGAGTGCGTGGAGGTCACGCCCGAGTTCGTCCGGATCCGGAAGGTCGAGCTGGACGCCAACGCCAGGCAGCGCAAGACCTCGCGGCTGAAGAAGCAGAACGCGTAAGGCAGCATGACCGCGACGAGCCCGTCCGCCCGGTCCCTCCGCAGGAGGGGGCTGGCGGCCGGGCTCGTCCTCGTCCCGGGGCTCGTGCTCACGGGATGCAGCGCGGTCGGCGACGCCATGCGCCACGCCGCCCGCGAGGGGGCCGAGCAGGTGCGCCACAGCGTCGAGGACGTGGTGGGGGACACGCTCGGCAAGGTCCAGGTGTCCACGGACGGCGCGGTGCCCCCGTCGTTCCCCCGCGACGCCGTGCCCTTCGCCGAGGGGAAGCTGCTCGGGGGCGGGGCCGCGCCCGAGGGGGCCGGCTGGGTGGCGCAGGTCGCCGTGCCGGACGTCGCGAACGGGTTCGCCGACGCGCGGGCACGGCTCGAGGCCGCCGGCTACACGGCCGACTCCGACGTGGCGGGCGACGACACGAGCGGCTACGGGCGCTTCACGACGGACGCCTACACGGTCATCGTCACGGTCTCAGCCGACCTCGGGTCGCCCGTCGCGACGTACGTCGTGCTGCCCGCGGCCTGAGCGCCGCGGCGTGCCCGCGCGCGGACCGCGTGGGCTGAGGGGACCCCGCGACCCGCGAGGACCGGGATCACGACCCGAAGAGGGTCTCGCCCACGTAGCCGTCGCGGCTCGCGCCCGGCGGCACCGCCCAGATCCCGCTGCCGACGTGGCGCAGGTACTCGTTCATGGCGTCCTTCGCGAGGCTCCGCTGGATGGGGATGAACTGGGTCCGCGGATCGCGCTGGAACGCCAGGAAGAACAGCCCCGCGTTGAGGCGGCCCAGGTCGTCGTTGCCGTCGACGAAGTTGTAGCCGCGACGCAGGAGCACCGCGCCGGCGTTCGCGTCGGGGTGCGCGAGGCGCACGTGCGACGCCGGGTCGATGAGCGGCGCGCCGCCGCGGCCGGTGGCGGCGAAGTCGGGGGCCGTGTGCTCCTCGCCGCCGCTGAGCGGCGCGCCCGAGCCCTTCGTGCGTCCCACCACCCGCTCCTGCTCGCGCAGCGACGAGCGGTCCCACGTCTCGACGGTCATGCGGATGCGGCGGGCTACCAGGTACGAGCCGCCCTCCATCCAGGTCTCGCCCCGCGCGGATCCGGCGTCGGCCCACACGTGCTCGTCGACCACGCGGGTGTCCTCGGACTTGACGTTCGCCGTGCCGTCCTTGAAGCCGAAGAGGTTGCGCGGCGTGACCTGCGCGCGGCTCGTCGACGACGTGCGGCCGAAGCCGAGCTGCGACCAGCGGAGGGAGGCGCGGCCGAACGCGATGCGCGACAGGTTGCGGATGGCGTGCACGGCCACCTGCGGGTCGTCGCTGCAGGCCTGGACGCAGAGGTCGCCGCCCGTCGCCTGCGGCACGAGCGCCTCACCGGGGAAGCGCGGCAGGTCGACGAGGGCGGCGGGGCGGCGGTCGGCGATGCCGAAGCGGTCGACGCCGTCGGCCGTGGTGAACAGCGACGGGCCGAGGCCGAAGGTGATGGTGAGGCCGGCGGGCGGGAGGTCGAGGGCCTCGCCCGTGTCGTCCGGCGGGGAGTCGTAGGCGCCGTCGACGGCGCCGAGCGCGCCCGCGGATCCGCCCGCCGTCATCCGGGCCGCGGCGGCGCTCCAGTCCCGCAGGAGCGAGACGAGGCCGTCGCGGTCGATGTCCGCCACGTCGAACGCGGCGAAGTGCAGGCGGTCCTGCGCGGGCGTGGTGATCCCGGCCTGGTGCGCCCCGTGGAAGGCGTAGGCGGCGCCGCCGGCTGCCCGGCGCGCGCCCGCGAAGGCGCGATCGGCCATGACGCCGCCGGCGGATCCCACGAGGCCGCCGCCGAGAGCACCGGCGCCGAGCAGCCCGAGGACGCCGCGTCGGGAGACGCCGCGTGGGGCGGCGGGGGCCGTCGGGGCGCTCGGGTCCTCGAGGGCGTCGGCGGTGTCGCGCACGGCCGGGCCGTCGTGTCCGTCGGTCATCCGACGAGCGTCCCGGTGAGCTTCGACAGCGGCTCGGCCAGCGCGTTGACGCCGTCGGCGAGGCCCTTGACCTGATCCGTCGTCAGCGCGTCGTATGCCGTGAAGCCCTTCTCCAGCGACCCGTACGCGGAGAGGTCGGACTCGAGCTTCGCGAACTCGCCGTCGAGCGTGGCCACGAGCTGCGGGTCCTTCGCGGCGACGATGTCGCGGACGCCCTCGTAGGCGACGCGGGCGCCCTCGAGGTTCGCCTGGAAGTCCCAGAGGTCGGTGTGCGACCAGATCTCCTCCTCGCCCGTGATCTTGCCGGACGCGACCTCGTCCATGAGCCCCACGGCGCCGTTCGAGATGGTGGAGACGTCGACCGAGAAGCCGTCCGCGTGCACGGCGTCGTAGAGGCGCTGCGTGTCGGCGGTCAGCTCCTGCGCGAAGTGCGCGCGGTCGCCGGCGCTGAGCGGCACGTACACGTCGCCGCCGTTCGCGTCGGGCGCGGGCTGCCAGAGGTCCTTCTCGATGCGGTGCCAGCCGGTCCACTCGGTGCCGGGCTCGACGTCGGCCTCCCGGAAGTCGATCTCCGGGTCGAGGTCGCCGAAGGACTCCGCGACCGGCTCCACCCGCTCGTAGTACGACCGGGCGGTGGGGTAGAGGGAGCGCGCCTTCTCGTCGTCGCCCGCGAGGTAGGCGTCGGCGAACTCCTGCGTGGCGGGGAGGAGGCGGCCCACCTGGTCCTTGACGTAGGCGAGGTAGGCCGCGGCGGCGTCCCGGCCCTGCTGCTCGGCGTCGCCGGCGAGCGCGACCTGGTCGCCCGTGACCGTGAAGGGCGCGCGGCCGACGCCGTCGCCCACCATGCCGGGCTTGCAGACCGTGAAGTAGCTGCCGGGCTGCGCCGTGATCACGAGGTCGCGCTCGATGCCCGGGCTCACGTTCTCGACCTCGCCGACGATGCGGAGGCCGTCGTCGGCGAGGAGGTAGAACTCCGTGACCTGGTCGGTGGAGTTCGTGACGTGGAACGAGACCGTGCCGCTGGGCGCGGTCGCGGCGGACACCGTGCAGGCGTCCGCGGAGCTGTCGACCGTGAGCTGGGTGACGCCGGACGCCGGGGCGGCGCCGTCGCCCGCGGATCCGGTGGGCGCGTTCGCGACGCAGCCCGAGAGGGCGAGGGCGGCGCCGGCGAGCAGGGCGGCGGCGGGGAGGGGGGAGCGCTTCATGGGTCCTCGTGGGGAGCGGGCCGGCGGTGCCGGCGGGATGGGACGGACGGTGGGGGAACGGGGGTGCGGCGGGATCAGCGGGCGGCGGGCGCGTCCGCGGGGGCGGGGGAGGCGGTGCGCTGCGCGTCCGCGGCGGCGGCGGGCGCGGCGGGCGCGGACGCGGATCCGCCCGCGTCGGCCCGAGGGCGGCGACCCCGCCGCGACAGCGTGAGGTAGGCGGCGAGCGTGGGCACGACGTAGAGCACCCAGGTGATCGCCTCGAGCCAGGTGGTGGCGGGGGAGAAGTTGACGGTGCCCTTGAGGAGCGTGCCGTACCAGGATCCGGGCGGCACGGGGCCCGAGACGTCGAACGCGAGCGCGCCCAGCCCCGGGAGGATGCCCGCCTCCTGGAGGTCGTGCACGCCGTACGCGAGGACGCCGCCGGCGACCACGATGAGGAGCGCACCCGTCCAGGTGAAGAACCGGGCGAGGTCGATGCGCAGCACCCCGCGGTACACGAGCCAGCCGAGCGCGACGGCGGTGACGATGCCGAGGCCCGCGCCGAGGAGGGGGAGCGTCGTGGCGCCCGTGGCCTGCACGGCCGACCAGAGGAACAGCGCGGTCTCGATGCCCTCGCGGCCGACCGCGAGGAACGCGACGGCGACGAGGCCCCACGCGGCGCCCGCGATGGCGCGGTCGACGGCGCCCTGCAGCTCGGAGCGCATGTCCTTCGCGGTCCGCAGCATCCAGAACACCATCCAGGTGACGAGGCCCGTCGCGACGATGGAGAGGGATCCGCCGATGGCCTCCTGCGCCTCGAAGGTGAGGCCGTACGCGCCGTAGGTGAGGACCGCGCCGACCGTGAGCGCGAGGAGCACCGCGAGCCCGACGCCGAGCCACAGCCGGCCGAGCACGTCGCGGCGGCCGATCTTGACGACGTAGGCGATGAGGATCGTGACGACCAGCGCGGCCTCGAGGCCCTCGCGCAGGCCGATCAGGTAGTTCGCGAACACGCGTGCGCCTCTCCGGGCGGCGGGCGCGTCGGGGCGCACCCTATTGCTGATGTGGGGAAAAGTAGGTGAGGCTTGCCTTACCTCGTGCACAGTAGCGCGGGGGCCGGGACGCGTCCAGTCCGTCGTCCCCAGCGGACGGCGCGGCCGCCGGCGCACCGTCCCCCGGCGCCCAGCGAGCGGGACCGCGCGCGCGGATAGGATCGCCCGATGATCCCCGGCTCGACCTCCCGTCCCGCGCGCGAGCACGTCCTCTTCGTGCACGCCCATCCCGACGACGAGAGCATCGTCACGGGCGGCACCATCGCGAAGCTCGTGCGCGACGGCGTCTCCGTCACGGTGCTCACCTGCACGCGCGGCGAGCGGGGCGACGTGATCCCCGAGGAGCTCCGCCACCTCGAGGGCGACCTGCGGGCGCTCGCCGACCACCGGGAGACGGAGCTGGCCGACGCCATGGCCGCGCTCGGGGTCGTCGACCACCGCTTCCTGGGCGACGTCGGCGCGCGCTGGCGCGGCCTCGAGCCCCGCCGGTACGTCGACTCCGGCATGGAGTGGGGCGACGACGGCGTGCCCGTGGCGCTCCGGCCGCTCGACCCCGACTCGCTGTCCGCCGGCGACGAGGCCGACGAGGCGCGGGACGTGCTGGCCGTCATCGCCGACGTCGACGCGACCACCGTCATCACCTACGACGACCACGGCGGCTACGGCCACCCCGACCACAAGCGCGTGCACGTCATCGCCACGTGGGCGGCGGAGGAGGCCGGGGTGCCGGCGTACCTCATCACCACGACCGAGTCGTCCGCCCGCGAGGCGCACGAGCACGTGGCCGCGCGCGGTCGCTTCCCGGCGCCCGACGCGCATCCGGCCGGCATGCTCGTGCTGCCCGACGACGCGGTGGACCTCGCGGTCGACGTCACCGAGGTGCGGGAGGCGAAGACCCGGGCCATCGCCGCGCACCGCACGCAGGTCGTGGTCGACGGCGACGAGTTCGCGCTGTCGCACGGGATCGGCGAGCCCATCGGCTCCGTCGAGCTCTTCCGCCTGCACCGCCCCGCCGGCGCGGCGGACGACGCCGAGGCCGACGGCCCGCCGCGCGGCCTGCAGCGCATCGGCACCGCGGCCGCGTCCCTCGTGCTCGGCCTCCTGGTCGGCACCATCGGCACGGTCGCGCACCGCGCGCCGCTCGCCGTCGGCGGCGTCGGCGTGCCCGTCGGCCTCGTGCTCGCCCTCGTGACGCTCGCGTGCCTCCTCGTCGCCTTCCGGCTGCTCCTGGTCGACCGGCTGCACGTCCTGTGCCTCGGCCTCGGGGCGGTCGCGGCCGTCGCGGTGCTCGGCATGAGCGGGCCGGGCGGCTCCGTGCTCTTCCCGGCCGACTGGGTGAGCCAGACCTGGGCGGTCGCGCCCGCGATCATCGTGGCCGTGGTCGTCGTGTGGCCGCGGTTCGCGCCGCGCGGCTCCCGCCCGGACGCCGGATCCGCGACCGGGCCCGCGATCGACCGGGCGCCCGCTCCCGCAGCCGCTCCCGCAGCCGCGTCGGGGAAGGCGCCGTCCGCGGAGGCCGCGCCGGCCGGTCGCGCCCCGGGCGCCGCGTAGACTCGACGGGCTGCACCGCTCCCGGAAGGACCCGCCCGAAGTGACCTACGTCATCGCCCTGCCCTGTGTCGACGTCAAGGACCGCGCCTGCATCGACGAGTGCCCGGTGGACTGCATCTACGAGGGCGAGCGGTCGCTCTACATCCACCCCGACGAGTGCGTCGACTGCGGCGCCTGCGAGCCGGTCTGCCCCGTCGAGGCCATCTACTACGAGGACGACCTGCCCGAGCGGTGGAGCGACTACTACACGGCGAACGTCGAGTTCTTCGCCGAGATGGGCTCGCCCGGCGGCGCCACGAAGGTCGGCGTGACGCACTCCGACCACCCCGTCATCGCCGCGCTCCCGCCCCAGAACGGCTGACGCGCGTGGCCCTCGGCGAGCTGCCCGACTACCCCTGGGACCAGATGGCTCCCTACGCCGCGCGGGCGGGGCGGCACGCGGACGGCATCGTCGACCTGAGCATCGGGTCGCCGGTGGATCCGACGCCGACGCTCGTCCGCGACGCGCTCGCCTGGGCGACCGACGCGCACGCGTACCCGACCACGGTCGGCACCCCGGAGCTCCGGCGGGCGATGGTCGACTGGCACGCCCGGCGCCGGAACGCGACGCTCGACGTCGACCAGGTGCTGCCGACCATCGGCTCCAAGGAGATGGTGGCCTGGCTGCCGTTCATGCTCGGGCTCGGCGAGGGTGACGCCGTCGTGCACCCGCGCGTCTCGTACCCCACCTACGCGATCGGCGCCGCGCTCGCGGGCGCCGACAGCGTGCCGGCCGACGACCCGGCGGAGTGGCCCGCGTCCACGCGCCTCGTCTGGCTGAACTCGCCCGGCAACCCCGACGGCCGCGTGCTCGGCGTCGACGAGCTGCGGGCCGCCGTCGCGCGCGCCCGGGAGCTCGGTGCCGTGATCGCGAGCGACGAGTGCTACGCCGAGCTCGGCTGGGAGGGGGAGTGGGCCGACGGGCCGACGCCCTCCATCCTCGACGCGCGCGTCGTCGGCGACGACCACACGGGCGTCCTCGCGCTCTACTCGCTCAGCAAGCAGTCGAACCTCGCGGGCTACCGGGCCGCGCTCGTGGCCGGCGACCGGGACGTGATCGCGCGGCTCATCCGCGTCCGCAAGCACGCGGGGCTCCTCCCGCCCGCGCCGCTCCAGCACGCCATGACGGTGGCGCTCGGCGACGACGAGCACGTGCGCGCCCAGCGCGAGCTCTACCGGGCCCGCCGCGACGTGCTCCGGCCCGCGCTCGAGGACGCCGGCTGGCGCATCGACCGCAGCGAGGCCGGCCTCTACCTGTGGGCGACCCGAGGCCGCGACGGCTGGGAGGGCATCGCGGAGCTCGCCGACCTCGGGATCCTCGCGGGCCCCGGTCCCTTCTACGGCGACGCGTCGCCCGAGCACGTGCGCCTGTCGCTCACGGCGACGGACGAGCGCATCCAGGCGGCGGCGGCCCGGCTGCGCGCCGCCTCCTCCACGTAGCACGACCTCCAACGGATCCGCCCGGATGCTGGCGGAGGCGACAGTGTCCCGGTCGGCCCTTTAGGCTGTAGTCGGCTCGGATCCCGACGCCGCGAGGGCGCCACGAGCGCCCGGCGGCGCGCATCCCCCCGAGCCACCCACCCAGACTCGAGGAGGCGCCGTGACCGATGGCGGGCAGCAGGCGGACGACCGGCCGAAGGCGGACGAGCCCCGGGCGGACGAGCCCCAGGCGGAGCAGAAGCCCACGGCGACGCTGACGTACCCCGGCGGCCGGGTGGAGTTCCCCATCCTCCCCGCGGTCGACGGCGCGTCCAGCATCGACATCTCGGCGCTCACGAAGAAGACGGGCCTCACGACGCTCGACAACGGCTTCGTCAACACGGCGTCGACCCGCTCGGCCATCACGTACATCGACGGCGAGCAGGGCATCCTCCGCTACCGCGGCTACCCCATCGAGCAGCTCGCGCGCCAGTCGAGCTACCTCGAGGTGGCCTGGCTCCTCATCCACGGCGAGCTCCCCACCGCGGACCAGCTCGGCGGGTTCGAGGAGGACATCCGCCGCCACACGCTGCTCCACGAGGACTTCAAGGGCCTGTTCCGCGCGCTGCCGACGAACGCGCACCCCATGTCGGTGCTGTCGAGCGCGGTGTCGGCCCTCTCCACCTACTACGAGGACTCGCTGAGCGTCCACGACCCCGAGCAGGTCGAGATCTCCACGCTGCGCCTGCTGGCGAAGCTGCCGGTCATCGCGGCGTACGCGCACAAGAAGAGCCTCGGCCAGGCGTTCCTCTACCCGGACAACTCGCTGTCGTTCGTCGACAACTTCCTCCGCCTCAACTTCGGCAACAACGCCGAGCCCTACGAGGTCGACCCGGTGGTCAGCCGGGCGCTCGAGCGCCTGCTCATCCTGCACGAGGACCACGAGCAGAACGCGTCGACGTCGACCGTGCGGCTCGTCGGATCCACCGAGGCGAACATGTTCTCCTCCGTCTCGGCCGGCATCGGCGCGCTCTTCGGCCCGCTGCACGGCGGCGCGAACGAGGCCGTGCTCTCCATGCTCGGCCGCATCCGCGACTCCGGCGAGGGCGTCGACCGCTACGTCGAGCGCGTGAAGAACAAGGAGGACGGCGTCCGCCTCATGGGCTTCGGGCACCGCGTCTACAAGAACTTCGACCCGCGCGCCCGCCTCGTGAAGGAGAGCGCCGACGAGGTCCTGGAGGCGCTCGGCATCCAGGACCCGCTGCTCGACATCGCCAAGGAGCTTGAGGCCGTCGCGCTCGCGGACGACTACTTCATCGAGCGGAAGCTGTACCCGAACGTCGACTTCTACACGGGCGTCATCTACAAGGCCATGGGCTTCCCCACGCGCATGTTCACCGCGCTGTTCACCATCGGGCGCCTGCCCGGCTGGATCGCGCACTGGCGCGAGATGAACGAGGACCAGGCCACCAAGATCGGCCGCCCGCAGCAGCTCTACATCGGCCAGCCCGCGCGCGACCTGCCGCCCCGCGACTGACCGCGCGCTCCCGGCGGAGCGCACGACGGGCGCTCCCGAACAGGGGGCGTCCGAGGGCGCCGGATCCGTGTACCCGCGCGGATCCGGAGCCTAGACTCGACGGGACCTGACTACCCGCCACCGCCCGCACCAGCCCCTGCCGTCGGTCCGAACCCGAAGAGGGGGCCATGGCCAGACGCCTGCCGTCGTCCCCGCCGGTGCTGCCGGGGTTCTCCTACGTGACGGTCCTCGGATCCGGCGGCTTCGCCGACGTGTTCCTCTACGAGCAGGACATGCCGAGGCGCCAGGTGGCGGTCAAGGTCATGCTCGCCGAGATCGCGACCGACCGGCTGCGGGCCATGTTCCGCGCGGAGGCCGACCTCATGGCGCAGCTGAGCGCGCATCCGTCGGTGCTCACGGTGCACCAGGCGAGCGTCGCGGCCGACGGACGCCCGTACCTCGTGATGGAGCTGTGCTCGTCGAGCCTCAGCGACCGGTACCGGCGCGAGCCGCTGGGCGTCGCCGAGGTGCTGCGCGTGGGGATCCGCATCGCGAGCGCCGTGGAGACCGCGCACCGCGCGGGCGTGCTGCATCGCGACATCAAGCCGGCGAACATCCTGACGACGGCGTTCGGGCACCCCGTGCTCAGCGACTTCGGCATCGCCTCCACGCTCGAGGACGCCGCGGCGACCGACGCCGTGGGCCTGTCCATCCCGTGGTCGGCGCCCGAGGTGCTCGCCGACGAGAGCCCGGGCACGGTGCGGAGCGAGGTGTGGTCGCTCGCGGCGACCGTGTACTCGCTGCTCGCCGGGCGGAGCCCGTTCGAGGTGCCGGGCGGGCAGAACGCGCCCGCGGACCTCGTCGCCCGGATCCAGCGGGCGAGGCCCCTGCCGACCGGCCGCGCGGACGTGCCCGAGCGGCTCGAGCTCGTGCTGCGCCGGTCGATGTCGCGCCAGCCGGAGGCGCGGCCGGCATCGGCCCTCGCGTTCGTGCGCGAGCTGCAGGCCGTGGAGGCGGAGCTGCAGCTCGCGCAGACGCCGCTCGAGGTGGCGAGCGAGGAGTGGGCGTCCGCGGTGGCGGCCGCCGTCGAGGAGGACGACGACCCGACGCGCGTGCGCGGCATCGTGCACGTGGATCCGGGAGCGGCGGGCGCGCGCGCGGCCGTCCGACGGGTGCGGCGGAAGGCGACGTCGACGGGCGGCGTCCCGCGGGGGCGCGCGGCAGCGGAGGCCGGGGCGGCGGCGGCGCGGCCAGCCGGTGCCGCGTCGGCACGTGCCGCGTCCGCGCGATCGGCGTCCCCGCGAGCCGCATCGGCGCGCGGCACGGGTCCCTCCGTCGCGTCGGAGCCGGTGCGCGCGGGATCCGCGTCCACGTCCCTCGGCCGCTCCGGGTCCGGGCCCGTCGGCGCCTCCGGCTCCGGCCGTCCGCCCGCGCCGGGGCCGCGCTCGTTCCTCGCCCGGCACCGCGTCGCGCTCCTCGCGGCGGCATCCGGCGCGGTCGTCGCGAGCGCGCTGGTCGGCGTGCTCCTCGGCGGATCCGGCGGCGGCACGGGCGCGCGCGACATCCCGGTCGTCGGCGCCATCGAGGCCTCCGCGACGGCCGACGGCGTGCTCTTCTCCTGGGACGACCCCGGCCTCGGCGCCGACGACGCGTACCAGGTGGTGCGCGACGGCGGCCTGCCGAGCACGCAGCGCGACACGTCGTTCCGCGTCACGTCGGGGGCCGCCGGGGCCGCGAGCGCCACCGGCGCGGGCGACCGCGCCTGCGTCACCGTGACCGTCACGCGCGACGGCATCGCCGGCCGGCCGTCGACCGAGAAGTGCGCGGAGCTGCCGCGATGATCCGCGACTGGATCCGCCGCCACCGCCAGGCCGCGACGACGGTGACGGGCGGCGCCGTCGTGCTCGCGCTCCTCACGGGCTTCGCGCTCGTCTCCGACGGCTACGACGCGCAGCGCATCGACCTCGACGACGGATCCGTGTGGGTCGTCAACGCCGCGCAGCAGGCCATCGGCCGCGCCAACACGCAGGTGCTCGAGCTCGACAGCGTGGTCGACTCCCGCAGCGAGGACATCGACGTGCTGCAGGCGGGATCCACCGTGCTGCTCGCCGACCGCGGCGCCTCGCGCCTCGACGTGGTGGACGACGCCACGAGCGCGGTCGTCGACACGGCGCCGCTGCCCGCCGGCGCCGAGGTGATGCTCGCGGGATCCCGCGTGGCGATCCTCGTGCCGGCCACCGGCCAGCTCTGGCTGGTGCCCGTCGCGGGCCTCGCCGCCTTCGACGCGATGAGCGCCCCCACCCTCTCGCTCGGCGCCGACGCGGTCGCGTCCATGGACGACGACGGCACCCTGCTCGTGTACTCGGCCACCTCCGGCGCGCTCTCGCGCATCCGCGCGGCCACCGACGACACCGTCGAGGAGACGGTGGACGTCGGACCCGTCGGCGCGCCCGCGGAGGAGGCGGGCGGCGACCCCGCGGCGGATCCCGCCACGGCCGTCCCGGGCGAGACCGTCGAGGCCGGGGTCGCGGGCCGCCCGGCCGCGCGCCGCCTCGCGCTCACGGGGGTCGACGGGCACTGGGCGCTCTACGACGCCGACGCGCGCGCCCTCCTCGTGGACGGGCGCGCGGTCGACCTCGGCGGATCCGTCGCGGCCGACGCGCAGGTCGCCCTCCAGCGCGCCTCCTCCGCGGGCGACGCCGTGCTCGTGGCCCACACGGGCGGCCTCCTCCAGGTGCCCGTCGCGGGCGGCGACCCGGTCGTCGTCGCCGACCGCGCGTCCGGCGCGCCCGCGCGGCCCGTGCGCGTGGCCGGCTGCGAGTTCGCGGGCTGGACCGGCGGATCCTCCTGGCAGCGCTGCCTCGACGCCGCGCCGACCGCGACCGCCGGGTCCGCCGCGACCGGCGGCGCGGAGGGCGGCGACGCCCGGCGCGCCCCAGCCGGCGCCCTCACCGACATCGCCGGCGTGTCCGCGCAGGCCGCGCTCCGGTTCCTCGTCGACGGCCCGCGCGTCGTGCTCAACGACGTGCGCGGCGGGGCCGCGTGGGCCGTGCAGCGCGGCGCCGGGGTCATCGACAACTGGTCGGACCTCATCGACCGCGAGCGCTCCGACCGGGTCGTCGAGCAGAACACCGCCGACACCCCGCCCGAGACGGACCGCGTGCAGCAGCCGCCCGTCGCCGTCGACGACGACCTCGGCGCCCGGCCCGGCCGCACGAGCCCGCTGCCCGTGCTCCTCAACGACCACGACCCGAACGGCGACGTGCTCGTGATCGACTCCGTCACGCCCGTGGACGCCGCGGTCGGCGCGGTCGACGTCGTGGACGAGGGCCAGGGCCTCCAGCTCGCGCTCGCGCCCACGGCCCGGGGCACCGTGCGCCTCTCCTACGTCGTGAGCGACGGCCGCGGCGGCACCGCGACCGCCGACGTGCGGGTCGCCGTGCGCGACGCGGACGACAACTCGCCGCCCGTGCAGACGCGGCCGGCCACCGGCACGGTCGCCGAGGGCGGCCGGCTGCAGACCGACGTGCTGGGCGGCTGGTACGACCCCGACGGGGATCCGATCTACCTCACGCGCGCGAGCGTCCCGGCGCCCGACGCCGTGAGCTGGAAGCCCGAGGGCCGCGTCGTCTACACGGACGCGGGCGCGGGGGGCGACACGCGCACGGTCGCGCTGCAGGTGTCCGACGGGCGCGAGGAGGGCGCGGGTACGCTCGTCGTCACGGTGCGCCGGGCGGGCGACGTCCCGCTCGTGGCCGAGGGCTTCGTGGTGCAGGCGTCGGTCGGGCGCGAGATCACGGTGGACCCGCTCGCGCACGCGCGCGGCGGCAGCGGGGCGATCCGGCTGGCGTCGGTGCCCGCGCGCCCCGGGGTGCAGGTGACGCCCGACCTGGAGGCCGGCACCTTCCGCCTGCAGGGCACGCAGACCGGCACGCACCTGCTCGAGTACGCCGTGACCGACGGCCGGGTCACGGCGACGGGCGTCGTGCGCGTCGAGGTGCGCGGCGCGCCCGAGTCCGACGGCCGGCCCGTGACCGTGCCGCACACCGTGTTCGTGCGCGCGCTCGAGGCGCAGGACGTGGACGTGCTCCAGACCGACTTCGACCCCGCGGGCGGCGTGCTCGTGATCACCGACGCGACCTCGCCGGGCGACGCCGTCGGCGTGCGCGCGGAGGTGGTGGGGCAGCGTCTCGTGCGGATCACGCTCACCCGGCCGCTCGACGGGCCGGTGGACGTGGGGTACCGGGTGAGCAACGGCGTCGCGGAGGCGACGGGCGTCATCACCGTGATCGAGGTGCCCGAGCCCGCCGTGCGGCAGCCGCCCGTCGCGGCCGACGACCGCGTGGCCGTGCGCGTGGGCGACGCCGTCGACATCCCCGTGCTCGCCAACGACGAGCAGCCCGACGGCGACGCGCTCCGCCTCGACCCCGTGCTCGTGGACCCGCTGCCCGAGGGCGCCGGCCTCCTCTTCGCGAGCGACGACCGCCTCCGCTACCTCGCGCCCGACCGCACGGGCGACTACACGGCCGTCTACCGCGCGGTCGCGCCCGACGGCCAGTGGGCGACCGCGACCCTCACGGTCTCGGTGCGCGAGGCCGACGCCGCGACCAACACGGCGCCCGTGCCGCGGCCGCTGACGGCGCGCGTGCTCGCGGGGGAGACGGTGCGGATCCCCGTGCCGCTCACGGGCATCGACCCCGACGGCGACTCGGTGCGCCTCCTCGGACAGGACACCGGGCCGGAGAAGGGCCAGGTCACGGAGGTCGGGCCCGACTGGATCGACTACCGCGCCGGCGACTACTCCACCGGCACCGACGCGTTCGCCTACGCCGTCGTCGACGGGCTCGGCGCCCGCGCGACCGGCACGATCCGCGTGGGCATCAGCCCGCGCGTGGAGGGCGCGCGGAACCCCGTCGCGACCGCCGACGTCGTGACCGTGCGGCCCGGCCGGGTCCTCCGCGTGCAGGTGCTCGCGAACGACACGGATCCCGACGGCGGCGCGCTCTCGCTCGTCTCCGTGCAGCCGCAGTCCGCGGGCCTCGTCGCGGGGCTCGACGGCGACACCGTGCGCGTCGTCGCGCCCGAGGAGGCCGGACGCTACGGCTTCGTCTACGGCGTGCGGAACGCGCGCGGCGGCACGGACGAGGCGTTCCTCACGGTCATCGTGGATCCGGCCGCGCCGCCCACGCGCCCGATCGCGCGCGACACCGTGCTCCAGCTCTCCGACGTGCTCGACCGCACGAGCGTCGACGTCGACGTGATGCGCAACGTCTTCTCGGCGGAGGGCGACGCGTCGGCGCTCGTGCTCTCCGTCGGCGCGGGCTACGAGGACGTGGCGCGCGTGACGCCCGACGGCCGGATCCGCGTGGAGGTCGGCGACGCGCGCCGCATCGTGCCGTTCACGGTGGCGCAGCCGGACGACGCGGGCGTCAGCGCGACGGCCTTCATCTGGGTGCCCGGCTTCGAGGACACGCTGCCGCAGCTCCGCGTGGGCGAGCCCCGCCCGACCGTCGCGAGCGGCGAGCGGCTCGTCGTCGACCTCGACGACCACGTGGTGGCCGCGGGCGGCCGGGCCGTGCGCATCGCCGACCCCAACTCGCTCTCCGCGACGCACGCCGACGGACCCGTCGAGCTCGTCGACGACGACACCGTCGCGTACCGCAGCGAGCCCGGGTACTTCGGCCCGGCCGCGATCTCCTTCACGGTCACCGACTCCGCGGGCGACGGCGGCGGGCGCACGGCCGCGCTCGTGCTGCCGATCACGGTCACGCCCACCGAGAACCAGCCGCCCGTGTTCACGGGCGCGGTCATCGACCTCGAGCCCGGGCAGTCCAAGGAGATCGACCTCGGCCGCCTCACGACCTACCCCTACCAGGACGACCGCGGGCAGCTCGCGTACGCGATCGAGGGCGCCGTGGGCGACGGCTTCCGCGCGGAGGTGGATGGCGGCACGCTGCGCCTCTCCGCCGACGCGGGCGTGGAGACGGGCGTCGCCGCGTCCTTCGCCGTGAGCGTGCGCGACGCGACGCAGACCGGGCGCGCGGGCCGGGTGGACCTGCGGGTCGTGCCGTCGACGCGGCCGCTCGCCCAGCCGGCGACCGACGAGGGCACCGTGACGCGCGGATCCTCCACCACCGTCGACGTGCTCGCGAACGACCAGGCGGGCAACCCCTTCCCCGGGACGCCGCTCACGGTCGCGTCCATCCGCGGCGCCGACGGCGCGAGCCTCCCCGCGGGCGTGACGGTGACGCCGTCGGCCGACCGGGCGACCCTCGCGGTCGCCGCGACCGCCGACGCCGCGCCGGGCGACGTGCGCGTGCAGTACGAGGTGCGCGACGCCACGGGCGACGCGGGCCGGGCGGCGTTCGGCACCGTCGTGATCCACGTGCAGGACCGCCCGGGGCCCGTCACCGCCCTCCGCGCCACGGGCTTCGCCGACCGCGCGCTCACGGTCGCGTTCGAGCCGGGCGTGTTCAACGGATCCCCGATCACGGGCTACCAGGTGCGCGTCCTCCGCGGCGGCGTCGTCACCGCGACCGCCACCTGCCCGTCCACCACGTGCACCGTGCCGACGCCCGGCAACGGGCCGTCGTCCGCGGTGCAGGTCGAGGTGCGGGCCGTCAACGGCGTGGGGGCCTCGGATCCGACGTCGGTCTCCGGACTCTGGTCGGACGTGCTGCCCGCCGCCCCGGCCGCCCTCGCCGCGCAGCCGCTCGCCGACGGCCTGCGCGTGTCGTGGGACCCGTCGGCCGTGCCGTCGTCCTCGAGCCCGGTCACGCAGTACGTCGTGACGGTCGGCGGCGTCACCCGGCAGGTGCCCGCCGACGCCACGGCGGTCGAGGTGCGGGATCCGTCGCTCGTCGCCGAGGTGCCCGTCGCCGTGAGCGTCGCCGCCCGCAACAGCGCCCAGGTGCAGGACGGATCCGCGTGGCTCGCCGCCTCGATCACGGGCACGCCGCGCGGCGCGCCCACCGCGACCGGCACGCCCTCCGCGGTCGCCGACCCGGCGGACGAGACGCGCGTGACGGTCTCGTGGCCGGCGTTCCAGGGGCCGGGCGTGGACGGGATCCGCTACCTCGTCGCCGCGCACGCCCCCGGGTCCGCGCCCGGCTGCTCCGTCGCCACCGAGGGCGTGACGCCGTGGTCGGCCGACCACGGCCCCGCGGTCGACGTGGGCGGCGCCACCAGCCACGTCTTCACGGGCCTCGCGCCCGATCAGCCCGTGGCCTTCGCGGTGCTCGCCGCCAACAGCCAGGGCTGCACGGTCGTCGAGGCCGGCCAGCTCACGCCGCGCACGGCGCCCTCCACGCCCGCCGTCACCGTCTCGCTCCCGCGCGGCGACCGGGGGACCGACGGCGTCTTCCGCGCGACGCTCGCCGACGCGCGCTACCGGCCGGGCAGCGCGTCCGCCTCGGCGCAGCTGCTGTACCGGGTCGACGGGCAGGGCGACGGGGTCCCGATCGGGGTCGGCCAGGAGATCACGCTGCCGCGCCCGGGCGTCGGCGCGAGCATCCAGGTGCGCGTCGTCGAGGACCACGGCGACGGCCGGCCGCGCTCGAGCGGCTGGTCGGACGCGGTGGACGTCGGCACGGCGGTCGACGCGCGCGCCGGCGACGTGCGGTTCGACGCGGACGCGGCCGGCGGCACGGTCGTCTCCTGGACCTCGACGCCGCCCGCCGCGGGTCCCGGCCGGCGCGTCGCGGCCGGCGGCGGCTACGCCCGGAGCGAGTGGCGCTGCGGCGGCGAGGGCGCGTGGACGGACGGCTCCTCCGGCGCGGCCGGATCCTGCGCCCTGCTGGCCGGCGCGGAGCGGATCCTCGAGGTGCGGGTCACCGCGAACTCGGGCACCCTGTACACGTACGCCCACCGCGGATGACGGCCGACCCCGCGGCCCCCGCGCCCGGGACCGCATCCGGCCCCGCGTCCGCACCCGAGAGGCACGCCCCCATGACGATGACCGCCGACGAGGCCCGCGCCTTCCAGGACGAGTTCGCCGCGCTCGTGCGCAACGTGGAGCATGTGCTGCTCGGGAAGTCGCACGTGGTGCGGCTCGCGTTCACGGCGATGGTGACGGGCGGGCACCTCCTGCTCGAGGACGTGCCCGGCACCGGCAAGACGTCGCTCGCGCGCGCCATGGCGCAGACCGTCGACGGCACGCACAGCCGCGTGCAGTTCACGCCCGACGTGCTGCCGGGCGACATCACGGGCGTCAGCGTCTACGACCAGCGCTCGGGCGAGTTCGAGTTCCACCGCGGGCCCGTGTTCGCGAGCATCGTGCTGGCCGACGAGATCAACCGCGCGAGCCCCAAGACCCAGTCCGCGCTCCTCGAGGTGATGGAGGAGGGCCGCGTCACGGTCGACGGCGCGCCCCACGACGTGGGCGACCCGTTCATGGTCATCGCGACCCAGAACCCGATCGAGCAGGCGGGCACCTACGCGCTGCCCGAGGCGCAGCTCGACCGGTTCCTGCTGCGCACCTCCATCGGGTACCCGGACCACGAGTCGATGCTCAGGATCCTGCAGGGCGCCTCGGTCAGCGCCCACGACGTGACGCTCGCGCCCGTCGCGACGGCCGCGTCCGTGCGCGCGCTGCAGGGGCGCGCGGGCACCGTGCACGTGGATCCCGCGGTCGCCGACTACGTGGTGCGCCTCGTCGATGCCACGCGCCAGGCGCCCGAGGTGCGGCTCGGCGCGAGCGTGCGCGGCGCCCTCGCCCTCCTGCGCGCCGCCCGCACCTGGGCCGCGGCGGACGGCCGGCACTACGTGGTGCCCGACGACGTGAAGGCGCTCGCCGAGCCCGTGCTCGCGCACCGCCTGCTGCTGGATCCCGAGGCCGAGTTCGACGGGGTCACGGCCACGAGCGTGCTGTCGCAGATCCTCATCGAGACCGCGCCGCCGCGGGACCGGTACGCGGGGGCGCCGTTCGCGGGCGACGCGGGCGCGGACGGATCGGGCGGTGCTCCCGCCGTCGGCCCGGGCGGCGCTCCCGGCCCGGGCGGCGCCGGCGCGCGCCACGCGGGATGAGCGCGGTCGCCGACGCCGGCGGCCCCGCCGGCGCGGCTCCCGGGGGCGGACCCGACCCCATGCGGGTCCCCGCCGGTCCCGCGGCCGGCGCGCCGTCGGCGCCCGCCGCCTCCCCGTCCACCTCGGCGGGGGACGAGCCGCAGGCCGTCGCCGCGCCGCCCCGGAACGCGCTCCTGCGGCTCGTCGGCGTCGTCACGCCGCTCGGTCGCGTCGTCGCGCTCGCGGCCGTGGCGGCGGGCGCCGCCGGGTACGCGCTCGGCTGGCGCGAGCTCGTCGCCGTCGCGTGGACGGCCGTCGCGCTCGGGGTGCTCGCGGTGCTGCACCTCGTCGGATCCGCGGGCGTCGAGGTCGCGCTGCGCCTCCCGCGCGACCGCGTCGTCGCGGGGGAGCGCGCGCCCGCCACGGTCTCCGTGCGGAACCCGCTGCGCCGCCGTGCCGTGGGCCTCACGGTCGAGGTGCCGGTGGGATCCGGCCTCGCCGAGATCCACGTCCCCTCCCTCGGCCACGGCCACGCGCACGAGGACGTCTTCGTCGTGCCCACCGTGCGCCGCGGCGTCATCTCCCTCGGGCCCGCCCGCATCGTGCGCGGCGACCCGCTCGGGCTCGTCCGCCGCGAGTCCACGGAGGCCCGGGCGACCCGCCTCCTCGTGCACCCGCGCACCCTCGCCATGCCGAGCACCAGCACGGGCTTCGTGCGCGACCTCGAGGGCCGGGCGACGCGCGACCTCACCGACAGCGACGTCTCGTTCCAGTCGCTGCGCGAGTACGTGCCGGGCGACGAGATGCGGCACATCCACTGGCGGTCGACCGCGAAGACCGGCGTGCACATGGTGCGGCGGTTCGAGGAGACGCGACGGAGCCACATCATGGTCGCGCTGTCGCTGCACGCGGCGGACTACGGGGCCGGGGACCCGGAGCGGGAGGCGACCGGCGCGGGCACGGCCTCGGATCCGGTCGCGGCCGGCCCCGCGGGCGGCACGACCGTGGCCGCCGGGCGCGCGGACGGCGCGCTCGCCGGATCCACCGCCGACGCGGAGTTCGAGCTGGCCGTGAGCGTCGTCGGATCCCTCGGCGCGCGCGCCATCGTCGACGCCCGCTCGGTGTCGGTGGTCGCGAGCGCGGACCGCGGGGCCGGGGGCGGATCCTGGCGTGGCTCCTGGCGCGGATCCGGGCGCGCGCGGGCGGGCCGCGCGCCCGCCGCGCCGACGGCGACCGGGGCCGTCCGCGATGTGCCGGGCCCGCGCCCGCGCCCGTCCGGACCCCGTCCGCCGCGCCTCCGCCGCCTCGCGACCGTCACGCCCACGCGCCTCCTCGACGACCTGGCGGAGATCCGCGCGACCGACCGCGCCGCGTCCCTCGTCGAGGTCGCGCGCGCCGCGGCGGACGAGGTCGCGGGCGTCTCCGTCGTCTTCCTCGTCTGCGGCACGGGAGCGTCGTCCGCGTCGATCCGTCACGCCGCCGTGGGCTTCCCGCCCGGCGTGCAGGTGGTCGCGGTCGTCTGCGATCCCGAGGCCGAGCCCGGCCTCCGACGCCTCGGCGACCTCACGGTGCTCACGATCGGCTACCTCGACGACCTGCGCGGCGCCCTGCAGCGGAGCGGATCGTGAGCGGGGCCGGGCCCGCCGCCGGCTCCCGCCGCCCTCGCGTCCCCGCCGGATCCCGCGACCCGGGCCGCACCCTCGTCCCCGTGCTCGCGCTCGCCCTCCTCACGGGCCTCGGCGCGGCCGCCTTCTGGCCCGTGCACCAGGACGCGTCGTTCCTGCGCATGGCCGGGATCACGATCGCCGTGGGCGCGGCCGTCGCCGTCGCGGGCGCGCGCCTCCGCTGGGGGAGCGCGGTGGTCGCGGGCGTCGTCCTGGCGCTGTTCCTCCTCCTCGGCGTCCCGCTCGCGGTGCCCACGCGCGCCGCGGACGGCTGGCGACCCACGCTCGACGGGCTCGCGGACCTCGTGGAGGGCGCGTCCCTCGGGATCGTGCGGCTCCTCACGATCGCGCTGCCGGTCGGCGACTACCAGGCGCTCCTCGTGCCGGCCTTCGCGCTCCTGCTGCTCGCCGCGGTCATCGGCCCCACCGTGGCGCTGCGCTCCCGTCGACCCGGGCTCGCGGTGATCCCCTCGCTCGTCGTCCTCGTCGTGGGCGCCGCGCTCGGCCCCGACCGCAGCCAGGGCCCGGACGCGCCCGACGCCTCGGGCCTCCTCGTCCCGGTCGCGCTCGCCTGGCTCGCGACGGCCCTGCTCTGGATCGCCCGCTGTCGCTGGCGCCGCCGGCACCGCGCCGTGCAGCGACTTGGTCGCGGATCCGGCGTGCCGCTCGAGTCGGCCGCCGACCGCCGCCGCTCGGGCACGCGCGCCGGGGCGTCGGCCGTGGCCGTGCTCGGCGTCGCGCTCGTCGCGGGCGTCGCCGCCGCGCACGCCCTGCCGCCCGAGGTCGCGCGCACGGGCCTCCGCTCCGCCGTCGAGCAGCCCTTCGACCCGCGCGACCAGATCAGCCCCCTCTCCGCGTTCCGCACCTACTGGAAGGAGCCGGCCGTCGACGCGACGCTGCTCACGGTGTCCGGCCTGCCCGCGGGCGGGCGGATCCGGCTGGCCGCGCTCGACACGTACGACGGCGTCGTCTACGGGGTCGGCGGCGCGCGCGGCGGCGACGCGTCCCGCACCGGCCAGGCGTCCGGCACCTTCGCGCGCGTGCCGTACCGGCTCGACCAGCGGGGCGCGACGGGCGACGACGTCGCGCTCGACGTCGTCATCGGCTCGTACCGCGGCGTGTGGCTGCCGGGCGCGGGCCGACTCGAGCGCATCGGCTTCGACGGACCGGACTCCGGCCGCCTCGCCGACTCCTTCTACTACGACGACGCGATCGCCACGGGCGCCGTCGTCGGCGGGCTCGCGGAGGGCGACGCGTACCGGATCGAGGCGGTCGTCCCCGCGACCCCGCCGCTCGAGGCGCTCGCCGACGAGAGGCCGGGCGACGCCGTGGCCCCGCGGCCGACGGGCGTCCCCGACGCGGTGGGCGAGCGCGTCGACGCGTCCACCGCGGCGCCGGACGGGTCCACCGCGGGCGGCGCGGACGCGGGCGCCGGCACCTCCTCGTCCCCGGGCGCCCAGCTCGTCGCCGCGATCTCCGCCCTCCGCGCCGACGGCTACGTCAGCCACGGCGTCGGCGACGCGCCCTTCAGCCGCTCGGGGCACTCCGCCGAGCGCATCGCCGACCTCCTCACCGCGCAGCCGATGCTCGGCGACGCGGAGCAGTACGCGGTCGCGGCAGCGCTCCTCGCCGACGACCTCGGCTTCCCGGTGCGCGTCGTCCTCGGCTTCGCGCCCGGCGAGGCGGCCGTGCGGGAGGCGGCGGGCGGGCCCGTGGCGGTCACCGGATCCGACGTCACGGCCTGGATCGAGGTCGACACTGCGTCCTCCGGCTGGGTCGCGGTGGATCCGAACCCGCCCGTCCGCGACGTGCCCGACGCCCTGCCCGACGAGCCGACCGAGGTCGCGCGCCCGCAGACCGTCCTGCCGCCGCCCGTCGAGGAGCAGGCCGAGCCCGACGACCGCACGCCGCCGGACACGAGCCGCGACGACCGGCCGGAGGCCGATCCGACGCTCCAGGCCGTGCTCGCCGCCGTGCGGGTCGCGGGCTGGTCGCTCCTCGCGCTGGGGCTCGCGGCCTCGCCGTTCCTCGCGGTCGTGGGCGCCAAGGTCCGTCGGCGTCGGCGACGGCGGCGCGCGCCCGTCGCGCGGGACCGCGTGGCCGGCGCCTGGGACGAGTTCCGCGACGGCGCGCTCGACCGCGGGCTGGTGCCGCCCGTCGCCGCGACGCGCCGCGAGGTCGCCCGGATGGCCGGCGTGGGCGGCGCGCGCGGCCTCGCGGAGGTCGCGGACGAGTCCGTCTTCGCGCCCGGCGAGGTCCCGGATCCGCTCGCCGACGCCGCCTGGCGCCGCGCGGACGAGCTGGCGACGCGGATGGACGCCGGACGCACCCGGCGGCAGCGGCTGCGCGCGCTCGTCTCGACGGCGTCGCTGCGGATCGGGCGGGGCGGGGCGCGCGAGGGGCGCGGGTCGGGTGGGCGTCGCGGGTCGGGCGGGGGTCGCGGGTCGGGCGGGCGTCGCGGGTCGGGCGGCGCGGGAGGCGCGCGCTCGGAGCGCTGACGGCGGGCGGGCGGGCGGTCGGGCGGGCGTCGCGCCCTCCCCAGGCGGGTCCCGGCGGATCCCTCCACGTCGTCGTCCCCGCCGCCCGCGAGCGTCGCCCCGCCGTGGTGCCCTGTCCGCGTGGACATCGCCCCGCCGCCCTCGCCGCCGCCCGCCCCGCCGCCCCCGTTCCCCGTGCTCGGCGTGGCGGCTCCCCTCGTCGTCAGCGTCGCGGTGTGGGCCGTCACCCGGTCGCCCTACGCCCTGCTGTTCGCCGCCCTCGGCCCCGTCGTCGCGGTCGCGGGCGTGGCCGACCAGCGCATCTCCGGGCGGCGCACGCGGCGCCGGGCCGCCCGCGAGGGCGCCGTCGCCCTCCTGCGGCTGCGGGAGGAGGTGGCGGCGCGCCTCTGCGCCGCGCGCCGGTCGCTCCTCGCCCGGGCGCCGTCCGCCCGCGACATCCTCGACGGGAGGGCGAACCCCGCCCTCCTGTGGCGGGCCCAGCCGGGTCCCGACGGGCCCGCGCCGCCGCTCGTGGTCGGATCCGGGGCGGTGCCGAGCGGCCTCGTCTGGCGGGGCGATGCGCATGCCGCGCTCCCCGCCGGGCCGCTCCCAGGTGCCCGCGGGCGCGCTCCAGCGCGCCTCGTGGCCCGTCTCCGCGGGTCCGGCATCCGCCCGGTCGGGCGGTCGGCTCCCGCGGATCCGGTGCGTTGGGCGGAGCACGTCCGCTGGATCCCCGACGCGCCCGTCCTCGCCTCCTCCGCGGGCGGGCTCGGCCTCCGCGGCCCCGCCGCCCTCGTCGCCCCCGTGCTCCGTGGCGCGATCGTGCAGCTGGTGCACGCCCTGCCGCCGGACGACCTCCGCATCGACGGGCGGCCTCCGGGCGCGGAGTGGGCGTGGCTCGACCGCCTGCCGCACTCCTCCCGCGACGCTCCCGGCGTCCCCGTCACCGCGCCCGCCCGTCGGGATCCGGACGAGGACGCCGTCGCCGTGCACCTGACCCTCCGCGGCCGCCCCGTCGTCCTGGCGGCCGCGTCGCGGGTGGAGTCGCTGCCCGCCGCGTGCCGCACGGTGCTGGACCTGCGCGGCCCCGGCACGGCGCTCCTCCTCGCGGTGGACGCGGCGGCCGAGGTCGGCACGGGGCATCTCACCGGACCGCCCGCGCCGGCGCCCGATGCGGCGGTCGCGGCACAAGCCGGTGCCGGGGTGCCCGCCCCGGACGGGGACGAGCCGCCCGCCGCATCCGCCGCCGTCGTCCGTGCCGGCCTCGTCCGGCCCGAGCTCGTCTCGCTCTCGGAGGCGTCGCGCTTCGCCGACGAGCTCGCCGCCCTCGCCCGCCGACGCGGCCTCGACTCGGCCCGGGCACCCCTGCCCGCGCGCGTCCCGTTCGCGGAGGTCGCGACCGCCGTGGGTGCCGCCGCCTCCGACTTCCCCGCCTCCGACTTCCCCGCCTCCGGCCTCACCGCCTCCGACCTCACCGCCTCCGACCTCCCCGCCACGGACCTCACCCTCGCGGGTCCTGCCACCGCGTTCCCCGCGTCGTCCCGTCCTCCGTCCGGACTCGCGGCCGCCGTCGGCGTCGGGCACGACGGCCCCGTCGTCGTCGACCTCGTGGCGGACGGCCCGCACGCCGTCGTCGCGGGCACGACGGGCAGCGGCAAGAGCGAGCTCCTCGTCACGTGGATGGCCGCGCTCGCGGCCGCGCATCCGCCCGAGGACGTCACGGTCCTCCTCGTCGACTTCAAGGGCGGCGCCGCCTTCGACCCGCTCCTCGTCCTCCCGCACGCCGTGGGGCTGGTCACCGACCTCGACGGCCACGGCGCGCGCCGCGCCCTCGAGAGCCTGCGGGCGGAGATCCGCCACCGCGAGCGCACCCTGCGCGAGGCCGGGGCCCGGGACGTCGACGACCCGCGCGCCGCCGGCGTCCTGCCCCGGCTCGTCATCGTCGTCGACGAGCTGGCCGCGCTCCTCGCCGACCAGGACGGCCTGCACGAGGTGGTCTCCGACATCGCGGCCCGCGGCCGGTCGCTCGGCATGCACCTCGTCCTGTGCACGCAGCGCCCGGCCGGCGTGGTCCGCGACGCCGTCCTCGCCAACTGCGACCTCCGCCTGTCGCTCCGCGTCAACAACGAGGCCGACAGCCGCGCGCTCCTCGGCGTGCCCGACGCGGCGCACCTTCCCGCCGTCCCGGTCGGCCGCTGCCTCCTGGGTGCCCACGGCGGACCCGCGCGCCCTTTCCAGGTCGCCGTCACCACGGCCGACGACCTCGCGCGCATCGCCGCCGAGCGCATGCCGCGGCGGCCCGTCCGCCGTCCGTGGCTGGACCCGCTCCCCGCGGCCGTCCCGCTCGCCGCGCTCGCGGGCCTCCCGCCGCTCGGGTCGGCGCCGTCCGCATCGCCGTCCGCATCGCCGTCCGCATCCCCGTCCGCATCGCCTTCCACGTCCCCGTCGGCATCGCCGTCCGCATCCCCGTCCACGGACGACGGCCGTGCCGTGGCCCTGCCGTTCGCGCTCGTCGACCTGCCCGCCGAGCAGCGCCGCGCGGTCGCGACGTGGCGGCCCGCGACCGACGGGCACCTGCTCGTCCTCGGCGGGCCGGGGTCCGGACGCAGCTCCTGCCTGGGCGCGCTCGCGGCGTCGGCCGGGGCCGGAGGTGTCCGCGTGCGACGCATCCCGAGCGATCCCGAGGGGTGCTGGGACGCCTTCGCGGACGTCGTCGCGCGCATCCGCCGGCCGGGCCCGCGGCCGGCGCCGCTGGTCGTGCTCGCCGACGACCTCGACGTCGCCGTCTCCCGCCTCGGACCCGACCACCAGGCGGCCCTCCTCGACCTGGTCGCGGCCCTGGTCCGCGAGGGTCCGCACGCGGGTGTCGCGCTCGCGGCGTCAGGGAGGCGGCCCGGCGGCGCGTTGCAGGCCGTCGGCGCCGCAGCGGGTCCGCCCGTGGTCCTCGCGCTGCCGACGCGCCAGGAGCACGTGCTCGCCGGCGGGGAGTCGTCCCTCTTCGATCCGTCCGCGGCGCCCGGCGCGGGGGAGTGGCGCGGGATGCGGATCCAGGTGGCGCTGCCGCCCGCCGGCCCGGCCTCCGGCGACGCCCCGTCCTCCTGCGATGACGCGGACGTGCCCACGGCGTCGGCGTCCGCGTCCGTGGATCCCGCTCCGCCCCTGGCGCTCGGGGTCGGGCCCGTGCACGCGCTCGTCGCCTCCGCCCCGGCCGAGGCGACCGCGCGGCTCCGGGCGGAGGGCGTGGACGCCGTCGAGCTCCTCGACCTGCCGCTCGGGTGGTCGGCGGATCAGCGGGACACGGCGCCCGGGATCCGGGCGTCCGCGGATGCCCCGCGCGTCGTCGTCGGCGATCCCGACGCCTGGCTCGTCCGCGGTGCCCTGCTGGCGGACATCCGGCGGGCCGGCAGCGTGGTGCTCGAGGGCTGCGCGGCCCGCGACGTCCGCACGCTCCTGCGCGTCCGCCAGGTGCCGCCGCCGCTCGCGCCGGTCCCCGGTCGGGTCTGGTTGGTGACGCCCGACGGCGCGGTCGAGCGCCGGTCCTGGCGCCGCGCCCCGGCGCCCGAGCCGCCCGGGTCAGCGGCGCGGCCCGAGCCGCCGGCACCGTCCGCGTCGGCCCCCGCCGATGCCGCGGTCAGCCGATGAGCGTCGGCGAGACCCGGATCGCGCCGACGGGCACGCCGCCGCCGAGCACCACGAGGTCGAGGTCGGGGCGCACGCGCTCCACGTCGTCCCGCGTGATCGCGCCGGCCTCGGCGAGCAGCTCGAGCGCCACGATGGTGGACGCCCGCAGGCTGCCGTCGAGGGTCTTCGAGGCGACGGTCGTGCCGTCGGGGGCGGTCATGATCATGATCCCCTCGGCCCCGCCCTTCGCGAACAGCCCCAGCTGCTCGATGACGACGGTGTTCGCGCGACCCGGCCCGTCGATGGCCCAGCCCTGGGCGCGCACGGCCGCGGTGAGCGCGGCCGCGTGCCGGTACAGCGCGAACGGCGAGCCCGGCGCGGAGGTCGCGATGCGGTGGATCCCGCGCGCGAGCGCCGTGAGCGACATCGCGTGCACGGGCGCACCGCAGCCGTCCACGCCCGTCGTCGCTATGCGCTCGCCCGTGAAGCGCTCGACCACGTCGCGGATCCGCACCTGCAGGGGGTGGTCCGGGTGCAGGTAGTCCTCGGTCGACCAGCCGTTGGTCACGCAGGCGAGCAGCATCGCGGCGTGCTTGCCGGAGCAGTTCATGTAGACCGGCGACGCGGGGATCCCCGCGCGCACGAGCTCGTCGCGCGCGGCACGGTCGAGCGGCCAGTCCGCGGGGCAGCGGAGGGCGGACTCGTCGAGCCCGGCCTTCGCGAGGATCCCGCGCACCACCTCCACGTGCCGCGCGGTCGCCGCGTGGCTCGCCGTGGCGAGCACGTGCTCCTCCTCGGTCAGCTCCGCGCCGCTCGCGAGCACCGCGAGCGCCTGGAACGGCTTCATGCTCGAGCGCGGGAAGACGGGCGTGGAGACGTCCCCGACCTCGCGCAGCACCTCGCCCTCGCCCGACAGCACGACGACGGCGCCGACGTGGCGCGACTCCACGAAGCCGCTGCGGTCGAGCACCGCGAGCTCCACGGCGCCCTGGACGGGGATCGTCTCGACGGTCGCCGCCATCAGAGCGCCCGGAACGCGTCGGCCAGCACGCCGAGCGCGTCGTCGAGCAGCTCCTCGGAGATGGCGAGGCTGGGGAGGAAGCGCAGCACGTTCCCGTACGTGCCGGCCGTGAGGATGATCACGCCGTGCGCGTGGCAGTGCGCGGCGATGGCCGCGACCGCGTCGGCGTTCGGCTCCTTCGTGGTGGATCCGGTGCCCGGCTGCACGAGCTCGATGGCGATCATCGCCCCGATGCCGCGCACGTCGCCGATGATGTCGTGCTCCGCCTGCAGCTCCGTGAGCGCGCGGTGCAGGTGCTCGCCGATGCGCGTCGCCTCCGCGAGCAGGTCGTGCGCCTCGATCGCCTCGAAGACCGCGACGGCCGCCGCGGCCGCGACGGGGTTGCCGCCGAACGTGCCGCCGAGCCCGCCGGGGAGGGCGGAGTCCATGATCTCGGCGCGGCCGGTCACGCCCGCGAGCGGCAGGCCGCCCGCGATGCCCTTGGCCGTGAGCACGAGGTCCGGCACGAGGCCGAGGTGCTCGCTCGCGAAGAACCGGCCGGTGCGCGCGAGGCCCGACTGGATCTCGTCGGCGATGAAGACCACGCCGTTCGCCGTGCACCACTCCTGCAGCGCGGGGAGGAAGCCGTCGGCGGGCACCATGAAGCCGCCCTCACCCTGGATGGGCTCGGCCACGACGCACGCGAGGTCGGTCGCGCCGATCCGCTTCTCGAGGTACGAGATCGTGCGGGCCGCGGCCTCGGCGCCGGAGAGGCCGTCGTGATAGGGGTACGAGCTCGGCGCGTGGTAGACGTCGCCGGCGAAGGGCCCGAAGCCCGTGCCGTAGGGCGAGGCCTTGTAGTTCATGGCCATCGTGAGGTTGGTGCGGCCGTGGTAGCCGTGGTCGAGCACCGCGACCGCGCGGCGGCCCGTGTGCTTGCGCGCGATCTTCACGCCGTTCTCCACGGCCTCCGCGCCCGAGTTCACGAGCACCGTGCGCTTCTCGTGCGTGCCGGGCGTGTGCTCCGCGAGCAGCTCCGCCACGCGCACGTACTCCTCGTACGGCGTCACGGTGAAGAGGGTGTGGATCACGTCGCCGAGCTGCGCCGTGGCGGCGTCCACGACCTCCTGGCGCGTGTGGCCGACGGTGGTCACGCCGATGCCGGCGCCGAGGTCGATGAACCGGTTGCCGTCCACGTCCTCCACGATCGCGCCGTGCGCGCGCGCGACGTACACGGGCAGCAGCGACGAGACGCCGGGCGGCACGACGCGCTTCCGGCGCTCGTGCAGCTCGCGGGAGAGCGGCCCCGGGATCTCCGTCAAGATGCGTCGCTCCTGCGGCACCTGCGGGCGGGCGGCGGCCGCGGTCGCGGGCGCGGCGGGGGAGTCGGAGGCGGAGCCGGCAGGAGTGCCGACGAGGGCGGAGTCCAGGGTGTCTGTCATGATCCGGCGAGCCTACCCGCGCGGGGGCCCGGATCCGAGAGGGCCCGCAGCCCGGATCCGGGAGGCCCCGCGGCCCGGCCGCTAGCGTGGTCCCATGCACTTCGAGCACCGCTACGCCCTGTCCCTCGAGTGGACTGGCGACCGCGGATCCGGCACCTCCGACCACCGCTCCTACGGCCGGGACCACGTGGTCCGCATCGCCGGCAAGCCCGACCTCCTGGGATCCGCCGACCGCCCGTTCCGCGGCGACGCCGACCGGTGGAACCCCGAGGACGCGCTCCTCTCCGCGCTCGCGCAGTGCCACCTGCTCAGCTACCTGCACGCCGCGGCCGCGGCCGGGGTCGTCGTGGTGGGCTACGCCGACGAAGCCACCGGCACCATGCGGCAGACCGCGGACGGGGGCGGGCACTTCGTCGAGGTCACGCTGCATCCCGTCGTCACCGTGCGCGACGCCGCGCAGGTCGACCTCGCGACCTCCCTGCACCAGGGCGCCTCCGAGCGCTGCTTCATCGCCTCGAGCGTCGCGTTCCCCGTGCACCACGAGCCGCGCACGGTGGTCGCGCCTGCCTGAGCGGCCGGATCCCGGTGGTCGCCTGTCGTCCCTGTCAGGCGCCGTCCGGCCGCATCGGGCAGACTGTCGGCGTCCCTCCCACATACCTGGTGCGTCCGGCGCGCCGATGAAAGCGACTCCCGTGAAGCGACGCATCCCCCTCACCCTGGCCGCGGCCGCCGTCCTGGCCCTGTCCGCCTGCTCCGGCAGCGGCACGCCCACGGCCGACCCGTCCGCCAGCCCCACGGCGGGCGCGCGCACCGCCGGCGCATCCTGCATCGACACCCAGTCGGGCGACGCGTCGAAGTCGGTGAAGGTGTCGGGCGACTTCGGGTCCGCGCCCGAGGTCACGGTCGACGGCCCGCTCAAGGTCGACACGACCGAGCGCACCGTCATCACGCAGGGCGACGGCGCCGAGGTCGGCGCCGGGACCACCGCGAACATCGCGCTCGCCGGCTACAACGGCACGACGGGCGCCGCGCTGCCGCAGCTCGCCTACAACGGCGACTCGCCGCTGCCCGCGAACCTCGACGACAGCGCCCTCGTCCCCGGCGTGGTCCGCGCGGTCGAGTGCACGACGGTCGGATCGCGCATCGTCGCGGTCGTCCCCGCCGCCGACGGCTTCGCCGCCGAGCAGGCCTCGCAGCTGGGTCTCGGCGCCGACGACCCCATCGTCATCGTGGTCGACGTGCTGAGCCAGGTGCCGACGCGCGCCGACGGCGCCGACCAGCCGGCGCCCGAGGGCTTCCCCACGGTCTCCCTGGGCGACGACGGCGCCCCCACCATCACGATCCCGGACGCCGACCCGCCCACGGAGACGAAGGTCGCGGACCTCAAGGTGGGCGACGGCGAGACGGTCACCGACGGCGCCAACGTCACCGTGCAGTACACGGGCATCAACTGGAACACCAAGAAGGTCTTCGACTCCAGCTGGGACAAGGGCGGCAAGCCCGTCTCGTTCCAGACGAGCGGCGTCATCCCCGGCTTCACCAAGGCCCTCGTCGGCCAGAAGGTCGGCTCGCAGGTCATCGCGATCATCCCGCCGGCGGACGGCTACGGCGACAAGGGCCAGGGCGACGACATCGGCGGCACCGACACCATCGTGTTCGTCGTCGACATCCTCGGCACGCAGCCCGCCCCCGCGGGCAAGTAGGGGTCACCGCCGTGCGCCGCGTCATCATCCTCGGATCCACGGGCTCCATCGGCGTGCAGGCCCTCGAGGTCGTCGCGCGCCACCCGGAGCTCTTCGAGGTGGTCGGGCTCGGCGCCGGCAGCAAGCGCGAGGCGCTCGCGGAGCAGGCGCGCGTCGCGGGCGTCGAGCACACGGCCCTCGGGGCGGACGAGGCCGAGCAGCTCATCCGCACGGTCGACGCCGACGTGGTGCTGAACGGCATCACCGGATCCGTCGGGCTCGGCCCCACGCTCGCCGCGCTCGAGGAGGGCCGCACGCTCGCCCTCGCCAACAAGGAGTCGCTCATCGTCGGGGGTGAGCTGGTGCGGTCGATCGCGAAGCCGGGCCAGCTCGTCCCCGTCGACAGCGAGCACTCCGCCATCGCGCAGGCGCTCCGCGGCGGCACGGCCGAGGAGGTGCGGCGCCTCGTCGTCACCGCGTCGGGCGGCCCGTTCCGCGGGCGCGCGCGCGCCGAGCTCGCGGACGTCACGCCGCGCCAGGCCCTCGCGCACCCCACGTGGGACATGGGCCTCGTCATCACCACCAACTCGTCGACGCTCGTCAACAAGGGCCTCGAGGTCATCGAGGCGCACCTCCTCTTCGACGTGCCCTACGACCGCATCGACGTGGTCGTGCACCCGCAGTCGCTCGTGCACTCCATGGTCGAGTTCATCGACGGCTCCACGCTCGCGCAGGCGTCGCCGCCGGACATGCGCCTCCCCATCGCGCTGGGCCTGAACTGGCCGCACCGCATGACGGACGTGGGCGTGCCCATCGACTGGACCCGCGCCGCCACCTGGACCTTCGAGCCCCTCGACGACGAGGCGTTCCCCGCCGTGCTCCTCGCGAAGGAGGTCGGCCGGGCCGGATCCACGTACCCCGCGGTCTACAACGCCGCGAACGAGCAGGCCGTGCACGCCTTCCACGCCGGACGCGCGGGCTTCCTCGACATCGTGGACACCATCCGCCGCGTCGTCGACGCGCACGAGCCGGCGTCGGGAGCGCTCACCCGCGAGTCCCTCGCGGAAGCCGAGCGCTGGGCGCGCGCCGAGGCCGACCGCGTCCTGGGGGTCTGACCGGGCGCACGTCCCGGCCGCGGCCGACGGCGGCCCACGAGACCGCCGCATCCGCCGTCAGCAGGTCGAGCGCCCGCTGAGGCGAGGCTGACGCGAAGGACGCCGGCCGGCCGGCGGGCGACTCCGGTCAACCGACGGCTGACGCCGTCCAGCCGGCGGTCGACTCCGATCAGCCGATGGACGACGCCGTCCGGTCGGCGGGCGACTCCGATCAGCCGCCGGACGACGCCCGCTTCCCGACGACCGGCTCGCGCTCAGCCGTCGTTCGAGCCGCCGCTCCCGTTCCCTCCGCCGTTGCCGTTGCCGTTGCCGTTGCCGTTGCCCGCGCCGTTCCCGGATCCGCCGTTCCCCGCACCGCCGCCGTTCCCGCCGCCGTTGCCACCGCCCTGCTCGCCGCCCGGCGAGGGGCTGGGCGACGGCGTGGGCGGGGTCGTGCGGGTCGGGGTCGGCGTGGGCGTCGGGCTCGGGGTGCGCGTGGGGGTCGCGGACGGGGAGGGCGACGGCGACGGGCTGGAGGAGGGCGTCGGCGACGGCGTCGACTTCGCGGCCTCCTGCGCGGCCTCGAGCTGGGCGCGCACCGCGTCGATCCGCGCGATGACCTCGTCGTGCCGCGCCTGGTCGATGGACCCGTCGGCGAGGTCCGCCTCGACGGCCGCGCGCAGCTCCTCGAGCTGGGCGAGCGCCTTCGCGTAGTCGCCGTCGGCCGACGACTGCGTGACCGAGAGCGTGCGCTGCTGCAGGTCGTCGAGCGCGCGGCCCTCGGGGGTGGAGGATCCGGCGCAGCCCGCGAGCAGGAGGACGGCGGCCGTCGCGGTGGCGAGGCCGACCGCGGCGCGTCCGCGCAGCGAGCGTCCGGCCGGGCGGCCGGTGCCGGTGGCGGGGGTGGATGTGCGGATCACGGGGCGTCCTCCACGCTCTTCTGCAGCTCCTCGAGGCTGGCGCCGAGGGGTCCGGGGACGGACGGGTACGAGGTGTCGCGGTCCTGGAACGACGTGACGGTGACCACGCCGACCACGGCGGCCGCCGCGACGAGGACCGAGACGACCGCGATGCTGAGGGCGCGGGTGCCGCGGCGCTTCGCGGGCTCGCGGTCCGCGGCGGTGCGGCCGGTCGCGGTCGGATCGACGCGGTCGGCCGGCGGGGGAGCGAAGCGCTCGGTGCGCGCGTCCGGATCCGCGGCGGCCGCGAACCGCTCCGTGCGCGCGTCGGCGCCCGCGCCCGCGGCTCCGGCGCCGAGGCCGGCCGCGCCAGCACCCGCAGCAGCAGCGGCCGCCGCGGGCATCACCCGCGTCGACGTCGCGGTCGGGTCGTCCACGGCCGCCGTGGGCGCCCGTCCGGTCCGCAGCTCCGCGGCGACCTCGCGCGCGGTGGGCCGCGTCGCGGGGTCGCGCCGGGTCATGCGGCCGAGGAGGTCGACCCACGACGCGCCGAGCCGCGCGGGGATCTCGGGATCGCGCACGACGCGCGCCATGGTCGACTCGGCGGCCGTGCCGGGGAAGGTGCGGCGTCCGGTGAGGCACTCGAGGAGCACCAGGCCGAGCGCGTAGACGTCCGTCGGCGCGCCCACGGCCTCGCCGAGCGCCTGCTCGGGGCTGAGGTAGCTGACGGTGCCGACGATGGACCCGGTGGAGGTGAGGCGCGTGCCGTCCACCAGCCGCGCGATCCCGAAGTCGGTGAGCTTCGCGGCGGCCGGCTCGTCGGGCTCCTCGGGCCGGGCGAGGAGCACGTTGGCGGGCTTGACGTCGCGGTGCACGACGCCGCGACGGTGGATGTAGCCGAGGGCGTCGGCGAGGATCCCGCCGATGCGCGCGACCTCGGGCCCGGGGAGCGGCCCCTCCTTCATCCGGTCGGCGAGCGTGGTGCCGTCGACGATCTCCATCACGATGAAGGCGAGCGCGCGGTCGCCGACCACGTCGTCGCCGACGTCGAAGAGCGTGACGAGCCCCGGGTGGCTGAGGCCCGCGAGCATCCGCACCTCGCCCTCCTGCCGCTCGACCTCGTTCGGGTCGGCGGAGTCGGTGGCGAAGACCTTGACGGCCACCTCGCGGCCGAGCGTCTCGTCGACGGCGCGGTGCACGGTGGCCATGCCGCCGCGTCCGAGCAGGCCGCTGATGCGGTAGCGGCCGCCGAGCAGGGCTCCGGCGAGGCCGTCGGTCCGTTCTCCGGGCATGGGGCCACCTCTCGTCGCGGGCTCCCAGACTAGCCGGGGGCTCCCGGGAGACCGCCGTCCGCGCCGCGCGACCCGCGTGGGAGAGCCGGGGACGGAGCGGCGGGCGCGGAGCGGACACCGCCCCGTGGATCCCCGTCGCCGCGGGCGTCCGCCCAGGGTGCGGGAGGTAGCCTCTCCCACCATGGACGGCGTCTTCCTCTACATCCTCGGGGTGCTCATCATCGTGGTCGGCGTCGCCGTGTCCATCGGCCTCCACGAGGTCGGGCACCTGGTGCCCGCCAAGCTCTTCGGCGTCCGCGTCACGCAGTACATGATCGGCTTCGGGCCGACGATCTTCAGCCGCCGCAAGGGCGAGACCGAGTACGGCGTGAAGGCCATCCCGCTGGGCGGCTACATCTCCATGATCGGCATGTTCCCGCCGCAGAGCTCGCGCGCCGGCGAGAGCAGCACGGGGCTGGCGCAGCTCGTCGGATCCGACCCCCGCCGCGACGCCCGCGCGGAGCCCGGCGCCGACGGCGGATCCCCGCCCGCCGACGACCGCGCCGGCCGCGGCTTCTTCGACAGCCTCGTGCAGGACGCGCGCCAGGCGAGCGCCGAGAGCGTCGGCGACGAGGAGGACCGCGCCTTCTACAAGCTGCCGGTGCCGAAGCGCATGGTCATCATGCTCGGCGGCCCGGCCATGAACTTCCTCCTCGCGGTGGTGCTGTTCGCCGTGGTGCTCTGCGGCTTCGGCGTCACCCAGCCCACCACCACGGTCGGCCAGGTCAACGCGTGCATCGTCCCCGCCGGATCCGCCGCCTCGGCCGATCCCGCCACCTGCCCCGCCGGCGCCCCCGAGGCCCCGGGCGCGGCGGCCGGCCTCCAGCCCGGCGACACCGTCGTCAGCATCGACGGCACGCCCGTCACCGCGTGGGACCAGGTCACGAGCACCGTGCGCGCGTCCGCCGGCCGCGAGCTCGACGTGGTCGTCGACCGCGGCGGCGCGCGGCAGACGCTCGCGATCACGCCCGTCCTCTCCGAGCAGGCCGTCATCGGGTCCCGCGGCGCCCCCGAGGTCGACGAGCAGGGCCGCCCGGTCACGCAGCAGGTGGGCCTCATCGGCTTCACGCCCACGCAGGCCGTGCAGCGCCAGCCGCTGTCGGCCGCCTTCACCACCACGGGCGAGAACATGGCCGCGGTGGGCAACCTCATCCTGAACCTCCCGCAGCGCCTCGTGGACGTGGGCCGCGCGGCCTTCGGCGGCGGCGAGCGCGACCCCAACGGCCCCATGAGCGTCGTGGGCGTGGGCCGCGTGGCCGGCGAGATCGCGAGCCTCGACGAGACCCCGGTCGCGTCGCGCGCCTCCGCCATGATCGGCCTGGTCGCGTCGCTCAACGTGGCGCTCGGCATGATCAACCTGCTCCCGCTCCTGCCGCTCGACGGCGGCCACGTGCTCGGCGCCATCGTCGAGGGCGTCCGCCGCTTCCTCGCGAAGGCGTTCGGCCGCCGCGACCCGGGGCCGGTGGACGTCGCCAAGCTCATGCCGCTGACGTTCGTGGTCGTGATCCTGTTCGGCGCCATGAGCGCGCTGCTGATCTTCGCCGACCTGGTGAACCCCGTACGCCTGACCTGATCAGGGAAGGGCGGGCCGCCCGCGCCCCCGCCGCACCAGGCACGCAGGAATCGGACGTAGGCTCTTGTCCGTGCCAGCAGTCAATCTCGGAATGCCGAAGGTCCCTGAGGTCCTCGCGCCCCGTCGCAAGACCCGTCAGATCAGCGTCGGCAAGGTGAAGGTGGGCGGCGACGCCCAGGTCAGCGTCCAGTCGATGACGACCACGCAGACGACCAACATCAACGCCACGCTCCAGCAGATCGCCGAGCTCACGGCCACCGGCTGCGACATCGTGCGCGTCGCGGTGCCGCACCAGGACGACGCGGACGTGCTGCACATCCTGGCGAAGAAGAGCCAGATCCCGATCATCGCGGACATCCACTTCCAGCCCCGCTACGTATTCACGGCCATCGACGCCGGCGTCGGCGCCGTGCGGGTGAACCCCGGCAACATCCGCAAGTTCGACGACCAGGTGGGCGCCATCGCGAAGGCCGCCAAGGCCGCGGGCACCTCCATCCGCATCGGCGTCAACGCCGGATCCCTGCACCCGAGCCTGCTGCAGAAGTACGGCAAGGCCACCCCCGAGGCGCTCGTCGAGTCCGCCGTCTGGGAGGCGAGCCTCTTCGAGGAGCACGACTTCCACGACTTCAAGATCTCGGTCAAGCACAACGACCCCGTCATCATGGTCAAGGCCTACCGCCTGCTGGCCGAGCGCGGCGACTGGCCCCTCCACCTCGGAGTCACCGAGGCCGGCCCCGCCTTCCAGGGCACGATCAAGAGCGCGACCGCGTTCGGCATCCTGCTGTCCGAGGGCATCGGCGACACCATCCGCGTCTCCCTCTCCGCGCCCCCGGCGGAGGAGGTGAAGGTGGGCCTGCAGATCCTGCAGTCGCTCAACCTCCGCGAGCGCAAGCTCGAGATCGTCTCCTGCCCGAGCTGCGGCCGCGCGCAGGTCGACGTGTACTCCCTCGCCGAGCAGGTCACAGAGGGCCTCAAGCACGTCAACGTGCCGCTGCGCGTCGCGGTCATGGGCTGCGTCGTGAACGGACCCGGCGAGGCCCGCGAGGCCGAGCTCGGCGTCGCGTCCGGCAACGGCCGCGGGCAGATCTTCGTCAAGGGCGAGGTCATCAAGACCGTCCCCGAGGCCGAGATCGTCCAGACCCTCATCGAGGAGGCGAACCGCCTCGCCGCGGAGATGCCCGCGGGATCCATCGGCAGCCCCGAGATCCTCGTCTAGTCCCACCCTCCCCACCCGCCCGCGCGGCGGCCGTGCGTCCGCGCGCGCCGCCTGCGCGTAGGCTCTGCTAGTCGTCCGCCCGGCGGACCGCCCACGAACTGAGGATGCTGTTGAACGGTAACGCCACTTTCCGGCATCGGAACACCTCCCTGCTGGGGCTCGCCAGCGTCCTCGCCCCGCACACGGTCACCTCGGTCGAGATCGACGAGCGCCTGAAGCCCGTCCTCTCCCGGCTCCGTCTCCCCACGGGCCTGCTGCAGCGCGTGGCCGGCGTGCTCGAGCGCCGCAACTGGGACGCCTCCATGTCCTTCGACGCCGCCGCCACGCAGGCCGGCCGCAAGGCGCTCGCGCAGGCGGGCGTCGAGCCGTCGCAGATCGGGCTGCTCATCAACACGTCCGTCACGCGGGCGCACCTCGAGCCGAGCGTCGCGGTCGGCATCCACAACGGCCTCGGCCTGCCGTCGTCGGCGCTCAACTTCGACATCGCCAACGCGTGCCTCGGCTTCGTCAACGCCATGACGCTCGCCGGGCACCTCATCGACTCCGGCCAGATCGAGTACGCGATGATCGTCGACGGCGAGGACGCCGGCGAGATCCGCCACAACACGGTCGCCCGGCTCCTCCGCCCCGAGACCACGCGCGCCGACTTCCTCAGCGAGTTCCCGAGCCTCACGCTCGGCGCGGGCGCGGCGGCGGCCGTCCTCGGGCGCACGAGCGACCACCCCGAGGGGCACCGGATCCTCGGCGGCGTCACGCGCGCCGCCACCCAGCACCACGAGCTCTGCATCGGCGACGTGGACGGCATGTTCACCGACACCAAGGAGCTCCTCCGCGGCGGCATGGAGCTCGTCGTCGACGCGTGGAAGGAGGCGGCCGGGGACGACTGGCAGTGGTCCGACATGGACCGCTACATCCTCCATCAGGTCTCCGACGTGCACACGAACGCCATCGTCAAGGCCGCGAAGCTCGACAAGTCGCGCGTGCCGCTCACGTACCCGCGGTACGGCAACGTCGGTCCCGCGAGCATCCCGATCACGCTCGCCGACCAGGCCGACAGCCTCAGCCGCGGCGACCGCGTGCTCTGCATGGGCGTGGGCTCCGGCCTCAACACGGCCATGACCGAGATCCTCTGGTAGCCGCGCCGTGACGCGCGAGGCCCGCGGGGACGCGGCGACCGTCCCGGTGCCCGGCGACGACGGGCAGCCGCTGCCGGGCCTCGACCCCGCGTGGTCGCGCGTCGTGGAGGCGGGCGGCCACGGCTGGCACCTGCTCGACACCGGGGAACGGCTGGCGGCCACGGGCGCGCCCGTCGCGGGCGCCATCCTCTGCGTCCACGGCAACCCGACCTGGTCGTACCTCTGGCGGGGCATCGCGGCGGAGTCGCTCGCGCGCGCCGAGCGGGATCCGTCGGCACCGGCCTGGCGCGTGGTCGCCGTCGACCAGCTCGACATGGGCTTCTCCGAGCGCACGGGGGAGGCCCGCACGCTGCCGACGCGGCTCGACGACCTGCAGGCGCTGACCGACGAGCTCGGCCTCTCCGGATCCGGCGCCACCGGCCCCGTGGTCACGCTCGGCCACGACTGGGGCGGCGTGGTCAGCCTCGGCTGGGCGCTCCGCAACCGCGACGTGCTCGCCGGGGTCATGGCGCTCAACACGGCCGTGCACCAGGAGGAGGGCGTGCCCATCCCGTGGCCGCTGCGCCTGGCGCTCGCCACGGGTATCCACGACGCCGCGACCCGCGGCACGCCCGGCTTCCTCGCCACCACGCTCGCCCTCGCGCACCCGCCGCTCGACCCGGCCGTGCGCCGGGCCTTCGCGGCGCCGTACCGGGGCGCCGACCGTCGCGCCGGGATCCGCGGCTTCGTCGCCGACATCCCCGTCGGCCCCGCGCACCCGAGCCACGCGACCCTCACCGCCATCGCGGAGGGGCTGCGCGACCTCGACCTCCCGGCCCTGTTCGTCTGGGGTCCGCGCGACCCGATCTTCAGCGACGTGTACCTCTCCGACCTCCTCGAGCGCCTGCCGCACGCCGACGTGCACCGCGTCGAGGGCGCCGGGCACCTGGTCGCGGAGGACCACGACTACGCCTCCGCCGCGCTCGACTGGCTGGCCGACCGGGTCGTGCCGGGAACCGCCTCCGCCGCGCACGCCCTGCGGACGCCCGCGCCCGTCCGCCCGCTCGGCGCGCTCCTCGAGGAGCTGCGCGACAGCGACGAGCCCGTGCTCGTGGAGATGGCGCCCCGCGGCGGCACCGGCCCGCGCACCGTCTCCTGGCGGCTGCTCTCCCGCCGCGTGCGCGAGATCGCGGCCGGCCTGCACGCGCGCGGGCTCCGCGCCGGCGACCGCGTCTCGCTGCTGGTGCCGCCCGGCGCCGACCTCACGGCGCTCCTCTACGCGTGCCTCCGCATCGGCGCGATCGTCGTGGTCGCCGACGCCGGCCTCGGCGTGAAGGGCCTCGGACGCGCGGTCGCCGGCTCCCGCCCGGACATGGTCGTCGGCATCCCCGCGGGCCTCGCCCTGGCGCGCGCCCTCGGCTGGCCGGGGGAGCGGATCTCCGTCACGACTCTCGCGCCGCCCGTCGCCCGCGCGCTCGGCGTCGCCGCGAGCCTCCCGGAGATCGCCCGCGACGGCCGGGCGCAGGTCCTGCCACCGGAGCCCGCGGCCGACGACGACGCCGCGATCCTCTTCACCTCGGGATCCACCGGCCCCGCCAAGGGCGTCGTCTACACGCACCGCCAGCTCGCGTCGCTGCGCGACACCCTCGGCGGTCGCTTCGACGTGGGCGTGGGCACCGGCCTGGTCGCCGGCTTCGCGCCGTTCGCGCTCCTCGGACCCGCCCTCGGCGCCACGAGCGTCACGCCCGACATGGACGTCACCCGCCCGCGCGACCTCACCGCGTCCGCGCTGGCCGCCGCGGCCCGCGCCGCGGACGCGACCGTCGTCTTCGCCTCGCCCGCCGCGCTCGCGAACGTCGTCGCGACCGCCGACGCGCTCACCGCCGACGACCGCGCCGCGCTCGGCCGGGTCCGCTCCCTGCTCTCCGCGGGCGCCCCGCTGTCGGAGGCGCTGCTCACGCGCGCCGCCGCGCTCGTGCCGGCCGCCGAGGTGCACACGCCCTACGGGATGACCGAGGGCCTGCTGCTCACCGACGTCACGCTCGACGGGATCCGCGAGGCCGCCCGCCGCGGCGACGCCGGCGTCTGCGTGGGCACGCCCGTCGACCCGGTGGACATCCGCATCAGCCCGCTCGACCGGGCCGGGGCCGCCACCGGCGCGCTCACGTCCGAGCCCGGCGTCACCGGCGAGATCGTCGCCCAGGCGCCGCACGTCCACGAGCGCTACGACCGCCTGCACGTCACCGACCGCGCCGCGCGGCGCGACTCGGCCGACGGGATCCGCCGGCACCGCACGGGCGACGTCGGCCACCTCGACGCCATGGGCGCGCTCTGGATCGAGGGCCGGCTCCCGCACGTCATCACGACCGCCGACGGCGTGCTCACGCCCGTCGGCCCCGAGCAGCGCGCGGAGTCCGCCGCGGGCGTCGGACGCGCGGCCGCCGTGGGCGTCGGGCCCGCCGGCGTGCAGCAGCTCGTGCTGGTGGTCGAGACGGTGCCCGCCGCGCGCCGCGTGGGCCTCGCGGACCCCGACCTCGCGGCCGCCGTGCGCGCCGCGGTCGACGTGCCCGTCGCCGCGGTGATCGTCGTCCCGGTGCTGCCGACCGATGTCCGCCACAACTCCAAGGTCGACCGCGCGCGCCTCGGCCGCTGGGCCGCCGGCATCCTCTCGGGCGGCCGGGTGAGCGCCCCGTGACCGTCCTCGTCACGGGCGCGAGCGGCATGCTCGGCCGCGCCGTCGCCGAGCGCCTCGCCGCCCAGGGGCACGCGGTCCGCACCTTCCAGCGCCAGCCGTCCGGGCTCGCGTCGAGCGGCGTGGATCCGGTGCCCGGATCCGTCGTCGACCTCCGCGGCAGCGTCACCGACCCGGAGGCCGTCGCCCGCGCGCTCGACGGCGTCGACGCCGTCGTCCACCTCGCCGCCAAGGTCTCGCTCGCGGGGGACCCGGCCGACTTCCGCGCCGTCAACGTCGAGGGCACGCGCGGCCTCCTCGCCGCGGCCCGCGCGGCCGGGGTCGCCCGGTTCGTGCACGTCTCGTCGCCGTCGGTCGCGCACACCGGCCTCTCCATCACGGGCGACGGCGCCGGGCCGGCGGATCCCGTGCGCGCCCGCGGCGACTACGCCCGCACCAAGGCCGAGGGCGAGCTCATCGCCCTGGCCGAGGACGACCCGGCGATGCGCGTCCTCGCCGTCCGCCCGCACCTCGTGTGGGGCCCGGGCGACACGCAGCTCGTCGCGCGCATCGTCCACCGCGCCGCCCGCGGTCGCCTCCCGCTCCTCGGCCACGGCGCCGCGCTCATCGACACCGTCTACCGCGACAACGCGGCCGACGCGATCGTCGCCGCGCTCGCCGCGGCTGACTCGGCGCACGGCCGCGCGTACGTCGTCACGAACGGCGAGCCCCGCCCGGTCGCCGAGCTGCTCGCCGGCATGTGCCGGGCCGCCGGGGTGCCCGCGCCGCGGCTCCGCGTTCCCGCCGCCCTGGCCCGCGCCGCCGGGGGAGCGGTCGAGCGCGTCTGGGCCGTACGCCCCGGATCCGACGAGCCGCCCATGACCCGCTTCCTCGCCGAGCAGCTCTCCACCGCGCACTGGTTCGACCAGCGCGAGACCCGCCGGGCCCTCGCCTGGACGCCGGCCGTCTCCCTCGACGAGGGCTTCGAGCGCCTGCGGATCTCCTACGCGACGGGCGGATCCGCCGGCCGCTGACCGACGCCGACGCCCGCCGGCGCCCGCCGACCGGGCCGGACCGACGCGCCCGGATCGCTAGGCTGTGTCGGTGTCCACACGCCTCTCGAAGCTCTTCGTCCGCACCCTCCGGGAAGATCCCGTCGACGCCGAGGTGGCCAGCCACCGCCTCCTCGTGCGCGCCGGCTACATCCGCCGCCAGGCCCCCGGCATCTTCGCCTGGCTGCCGCTCGGCCTCCGGGTCAAGAACAAGGTCGAGGCCATCGTCCGCGAGGAGATGGAGCGCATCGGCGCCCAGGAGGTGCACTTCCCCGCGCTGCTCCCCGCCGAGCCATACCAGGCCACCGGCCGCTACGACGAGTACGGCCCCGGGATGTTCCGCCTCGAGGACCGCAAGCGCGCGCCCATGGTGCTCGCGCCCACGCACGAGGAGTTCTTCGCGCTGCTCGTGAAGGACCTCTACTCGAGCTACAAGGACCTGCCCCTGTCGATCTACCAGATCCAGGACAAGTACCGCGACGAGGCCCGCCCCCGCGCCGGCATCCTCCGCGGCCGCGAGTTCACGATGAAGGACGCGTACTCCTTCGACGTCACCGACGAGGCCCTGTCCGTGAGCTACCAGGCCCAGCGCGACGCCTACGAGCGGATCTTCCAGCGCCTCGGCCTCGAGTACGTCATCGTCGCCGCCGACGCGGGCGCCATGGGCGGGTCCAAGAGCGAGGAGTTCCTGCACCCCACGCCCATCGGCGAGGACACCTTCGTGCGCTCGCCCGGCGGCTACGCGGCCAACGTCGAGGCATACACGACGCTCGTGCCCGAGCCGATCCCCATCGACGGCCAGCCCGCCGCGCGCGTCTTCGACTCGCCCGACACCCCCACGATCGCGACGCTCGTCGACCTCGCGAACGCCCGCGAGCCCCGCGAGGACGGCCGTCCCTGGACCGCCGCCGACACGCTGAAGAACATCGTCCTCGCCCTCACCCACCTCGACGGCACGCGCGAGCTCGTCGTCGTCGGGATCCCCGGCGACCGGGACGTCGACCTCAAGCGCGCCGAGGTCGCCTTCTTCCCCGCCGAGGTCGAGCCCGCCACCGAGGCCGACCTCCAGAGGCAGCCCGGCCTCGTGAAGGGCTACATCGGCCCGTGGTCGCCCGAGGGCCCCGTCCTCGGATCCACGTCGGCCACGAAGGTGCGCTACCTCGTCGACCCCCGGGTCGTCGACGGCACCGCGTGGATCACAGGCGCCAACGTCGCCGGGAAGCACGTGCTCTCGCTCGTCGCCGGCCGCGACTTCACGCCCGACGGCGCCGTGGAGGCGGCCGACGTGCGCGACGGCGACCCCGCGCCCGACGGATCCGGCCCCATCAGCACCGCCCGCGGCACCGAGATCGGCCACGTCTTCGAGCTCGGCCGCAAGTACGCGGAGGCGCTCGGCCTCAAGGTCCTCGACGAGAACGGCAAGCTCGTCACGGTCACGATGGGCTCGTACGGCATCGGCATCACGCGCAACCTCGCGCTCGTCGCCGAGGCCACGCAGGACGGCCGCGGCCTCCTGTGGCCCGCGTCCATCAGCCCGTTCGACGTGCACGTCGTGATGACCGGCAAGGACGAGGGCGTCAGGACGGCCAGCGAGGAGCTCGTCGGCGCGCTCGACGCCGCCGGCCTCGACGTGCTCTTCGACGACCGCCCCAAGGTCTCGCCCGGCGTGAAGTTCGGCGACGCCGAGCTCATCGGCGTGCCGACCATCGTCATCGTCGGCCGCGGCGCCGCGGACGGCATGGCCGAGCTCTGGGACCGCCGCACGAACGAGCGCACCCCGGTCGCGCTCGCGGACGTCGTGGGCGCGCTCACCGCCGGCTGATCCCGCGCGCACCCCCGCGGGGGCTGCCCGACCCCCGGCGGTCGGGTAGCCTCGTATCCTTCCAACCGAATAGAGGAGTGGCCCATGGACATCGACCTGAGCGTCTTGCGCATGATGGAGCGCGAGCGGGAGATCCCGTTCGAGGAGCTCGTCTCGATCATCGAGCAGGCCATCCTCACCGCCTACCTCAAGCACACCGACCAGGCCGACGCCAAGCCCGTCGCCGACGGCGTGCCCCCGGCCCGCGTGCACCTCG
>Ga0308163_10000543_pt1 | contig 63705 bp, 49 predicted proteins | sample PhyTR1_FD_201037 | JGI IMG/M metagenome (GOLD analysis project Ga0308163, IMG submission 201037) | Phyllosphere microbial communities from UC Gill Tract Community Farm, Albany, California, United States - DLSLT.R1 | ecosystem: Host-associated > Plants > Phyllosphere > Unclassified | place: USA...
TCCCTTCCAGGGTGGAGCCCGCTTACCGCGCGGGGGCGGGTCACTTTCTTTTCTGGCAAAAAAGAAAGTAACCAAAGAAAGTTGCCAGGGATCGGACTACGACAAGAATCGGGCTGTCGCTGCGCTCAGCCTTGGGAATATGTGCGCAGACCCATGTAGGCGACGATTTGGCTCTGCCTCATGTCACCGCACCGCCCCCACATTTACGGGATCGGATAACCAATAAGATTAATCGAGCGCCCTGCCGATTAATAAAATTGCAATTAACGCGACGGTTTTAGACAGAACCCTACTTTGCTCCCGGCGCGCTACCGAGCGGGCGACGGAAAAAATTGCCTCTGTGCCTAGTTTTCAACAGGCGTATTAGCGAGGTGCGGCGTGCGTTGGAATAAGCGCGGCCTCCGTTTATAAGTGAGGCCTCGGATTAATCTTATCGGTTATCCGATCCCGTAAATGTGGGGGCGGTGCGGTGACATGAGGCGGAGTCAAATCGTCGCCTACATGGGTCTGCGCACATATTCCCCAGGCTGAGCGCAGCGACAGCCCGATTCTTGTCGTAGTCCGATCCCTGGCAACTTTCTTTGGTTACTTTCTTTTTTGCCAGAAAAGAAAGTGACCCGCCCCCGCGCGGTAAGCGGGCTCCACCCTGGAAAGGCGTAGAAGAAAAATCAAGCCGAAGGCAGCCGGCTTAATCCCCAATTAAATCAACCCAAAAAACCCTCACCCCCCAAGATAAAGCGCCCGAATCAAATCCGACTGCGTAATCACCCCCACCAGCCGCCTCTCCCCGTCGATCACCGGAATGTGATGATGCCCAGCCTCCGACAACAGGGGAATCAACTCCCTAGCCGCCCTCCCCACGCTGGCCACCCGCACCTCGCGGGTCATGATCTGCCCCACCACCTCCGGCTTCTCCGAATGCACCGTGCCCGTCGCTCGCACGAACCCCCGCAAACGCTCCGCAATCCCATCCGGTCGATCCATCCCCGCATGCCGGAGAAAGTCCGCCACCGTGACGATCCCGACGATGCGCCGCGCCCGGTCGGTCACCGGCAGCGCCTTCACCCGCCGCTGGCGCATCAGCCGCCAGGCTTCCTCCAGCGGCGTGCCGAAAAGCACCGACAAAGGCTCGGCCGTCATCACATCGCCGCAACGCAGATCGCCGAACCGCCGTTGGTAGGACGCCGACTCCGCTCGCTCCAGCAGCGTCTCGAGCTGATCGCGGCTGACATCGATCACCTGGTTGTAATGCGCCAGCGCCGCATCCAGGTCGGCCGGGCTGAAGCGCGACGGAGTCTGGTTAGCCGACGGCCCGGACGGGGCGGGCACATGCGGATAGGCCCGTCCGGTCAGGCGGTTGTAGAGCATGCCGGCGGCCACCAGCAGCACGCAGTTGGCCAGCACCGGAAACAGCGCGAAGGGTGCGCCGGCGCCCGTCAGCGCCACCATCAACGCGGCCGCCCCGCCGGGTGGATGCAGGCAGCGCAGCCAGAACATCACGCCGATGGCCGCCGCCACCGCCACCGCGCCCGCCACGGCCGGGTCGGGCACCACCAGCGCGCACAAGGTGCCTACCAACGCCGACAAGGTGGTGCCGCCGACGACGGCCCAGGGCTGCGCCAGCGGGCTGGCCGGCGCCGCGAACACCAGCACCGCGCTGGCGCCGATGGGCGCCACCAGCCAGGTCGCCGCCCCCGCTCCCGGGGCCGACCCGACCCACCAGCGACACAGCAGGGCGGTGAACAACACGCCGCAGCCAGCGCCGAGCAATGCGCGCCAGCGTTCGCGGGCGTCGACCGGGAGCCGCGCCGGCCAGAAGGCCGCGAGCCACTGGAGCAGGCGGTGGACAGGACTGGTGGAAGAAGTCACGGGACGGTCGGGGCCGCTGGGTCCGGCCGTTTTTAAAAGGCGGCCATTATCGTGAAGCAGGGGTCCTGCCGGGGCGCGGGCGGTCCCGGCGGCGCTGGATCAGGGCTCGCCGAAATAGCGGGCGAGCAGGTCGCCGAAGCGATTGAAGGCGGCGTCGGCTCCGGCGACGACCGCGTCGTGCTGCGCCGCGCCGAGTTGCGTGGTGTTGTCGAGCGAGGCGACGAAGCGGCGCCAGACGACGGCGCGGCCGTCCGGGTAGGCGGCCAGGTTGCGTGCCCCGAAGCCGGCCGACAGCCCGAGGCGCGCCTCGGCTTCCTTCAGCAAAAAGGCCGCGCCGAGCGTCGAGCCTTCCGACACGTAGAGCCAGCCCAGCGCCTCGGGCATGGCGACGCCGGCGGTGGCGATGGTGCCGCCGGGAACCTCGGCGCCCAGGTCCTGCAGGTCGGCGCGCGAGGCTTCCTGACGGCCGCGCGCCGCCAGGTCCGGCACGGCGGCCCTGACGGCGGCGTCTTCGAACAAATGTTCGACGTCGCGCTGGAACAGGTATTGCGCCGCCACGAATCGCCCATACGCCTCCCGGCTGGCGAACGGTTCGCCGTGCGCCATCAGGCGGTGCATGCGCTCGTGCTGCTCGGTGGTTTCCTGCTTGAGACGCTGCGAAAGGGAAGGGCGTTCGAGGGGCTGGGCGGTCATGGGAACAACGTGGTACTCGAGATGATGGCGTCGGCGTCGACGTCGGCGCTACGGCGCTACGGCGCTGCGGCGGCGGGCGCGCGGCCGGTCGGCCATGAGTTTGCCTCATCGGCCCCGCCCGAGGCAGTGCGCGAGCCGTGACCACCAACATGACACGAAAGTAATCCTGGCGTCAGATGCGCGAACGCCTGGCGCGCTTAGTCTCGGCCATCCCGCAAAAGCCTCTCGCAAGCAGGCGAGCCACACCGGCCGGGGGATGCAGCACACAGGACCCGCAGACATGACGATCAGAACCGGCAGGCCCCCGGCACCGCCCATGCCGCGCAGGCGTTTCGTGCGGGGCCTCGTGGCCGGCGGCGTGCTTGGCGGCCTGGGCGGCCGGGCCGCGTACGCCTCGGCCGGTAGTTCGACGTCGGCGTCGGCGCCGCGCCGGGGCAGCCCCGAAGTGCTGCGCGGCACCGAGTTCGATCTTTTCATCGACCGGACCTGGGTCGACTACACCGGCCGGCCGTCGCTGGCCACCACCGTCAACGGTTCGCTGCCCGGCCCCACGCTGCGCTGGCGCCAGGGCGACACGGTGACCATCCGGGTGCACAACCGCCTGGCCGAATCCACCTCCATCCACTGGCACGGGCTGATCCTGCCCTACGACATGGACGGCGTGCCGGGCATCAGCTTCGGCGGCATCCCGCCGGGCGCCACCTTCACCTACCGCTTCAAGGTGCAGCAGGCCGGCAGCTACTGGTACCACTCGCACTCCGGTTTCCAGGAGATGCGCGGCCTGTACGGCAGCATCGTCATCGACCCGGCCCAGCCGCCCGGCCGGGTGGAGGAGCGCGACTACACCGTGCTGCTGTCCGACTGGACCGACGAGGATCCGATGCGCGTCATGGCCAAGCTGAAAGTCCAGAGCGACTACTACAACTACCGGCAGCCCACCGCGATCGATTTCGCGCGCGACGTGGCCGCCCTCGGCATGCAGGCCGCGCTGGACAGGCGCCGCATGTGGAACCGCATGCGCATGAGTCCGACCGACCTCTCGGACCTGTCGGGCGCCACGCTGACCTACCTCGTCAACGGCACCACGCCGGCCGGCAACTGGACGGGCGTGTTCGCAACGGGCGAGCGGGTGCGACTGCGGTTTGCCAACGGAACCGGCAACACCTTCTACGACGTGCGCATCCCCGGCCTGCCGATGCGGGTGGTGCAGGTGGACGGCCAGGACATCGAACCGGTCACGGTGGACGAGTTCCGCTTCGGCCCGGGCGAAACCTGCGACGTGGTCGTCACCCCCCGGGACGACGCCTACACCCTGTTCGCGCAGTCGATGGACCGCAGCGGCTACGCACGCGGCACGCTGGCGGTGCGCCAGGGCCTGAGCGCGCCCGTGCCGGCCGTCGACCCGGTGCAGTGGCTGACCATGGGCGACATGATGGGCGCCATGGACCATTCGGCGATGGGCCACGGCATGGCCGCGCCGGGCGGAGCCTACGACCTTCAGGGCATGCAGGGCATGCAGCCGATGGCGCCCGCCGGCCAGCCGCCGCCGGACCCCCTGCGCACCCCGAGCACCCGTGCCCGCCACGCCCGCACCGAGTACGGCCCCGGTACCGACATGCGGGTGGACACGGCGCGCACCCGTCTCGACGACCCCGGTATCGGCCTGCGCGACAACGGCCGCCGGGTGCTCACGCTGGCCGACATGCGCACGCTGGGCGGTCCGATGGACCCGCGCGTGCCCGGCCGCGAGATCGAGCTGCACCTGACCGGCAACATGGAGCGCTACACCTGGTCCTTCGACGGGGTGGAATACGGCAAGTCCACGCCGGTGCATTTCAGGCATGGCGAGCGGCTGCGGGTCATCCTGCACAACGACACGATGATGACCCACCCCATGCACCTGCACGGCCTGTGGAGCGAGCTGGAAACACCCGACGGCGACTTCCAGGTGCGCCGCCACACGCTGCCGGTGCAACCGGCGCAGCGCCTGAGCTTCGCCGTCACTGCCGACGCACCGGGCCGCTGGGCCTGGCACTGCCACCTCATGCTGCACATGGACGGCGGCATGATGCGCGAAGCCCTGGTCAGCTGAGGGCAGCCATGCAGCATCGGATTTTCTACCGCTCCCTGGCGGGCCTGATGTTCGCCAGCGCCTGTGCCGCCGCCGGCGCGCAGGCCATGGACCACGGCGCGATGCAGGGCGGCAATGCCCCCGCCGACGCCCGCGATCCCCACGCGTATTCCGGCGGCCACGTGATGGGTGCCGGCCCGTATGCGCTGCCGCACGGCCACGACATGATGACCATGGCCGACCAGCACCGTTTCGCCTCGGTGCTGTTCGACCGCTTCGAACGTGCCGGCGACACCCGCGGCGAAAGCGGGGCCGAGACCGTCTACGACATCCGCGCCTGGTACGGCACCGCGTATGACAAGCTGGTCGTGAAAGCGGAGGGCGAGGCCGCTCGCGGAAGGGTCGGCGAGCAGCGCACTGAGCTGCTGTGGGGCCGTGCCGTAGGAGCGTACTGGGATACGCAGCTGGGCCTGCGCAGCGACGCCGGCAGCGGCCGCCCGTCGCGCCAGTGGCTGGCTTTCGGTATCCAGGGCCTGGCGCCGTACTGGTTCGAGCTGGAAGCGACCGGCTATGTGGGCGACGGCGGGCGCACCGCCCTCAGGCTCAACGCCGAATACGAGCTGCTGATCACCCAGCGGCTGATCCTGCAACCCCGCGTCGAGGCCCATTTCCACGGCCGCGACGACCCGGAGCTGCATGTCGGCAGCGGGCTTTCGTCCGGCAACGTCGGTGTGCGCCTGCGCTACGAGATCGATCGCCAGTTCGCGCCGTACATCGGCGTGGAGCGCGCCGGTGCCATGGGCCGCACGGCCGACCTGTCGCGTGCCGCGGGGGGTCGTCCGGCGCAGACACGCTGGGTCGCTGGCGTGCGTGTGTGGTTCTAGGCGTGTCCGGCCCGGGTCCCTTCTTCTTTCAGTCGCTTCCAACCCATCGAGGCACCCATGTCCTTGCAACGCATTTCGATCTCTTTCTTTGCCGGCCTGGTCGTCAGCACCGCCGCGCTGGCCCATCCGACGCTGGTCGCATCGGTTCCTGCCGCCGAATCGGAAGGCGCAGCGCCGGCGCGCATCGAGTTGACCTTCGACGAAAAGCTGGCAGCCCAGTCGTCCGCCGCCAGGCTGGTGATGACCGCCATGCCCGGCATGAGCGACCACCCGCCGATGGCCGTGGGCGTGACCGTGTCGGCCGGCGAGAACCCCCACACCATGCTGCTGACGCCCCGCCAGCCGCTGCCCGCCGGCAGCTACCGTGTCGACTGGCGCGCGGTGTCGTCCGACGCCCATCCCGTCAACGGGCAGGTCACTTTCAAGGTGAAGTGAGCGTCAACGGTTCGAAATGGCGATTGCGCGGTCTTGAAAGGTGATCGTGTAAGTGTGCGCTAGCTACATGGGGCTATCATCCCCGGCGCCATCGGCGCACGGGTAGCGGTAGCAGTTCCGCTGGCGAGCTACCCGTGGTCTCCACCACCAGGTAGCTCCGCATGATCCGATCCCGGCCCTTCTTTCCTGCACCGCCTCCGCGCACCCTCTCCGTCGAAGGCGCGGCGGTACCCACCTTCGAGGGGCGCGGCGTACTCGAGCCGGTGCGGCTGCAGGGCCGCGAGGGCGTCAACAGCCTGTTCGAGTACGAGCTCATCCTGCGCACCGTCGAGGACATCCGGCCGCTCGAACACAACCTCGCCAACTGGAACATCGACAGCTTCATCGGCCAGCCGCTGAGTTGCCGCATCGCCCTCGACGGCATGCTTCCCGGGCCGCCCGAATACTCGCGCGACGGCAGCGAGGACGCCCACCCCGCGCGCGGGCAACGGCAGATCAACGCCATCGTCGTCTCCGCCGGCCTGTGGGGTGCCGACGGCGACCAGTCCCAATACCGGCTGGTGTTGCGGCCCTGGCTGCACCTGGCCGCGATGTCGGTGTGCTGCCGCACCTTCATCGGCATGACGGTGCCGGAAATCCTCCGCGAGGTGCTGCATCCGTACAGCTTCACCTGGCAAAGCCGGCTGTGGCTGACCTACCCGCCGCGCGAATACCAGGCCCAGTACAACGAAAGCGATTTCGCCTTCCTGGAGCGCCTCTGCCAGGAGTGGGGCATCAACTACTACTTCACCCATGCGGAGGGCCGGCACACCCTGGTGCTGACCGACACCGCCAGCGGCTTCGCCCACTTCGACAACCAGGACTATCACCGGGTGGCGTACCACGCACCGGGCTGGAAGACCGAGGCCGAATACCTGCACGAGGTCTCGCTCGACCATCACCTGGTCCACCAGGAATACCGCACCGACGACCATGACTACACCATCCCCGGCGGGCACCTGAGGACCGAGGCGCGCAGCCTGCCCAGGGACGGCCCGGCCTTCGGCGTCGTCGATGAATGGCACGGCGGCTCCCTCCCCACCCATTACGCCCAGCCGGCCATCCCCAAGCCGGACCCGCTTTCGACGAAGGGCCTTGCGCCCGGCGACACCCCCTACGACAAGGCGAAGGAGGAAGCTTATTTCTTCGGCAAGCTGCGGCTGGAGGCCTTGCGCACCGGCCGGCGCCGGCTGCAGGCCGGCGGCAACCTGCGCGCCATGGTGCCGGGCTGCCTGATCGATCTGGCCGACCATCCGCACGAAGCGGCCAACGCCACCTGGCTGATCATCGAGACGCAGTTTCTCCTGGAAGAAACCGCGCAGCGCAGCCAGGGTGCCGGCGGCAAGGGCGCGCAGTGGCGAGTGCAGGTCGAACTGGTCGGCCACCCCGAGACGGATGCGCTGCGGCCCATACCGACCCGTGCCAGGCCCTTCGTGCACGGACCGCAGTCGGCCGAGGTGGTCGGGCCGGCCGGAGACACCTTTCATACCGACGCGCTCGGCCGCATCCGGGTGCGGTTTCGGTGGGACCGCTCGGAGGCCGCCAGGCGCAACGGCTCCGGCTGGATTCGTGTCGCCTCACCGACGGCCGGCAACGGGCGGGGTGCCGTCTCGGTACCGCGCATCGGCGAGGAAGTGCTGATCGACTTCATCGGCGGCGACCCCGACCTGCCGATCTGCATCGGCAGCGTCTACAACCAGCAGCGCCAGCCGCCCTGGCGTCTGGCGCAGGAGCAAGTGCTGAGCGGAGTGCGCACCCAGGAGGTTTCGCGCAAGGCGCCCAACTACGGTCACGACCGGGGTAATCACCTGGTGTTCGACGACACCGAAGGCGCCATCCAGGTCCAGCTCAAGTCCGATTACCAGGCCAGCCAGCTGAGCCTGGGCCGCATCCACCGCATCGAGGATCGCAAGGGCCGCAAGGATGCGCGCGGCGATGGATTCGAATTGCGCACCGACGCCCACGGCGCGCTGCGGGCCGGCCTGGGGCTGATCCTGAGCACCCATGCGCGCCAGGCGGCGGCCGGCGGCATGAAGGAGATTCAGGAGAGCCTCGACCTGTTGATGCGGGCCCAGGCGCAGCTGCAATCGCATGCACGGGCTGCGGTGGATCTGCATGCGCAAGAGGGGACCGACCAGCAGCCGGTGGCAGACCGCATCGCCGCTCAGAACGCCGAGATGCGGGGCGGGTCCGACAAGCCGCTGGGCGAATTCGACGCGGCGCACCTGCTGGCCGCGAGCAGCGCCGGTGTCGTCGTCGCGGCTGAAAAAGACGTGCATATCGCTGCCCGCGAACACATCGCGCTGAGCAGCCTGGGCCATACCAGCATCAGCACCGGTGCCAGCCTGCTGGCGAGTGCGGGCAAGGCGATCCGCATGGTCGCGCACCGGGGGATGCGGCTGTTCGCGGCACAGGGCGACCTGGAAGTGCAGGCGCAGAACGCCGACCTGCGGCTGACGGCGAAACACACCGCCGCGCTGGTCTCCACCGACGGCTGGGTGAATGTAACGGCCAAGGAGGGCATCCGGCTGAGCGTCGGCGGCACCTGCCTCGAGATCACCGCCGCGCAGATCGCGCTGCTGACCGAAGGGCGAATCGACCTGCATGCGGCGACGTTCAACGGGGCGGGGCCGGACAACCGGGCCGCGCAGATCAACCGGATGCCCAAGACCGCCTTCGATGACCGCTATCGCCTGCGAGACCCCCAGGGCCGGGTGCTGACCTTCAGGGCATGGAAAGCCCGCCGCGAAGACGGCAGCGAACTCGGCGGCACCAGCGACGCAGACGGCTTCATCGACCTACAGCGCGGCGACGGGCCGGACGGCTGGCATTTCATTTCCCCCGACGCCCCGCAACCCTGACTGCAATCCATGCCAAACGACCAACCCAACCCGCCTTTCGCCGATCGCTGCCTGTACCCCCGCCTGAACAGCGAGGGCGGGCTCATCTACAACCCCGTACTCACCCACTGCAGCCGGACCGATCCGGTGGACATCGTCATCGGCAAGGTGCGGGCGCTGCCCATCGTCTTCGTGCCGGGGATCATGGGGAGCAACTTGAAGGTGAAGGGGGGTGTCGACGGGAAGGAATTCAAGGTCTGGACCGTCGACAGCAAAGCCGGCATCGCGCTGCAACAACTCGGCAAATCTGCCGGCGATCGGCAGCGCCTCATGCACCCGGATCGGACCGAGGTCGACCCCGGCGGGGCGGTCCCACGTCAGCCGATCGGTGTGCTGCGAAATGAAGCGCACTTTCGCCAGCGCGGCTGGGGTGAGGTGTCTGCCGTCAGCTACCAGAACATGCTCATCTGGCTGGAGGAACATTTCAACGGCCAGCGGGGCAGCGGTATCGGCCACAGCTCTCACGAGGTCATCAATGCCACCTTGCGGTCCCTGGTGGACCGCAATGGCTGGGAAGCGCAGAAGCCTTTCGAGCCTCTCACCCAGGCCGAGTCGTCCAAGGCTGAAGCCTGGCAGTACCCGGTCTATGTCTGTGGCTACAACTGGCTCGCGAGCAACGAGGTCGCTGCAACGCGTCTTGCCAGCCGCGTAGACGCCATCATCGAAGCGAACAACAGCGTTTTTGGCGATTGCGAACAGGTCATCGTGGTCACTCACAGCATGGGTGGTCTGGTGGCGCGGCGCTGTGCGCAGTTACCCGGCATGGACCAGAAGATCGCGGGTGTGGTTCACGGCGTGATGCCCGCCATCGGCGCCAGCGTGGCCTACCGCCGCTGCAAGATCGGCATGTGGGATGAAGACGCCGCTACCTCGCTTGTGATCGGCCGCACCGGCAAGGAGATCACCGCCGTTTTCGCCCAATCGCCCGGCGCGCTCGAGTTGCTGCCGACGTCCCAATACACCAGGGAATGGCTGCAGATCTACGGCGATACGAATCCTGCGGACTGGATGGAAACCGCTGCCAGGAATCCCTACCAGGAGCTTTATCAGGAGCGCATCAAGTGGTGGGGGCCGGTGAAGGAGGCATGGCTGAGTCCGCAAGACGGAAAGCCCATTGATTGGGAGGTTTACATAAGAGCGCTGGGCGAAGCAGCCAAGTTTCACGCCGCCATCAAGAACAGCTATCACCCCAACACCTGGGCGTTCTACGGCCGGGCCGTTCCCACGTTCGACAGAGTTACCTGGCGGTATGAAGTGGACAGGCGCATGGACCTCAGCAGCCAGCCACTGATGACGCCTGAAGAGGTGCGAAATATCCCTTATGACCAGGCCCACCTGAACGGCACTCACCTGGAATACCTGGACGGCCCACCGGTGCAGCGGATGAACCCGCAGTTGCTCGCTCGGCTCAACTATCCCTCGACCTATGTGCTGCGCCTTACGCCTCCCGAGGGCGAAGGCGACGGCACCGTGCCGGTAAGCAGCGGTCGGGCGCCGCTTCAATTCGTCCGGCAGTTGTTCGCTGTTCCCGGCCTCGGGCATGAACCGGCATATCAGTCGGTCGAAGCCCAGCAGATCACCGCCTATGCCATCGCCAAGATCGCCTCGATGGCGACCTGCACCTTCGACAAGCCCGCGATCGGTGCCAGGCAATGAACTTCCGCATTCCCCCCCGCCTGCTGACATGGCCGGCCTTGTCTGGCATCGGCATCGCCTGCTGCGTCCTCGTCTATTTCTTCTACATCCCTTCCTACACACCCGCCGTCATGAAGACCTTTTCCAGTCAGACGCGTACCCATTGCGTGGGTCGCTATCTCATCGATCTGCCGACGGACCTGGGCGAGCCCGCAGTGTCATATGCGGTGCTTTACTTTGGATTGGGGCCGGGGTTCAAGCGGGTCGAAATCGAGACCCCGAAAACCGGTGATATCGACTGGCCGACTTTCGAGCGATTGGTTGCCGCAAGACGCGCCGAATTGATCAGCACGAAGGACGCGGAAAGTGGCGTCGCGATGCTTTTGAAAGAAGAAGCGGTTTCGACACCGGATGGACGCGCGGTAATGTTTCGGCGTCTCTACAGCGATCGCGGCCCAACTACGCTGGTTAGCGAACTCCACGCGTTTGTCCAAGGTCGATACGTTTCGTTTAAGACCGAGTCGTACCCGCCCGCGACTCCGATTCGACAATCTGGAGAAGCGGAATACAAACTGGTCGACCCAGAGCCCGCCGAGGCCCGGCTGCGCCTGGTCGCCCAACACATCCACGCAGTCCCCGAGCCCAGCCACGCCCCGTACGGCTTCTGCATTAACAACGTGTTGTTCTCATCGCCGGACATCGGCCACGATGAGGAAAAGGCCACCTTCCACTTCGTAACCAACCACGGCGCCCTTCCGTCCTTGAGCCTCGAAGTGTCGATGAACGGCAAGTTCGGATACAGCGATCCAGACCTGCACACGCGCATGCGCGAGCGCTCGCTCGCCATTGCGATGTACCCCACGGAAGGCCTGGCGCGAACCCATCGCAAGACCGAACGAAAGCTCGCCGGCATGCCGTTCCAGGAATGGGTCGACGAGATGTACATGCGGCACAGCAAGGGAACCCAGTACTCGTTGCAGGTTGAAAACCAGCGGACCGACGCGGAAGGCAGCGAGACCTTCATGCGCCCTGCCATGTCCATCAAGATCGAATCGGGCTCGACCAGCAGTAGCGAAGACCAGTCGCCCTATTCGCTTTCCCAGATCGAAAAAGCCTGGGACCAATGGCTGCCCACGCTAAGGCTGTCTCCCGGTAATGGCGGCGTACCACGATGACTTTCCGCCGCATGCCAAACGATCTCGTTCCTTCACCCACACATGACGCCCCATACCCACGCCCGCCATCACCGACACCACGCCCCACCGTATCGGCAACTACCTGATCGATCTCCCGCAGATATTCCGCCGACCGGTGTTATCGAACATGGAGCTTTTCTTCAAATCGGATCTGCCTCCGCAAATGCTCGAATGCATTCCCGATGCGGCCAGCATCCGCATCAAGTTTCCGGTTTTTGCTGGAAATTCAGAACATGCACTCCACCCGGGAAGCAGCTGAGACCGCAGACAGAGCGGCCATCAGCCTGTTGCTGGAGGTGCATACCCCCGATGTGGATGTCTGCCCGCCTCCCGAAGCCCTGGAAGCGGTGGTGCAGAACTGGGACGGCTGGTTGACTTCGCTACGGCAGGCGCCGTTTCCCCGCGCCGCAACCGGCTGACGGCCTGACAGGCGGACAGCCGGCGGTGCCATGCGGGGAGCCGCAGTTCAGCGGTCGAAGTCGGCCGCCGAGTGCCGCTCGGGCAACTGCTCGGCGGCGTCGCCCCAGGCGCGATTGACCTGCCTGCCGCGCTGCACGGCCGGGCGGGCGGCGATCTCGTGGGCCCAGCGCAGCACATGGGTGTATTCCTGAACATTGAGGAATTCGGCCGCGCTGTACAACTGGCCGAGCACCACGCCGCCGTACCAGGGCCAGGCGGCCATGTCGGCGATGGTGTATTCGTCGCCGCCCAGGTAGCGCGACTCGGCCAGCCGGCGGTTCAGCACGTCGAGCTGGCGCTTGGATTCCATGGTGTAGCGGTTGATCGGGTACTCGAACTTCTCCGGCGCGTAGGCATAGAAGTGGCCGAAACCGCCGCCCAGGAAAGGCGCGCTGCCCATCTGCCAGAACAGCCACGACAGGCATTCGGCACGCGCCGCGCCGCTCGCAGGCAGGAAAGCGTTGTCGAACTTTTCGGCCAGGTATTGCAGGATGGCGCCGGACTCGAACACCCGCACCGGCTCGGCGCCGCTGCGGTCGACCAAGGCGGGAATCTTGGAGTTGGGGTTGACGCCGACGAAGCCGCTGCCGAACTGGTCGCCGTCCTGGATGCGGATGATCCAGGCGTCGTACTCCGCGCCGCTGTGGCCCAGCGCCAGCAGTTCCTCGAACATCACGGTCACCTTGACGCCGTTGGGCGTAGCCAGCGAATACAGCTGGAAGGGATGCTGGCCGACCGGCAGTTCCTTGTCGTGCGTGGCGCCTGCGACGGGCCGGTTGATGCTGGCGAACTGGCCGCCGTTCTGCTGCTCCCAGGTCCAGACTTTGGGCGGGGTGTACTTGGAATCGGTCATGGATGAGCGCGCCGGCGGGGCGGTGTTTGAAAGAAAAAAAGGGGGGCAGCCGGTCGGCCGCCTGCGGAAACCGGGAGGTTAGCAATGGCGGGGCGCTTCTGCATGGGCCGCCGGGGGATGTTCGGCTCCCCATGAGGTCTCTGCGGCGCGCCGGGGCGGGATGTCGCGTTGAACGTCTCAGGGGGCGGGACAGGCCCCGTCCATGCCCGCCATGCCCGCCAGCTTCTGCAGGCGCGAGCGCTGTTCCAGGCAGGCCTGGTGTTGGGCCTCTGCGGCCTTTTGCTGCGCCAGGCGGGTGGCCTGCTCGCGCGACGCCTGAAGCTGCGCCACCCGCTCGCGGATCTGCGGCATGACGGCCAGCGCGGCTTTCTCGCCCTCCAGGATGGCGCTGGCGCGCTGGGTGAAGTCGGCCGATCCGATGTCCAGCACCTGAGGGCGCACGACGACGTCGGCCCGGGCCAGCTCGGCCTGGCCGAGCCTCTGGCCCATGATCGCGATCGACTGGCCGACGGTGGCCAGCATGCCGCTCGGCGTCTGGCCGCGCGCCTTGCTGGAGATATCGACCGCGACCACCACATCGGCGCCCAGCTGCCGTGCCGCATCGACCGGCACGGGGCTGACCACGCCGCCGTCCACGAAGTGGTATTTGCCGATGGCCACCGGCTGGAACACGCCCGGCACGCTGCTCGAGGCGCGCACCGCCTGGCCGGTGTTGCCGCGCGCGAACACGGTGCGCTCGCCGTCTTCGAGGCGGGTGGCGACGGCGGCGAAAGGCTTGGCGAGCCGCTCCAGCGGCTGGCGGCGCACCTGTTCGTTGACGTAGTCCTCGAGCTTCTGGCCCAGCACCAGCCCACCCGATGACAGCTGCAGGTCGCGGATGCGGGTCTCGTCCAGCGCCACGGCCTTTTCCTGCAGCTCGAACGCATTCATGCCGCTGGCGTACAGGGCTCCGACGACGCTGCCGGCGCTGGTGCCGGCCACCACGACCGGCGCAAAACCGTTGGCCTCCAGCATCTTGATGACGCCGATATGCGCGAAGCCCTTGGCCGCGCCGCCGCCCAGGGCGATGCCGATCCGGACGGACGAGGCGGGCGAGGAGGGCGAGGAGGGCGATGAGGGCGCGGCGGCCGATGCCGATGCCGGGGCGGTCGTCCCGGCGTTGCCGACCGCCGGCGGCGCGCTGCCGCAGGCGGACAGCGCCGCGACACCCAAGAGGCCGATGGGACGAAACCAGGCGCGCAGCGCGGAGAGGGCGGTCGGGGCGTTCAGGCGCATGCGAAAGAAGGACGTTGCGGGGAAGCCGGGGAGTTTATCGGCGGCCGAAAACCACCGGGATCACCTGCCTACCCGCCGCCTACCGGCCACGCCGCCGTCGCATCCCGTCGCGTCGCGTCGTGTCGCGGCCTGCGCGGTCGTCAGGCGAATCTGCTGCAGCGCGTCGCCTGCGCAGGCCGGTATCGGCGTTCCGGGACGGTAGATGCCCCTGACGCCGGCCCGGTACAAAAACGCATGGTCCTGCGGCGGCACGACGCCCCCGACAAACGCGATGACGTCCTTCGCGCCCTGCCGCTCCAGCGCCGGGCGAAGGCGTCGGCCATCACCCTGGCGCCCGGCGGCGGCAGCCTGACCCGCGAAGACTGCGGGCGTGCCACCGGCGCGGTCATCGAGGCCTGCTGAACAGCTGAACAGCTGAACAGCTGAACAGCTGAACGGCTCGACGGCTCGCGCCGGTCGGGCCGGGGCTGCAGCGATGGAATGCGATCGCCGAGCGCCTTGCTATCCGGCGCGGATGAGCCATCCCCCGGCGGGTCGCCGCCTCAGCTGAACCGCAGTGTCACGACGCCCGCCACCACCAGGCCGGTGCCGGCCGCGCGGCCCCAGCCGAAGGGCTCGCGCAACACCAGCGTGCCGATCAGGGCGGCGAACACCACCGAGGTTTCGCGCAGCGCCGCCACCAGCGCCACCGGCGCTTCGGTCATGGCCCACAGCGCGATGCCGTAGCTCCCGAGAGACGCGGCCGTGCCGCCGAGCGCGATCGGCGCGCGGCGTCGCAGATATCGAAATGCCTCGGCGCGTTTCGGGCCGGCTCGCCACAGGACCAGCGCCATGTAGGGGAGTCCGTCGAAAAGGAACAGCGCCGCGACATAGGAAAAAGCATTGCCGGCGGCCCGCACGCCCAGCCCGTCGACGACCGTGTAGCTGGCGATGATGCAGGCGTTCGCCAGCGCGAACCATACGGCCTTGCGACGTGCCGGCGACCCGGCACGGTCGGCGCCGGTGCGGGCCAGCCCGACCAGCAGCACGCCCGCGCAAAGCACCAGCACGCCGGCCCATGCCTGGCGTGACAGCGCTTCGCCGATGGCCGCCATGCTGGCCAGCGCGACCAGCAGCGGAGCGGAGCCCCGCATGATCGGATAGGTAAGGCCGAGATCGCCATGGCGGTACGCGCCGGCCAGCGCGACGTAGTACGCCACGTGGATCGCGGACGACGCCGCGATGAAGGGCCAGGCCCCGGCCGGTGGCAGGCCGAACCACAGCAGGGCCGGAACGGCGAAAAAGATTCCCAGGCTGTGAATGAGCGCCGTGTCGAGCGACTTGTCGCCGCCGGACTTGATGAGCGCGTTCCAGCCGGCGTGCAGCAGGGCCGCGAACAGGATCGCCGCGACCAGGGGCAGGCTCAGCGCCACCGATTCAGCCCGGGCGCAGGCGGCAGCGCGCGGCGACGCCCAGGTAGTGGTCCAGGCCGGGCGTTTTCAGCCCTTCGACTTTCGCCCGGTCGTCCCACAGCCGCAGGCTCACCGCATCCTGCGCGTGCGGCCGGTCGATGAACGATCGCGCCTGGACGGCCGTGAAAACGCCGCCCTGCAAGGCCAGGCTGCGTTGCGAATCGGCGGACAGCGCCGCCTGGTATTGCGGACGCGTGGCGCACAGAAAGCGCTTGGCGTCCACGTGCCAGCGGATGGCATCCAGCACCCGTTGCGGAAACAGCCCGCGCAGGAAGGGCAGGGCGGCGAACTGGTGCAGGTCGTCGATGCCGCGCCGGGTGGGCGTCTCGCCGTGGTCGTGCAGCAGGTGGCCGAGGTCGTGCAGCAGCGCCGCCGTGACGAGTTCGTCGTCCGCTCCCGCCTGTTCGGCGAACCAGGCGGTCTGCAGGGCGTGTTCGGTCTGGGTGACCGGCTCGCCGCTGTACTGGGTGCCGCCGAGCCGCTCGAACAGCTCCGCGATGTCGTCGAACTGCAAGGACATGCCTCAAGCCTCCGCCGTGGAGCGCGCGGCGCGTTTGCGTGCCGGCGCGACAGGTGCTTCGTCGGGTGTCCGGGTGTAGTTCAGCAGGGTGCGTTCGCGGCTGTTCATCACGTGGTCGAACATCGCCTGGCCCGCGGCTTCGGCGTCGCGCGCCGCGATCGCCTTGACGATATGCCGGTGCTCGCGGGTATAGACCGCCATCGACTCGACCGAAAGGTTTTTGCGGCGGATCAGCGACAGCTCCTTGATGAGGCGGCGGTAGTTGGCGGTGAACTTGGCGTTGCCGGCCAGCTGCAGCAGGCTGTCGTGGAACTCGAGGTTGAAGCGGTGGAAGTCCTGGGCGTTGCCGGCCTTGGTGGCGGTGTCCATCGAGTCGACCAGCTGGCGCAGGGACCTGGCCTGGGCGGCGGTGCAGGTTTCGGCGAGCTTGCGGCCGATGTACATCTCCATCACGGCGCGCAGTTCGAAGATCTCCAGCGCCTCGTCCAGCGCGATGTCGCGCACGAAAACGCCGCGATTCTTCTCGGTGCGCACCAGGCCGGCTTCGTCGAGCATGCGGAAGGCCTCGCGCACCGGGCCGCGCGACACGCCGAGGCGGGTGGCGATGGTCGCCTCGGTGAGTTTTTCGCCCGGCTGCAACTCGCCTCCCAAAATCATGCGCTCGACTTCGTTCTGCACCAGGCCGGCCAGCGAGTTGCCCTGAAGTTGTGCGATGGCGGCGTTCACGGGGCTGTGCGTGGTCATGGATTTCACTCTCGGGAAACGGGCTGTTTTGTAGATTGTCTACGATCTACAAAAAACAATCTACCAAACCTGGCCTCCATTTTGCTTGGCATAAATGTCACGAGGATGACTTCTGCGGCCACCAAAGTCCGCCCGTTCAACACATGGAGTAGTTCAATGAATCGCACCAAACGGCAGCTTCTCGCGGTCACTTGCGGACTGGTTCTCGCCACCGCGGCCGGCAGCGCCTTTGCGCAGAAGCAGCAGCTCATCGTCTACACCGCGCTGGAGACGGACCAGCTCAAGGCCTACCAGGAGGCTTTCAACTCGGTGAACCCGGACATCGAGATCAAGTGGGTGCGCGATTCCACCGGCGTCATCACCGCCAAGCTGCTCGCCGAAAAGGCCAACCCCCAGGCCGATGTCGTGATGGGCGTGGCCGCGACCAGCCTGGCGCTGTTCGACCGCAACGGCATGCTCGAGCCCTTCGCGCCGCTGAACCTCGACGCGATCATGCCGGCCTACCGCGACAAGAAAAACCCGCCGGCGTGGTTCGGCATGGACGTGTTCGGCGCCACCGTTTGCTTCAACACGGTCGAAGCCAAAAAACGCAACATCCCCATGCCGACCACCTGGAAGGACCTGACCAAACCCGAGTTCAAGGGCCAGGTCGTGATGCCCAACCCGGCGTCGTCCGGCACCGGCTATCTCGACGTGGTGTCGTGGCTGCAGATGTGGGGCGACGAGGGCGGCAAGGGCGGCGGCTGGAAGTACATGGACGCGCTGCACGAAAACATCGGCCAGTACACCCACTCGGGTTCCAAGCCCTGCAACATGGCGGCTTCCGGCGAGTACGTGGCGGGCATTTCCTTCGAATACCGCGGCCACGCCAACAAGGCCAAGGGCGCGCCGATCGAGCTGGTGTTTCCCAAGGAAGGCCTGGGCTGGGACCTGGAAGGCTTCGCCATCTACAAGGGCACCAAAAAGCTGGACGCGGCGAAGAAACTCGCCAACTGGGCGTCGTCCAAGGACGCGATGCGCCTGTACGGCAAGAACTTCGCCATCACCGCGCAGCCCGGCATCGCGCCCAAGCTGGCCGGCATTCCGGACGACTACGAATCGCGCCTGATCAAGCTCGACTTCGACAAGGCCGCGGCCGGCCGCGAGGTCACCCTGGCGGAATGGTCCAGGCGCTACGACAGCAAGAGCGAAGCGAAGAAGTAAGCCGCGCCATGGACGACTCCTACCTGGCGCTGCGCGCCATCCACAAGCGCTTCGGCGCCTTCACCGCGCTCGGCAGCATCGACCTGTCGATCCGCAAGGGGGAGTTCGTCTGTTTTCTGGGCCCGTCGGGCTGCGGCAAGACCACGCTGCTGCGCATCGTCGCGGGACTGGAGACACAAACCTCCGGGAGCATCGTGCAGGCCGGCCGCGACATCTCGGCGGCGCCGCCGGCCGAGCGCGACTACGGAATCATGTTCCAGTCGTATGCGCTGTTTCCCAACCTGACGGTGGCGCAGAACGTGGGCTACGGCCTGGTCAACCGCCGCCACGCACGCGGGCAGATCGCCGCACGGGTCGAAGAGCTGCTGACGCTGGTCGGCCTGCCGGGCAGCGGCGGCAAATACCCGGCGCAGATGTCCGGCGGCCAGCAGCAGCGCATCGCGCTGGCACGCGCGCTGGCCACGTCGCCCGGCCTGCTGCTGCTCGACGAACCCCTGTCCGCGCTGGACGCCACCGTGCGGGTGCACCTGCGCAACGAGATCCGCGCACTGCAGCGCAGCCTGGGCGTGACCACCATCATGGTCACGCACGACCAGGAAGAGGCGCTGTCCGTGGCCGATCGCATCGTGGTGATGAACCACGGCGTGATCGAGCAGGTCGGTACGCCCTTGCAGGTGTACCGCGAGCCGGCTTCGCCCTTCGTGGCGGACTTCGTCGGCAAGGTGAACCGGCTGCACGCGGTGGCCGAGGGCGATCACTGGTTTCGCTGCGGCGAGAAGCGCCTGCGCTGCCTGCCCGGCATGGGGGCGGATTTTCGGCCCGGCAGCGCCGTCGCCCTGTACCTGCGGCCCGAAGACCGGGTGGTGGGCGCCGTCGCCACGGACGATCCGCTGCACTGCGCCGGCACGGTGCGGAACATCGAATTCCTGGGTGGCAACTGCCTGACCGAAATCGATGTCGACGGTCTTCCGGGCCAGCCGCTGCAACTGCAGTATTCGTTGAACCAGATGGACGAGTTCGGCGTGCGCCAGGGTGCGCGGGTGAGCTTTGCGCTGCGCGCCGACCGCCTGCGGGTGTTTCCCGCCGAGGCCGCGGCGTGAATGCGATGGCGGCGGCCGTCCGCCCGGTCGCGTTGCGCCAGCGGGTGCATTGGGCCGACCGTGTCGGCAATTTCGGCCTGCTCGGCGTGCTGCTGCTGCTCGGCGTCGGCTTGGTGGCGCCACTGCTGCTGATCCTGTCGAAGGCGGTGGATGCGCCGGAGGGCGCGGCCGTGTCGGGCGCGTCGGCCGTCTCCGGGTGGAGCGCCTTCGCGGCCTACCTCGCGTCTCCGGCCCTGCTGACCAGCCTGTGGCACAGCGTGTGGGTGTCGCTGCTGGTGACCGCCATCGTGCTGCCACTGGCTTTCGGCTTCGCCTACGCGCTCACCCGCAGCTGCATGCCGGCCAAGCCGCTGATGCGCACGCTGATGCTGCTGCCGTTGCTGGCGCCCTCGCTGCTGTCGGCCATCTCGCTGATCTACTGGTTCGGCAACCAGGGCGTCGCCAAGGATTTCTGGCTGGCGCTGGGCTTCACCGGCATCTACGGCGCGTCGGGCATCGTGCTGGCCGAGTGCTTCGCGGTGTTTCCGCACGTGCTGATGATCCTCGTCACCGCGCTGTCGCTGGCCGACGCGCGGCTGTACGAAGCGGCCGACGCGCTGGGCACCGGCACCGTGCGCAAGTTTTTCACCATCACCTTGCCGGGCGCGCGATACGGGCTGATCTCGGCCGGCCTGGTGTGCTTCACCCTGGTCATCACCGACTTCGGCATCCCCAAGGTGGTGGGCGGCAATTTCAACGTGCTGGCGACGGATGTCTTCAAGCTGGTCATCGGCCAGCACGACTTCCGGCGTGGGGCGGTGGTGGCGCTGCTGCTGCTGCTGCCCGCGGTCATCACCTTCGGCATCGACTGGCTCGTGCAGCGCAGGCAGACTGCCACCCTGACGGCCCGCGCCGTCGCGCTGGTGCCCCGGCCGTCCCGCGGTTTCGATGCGGCCATGACGCTGTACTGCCTGACCATCGTCGGCCTGGTGCTGGCGATGTTCGGCATGGCGGTTTTCGCATCGTTCGCCAAGCTGTGGCCGTACAACCTGACGCCCAGCCTCGATCACTATGTTTCCGGGCTGGTCGACGGCGAACTGGCGGATGCGCTGGTCAACAGCCTGAAGCTGGCGGCCAGCACCGCGGTGGTCGGTACGGCGGTGGTCTTCGTCGGCGCCTGGCTGCTCGAGAAGACGCGTGGCTTCGACGCCCTGCGGCCCGTGGTGCGGCTGGCGGCCATGCTGCCCATGGCCGTGCCGGGGCTGGTGCTGGGCCTGGGCTATATCTTCTTTTTCAACGCGCCGTCCAATCCGCTCAATGGGCTGTACCAGACGCTGCCGCTGATGGTGCTGTGCACGGTGGTGCATTTCTATACGACCGGCCACCTGACCATGGTGACCGCGTTGAAGGCGCTGGATGCGGAGTTCGAGGCGGTGTCGGCCTCGCTCAAGGTGCCGCTGTACAAGACGCTCTGGCGGGTCACGTTGCCGATCTGCCTGCCGGTGCTGCTGGATGTTTCGCGCTACTTCTTCATCAACGCGATGACGACCATCTCGGCCGTGGTGTTCCTGTACTCGCCCGATACCAAGCTGGCGTCGGTCGCCATCCTCAACCTGGACGAAGCCGGCGACACCGGCCCGGCGGCCGCCATGGCGGTGCTGATCGCCGGCACTTCGGCGGGCGTGACGCTGCTGTACCTCGCCGCCGGACGGCTGCTGGACCGGCGCACCCAGGCCTGGCGTGCCCCCGCGCGATGACGGCGGAGCGGGAAAAGATCCATGAATGCAATTAACGCAAAAGATGCAATCGCTTCAGCCGATGCTGTCGGTGGCGTTCGTGCCGTGCCGGCCGCGAGCAGGCTCGCCGTTTTCGATCTCGACAACACCCTGCTGACCGGCGACAGCGAAGTGCTGTGGGTCGACCATCTCTTGTCGCGCGGCTTGCTGGACGCCGGCCTGGCGGCAGCCAACGCGGAGATGGACCGGCGTTATCAGGCGGGGGTGGCCAGCGCCGCCGAGTTCAGTGCCTTCTATGCCTCCACCTTCGCCGGGCGCACGCCCGATGCGTGGGCACCGGTTCTCGCGGAATTCGTCGACGGCACCGTCCTGCCGCGCATTCCCGAAGACGCCCGGGCGCTGGTGCGTGGGCACCGGCAACGTGGCGATCTGCTGGTGCTGAGCACCGCCTCCAGCCGATTCCTGTCCCAGCCGAGCGCCGCCTTGCTCGGCTTCGAACACCTGATCGCCACCGAGTTGATGCAGGCCGACGACGGCCGCTTCGTCGGTACGACCCGGGGCCTGCTGAACATGCGCGAAGGCAAGGTCGACAGGTTGCGCGCGTGGCTGCAGGCGCGCGGCGACGACGTCGAGACCACGCTGGCCGGAGCCGTTTTCTATAGCGATTCCATCAACGACCTGCCCTTGCTGATGGCGGTGGGCGAGCCGGTCGTGGTGGATCCGGATCGCCGTCTCTCGGCCGAAGCCGCGTCGCGCCGTTGGCCGGTGCTGCGCCTGGACCGCCGGCCTTTTTCCTCCTCTCCCGGAACACCATGAAAACCACGGAAACCCCCGGCACCTTCGACCTGATCGTGGTCGGCGCCGGCATCGTCGGCCTGGCCCACGCATACACCGCCGCGCAACGCGGCCTGAGCGTCTGCGTGGTCGAGCGCGACGCCGCCTGCGTCGGCGCCTCCATCCGCAATTTCGGCTTCATCACCGTTACCGGCCAGGGCGCCGGCGATACCTGGCGGCGCGCCCGCCGCGCCCGCGAGGTGTGGGGCGAGGTCGCGCCCCGCGCCGGCATCGAGGTGCTGCACCACGGCCTGTATCTCACGGCTTTCCGTCCCCAGGCCCTGAAAGTGCTGGAGGAGTTCATGGCGACCGACATGGGCGAGGGCTGCGAGCTGCTCGACGTGGCCGAGGCCGCCCGCCGCTCGCCGGTGCTGCAGCTCGACGGTGCGCAGGGCGTGCTCTACAGCCCGCACGAGATGCGGGTGGAGTCGCGCACCGCGATCGGCCTGCTGGCGAAGTGGCTGGCCGAGGCCCACGGGGTGGTGTTTCGCTTCAGCGAAGCGGTGCTGGAGGTGGCGACGCCGAGGGTGCGCACCGCGCGCGGCGTGCTGCACGCGGAGCGCGTGGTGGTCTGCACCAACACCGATATCAACGGCCTGTTCGCCGGGCGGCTGGCGCCCCACGGCTTGCGCCTTTGCCTGCTGCACATGCTGCGGGTGATGCCGCAGCCGGGCTTCTTGTTGCCGGGCTCGGTGATGTCCGACCTGAGCCTGGTGCGGTACCACGGCTACAGCAAGCTGCCGGCGGCCGCGGCGCTGCTGGAGCAGGTGCAGCGGGAGGAGGGCGAATCGCTGGACAACGGGATCCACCTGATCGTGGTGCAAAGCGCCGACGGCTCGCTGGTGGTGGGCGACTCGCACCACTACAGCGCCGCGCCCGAGCCGTTCGCCGACCAGCGGGTCGACGAACTGATCCTGCGGCACCTGCACCAGACGCTGAAGCTCGAGGCCTGCAGGGTCACCGAGCGCTGGGTCGGCATCTATCCCTCGTCGTCCACGACCGATTGCCTGATCGACAAGCCCGACGACGCCACACGCCTGGTGCTGGTCACCAGCGGCACCGGTGCCAGCACCGCTTTCGGTATCGCCGAAGACACCTTCGGCGACTGGTAGCCAGCCCCTTTCCTGGATTCAACATGAGCAAGCAACCTTCCCCCGCTGAACTGTCGGCAGTCGTCTTCGACTGGGCCGGCACCATCCTCGATTTCGGCTCCTGCGCGCCGATGGGCGCCTTCGTGCGGCTTTTCGAGAAGTTCGGCATCGCGATCAGCATCGAGCAGGCGCGCGGCCCGATGGGCGTGGCCAAGTGGGACCACATCAAGGCGCTGAGCATGCTGCCGGAGGTGGCGGCGCAGTGGGTGCAACAACACGGAAAGCCCTTCACCGACGCCGACATCGACCATCTCTACGAGGTTTTCACGCCGATGAACGCGGCGGTGGTCGCGGACTTCGCCGACTTCATCCCGGGGGCGCTGGAGACGGTCGCGGCCCTGCGCGTGCGCGGGCTGAAGATCGGCTCGACCACCGGCTACAACCGGCCGATCATGGACATCCTCGGCCCCATCGCCGCGGCCGGCGGCTACCGGCCGGACAACCTGGTCTGCGCGGGCGATCTCGCCTCCGGCCGGCCGTCGCCGCTGATGATGTTCCGCTGTTTCGCCGACCTCGGCGTGTGGTGGCCGGCGACGGTGGTCAAGGTGGACGACACCGAAGTCGGCATCCTGGAAGGCATCCATTCCGGCACCTGGACGGTCGGCATGGCGGTCAGCGGCAATGCCATGGGACTGCAACCGGCCGAATGGAATGCACTGTCGCTCGCCGAGCAGCAGATGCGGCGCGAGGCGGCCGGCGCGAAGCTGAGTGCCGCCGGCGCCCATTACGTGATCGATTCGGTCGCCAACCTGCTGCCGGTGATGGACGACATCGCCGCGAAACTGGCGCGCGGCGTCAGGCCCTGAATCTGCGGCACAAGGCTACCGCCACGGCCGCTTCGAGCGTCAGGCGGTCCTCGAGCGCCATCGCGTCGATCCGCTCGGCGGAAAAGGCTTCGAAGCGCAACACCTCGCCGTCCTGATTGGATGGCACCTGGTCGGCCGCCACGGTGCAGGCGTAGGCGAAGACGGTTTCGACCTGCCAGCCGTGGCTGCCGGAGTCGTGCACCGGCCGGCGCACGGTAAAACTGCCGGCGGCTATCGGGGGCAGGGCAAGACCGGCCAGGTGCACGCCGGCTTCTTCCCAGCTCTCGCGCGCCAGGGCTTGCGCCACGGTCTCGCCGGCCGCGACCATTCCGCCGGTGAGGGTGTCCCACTTGCCGGGATCGGTGGCCTTGTCGAGCGCGCGCTGTTGCAGCCACCAAGAGCCTTCTTCCGCCTCATGGCGCCCGGCTCGAGCGTGCAGTTGCACGGCGACGGTATGAATGCCGAGATTGCGGGCCACGCCCCGCTCGACCACCGACAGCACCGGTCCGCCGGGTTCGGCGAGTACCGATAGCAATTCGTTGCGCCAGCGGCCGGCGTGACCCTGCCGCCGCAGCCAGTCGGCCACTGCCGAGAATGCCGCATCCGGGTCGCCGAGCAACGCGACCCGCGTCCGATCCGCCGAGACGGCCAGCGGCAGTCCGGCCCGGGCCAGTTCGTGCAGCAGCGGTAGCGCGATGGAGCCGACCGGCTGATCACCAATCAAAAGCGCGGCGCGCTCCGATGCCGGCGGCTGACACGCGCGTCGCGCCACGGCGGCCCACCAGTCAGGGAGCAGCAGATGCGGTGATGTAGGCATTGCGAAGTCGGATCGAGGACGAAAATTGCATGCTGCCTTGAAACCTTAGTATTTATTTGTGGTTTGCAAAACATGCGGTGACATTCCTTGAGATCATCGAGGCATGGCAAAAAGGAGAGGGCAGGCCAAGGGCTTGCAGCGAGGGTTGGCGTCCGTGGTGCGCCGGGTGGGATTGGCGACGGTGCTGGGCGTCGTCGGCATGCTGCAGATTCCGGGGTGCAACGTCGTCCCGTTCGATGCCGCGCCCGGCAAGCCGAGCGTGGTCAAGGCGGGCAGCGCAGCGCATGCCGCCGGCATGTTCGATCAATGCCCGCAGCACTTTCCCGGTTTCGTGCCGGCGGTGGCCTGGCCGGGCCAGCAGCGAGCGCTGTGCTTCGACGGTTTCGCCGTGCTGCATTCCGGCCAGAGCAAGACGCCGGTGTATGTCGTGGAGCGCCTCGACCGGGCGAGCGTCGAGGCGGCGAAAGGCGTGAAGCGCGTCGACCGCTTCTATCCGGAAGCGCGCCTGCCGGCCGCCGACCGTGCCCAGCTCGCCGACTACGCCGGCAGCGGCTACGACCGCGGTCACATGGCGCCTGCCGGCGACATGGCAACCGAATCCGCCAAGGCGCAATCGTTTTCGCTCGCCAACATGGTGCCGCAGGCACCGGAGCTGAACCAGCGCGACTGGAACCAGATCGAACAGGCCACGCGCAAGTACGCGGCGCGGGCCGGCGGCGATGTCTTCGTGTTCACCGGCCCGTCCTTTACGCAACGTCCCTCGACCATCGGGCCGGGGCAGGTCTGGGTGCCGGGCCACACCTGGAAGGTGGTCTACAGCCGTGGCGAGCGCCGTGTGTGGGCGTACTGGATGGAGAACTCGGCGGGCAAGCACAGCCTGAAGCCGATCAGCTACCAGGAGTTCACGCAGCGGTCGGGGCTTCGGCTGTTGCCGGATTCGGAGCCGTGAAGCGGACTGTTTGAAGGTGTTGCAGCAAGGCAGTTGCTGTATCGCTTGGTCACGCGCCGGGCCGCGCGACGCCTCACAGTGCGACAAAACCAACTGGAGTATTCATGAGACGCCTGGCGTTGAAGATCATCTCTGACCGGTCCACTTACTTCCGATGGGTGCTTTTCGGCGTGTCGGACGACGAGGTCGAGTTTCAGCACAGCGAAGCCCCATGCGAATTTCATTCGTACGATGCGGCGCTGAGCGAAGGAATGCAGGCCTTGGCAGCGGCCGGCGGGGCAGAGCAGGGCAGCACCGCCACCCGTCTGCGGTGATGCCCCGGTCGGCCCTGGCGACAGCATTTTCCGACGTACGAACGAGGTTGCCGCCGAGCCGCTGGAGCATGCGGCTGTCCATAAGGTGAGGTTTTCTCAGGAGACGCAATGAGCTTGAAATATGTCGTGTCGATCGAGGGTGAACTGCTGTATTTCGACGAACAGCGCAACCTGGTGGCGCCGCTGTCGGCAGACAGCGAGAGTGAAAAGCCCGACCTGAAATTGCTTCCAACCGAAACCCGTCCGGCCGCAGCGGCGGAGTGGAATGAAGCATTGACGAACTACACGGACGAGCAGCGCGACGCCGCAGAAATCAGCGAAGTCCAGTGAAACCTGCGGCAGCGCAGATCTTTTAGCTCTTTGTATTGGAAGACATGATGCAAAACGAAAACGTAAATCAGGCTGCGCCGGGCGTTGTACCTGACCGAATCGATGTCGGTTCAGACCAGGCTGTAAGCGAATGGGCGCAGAAGCTCGACTCGACCGAGATGCAGATCAAGGACGCCGTCGAGCAGGTGGGTAACCTCGCCACGGATGTCGAGTTGCATCTGAAAGGGACACGATCCACCACGAACACCGACCGGGTCGACGAGGTGGGCGGCGCCTGAAGCCCGCGGCCGCCGAGGGTTGCTCGCCCTTCGAGCAGCATGAAAAAAGCCCCTGACTCTTGCGAATCAGGGGCTTTTCATTTGGTGCCGGAGAGATGAATCGAACACCCGACCTTCTCATTACGAATGAGCTGCTCTACCGACTGAGCTACACCGGCGTAAGCCCGCGATTATAGCAGGCGGCGCGCTACGTCAGCAAACGTAGCGCCTGTATTTCATCCCGCAGCGCCGTGGTATTGGGTCACCCGATCGACTTCGTTCTTGGAGCCCAACACCACCGCCACACGCTGGTGCAGCTTGTCGGGCGCGATATCCAGAATGCGGCGACGGCCGTCGGTGGAGGCACCACCGGCCTGCTCGACCAGCCAGCTCATCGGGTTGGCCTCGTACATCAGGCGCAGCTTGCCGGCCTTTTCCGGTTCGCGCTTGTCCCAGGGGTACATGAAGACGCCGCCACGGCACAGGATGCGATGCACGTCGGCGACCATGCTGGCGATCCAGCGCATGTTGAAGTCCTTGCCGCGCGGACCTTCCTTGCCGGCCAGGCATTCGTCGATGTAACGCTTCACCGGCTCGTCCCAGTGCCGCATGTTGCTCATGTTGATGGCGAATTCCTTGGTGTCGGCGGGAATCTGCACGTTCTCCTGGGTGAGCACGAAAGTGCCCAGTTCGCGGTCGAGGGTGAACATGACGACGCCCTGGCCGACGGTCAGCACCAGGGTGGTCTGGGGGCCGTACACGCAATACCCGGCCGCCACCTGCCGGCTGCCGGCCTGGAGGAAGTCGGACTCCTGTACCGCGCCGGTCGAAGTCTTCTTCAGCACGCTGAAGATGGTGCCGATGCTGACGTTGACGTCGATGTTGCTGGAGCCGTCGAGCGGGTCGAACATCAGCAGGTACTCGCCTTGCGGATACTGGCCCGGAATCGGCAGGATCTCGTCCATTTCCTCGCTGGCCATGCCGGCCAGCGTGCCGCCCCAGTTGTTCGCCTCGATCAGCATGTCGTTGCTGATGATGTCGAGTTTCTTCTGCACTTCGCCCTGCACGTTTTCGCTACCGGCGGTGCCGAGCACGTCGCCGAGAGCGCCTTTGTTGACGGCCTGGCTGATGCTCTTGCAGGTGTCCGCGACGACTTCCAGCAGCAGCTGCAACTGCGCGGGGATGGCGCTGTCGGTGCGTTGCTTCTCGACGAGGTAGCGGGTGAGGCTGGTCTTCTGGGCCATGTGAGGGGTCCTGTGGTGGAGTCTAAGAATCAGTCGGCCAACGCGCGCGTGATGACTTCGCGCACGTCGTTGCTCAAGGTGGGGGTGGCGGCCACGCGGGCGATGGCTTCGCGAGCCATCGGGCGGTAGGGTTCGGCCAGCTTCTTCCAGCGGTCGAGCGCGCGTGCCAGGCGGGCGGCGACTTGCGGGTTGAGGGCGTCCAGCGCCAGCACCTGGTCCACCCAGAACGCATAACCCGCGCCGTCGGCACGGTGGAAGCCGGCGGGGTTGCCGTTGCAGTAGGCGAACACCAGGCTGCGGGCCCGGTTGGGGTTCTGGATGCTGAAATCAGGGTGCTTCATCAGCTGCTTGACGAGCGGCAGGATGTCGCCGCCGCGGTCCGGCTTGCCGGCCTGCATCTGGAACCACTTGTCGATGACCAGTGCTTCGTCGGCAAACAGCGCGTGAAAACGTTGCAGCGCCGGCTCGGCGAGTTCGTGGCCCGAGCCGATGAGCGCGACCAGCGCGTTGGCACGGTCGGTCATGTTGTCGGCGTCCTTGAAGCACTGGTAGGTGCGGCCCGGCCAGACGGTGTCGCCCGAGACCGACGCCGCGAGGCACAGGCTGACCAGCGCCAACCCGGCCAGCGCACGGCGGCCGGACGACAGCGGGTCGGGCGTGTAGGCGCCGTTGTCGTGGTTGGCCTCCCACACCTCGGCCCAGTCGGCCTGCAGGGCGGTGGCCAGCTGCAGGCGCATGGCTTCGCGGACCGCGTGGATGCGCTGCGGATCGACGACTGCCAGCTGCTCGGCGATATAGCCCTCGGACGGCAGCGTGAGCACCAGTTCCTTGAAGGCGGAGTCGAGCGTGGCGTCTTTCAGGATGGCGCGGACGGCGTCGATGAAAGGCGCGTCCAGGATCTGAGCCGGCACGTCGCCTTCGCCGGAGACGGCGGCCAGCGCATGGCGCAGGGCCAGGCGCTGGGCGGATTCCCAGCGGTTGAAGGGATCGCTGTCGTGCGCCAGCAGCGTCAGCAACTGGGCGTCGGTGAACTCGATATCGAGGATGACCGGCGCCGAGAAGCCGCGCAGCAGCGACGGCACCGGCTCGGCATCGAGGCCGTGGAAGACCAGCGTGTGGCCGGGCGCGGTCATGGTGAACAGCGCATCCGACACCGGCGTTTCGGTGCTGTCGACCGAGTACTGCAGGGGCAGGGCGGTGCCGTCGTCGGAAACCAGGCCCAGCGTGACCGGGATCACGAAAGGCTCCTTGAAGGGCTGGTCGGGTGTCGGCGGGCAGCTTTGCGACAGGGTGAGCGTGTAGCTGCGGTCGGCGGCGTCGTAGCGGCCGCTGGCGTGCACGCGCGGCGTACCTGCCTGGGCGTACCAGCGCTTGAACTGCGGCAGCAGGGCGGGCAGGGGGCTCTGCGGGTTGGCGTCGGCGATGGCCTGGGCGAAGTCGTCGCAGGTGACGGCCTGGCCGTCGTGGCGCTCGAAGTACAGCGTCATGCCGGCCTCGAAACCCTTGCGTCCGACCAGCGTCTGCATCATGCGGACGACTTCGGCGCCCTTTTCATAGATGGTGACGGTGTAGAAGTTGCTGATCTCGATGTAAGCGTCGGGCCGCACCGGATGGGCCATCGGGCCGGCGTCTTCCGGAAACTGCACGGTCCGCAGGACGCGCACGTCCTCGATGCGCTTGACCGCGCGGGCCGAGGCTTCGGCGCACAGGTCCATGCTGAATTCCTGGTCGCGGAAGACGGTCAGGCCTTCCTTCAGGCTCAGCTGGAACCAGTCGCGGCAGGTGACGCGGTCGCCGGACCAGTTGTGGAAATATTCATGGCCGACGACCGATTCGATGCCCGAAAAATCGGCATCCGTCGCCGTGGCCTGGCTCGCCAACACGTACTTGGTGTTGAAGATGTTCAGGCCCTTGTTTTCCATCGCGCCCATGTTGAAGTCGCTGGTGGCGACGATCATGAAACGTTCCAGGTCGAGGGTGAGGCCGAAGCGGGCCTCGTCCCAGGCGATGGAATGCATCAGCGAGACCATGGCGTGCTCGGTCTTGTCGAGGTCGCCGCGGCGCACGAAGATCTGCAGCAGGTGGTCGTTGCCGGCGCGCGAGCGGATGCGTTGCTCGCGGGCCACCAGCTTGCCCGCCACCAGGGCGAACAGGTAGGCCGGCTTGCGGAAGGGATCGACCCACTTGGCGAAATGCCGGCCGTCGTCGAGCGTGCCTTCCTCGACCAGGTTGCCGTTGGACAGCAGCACCGGGTACTTTTCCTCGTCGGCGCGCAGGGTGACCGTGTACATCGCCATGACGTCCGGGCGGTCCAGGAAATAGGTGATGCGGCGGAAACCCTCGGCCTCGCACTGGGTGAAGAAGGTGTCCTGGCTGACGAACAGGCCCATCAGCTTGGTGTTCTTGGCCGGGCAGCAGGTGGTGAAGATCTCCAGCATGAAGGCGTCGTGGCCTTCGGGCAGGTTTTCCAGCACCAGTTGCTGGCCGCGCTCGGTGGTGTCCATGCGGAACGAGGTGCCCTGGCCGTTGACCAGCACCCGCGCCAGGTTCAGCTCTTCGCCGTCGAGGCGCAGGGCCTGGGCGGGGACGTCCGGGTTGCGGCGAAGCTGCATGCGGTTGAGCACGCGGGTCTTGGCCGGGTCGAGGTCGAAACACAGTTCTACCGTGTCGATCCAGTAGGCCGGCGCGACATAGTCGGCGCGCTGGATCGCAAGGGCGGGGCCTTCACGCATGGTGGGGGTCCTTCGGATTCGGTTTTCGCGGTTGTTTGGCCGCCGGATGCCTGCCTGGGGCGGGGCATCCGGAGGGTTTCGGAAGCATTGTCTCGCCAGCCGTCAAACGCCTTGTTTCAGCGAGGCTTCGATGAAGGCGTCGAGGTCGCCGTCCAGCACTTTCTGGGTGGCCGAGATTTCGACGTTGGTGCGCAGATCCTTGATGCGGCTGTTGTCCAGCACGTAGCTGCGGATCTGGTGGCCCCAGCCGACATCGGTCTTGCTGTCCTCGAGCTTCTGCTGCTCTTCCTGGCGCTTGCGCATCTCGTGGTCGTACAGGCGCGAGCGCAGGCGCTTCCAGGCGACATCCCGGTTGCTGTGCTGGCTGCGGCCGTCCTGGCACTGCACCACGATACCGGTCGGGATGTGCGTCAGGCGCACCGCCGAATCGGTCTTGTTGATGTGCTGGCCGCCGGCGCCGGACGCGCGGAAGGTGTCGGTGCGCACGTCGGAAGGATTGATGTCGATCTCGATCGAGTCGTCGATTTCCGGGTACACGAAGATGCTGGCGAACGAGGTGTGGCGGCCGCCGGACGAGTCGAACGGGCTTTTGCGGACCAGGCGGTGAACACCGGTCTCGGTGCGCAGCAGTCCGAAGGCGTACTCGCCTTCCACCTTGATGGTGGCGCCCTTGATGCCGGCGGTGTCACCTGCGGTCTCGTCCTCGATCTGGGTCTTGAAGCCCTTGCGCTCGGCGTACTTCAGGTACTGGCGCAGCAGCATGCTGGCCCAGTCGCAGGCTTCGGTGCCGCCGGCGCCGGCCTGGATGTCGACGAAGCAGTTGAGCGGATCGGCCGGGTTGCTGAACATGCGGCGGAATTCGAGCGCCTCGATGTCCTTGGCGAGCTTGGCCGCTTCACCCTCGAGGGTGACCAGGCCGGCCTCGTCGCCGTCTTCCTTCGACATCTCGAAGAGTTCGCTGTTGTCGGCCAGCTCGCTGGTCAGGCGTTCGAGCGTCAGGACGATGTCGTCGAGCGACTTCTTTTCCTTGCCCAGTTCCTGGGCCTTTTTCGGGTCGTCCCAGACCTTCGGGTCTTCCAGCGAGGCGGTGACGGTCCTCAGGCGATCGGCTTTGCCTTCGTAGTCAAAGATACCCCCGGAGATCGACTGTCCGAGCGGACAGGTCGATCAGGGTGTTGCCGATCTGGTTGATACGTTCTGCTTCCATGGGGACTCCTGCTGTGCTTGTGTGTCGTTGCCGCGTGGCGGCGAACCCGAGATTTTCTCACGGGGATTCGACAAAAACAGCGTCAGCCGGTCACCTTTCCCAGCATCAGGAATTCCATCAGCGCCTTCTGCGCGTGCATCCGGTTTTCGGCCTCGTCCCACACCACCGATTGCGGGCCGTCGATGACGTCGGCCTCGACCTCTTCACCGCGGTGCGCGGGCAGGCAATGCATGAAAAGGGCATCCGGCTTGGCGACGGCCATCATGTCGGTGTCGACGCACCAGTCTGCAAAAGCCTTCTTGCGCTCTTCGTTCTCGGCTTCGTAGCCCATGCTGGTCCAGACGTCAGTGGTGACCAGGTCGGCGTCGCGGCAGGCGTCCATCGGGTCCTTGAAGACCTTGTAGCAGGCGGTGGACGACACACCCGCCACGGCGGGATCCACCTCGTAGCCGCCCGGCGTGCTGATGTGCACGGTGAAGCCCAGCAGTTCGGCAGCCTGGAGCCAGGTGTTGGCCATGTTGTTGCCGTCGCCGACCCAGGCCACCACCTTGCCCTGGATGGAGCCCCGGTGCTCGATGTAGGTGAACACGTCGGCCAGGATCTGGCACGGATGGAACTCGTTGGTCAGGCCGTTGATGACCGGCACCCGCGAGTTGGCCGCGAAGGCGGCGATCTTTTCCTGCTCGTAGGTACGGATCATCACCAGGTCGACCATGCGGCTGATGACCCGGGCACTGTCGTCGATCGGCTCGGCGCGGCCGAGCTGGCTGTCGCCGGTGGTCAGGTGGACCACGCTGCCGCCGAGCTGGTACATGCCTGCCTCGAAGCTCACCCGGGTGCGGGTGGAAGCCTTCTCGAAGATCATCGCCAGCGTACGGTCGGTCAGCGGGTGGTACTTTTCGTAGGCCTTGAACTTGCGCTTGATGAACGCGGCGCGCTCGAAAATCCAGGCGTATTCGTCTGCGGTCAGGTCCTTGAACTGCAGGTAGTGGCGCAGGGAGGCTTGATTGGTCATGCCAGGAAATCCTTCAGCACCGGGATCAGCAGGGCGACGATCTGGTCGCACTCGGCCTCGGTGATGATCAACGGCGGCACCAGGCGCACGACGGTGTCGGCCTGGATGCTCACCAGCAGGCCGGCCTGGGCCAGCGTCCATTGCAGGTCGCCGCAGGAGCGGTCCAGCACCACGCCCAGCATCAGGCCCTGGCCGCGAACCTCGACGAAGCCCTTCACGCCGGCCAGCGCGGTTTCGATCTGCCGCTTGAGGTAATCGCCCATCTTCGCGGCGTTCTCGACGATGCCTTCCTCTTCCATGATGCGGATGGTTTCGATGCCCGCGCGGGTGGCCAGCGGGTTGCCGCCGAAGGTCGAGCCGTGATTGCCCGGCTGGAAGATGGCGGCGGCGCGCGGGCCGGCCACCACCGCGCCGATCGGCACGCCCGAGCCCAGGCCCTTGGCCAGCGGCATCACGTCCGGCTTGATGCCGGCCCACTGGTGGGCGAACCACTTGCCGGTGCGGCCCATGCCGCACTGCACCTCGTCGATCATCAGGAGCCAGTCGCGCTCGTCGCACAGGGCGCGCACCTGGCGCAGGTATTCGACATACATCGGCACGATGCCGGCCTCGCCCTGGATGGTTTCCAGGAACACCGCGACCACGTTGGGGTTGCCCTCGGTGGCCTGCTTCAGGGCTTCGATGTTGTTCACCGGCACCCGGATGAAGCCCTCGGTCAGCGGCGCGAAGCCTTTTTGCACCTTCACGTTGCCGGTGGCCGACAGCGTGGCGATCGAACGGCCGTGGAAGGCGTTTTCGTAGACCACGATCTCGGGGCGCTCGATGCCCTTGTCGTGGCCGAACTTGCGGGCCAGCTTCAGGGCGCACTCGTTGGCTTCCAGGCCGGTCGAGCAGAAAAACGCGTTGGTCAGGCCCGACAGCTCGGCCAGCTTGGCGCCCAGCGCTTCCTGGTTGGGCACGTGGTAGTAGTTGGAGCAGTGGATGAGCTGGGCGATCTGTTCCTGCAGGGCCGGCACCAGCTTGGGATGGGCATGGCCGAGCGTATTGACCGCGACGCCACCCAGGCCGTCGAGATATTTACGGCCTTCGGTGTCCCATATCCACACGCCCTCGCCGTGCGACATGGCGATCGGCAGGCGGCCGTAGGTGTTCATCACATGGGACGAGGCGGGCGCGGCGGTAGCGGTCATGCGGTTCTCTTCTCTCAAAGACGGATAAGCGGGGCGTAGCGGCGGATTTTAGGCGGGCCGGACGACAGCTTCGTTGCCATCCGTGCATGACTGCAATGCATGAGCGCATCGCATAAGCCGATGCCGCGGATGCATGGTGCCGGGTGGGTTAACCCGTTGGGAGACTCTGACGGGAGGCTAGAATGGCCGCCGGTCCCGGGCCCGTGAACGATGTTTTCGGTCTGCCGGACCTTTTGCCTCATACCCGATGGTCGCCTACACCCAAGAAGTCTTCATCCAGGGCGTCACAGCCGATGGCCGCACGTTTCGCCCCAGCGACTGGGCCGAGCGCCTGGCAGGTGTCATGAGCTCGTTTCGCCCGGGCGGTCCGCGCCCCGGCAGCCACCTGGGCTATTCGCCGTGGTGCATCCCGACGTCCATCGCCGGCGTGAAGTGTGTGGTGGTCCACCCGGATCTTCGCGACTACGATCCGATGGCCTGGGATTTCGTCATGAACTTCGCCCGCGACAACGGCTTGCAGGTCACCGACGCGGTGCCGGGCACAAAGGCCTAGCCGATGGCTGTCGCGGACCGCAGTCCGCGTTTCGTGCCGCCGGCCGAAAACCTGTCGCCCACGGCGGAGCAGCGCGCGATCCAGTCATGCACCGCGCCGACCCTGCTGGTCGAAGCCCGTGCCGGCGCCGCAAAAACCACCACTTTGGCGCTGCGGCTGGCCGAGGCCTGGTCCAAGGGAGCCGCTCCGGCGCACTGCCTGGTGCTGACGTACACGGCGGTGGCTTGCACCGCCTTCCGGCAAACGCTCGAAGCCATCGGCGTGCCGGGCGACGTGGCGCAGCGTTTCCGCATCACCACCTTCGACGAGTTCGCCGCGTCGGTCCTGCGCGAGTCGGAGGGCACCGCCTCCCTGCCGCGGCGCCTGCTGCCCGAACAGTTGCGCCAGGACGTCGATGCCGCCGTGCGCCAGGTGGCCGATGCCACCGACGAGCGCTGGCCGGAAGACCTGGAATACCCCTCGCCGGGCGATGCCGGTTTCGTCTCCGAGTTTCTCGACAACATGCTGTGGCTCAAAGGCAGCCTGCGGCTCGAGACCGAGCCGGACGACGGCGTCTCCGGTCCCGACCACGCGGCCGACCTGGGCCAGCGCTACATGACGCTGCGCACCTTCGCCGCCTACGAACGCCTGCGTGCCGGCGGGCATCCCGACCGGCCGGTGTTCCGCGGCCCGTTCGATGCCACCTACGACCTGGCCCGCCAGCTGTCGCGTGACCGCCAGGACGGCCTGGACACCCTGCCGGCCGGCTGGCCGCAGCGCCTGCGGGTGCTGCTGGTCGACGAGATGCACGACATGAACGAGGCCATGTTCGCGATCCTGCGGCAGCTGCTCGCCGCGAAGGGAACCTATTTCACCGGCGTGGGCGATGCCGACCAGGTCATCCATGCGGCGGCCGGCGCTGACGCGGCCTTCATGGGCGGGCGCATCGAGGCCGACACCGGCCGCGCCACGACGCGCCTGCCGCTCACCACCAGTTTCCGCTTCGGTCCGCAACTGGCGGAAGCCGCCGGGCGCTTCATCCGCAAGCCGCTCGAGTCGGGTCAGGTGCACGCGACCCAGGTTCTCGTCAGTCCCTACGCGGACGACGCCGATTGCGCAGCCCAGGTGCTGCGCGCCATCGCGGCGTGGCGCAAGGCGAACTGGCGCAAGGCGGCGGGGCTGGCCGTGCTGCTGCGTCACGAACACCAGTCGATCACCATCGAGAACGCGCTGATCGAAGCCGATATCGCCTACCGCTGCACCGGCTTCGAGAGTTACCTGTCGCGCCCTGAGGTCCTGCTGGTGCGCGGCCTGCTGGCCATCGTCACCCGCGATTTCGGCAGCCTGCAGGGGCGCGAGACGCTGTCGCGCGTGGTGCAGGCTTTCATGCTCTTCTGCGGCACCCGCTTCGACGAAGACCCGGAGCGGCCCGAGGCCACGCAGGCTGGCCTGATGGCCGAGGCCCTGCGCGACATCGAGGGCAACGCCGAAGTGCTGCCCCTGTTTCTCGAGAACCGGGTGCTGCGCAAGGCCGAGCCCGGGGTCGCCCGCCGGCTGCGCGCTGCCATCCAGGTCGCGAGCGACGCCGGCAATGCAGATGTCTTCGATCGTTTCCTGGCGGCGCTGGACATGCCGTGGTTCATCGCGCAGGCGCTGGTCCAGCCGGAGCGCCGCGCCGATGCCTTGCGCAATCTCGACGGCTTGCGCCGGCTGGCGGCTGCCTACCCGTCCACCGCGAAATTCTTCGACCACCTGAACCAGACGGCGCTCAAGCGCGCCGGCATGCAGCGCCAGAAAGCCATCACGCTGGCCAGCGCGGCAGCGGTGAAAGGCCTGGAATTCGAGGAAGTTCTGCTGCCGTTCCTGGAGCAGGGAGAATTTCCGGACCGCCACGGGCGTTCGACGGACGAGGGCAACCTGTTCTACGTGGCGGTCACGCGGGCCCGCACCACGCTGCGCCTGTACGCGCACATCGCCCGACCGAGCGAGTTCCTGCGCCGATCCGGACTCGGCACCGCACCCGCCGGCTGATCGGCAAAACACGACGCGCACAAAAAAACCGCCCGAGGGCGGTTTTCTCTACTTTTCTTTTCTTCGCTTCAGCGCACCCGGTGCAAACGGCGGAGGGCTGTTTTAACGAGCCTTCCGGGCTTACCTGATGGTTATCAGGCGGCGGCTTGAGCGGTGGCGAGGGCCTTGACCTTCGCGGCCAGGCGGCTCTTGTCGCGGGAGGCCTTGTTCTTGTGGAAGATGCCCTTGTCGGCAACGGTGTCGACCACGCTCTGGGCGCGGGCGAAGGCTTCTGCAGCCTTGACCTTGTCACCGGCCAGAACTGCCTTTTCGACGTTCTTGACAGCGGTACGGTACTTGGAACGCAGCGAGGTGTTCGCAGCGTTCAGTTTTACGTCCTGGCGGACGCGCTTGCGGCCCGACGCGAGACGGGGGTTCTTTTTCTTCGGCTTGGTTGCCATGATCTAATTTCCTTGAGTTGTTCGAGGATGTTGCAGCGAGAAAAGCCTTCGATTATAGCCCGACCGGCCCGCAGACCCAAAACCGGCCGTCGCGGAGGGGCCACTACACTCCCGGCGGTGTCACTATTCAAATCCGCCTCCGTCGTCTCGCTGCTCACCCTCGGCTCCCGCATCACCGGCCTGGCACGCGAGCTGCTGATGGCCTCGGTCTTCGGGGTGTCCGCGATGACCGACGCCTTCAACGTCGCATTCCGGATCCCCAACCTGTTTCGCCGGGTCTTCGGCGAAGGCGCCTTCAGCCAGGCCTTCGTGCCGGTGCTGGCCGCCACCCGGGTCGAGCACGGCGAGGAGGGCGCCCGCGCGCTGATCGACCACGTCGCGACGCTCCTCGCCTGGGTGCTGCTGCTGCTGTGCGTGGCGGGCGTTGTGGGGGCGCCGCTGATGGTCTGGGCCATGGCCAGCGGCCTGAAGCAGACACCCGAGGGGTACGACTCGGCGGTCAACATGACCCGATGGATGTTTCCCTATATCGGCTTCATGTCGCTGGTGGCGCTGGCGGGGGGCATCCTCAACACCTGGAAGCGCTTCGCCGTGCCGGCCGCATCGCCGGTGCTGCTCAACATCTGCCTGATTCTTTCCATCACCTGGGGCGCTCCCTGGTTTCGCCGCCACGGCATCGAACCGATCTATGCGCAGTGCGTGGGCGTGATGGTCGGCGGCCTGCTGCAGTTGATGCTGCAGGTGCCCGCACTGTTGCGCCTGGGCCTGCTGCCGCGGATCGGCATCACTTTCAGGGCCATCCGCGCCGCGTGGGCCGATCCCACCACGCGGGGCGTGGCGCGACTGATGCTGCCGGCGCTGCTGGGTGTCAGCGTGGCGCAGATATCGTTGCTCATCAATACCCAGATCGCTTCGCACCTGGCGCCGGGCAGCGTCAGCTGGGTGGTCTATGCGGACCGCCTCATGGAGTTCCCGACCGCGCTGCTGGGCGTGGCCCTGGGCGTGGTGCTCATGCCCCAGCTGGCGGCGGCGCGCGCCGCCCGGGACGAGGCCCGGTATTCCGACATGCTCGACTGGGGCCTGCGGGTGGTGGTGGTGCTGTCGGTGCCCTGCGTGGTCGGCCTGCTGGTGTTCGCCCGACCGCTGGTCGCGGTGCTGTACCACTACGGCATGTTCACCGAGCGCGACGTGCAGCAGACCACCGTGGCGCTGATGGGCTACGGCTGCGGCCTGCTGGGGATCGTGTCGGTCAAGGTGCTGGCGCCGGGCTTCTACGCCCGCCACGACATGCGTACCCCGATGCGCATCGCGGTCGGGGTCCTCATCCTCACCCAGGTGCTCAACTACCTGCTGGTGCCCCATCTGCAGCATGCGGCGCTGACGCTTTCGATCGGTATCGGCGCGCTGGTCAACGCCCTGTGGCTGCTCACCGGCCTGATCCGCCGCGGAACCTACAAGCCGCTGCCGGGCTGGGGCCTGTACCTGCTGCAGGTGCTGGCCGCGAGCGCGCTGTTGGCGATTTTCCTGGTCTGGATGGCCAACCGCTTCGACTGGACCGCGCTGCGCGCCGAGCCGGTGCAGCGCATGCTGCTCCTGGCAGGCGTCATGGTGGCCTCGGGCGTGCTGTATTTCACGGCCGCGTGGCTGGCCGGGCTCAAGCTGCTGCGATTGCTGAAGCGTTGATCCGGCCGGGTATCTCGCGCACTTGACGCTCGCGCGGCGACGCCGCCAGAATGAATCCATGGAAATCAGCCGTTCGGCACCGACCCCGCTGCAGTATTTCGCCGCCCTGGTGGCCGACGAAGACGACATCCCCCTGTTCGAGGCCGCCGCCAGCCTGGCCCAGGACGAATACCCCGAGCTGGACGTGCAGCAGGTGCTGGGCGATGTCGACCAGCTGCTCGCTCGCGTCCGGCGACGCCTGCCGGCCGACGCGCCCGCCCTCCAGCGGCTGCGCATCCTCAACCAGTTCTTCTTCAACGAACTCGGCTTCGGCGGCAACGTCAACAACTACTACGACCCCGACAACAGCTACATGAACGCGGTGCTGCGCACCCGGCGCGGCATCCCGATCTCGCTGGCGGTGCTGTGGATGGAGCTGGCGCACGGCCTGTCGCTGCATGTGCGCGGCGTGGCGTTTCCGGGCCACTTCATGGTGAAGATCAACCTGCCGAAAGGCCAGGTCGTGATCGACCCCTTCAACGGACATTCGCTGTCACGCGAGGAACTGGCCGAGCGGCTGGAGCCCTTCAAGCGGCGCAGCGGCATGGTGGACGAGTTCGACGTGCCGCTGGGCCTGTACCTCCAGGCCGCCACGCCGAGCGAAATCCTGACCCGCATGTTGCGCAACATGAAGGAGATTCACCAGTCGCAGCAAGACTGGCCGCGCCTCGTCAGCGTGCTCGACCGCCTGCTGGTGCTCTCGCCGCAGGCCTGGGCCGAGTACCGCGACCGCGGCCTGGCGATGGCCGAGCAGGGCCGCACCGCCGAGGCCGTCACCGACCTGGAAGCCTATCTGGCGCACGCCACCGACGCCCTCGATCTCGACGCCGTGGCCGAGCGCGTGGCCGAGCTTCGCAAGGTGAGCTGACAAGCGGCATAAAATCGCGATTTGCCTGTTGTTACAACAGGCACCGCCGTTACCCGGCGCCATTCATTCTTGCGACCATATTCACCGATGCAGCAGATCGCGCTAGACATCGGCTTGCCGACTGTCCCCACGCTTGCCGGATTCTGGCCCGGCAGCAATGCCGACGCCCTGTCCCACCTGCGGCTGTGGGCCGAGTCGGCGGGCATTTCAACCCGTGCGCCGGTGCCGACCTACCTTTGGGGCGAGTCCGGCAGCGGCAAGACGCACCTGCTCAAATCCGTGCAGGAAGCGTTGCACTGCCAGGGTTCACGCTGCGGATTCCTCAGCGCCGGCGACCGCAATCCGCCCGAATTCGACGAGCGCTGGGACTGCGTGCTGCTGGACGACGTGCAGCTGTACGACGCCGGGCAACAGCACGCGGCTTTTGCCTGGTTCGTCAATGCCATGACGCCTTCGGACGCCCGCCCGCGCTGGGTGGTGTCCGCCGGCAGCCTGCCTCCCGCCGACCTGAACCTGCGCGAAGACCTGCGTACCCGCCTGGGCTGGGGCCACGTCTTCCACCTGCAGGTTCCCAACGAGGACGAGCGCCGCGCGGTGCTGCGCCAGGCAGCCGATGCGCGAGGCCTGTTCCTGGGCGACGACGTCATGGACTTCATGCTCAGCCGCTTCAGCCGCGACCTGGGCAGCCTGATGGAACTGCTCGAAAAACTCGACCAATACGCCCTGCGCACCCAGCGCGCCCTCACCATTCCGCTGGTTCGCGCCATGCTCGAATCCGAATGAAGCATCGCCTCGCTCTTTTCGACCTGGACCACACGCTGCTCCCCCTCGACTCCGACCATTCCTGGGGTGTCTTCACCACCACCATCGGCTGGACCGACCCGGTCGAATTCAATCGCCGCAACGACGAGTTCTTCGCCCATTACCGCGCCGGAACGCTGGACATCAACGAGTACGTGCGCTTTGCGACCGACGCGGTGCGCCAGCGCGGCGCCGTCGCGGCGGCCGAGGCGCACGAGCGCTTCATGGCGGAAGTCATCCGCCCGGCCATCCTGCCGGCTGCGCGCGACCTGGTCGAACGCCACCGTGCGGCGGGCGACCAGCTGGTCATCGTCACCGCCACCAACGCCTTCGTCACCCGGCCCATCGCCGATGCACTCGGCATCGACGAACTGATCGCGGTCGACCTGGTGCGCGACGCCGAGACCGGCTGGATCACCGGCGCCATCGATGGGACTCCATCGGCCCGCGAGGGCAAGGTGGCGCGCATGGACGCCTGGCTGGCCGCGCGCGGCTGGGGCTGGGACGACGTGGAAGCCACCTTCTACAGCGACTCCCTCAACGACATCGCGCTGCTGGAGCGGGTAGACCACCCGGTCGCAACCAACCCGGACGCGCACCTGCGCGCACTGGCCGCCGAACGCGGCTGGCCGATCCTCGACCTTTTTCCGCAAAACTCGCCGGTTACCAACGGCGACGCCTGACCTGGGCACACCATGATCAAGAAATTCATCGACAAACTGCTCGGCAAACCCTCCGCCGGCGCCGCAACCAAAAAACCCAATTTCGGCAAGCGCACCGAAGTCCCGCCTTCGCTGCACAAGATCGATCCGACGCTGGTCGATCGACGCGCGGTGGACGTGGTGCGCACCCTGCAAGAGGCCGGCTACGAGGCCTACGTGGTGGGCGGCGCGGTGCGCGACCTGCTGCTGGGCCTGCGTCCCAAGGACTTCGACGTGGCCACGACCGCCACGCCCGAGCAGGTCAAGTCGCTGTTCCGCCGCGCCTTCATCATCGGCCGGCGTTTCCGCATCGTGCACGTGGTGTACGGCCGCGGCCGCGAGCACGAGGTGATCGAGGTATCCACTTTCCGTGCCTACATGGACAACACCGCCGCCGAGCAGGTGCCCGGCAACGAGCGCACCAGCAAGAGCCAGCTGGCCGGCATGACGCACGCGGTCGATTCGTCCGGCAGGGTGCTGCGCGACAACGTCTGGGGCCCGCAGGACGAGGACGCCACCCGCCGCGACTTCACCGTCAATGCCATGTACTACGACCCGCAGTCGCAGATCGTGGTCGATTACCACGGCGGCATGAAGGACGCGCAGAAGCGCACCCTGCGCATGATCGGCGACCCCGCCACGCGCTACCGCGAAGACCCGGTCCGCATCATCCGTGCGGTGCGTTTCGCCGCCAAGCTGAGTGCCCTGGGCTTCTCCATCGACCCCAAGACGGCCGCTCCGCTGGTCGCCTCGCAGGCGCTGCTGGCCGATGTCCCGCAAAGCCGCATGTTCGACGAGATGCTCAAGCTGCTGCAGACCGGCCACTCCATCGCCAGCATCGAGCAGCTGCGCAAGCTGGGCCTCTCGAAAGGCATTTATCCGCTGCTGGACATCGTGGTGCAGCACGCCGACGAACCCTTCATCAAGGCCGCGTTGCTCGACACCGACCGCCGCGTCGGCGAAGGCAAGCCGGTGGCGCCTTCCTTCCTGCTGGCCGCCGTGTTGTGGGAAGACGTGCGCAAGGCCTGGCAGCGCCGCGTGGAGCAGGAGCGGGCGCACACCGTGCCGGCACTGCACGAGTCGATCGACGAAGTCTTCGACAAACGCATCGGCGACGTGTCCGGCCGCGGCAAGCTGGCCGCCGACATGCGCGAGATCTGGGTGATGCAGCCACGTTTCGAAAAACGCACCGGCAGCGCCCCCTTCGGCCTGGTCGAGCAGCCACGTTTTCGTGCCGGCTTCGACTTCATGCGGCTGCGGGCCGACATCGGCGAAATCGACGAAGTGCTGGCCGACTGGTGGCAGGAGTTCAGCACCGCCGACGACATGCGGCGCCAGGACCTGGTCGACCAGGTCCGCGACGAGCAGAAGACCCGCGCCCGCGGTCCCAAGTCCGCGAAGCCCGGCGACGGCGAGGCCACCACGCCCGCACCGCGGCGCGGCCGTGCGCCCCGCAACCCCGATGCGCCGGCCGGCGAATCGGCAGATTCTGCTGCCGAGCCGCATGACGACGAAGCCGCGCAGGCAGGCGAGGGCGACGGCGACGGCACTGCGGCACCCCGCAAGCGCCGCCGCCGCCGCAAGCCGACCGGCGACCGCGGCGCGTCGGGCGGCGCGGCACCCGCTGCGCCCGACCAGGACGCATGAAGCCGGCGGCGGCCGTCACCGCGTATATCGGTGTCGGCGCCAACCTGGGTGATGCCATTGCGTCCGTACGGCATGCCTTCGATGCCTTGCGGCAACTGCCTTCGACCCGGTCGGCCCGGCTGTCCGGCCTGTATCGCAGCGCGCCCGTCGGCACCGACGGGCCGGACTACATCAATGCCGTGGCCGAGATCGGCACCGTGCTGTCTCCCCTCGATCTGCTCCAGGCGCTCCAGCACATCGAAAGCGGCGCCGGCCGGACCCGTCCCTACCGCTGGGCGCCGCGCACCCTCGACCTCGACCTGCTGTTTTTCGGCGAGGACCGCATCGACCTGCCGAGCCTGACGGTGCCGCATCCCCGCTGGCACGAGCGGGCATTCGTCCTGTTGCCCTTGGCGGAACTGGCCCCGGAAAAAGTGCCCGCGGCACGGGTGGCAGCGCTCGCCGGGCAGGTCATCTCCCGCATCTGAGCCGCTGTCGACGGGTGGCTGCGGGCATCCGGATTAACCCGCGCCGAGACTCTTGCGGCACGTTTTGTGCGTCACCTGTCAGCGATTGCCTACGCGGTCACATCGGTTTTTCTGTCGGCCTCTTGTTGCATTGCAGCAGACACTCGGTGAGCCGATCAATGGCTTAACTCCGAGAAAACCAGCAACATGACATTGCGCGCCGCCGACAGTTCTTCCGTGCCGCAAAAACACACACTGGTTGATGCGCCGGATCGGCCGCTGCAGGCCGCGCCGCACCACCGCATTTTCGAGGCGCTGGGTGCGCATCTGGATAAACGCAAGGGAAAGCCCGGGACCGCTTTTTGTGTCTGGGCTCCCAATGCGCGCGAAGTTTCGGTGGTTGGCGACTTCAACGGCTGGTTGCCCCAGCCGCTGCAACCCCATCCCGACGGTAGCGGCCGCTGGAGCGGTTTCATCGCCGGTGCGTCCCACGGCGATTGCTACAAATACCGTATCCAGCCGCAGCAGGGCGAGGCCTTCGACAAGGCCGACCCGATGGCCTTCGAGGCCGAATGCCCGCCGCGCACCGCATCGCGCATCGCCTCGCTTCAGTACACCTGGAACGACAGCGACTGGATGGCGGCCCGTGCGCGCCGGCAGGCCATGGACCAGCCGATGTCCATCTACGAAGTGCACCTCGGCTCCTGGCAGCGTGCCGAGGACGGCAGTTATCTCAATTACCGCGAACTGGGCAATCGCCTGGCTGCGCATTGCGAGGCCATGGGCTTCACCCACGTCGAGCTGATGCCGATCTCCGAGCATCCGTTCTATGGCTCGTGGGGCTACCAGATCACGTCGTACTTCGCGCCCACCGCGCGCTATGGTTCGCCGCAAGACCTGATGACGCTGGTCGATACCCTGCACCAGCGCGGCTTCGGCGTGCTGCTCGACTGGGTGCCGTCCCACTTTCCGGCCGACGCCCACAGCCTGGGCAATTTCGACGGCACCCATCTGTACGAGCACCAGGACCCGCGTCTGGGTTTCCACCCGCAGTGGAACAGCCTGATCTTCAATTACGGGCGCTACGAGGTGCGCGACTTCCTCATCGCCAACGCGCTCTTCTGGCTGCAGCACTACCATTTCGACGGCTTGCGCGTGGATGCCGTGGCCTCCATGCTGTACCTGGATTTTTCCCGCGAAGACGGCCAGTGGCTGCCCAACGAAGACGGCGGCAACCAGAACTGGGCGGCGGTGAAGTTCATGCGCGAACTCAATACAGCGGTCTACAGCGCCTTTCCCGATGTGCACGTGATCGCCGAGGAATCCTCCAGCTGGACCGGCGTTTCCCGCCCGGTCGAGACGGGCGGCCTGGGCTTCGGCATGAAGTGGAACATGGGCTGGATGAACGACACGCTGCGCTATGTCGAACGCCCGCACTTCTATCGCGAGTACCACCAGGACGAACTGAAATTTTCCTTCTGGTATGCCTTCAACGAAAACTTCGTGCTTCCGCTGTCCCACGACGAAGTGGTCTATGGCAAAGGAAGCCTGCTCGACAAGCAGCCCGGCGACGACTGGCAGCGCGCAGCGGGCCTGCGCTCGCTGTACGGCTTCATGTGGGGCCACCCCGGCAAGAAGATGCTTTTCATGGGCGGCGAGTTCGGCCAGGAGCAGGAGTGGCACCACGAACGCACCCTTGACTGGCACCTGTGGGCGCAACCCAGGCACGCCGGCATCGCACGCTGGCTGGCCGACCTGAACCGTGCCTACCGCGCATTGCCCGCGCTGCACCGAAACGACTTCGACGCGCACGGCTTCGGTTGGGCGCAGCTCGGCCAGGAAAGCCGTACCGTGCTGGCCTTTTGGCGGCACGCGGGCGGCGGCGACGGCAACGTGCTGGTGATCTGCAACTTCACGCCGCAGCCCATCAACGGCCTGCAGGTCGGCGTGCTGGGCGACGGTTACTGGCACGAAATCCTGAACAGCGACGCTGACCTTTACGGAGGCAGCGGCGTCGGTAATTTCGGTGGCGTGCAAGCCGAAGCGCAGTCCTGCGCGGGTTGTAGCCATCGCCTGACGGTCTCGGTACCGCCACTCGGCGTCGTATTCCTTTCAGACCGACCGATCGCCTGAATTTCACACTCAATACACCAACCTACTCGCAGGATCCGGAGACGGCAATGCCCAGCAACAAGAACGTTCTCGCATTCGTAATGGCCGGTGGCGAAGGCTCGCGCCTGCACCCCCTCACGGCCGACCGCTGCAAGCCCGCGGTACCCTTCAACGGCAAGCACCGGGTCGTCGACTTCGTGCTGTCCAACCTCATCAACTCCGAGATCTTCTCGATCTACCTGTTGGTGCAATACAAGAGCCAGTCGCTCATCGAGCACGTGCGCACCGCCTGGACCCTGCCGCGTTTCGGCCCCGACCATTTCGTGACCGTGGTGCCGCCGCAGATGCGCAACGGCCCGGAGTGGTTCCAGGGCACGGCCGACTCGGTGTTCCAGAACATCCACCTGATCGAGAATTTCCAGCCGGAATATGTCTGCGTCTTCGGCGCCGACCACATCTACCGCATGGACGTGCGCCAGATGATCGAGTTCCACAAGCAGACCGGCGCCGACGTGAGTGTCGCTACGTTGCCGGTGGAGCTGAAGCAATGCGACCAGTTCGGTGTCGTCGAGATCGACGAAACCCACCGCATCATCGACTTCAAGGAAAAGCCCAAGTCGGTCAAGCCGATGCCCGGCAGCGACAAGTTCGCCCTGGCATCCATGGGCAACTACATCTTCAAGGCCGATGTGCTGCTGGCCGCCCTGAAAAAGGCACACGAAACCGGCGAGAGCGACTTCGGCAAGCACATCCTGCCGAAGATGGTGCAGAGCCACAAACTGGTGGCCTACGACTTTGCCACCAATGAAATCCCCGGCACCGCGCTTTTCGAGGAACACGGCTACTGGCGCGACGTCGGCACCATCGATGCGTATTTCGACGCGCATTTCGACACCCTCGGCGCCAAGCCCAAGTTCCGCATGACCAACCGGCAGTGGCCCATCTACGCCAGCCCCGATCCGTCGGAATCCGCGCAGATCGAGGCGGGTGCCATCAACCGGTCGGTCGTCGGCTCGGGCTGCGTGGTCGACGGCGCCGTACTCGACCACGCCATGTTGCGCCGTGCCGTCACGGTGCACCGCGATGCGCGATTGGAGCATTGCATCGTCATGGAGCGCTCGGTCATCGGCAGCGGCGCGCAGATTCGCCGCGCGATCATCGACCAGGACAACCACATTCCGGCGGGCGAACGCATCGGCTTCGACATCGAAGGCGACCGCAAGCGTTTCCATGTCACCGACAGCGGCATCGTCGTGGTGCCGGCCGGCCATTTCGCATCGGTCGCGCAGCTTTCCACGCCTCGCCTCACCGCAGACCCGGTACCGGCTGCCAACGACACCGCCGCCGGCAGCTTCGCTTCTTCGTCTTCCCTCAAGGCCGTTTCCAAGGTTCCCGCCCTATGAGCGCCAATATCGCTTCCCTTCAGAAAGATACGTCCTCCATGCTTTTTTCACGTGCAGAGCGCGGCAACGCCGTGCGCCTCGGCGCGCAATTTGATGGTCAGGGCACCAATTTCGCCCTCCATTCGGTCCCTGCCGAACGCATCGAGTTATGCCTGTACGCCGAGGACGGCGCCACCGAAGTGGCCCGCGTCGAGATGGCCGACCGCACCGGCGATATCTGGCACGTGTACCTGCGCGACTGCCGGCCCGGCACCCGCTACGGCTACCGGGTCCATGGTGAATACAAGCCCGAGGAGGGACTGCGCTTCAACCCGGCCAAGCTGCTGATCGACCCGTACGCCCAGGCGCTCGACCGTCCCGTCATCGGTAACCCGAGCCATTACGGCTACGTGCTGGACGCCGAGGATCAGGACCTGACCATCGACGAGACCGACAACGGCGCAGAAATGCCCAAGGCCATCGTCATCGACAACAGCTTCGACTGGGGCAACGACCGCCGACCCGATGTGCCGTGGCAGGACACCATGTTCTACGAGGTGCATGTCAAGGGTTTCACCCAGCAGCACCCCGAGATTCCCGAACACGTGCGCGGCCGTTATGCCGGCATGGCGTCTGACGTGGCGGTGCAGCATTTGAAGCGCCTGGGCGTCACGTCGGTCGAATTGCTGCCGGTGCACGCCTTCGTCGACGACGAGCGCCTGGCCAACGAAGGCCTGGCCAACTACTGGGGCTACAACACCATCGGGTTCTTTGCGCCCGAGCCGCGTTACGGCATGGCCGGCAACAGCGCACAGGCCACCATCGACGAGTTCAAGGGCATGGTGAAGGCGCTGCACGCGGCCGGCATCGAGGTCATCCTGGACGTGGTCTACAACCACACCGCCGAAGGCAACCACCTTGGCCCGACCTTGTCCTTCAAGGGCATCGACCACGCCGGCTACTACCGCCTGAGCCCGGAAGACCGCCGCTTCTGCGTCGACTACACCGGCACCGGCAACACGCTGGACAGCAGCAGCCCGGTCGTCCTGCGACTGATCATGGACAGCCTGCGCTACTGGGTCGAGGAAATGCACGTCGACGGTTTCCGCTTCGATCTGGCCTCCACCCTGGCCCGCGGTGCCAACGATTTCGACCAGCGCTCGGCCTTCTTCTCGGTCATCCAGCAAGACCCGGTGCTGGCCCGCGTGAAGCTGATCGCCGAACCCTGGGATGTGGGCCCGACGGGTTACCAGGTCGGTGGATTCCCGGCGCCGTGGGCGGAGTGGAACGGCAAGTACCGCGATGCCATTCGTGATTTCTGGCGGGGCGAGGACGGCGCATTGCCCGAGTTCGCAGCGCGTATCTGCGGGTCGGCGGATGTGTTCGGGTGGTCGCGGCGCGGGCCGGGTGCCAGCGTCAACATCGTCACGGTGCATGACGGCTTCACCCTTCAGGACCTCGTCAGCTACAACGAAAAGCACAACGAGGCCAATCACGAGGACAACCGCGACGGCGAGAGCCACAACCGTAGCTGGAATTGCGGTGTTGAAGGCGAAACGGACGATGCCGAGATCATCTCGCTGCGCGAGCGGCAGAAGCGCAACTTTCTGACGACGCTGTTCGTGTCGCAAGGGGTGCCGCTGCTGTTGGGTGGGGACGAAATCTCCCGCTCGCAAGGCGGCAGCAACAACGGTTATTGCCAGGACAGCGAGATCAGCTGGTACGACTGGAGCGAAGAACGCCGCAAGGATCCGCTGGCTGCTTTCGTGCACCGCCTGACTGCTTTCCGCAAGACGCAACCGGTGCTCAAGCGCACCCGGTTCTTGAGCGGGGTGGAGGATGAGTCGGGGCGGCGCGATATCTGCTGGTTCAACGTGTGGGGGCACGCGATGACGCAGGAGGAGTGGGATACGCCTGAGGTGCGTCTCGTCGCGGCACTGCTCGACGGTGCGCGCACCGGGGAAGTGGCTGAAGATGGTGGCGAGGTCACCGGTGATTCGGTGCTGATGCTGATCAATGCATCGCACGAAGAGGCTACCTTTACCGTGCCGGAGAGTGCTGCGGCTCCGGGGGGGTGGACGGCTCGGATCGATACGGCCACGCTGGATGGGCAGCCGGTGGCTCACGATTCGGATTCGGATGGGGAAGGGGTTGCTGATATTTCACCGTGGCACGCGGGGGAGCAGCATGTGCTGCCTGCGCATTCAATGATGGTGTTGACGCAGTCTGCTCATCCTTGAGGGTGGCGGCCGTGGGGGGTGTTGATTTCTCACGGCTGGGGATTTTGTTTTTTGCTGGGGGTGGGGTTTTTTGGCCTGCCTTCGGCTTGTTTTTTTCTTCTATTCCCTTGCAGGGTGGAGCCCGCTTACCGCGCGGGGGCGGGTCACTTTATTTTCTGGCAAAAAAGAAAGTAACCAAAGAAAGTTGCCAGGGATCGGACTACGACAAGAATCGGGCTGTCGCTTCGCTCAGCCTTTGGAATATGTTGGCGGACCCATGTAGGCGACGATTTGAGCATGCCTCATGTCACCTCACCGCTCCCACATTCAAGGGCTCCGATAAGATTAATCCGGGGCCGCGCTTATTGGCGGGGTTAATGCCGTCCCTTTTGCTGGCATACCACCGCCGCCGGTGTACCCAGGATCTACTTCAGCGGCGACTGGATTCTTTGGGTAAATCCAGTCCAGTGATCTTTCTTTGGTTACCTTATTTCTTGCCAGGAAATAAAGTTACCTTTTGCCGTGCGGCAGGCTGGTTCAGTCGTGTGCAGAATCAGAAAATAATGAAATAGAACTCCGTGGCGCACAAAATAAAACCACGCATATCTCGATTAATAAAATAATAAAGAGAAAAGAGACGGTTCCTTTCAAACGCTCCTAAAAATCAATTCAGCTCAAAACATGACCACATTGGCAAAAGCCCACCAAGCCAGCAGCCAGCCCAAAGTCAAGACCAGCCACAGCTGGGACATGCCTTTCGGCACCCGATTCAACAGCGACGGCGGAGTTACCTTCCGGCTGTGGGCGCCGGAAGCGGAACAGGTCGAGTTGATCGAAGTCATCGACCAGAGCCATCGTGTGCATCCGGCGGCAAAGCTGGCCAAGGGCTGGTACGAGACCAGCCTGCCGCACGCCAGTGCCGGCACGCGGTATCAGTGGCGCATCAACGGCGACGTCACCGTGCCGGACCCGGCTTCGCGCTTCAATCCCGGCGGCCCGCACGCTCCCAGCCAGGTCATCGACCCCGCGCGGTTCGCCTGGGACACCGGCTGGCACGGCCGTCCCTGGTCCGAGGTGGTGCTGTACGAACTCCACATCGGCACCTTCACTCCCGAGGGCACCTACGCCGCCGCCGAAGCGAAACTCGATGAACTTCGGGATACCGGCATTACCGCGCTCGAACTGATGCCGCTGTCGGACTTCCCCGGAAGATTCGGATGGGGCTACGACGGCGTGCTTCCCTACGCGCCCCATGCCGCCTACGGCAGCCCGGACGACCTCAAGCATTTCATCCAGGCAGCGCACCGCAAGGGGCTGATGGTGTTCCTCGACGTGGTCTACAACCACTTCGGTCCGGACGGCAACTACCTGGGGCTGTACGCCCCGCAGTTCTTCTCGAAGGTCCACACCAATCCCTGGGGCAACTCGCTCAACTTCGACCGCGAGGGCAGCGACATCGTGCGGGCCTTCTTCGTGCAGAACGCCATCTACTGGCTGCAGGAATACCGCTTCGACGGCCTGCGCCTGGATGCCATCCACGCCATCGTGGACGACAGCGCACTCGACGTCATCGATGAACTCGCCCTGAAGGTGCACCAGACCATCCGCGACCGCGAAGTGCACCTCGTGCTGGAAAACGAGAACAACGGCTACCAGCGCCTGCCCGGCGACGGCCGCTACGACGCCCAGTGGAACGACGACTACCACCACGTGATGTACGTGGCGCTGTCGGGCGACACGGCCGGCTATTACCAGGATTTCGGCAACCGGCCGGTGGCGCTGCTGGCGCGTTCGCTTACCCACGGCTTTCTGTGGGAAGGCGCCCGTCGCAGCCCCGAGGGCGCCCGGCTGGCGCTGCAGGAAGCCCCGGCCCAACCCCTGGGCGCGATGGTCAACTTTCTCAACAACCACGACCAGAGCGGCAACCGGGCCTTCGGCGAACGCTTTGCCGAACTGGTGCCGGCCGAGGCGCTGCCGCTGGCGACGGCCCTCACGCTGTTGTCGCCGGCCACGCCGATGCTGTTCGCGGGCGAAGAGTTCGCGGCGCGCACGCCTTTTCTGTACTTCGCCGACTGGGAGGGCGACCTGAAGGCAGCGGTGTGCGAAGGCCGGCTGCGCGATTTCGGCCATTTCGCCCAACGCGCCGACGGCAGTACCGACCAGCCGCCCGCGCCCTGCGACGCCGCCACGTTCACGGCGAGCAAGCTCGACTGGCAGGCCGCCGCGGCGGACGACGCCTGCGCCTGGCGCGGTTTCGTGCGGGACGCGCTGGCGGTGCGTCGCGACTGGTTCGCCCCGCGCCTCAACCGCCTGATCAATGGCGCCCACGTCGCGCACATGGTCGACGAGCGCAGTTTCGTGCTGCGCTGGCGCTACGAAAGCGGCGAGACCATCGAACTGCAGGCGCGCCTGGCCGATGCGGCGAGTGCGGCACCGGCGGCAGCCGCCATGCCCTGGAAACCGCTGGCCGACGCGAAGACCATTTTCGCCACCGGCTCCATGGACGACACCACCTGGGGCGCCTGGTCGGCTCGCTGGTCCTTCGGCCGCGAGACCGGTTGAGCGCCCCATCCCGCAATACCGTTTGCAAAAGATCATTTCGAGGGAACCCGTCGTGAGCGACAACACCACCGTATCCGCAGATTCCCACGCCGTTGGCAGCACCGATGACAGCGCGGCCTTGCAGGCCCTGGCCGGCCAGGTCGGCCTGGCCGCCAGCTACCACGACTTCTTCGGCGCCACCCGCGAGGTGCCCGACGAGACCCTGCGCACGGCGCTGCACGCCATGGGCATCCCGGCCGCCGACGACGACCAGGTGCGCAGTTCGCTGGAGTCCCATCGCAGCGCCGGCGATCCGCATGCGCTGCCGCCGGTGGTGGTGCAGCGCGAGGGCGCCTCTGAATACGGCGTGCTGCTGCCCGCCGGCACACCGGACGGCACCGAATTTCGGCTGACGCTCGAAAGCGGCACGGTGCAGACGCTGCACAGCCACACCGGCGGCAACGGCAAGCCCTACGCCGTGTTGCCCCCGGGCCTGCCGCTGGGCTATCACCGGCTGGAGGGGCAGTCGGCCGACCAGGGCTACTGCGCGGTGATCGTCACGCCGATCCGATGCTGGATCCCGCCGCCTCTGCAAACCGGCGAGCGCTGGTGGGGGCCGTGCGTGCAGCTGTATGCGCTGCGTTCGGTACGCAACTGGGGCATCGGCGATTTCAGCGACCTGCGGGTGCTGGTGGAGGCGATGGCGCAGCAGGGCGCTTCGTTCGTCGGGCTCAATCCGCTGCACGCGCTGTTTCCGCACCGGCCGGAGGTGGCGAGCCCGTACAGCCCGTCCAGCCGCAACATGCTCAACCCGGTCTACCTGGACGTCGAGGCGGTGCCCGAATACCACGAGTGCGACGCCGCGCGCCGCCTGGTGGACAGCGAGGACTTCCAGCGCCGGCTGCACCAGCTGCGCGCCACCGAGATGGTCGATTACGCCCAGGTCGCGTCCACCAAGATCGGCGTGCTGGAGCTGCTGTGGACGCATTTCCGCGAGCGCCATCTCGGCACCGGCAGCACGCGGGGCGAAGCCTTCAATCTGTTCCTGTCGCAGCGCGGCGAGGGCCTGCGAAGCCACGCGCTTTTCGAGGCGCTGCAGGCGCATTTCTATGCGCTGGACCCCACCACCTGGGGTTGGCCCGCCTGGCCGGAGGCCTACCGCGCACCGCAGGCCGAGCCGGTCGCCGCCTTCGCCCGCGACAACGAGGAGCGCGTCGGTTTCTATGCCTGGCTGCAGTGGCTGTGCGAGCTGCAATTGCAGGGCGTGCAACAGCGTGCGCTGTCCATCGGCATGGGGCTGGGGCTGTACCGCGATCTGGCGGTCGGCGTCAACGAGGGCGGCTCCGAAACCTGGACCGAACCCGCTTCGTATGCGCTCGGCATGCACGTCGGCGCTCCGCCGGACGCGCTGAACGCGCTCGGCCAGAACTGGGGCCTGCCGCCGCTCAACCCCGCACGCCTGATGGTCGGGCGGTACCAGCCCTTCATCGACACCCTGCGCGCCAACATGCGCAACGCGGGCGCCTTGCGGCTCGACCACGTCATGGGCCTGATGCGCCTGTTCTGGATCTCGCCGGCCGGCGGCTCCTACGTGTCCTATCCGCTGGACGACCTGCTCGGCGTGCTGGCGCTTGAGAGCCATCGCCACCGCTGCATGGTCATCGGCGAAGACCTGGGCAACGTGGCGCCGCGCATGCGCGAGGCGATGCACGAGCGCGCGCTGCTGTCGTACCGGCCCCTGTTTTTCGAGCGTGCACCGGACGGCGCCTTCCGTGCGCCGCAGGATTGGCCCCAGGAGGCGCTGGCCGTGGTCAGCACCCACGACCTGCCCACGCTGCGCGGCTTCTGGAGCGGCGACGACATCGAGTTGCAAGCCAGGCTCAAGCTGTATCCCAGCGCCGAGGTCCATGCGCAGCAGGTGCTGGCGCGCTCGGGCGACCGGGTGCAGCTGTTGCTGGCGCTGGACCGCGAAAACCTGTTGCCGTCGGGCGTCACGGTGCATAGCACCTCGCTGCCGGAAAGCACGCCGGCCTTCGCCGATGCCGTCTATGCCTTCCTGGCGCGCAGCCCGGCGCTGCTGGTCGGCGTGCAGCTCGAAGACGTCACCCAGCAACTGCTGCAGGTCAACGTGCCCGGCACCGGCGAGGACGTCTTCCCCAACTGGCGCCGCAAGCTGTCGGTGGAAGTCGACGACCTGGCCGCCGATCCGCGCATGCTCTCTGTGGCCGCGGTGTTGCGGGCGCGCCGTTCGGGTCCGGCCTCGCGCGCCTTGCCCGGCCAGCACGAGTTGCCGGCGCTGGAGACCGCGCTGGCGCCTTCCTCTACCTACCGGGTGCAGTTCCACGCCGGCTTCACCTTCGATCAGGCCACCGCCGTGGTGCCGTATCTGCACCAGATGGGCATCAGCCACCTGTATGCGTCGCCGTACCTCAAGGCGCGCGCCGGCAGCACGCACGGCTACGACATCGTCGACCACAACGCGCTCAATCCCGAGGTGGGCGACGAGGCCCAGTTCGACCGCATGTGCCAGACCCTGCGCGAGCACGGCATGCGGCAGATGCTCGACATCGTGCCCAACCACATGGGCGTGCTCGAAGCCGACAACGCCTGGTGGCTGGACGTCCTGGAGAACGGCCCGGCGGCGGTGCACGCCAGCTTCTTCGACATCGAGTGGGAGCCCGCCGCGCCCGAGATGGCCGGCCGGGTGCTGTTGCCGGTGCTGGGCGACCACTACGGCCGGGTGCTGGAGGCGGGCGAACTCAAGCTCGACTTCCACGCCGAGGCCGGCGAGTTCTGGCTGCACTACTACGACCACCGTTTTCCCATCGATCCGCGCGACTATCCGGTCATCTTCAACGCCCTGCCCATGCCCGCGCCGATGGGCGAGGAGCAGCGCGATTCGCAGGCGGTGGTGCAGTCGCTGTTGCACGCTTTCGGCAACCTGCCCTCGCGCGACGACCTGAGCGAAGCCTGCCGCGAGGCGCGCGAGCGCGACCGGCCGCTGCACAAACGTTCGCTGGCGCGCCTGGCGCAGCGCCAGCCCTGGCTGGAAGGCTGGATCCAGGGCTGCCTGAAGACGCTCAACGGCAACCCGGACAACCCCGGCAGCTTCGACACGCTCGACGCGCTGGTGCGCCGCCAGGCCTACCGGCTGGCCTACTGGCGTGTGGCCGGCGACGACATCAACTACCGGCGTTTCTTCGACGTCAACAACCTCGCCGGCATGCGCATGGAGCGCGACGAGGTGTTCGAGGCCACGCATCGGCGCATCCTGCGCTGGCTGCGCAGCGATCGCGTCTCGGCACTGCGCATCGACCACCCGGACGGCCTGTCCGATCCCCGCGACTATTTCGAGCGCCTGCAGGGCCGCTACGCCGCGCAGGCCGACACGGCCGGCCGCAAGCGCCGCGCGCTCTACCTGGTGGTGGAGAAGATCCTCGACATCGACGAGGAACTGCCCGCCGAATGGCCGGTGCACGGTGGCACCGGCTATCGTTTCTCGGGCCTGGTCAACGGCCTGTTCGTGGACGGCGCCAACGAAGCCGCCTTCGACAGCCTGTACCGCGACTTCAGCGGCGAGCAGGAACGCTTCGGCGACATCCTCTTCGAGGCCAAGCTGCATGTCATCGAGAACGGCCTGTCGAGCGAACTCGGCTGGCTCACCGAGGCGCTGTACCGCATCACGCGAAGCGACCGCCGCACCTGCGATTTCACCCGCAACCGCCTGCGTCGTGCGCTGATGGTGGTGGCGGCCTGCCATCCGGTCTACCGCACCTATATCCGCACCCAGGACCGTGCGCCGAGCGCTGCCGACCGGGCGGTGATCGACCGCGCCTGCGCCACCGCCCGGCGTCGCAGCGAGGGCGAGGAACTGACCGTAATCGACCACCTGCGCAGCCTGCTCCTGGGCGCTTGCGACATGGAGGAGGGTGCGTCCCGTGCCGCGGTGATGCGTTTCATCGCCCGCTGGCAGCAATTCACCGCGCCGGTCACCGCCAAGGCCATGGAAGACACGGCTTTCTACCGCTACAACCGGCTGGTTTCCCTCAACGACGTGGGCGGCGACCCGCGCCGTTTCGGCACCTCCCTGGCGCACTTCCACGCGGTCAACCTCGACGACTCCGAGCACCGGCCGCACTGGCTGCTGGGCACTTCCACCCACGACAGCAAACGCTCGGAGGACCTGCGTACCCGGCTCGACGTGCTCTCCGAAATCCCGGACGCCTGGGGCCAGGCGATCGAGCGCTGGAGCGCCCAGGCCGATTCGCTGCACGCGGTGGTAGAGGGCGAACCGGCGCCCAGCCGCAACGACGAATACCTGCTGTGGCAGACGCTGGTCGGCGCCTGGCCGCTCGGAGGTCTGACAGACGACAGCACCGAGGATCTGCGCAAGCGGGTCCAGGCCTACATGCAGAAGGCGGTGCGCGAGGCCAAGCAGCACACCAGCTGGCTGAACCCGCACGACGGCTACGAAAAAGCGCTCGCCGGCTTCATCGACGGCGTGCTCGACCGCCAGTCAAGCGGCGCTCTGCTGCAGGACATCGGCGGCTTCGTCGACCACATCGCGCCGTTCGGCTGCGCCAACAGCCTGTCGCTGGTCGCCCTCAAGCTGACCTCGCCGGGCGTGCCGGACATCTATCACGGCTGCGAGCAATGGAACTTCAGCCTGGTCGATCCGGACAACCGCCGGCCGGTCGATTTCGCTCGCCTGCAGGCAGCGCTGGCCGATCTGCAGTCGATGTACGCACAGGGATTCCCCAGCGCAGCCCAATGGATGGAGCTGCGCCGGAACTGGACCGACGGCCGCATCAAGCACCTGCTCACCTGGCGCCTGCTGCAATTGCGCCAGGCGCATCCGGAGGTCTTTGCACGCGGTGGTTATCAGCCGCTGGAAGGCGAGGGCGCTCTGTCCAAACGCCTGGTGGCGTATGTGCGGGGACAGGGCGAGCAGGCGGTGATCACGGTGGCGGCACGCCTGCTGCGCGGTGTCGCCGACCAGTTGCCGCCCGATCCACAAGGCATGCAGCGCCTCTGGCAGCAGACGCGTCTGCCCTTGCCGCAGGCCGCCGGCGGCGGCGAAGTCGTCACCGAATGGGTCGACTGGCTGACCGGGGCGCCCGCCGTGGTCACGCCGGCCGGCGGCGGCGGTGCCGCGCTGGATGTGGGGGCTGCCCTGTCGATGCTGCCGGTGGCCATCCTGGTGCCTACCGCCTGGGTGGTGTCCTGATGCGGTTCGCCGTCCGCGCGAAACAGGAAGACTCGCGGACGAGGTGCCCGCCGACGCCGCTTACGTCCGCTGACAGGCATGATGATTGCTCACGCTCATCCCGAGACAACGACAACGCCCGCCACCTGCATCGATGAAGATCCTATTCGCCACCCCGGAATTCGCGCCTTGGGTCAAGACAGGCGGTCTCGGCGATGTCAGCGGGGCCCTGCCGGCTGCGCTGGCGGCGCTGGGCCACGATGTCCATGTGCTGATCCCCGCCTACGATATCTTTGCGCCGCTCCATGACCGGCACGACGTGGTCGAGTGGCCGGCATCCGATGGCTGGCCGGCCGCGCGGCTCACCGCGGTGCACGTGCCGGGCGGGGTCACCCTGCTGCTGCTCGAATGCCCCGAACTGTATGCACACAACGGTGGCCCCTATATCGACAGCAGCGGGCGCGATCACCCCTACAACGCCCGCCGTTTCGGCTTCCTGGCGTGGGTAGCGGCCAAGCTGTCCGGACCGGATTCGCCCTGGAAGGCATGGCGGCCGGACATCCTGCACTGTCACGACTGGACGGTGGGGCTGGCGCCCTTCTACCTGCACCTGGCGCGGCGGCGTGCCGGCACCGACGAGGGTTTCGCCGCCAGCGTCATGACCCTGCACAACCTGGCGTTCCAGGGCATTTTCCCCATGTGGGACGCCGACATGCTGCAGATTCCCGCGGAGTACCGATGGTTCGACGGCGTGGAGTACTGGGGGCAGATTTCCATGATGAAGGCGGGACTGCTGTTTTGCGACGCCATCACCACGGTCAGCCCCACCTACGCGCGTGAAATCCGCACCGAGGCGCTGGGCATGGGCCTGCACGGTGTGTTGCAGGGGCGAGCTTCGGTTTTGCACGGCATCCTGAACGGGGTCGACACGGCCATCTGGAACCCGACGACCGACCGGCGCCTGCCGCAGAACTACAGCCTGGCCAACATGAGCGGCAAGGCCGTGTGCAAGGCTTCGCTGCAACGCGAGTTCGGCCTCACCGAGCGACCGGACGTGTTGCTGCTGTCCCTGGTGGGACGGCTTACCGAACAAAAGGGTATCGACCTGGTGGTGGAAGCACTGCCCTGGATCGTCGCCCAGGGTGCGCAACTGGTCGTGCTCGGCCAGGGCGACCCACGTCTGCAGCGCGCCCTCACGGCGGCGGCGGCGGCGCATCCACGGCAGGTGAGCATCAACATCGGTTTTTCCGAAAGCCAGGCGCACCGCATCGAAGCAGGCGCGGATGCCTTCCTGATGCCGTCGCGCTTCGAGCCCTGCGGCCTGAACCAGATGTACAGCCAGCTCTACGGCACCGTGCCACTGGTGCATGCCACCGGCGGTCTGGCGGACTCGGTCATCGACCTCGCAAACGGCACCGACAGCGCGACCGGCGTCGTCATACCGCAGGCCACACCCGCGGCATTGGTGATGGGCCTGGAGCGTCTGCGCGCCGCGTTCTTCGACAAACCGCTGTGGCACAACCTGCAGCACAACGGCATGCGCAGCGGTTTCGGCTGGCAGGACAGCGCCCGTGCGTACGACGCCTTGTATCGGGAACTGCAGCCTCAAGGCGCTGCCGGCGATTCCTGACGGGTCGGCGGGCTGACGGGGCGCCCGACGGGTCGCGGCTTCATGGCGGCTTCCGGCCGACATCGCTTCGCACCCCAGCATGAGGCTTCGTCCCACATCGTTGCGCACGCGCTCCGTCGAGTGTGGAGGTCTGGTCGCACCTTCCCGGTCGGCCGATCTCCAACAAAAGGATCCCGCCATGAGTGAAGAAGACTTCGACAAAGACCGCCGTCAGCACGGCGAGCCGAACCCCATCGTCAACGCCGTGTCCAATGCTGTGGCCGCAGTGCGTGCCGACGATGATCAGCTGGAACTGGCCAAGGCACACGAATCGCTGCATCCCAAGGCCATCGAAAAACTCGACGTGGCCGAGGCCCGCCGCCAGCCCACCGCTGCCGATGCGGTGAAGGCGCTTCTGCAAAAGCAGGGCCGTTCGACCGATCCGGCCCAGCTGGTGCCGGGCGTAACCTCGACCGACATCACCATCCAGGGCGCCGCGGGCACATTGCCGGCGCGCGTCTATACGCCGCAGGGCAGCGGGCCGTTTCCGGTCATCGTCTACTTCCACGGTGGCGGCTGGGTGATCGCCGACAAGGACGTCTACGATGCCGGCGCTCGCGGGCTTGCAAAAGAAGCTGCGGCGGTCGTCCTTTCTGTCGATTACCGCCAGGCGCCCGAGCACCGGTTTCCGGCAGCCTGGGACGACGCATTGGCGGCATACCGCTGGGCGCTGGCCAATGCCGCTTCTTTGGAGGGCGATCCTTCCCGCATCGCATTGGCGGGTGAGAGCGCTGGCGGCAACCTGGCGGTGGCCACGGCCATCGCCGCCCGCGACGCCGGGCTGCAGCAGCCTCGCCATGTGCTGTCGGTCTATCCGGTGGCGCAGACCAGTCTCAACACCGAGTCGTACATCGAAAACGCCATCGCCAAGCCGCTGAACCGGGCGATGGTGAAATGGTTCGTCGACCACCTGGTGCGTTCGGAAGAAGACCTGAAGGACACCCGCCTGCAGCTGATCGATGCCGACCTGCGTGGCTTGCCGCCGGTGACCATCGTCAATGCCCATCTCGATCCGCTGCGCAGCGACGGCGCCAAGCTGCTCGATGCGCTGGAAGACGCCGGCGTCGAAGTGGAGCGCCGCGATTATTCCGGTGTCGCGCACGAGTTCTTCGGTGGTGCGGCGGTACTGCACAAGGCCCGCGAAGCGCAGGAATTCGCAGGGCGCCGCCTGCGCGCAGCATTCGGAACCGCATGACGCCGGTAGCTCGGTCCCGCCCTTGAAATCGGCCGGGCCAGCGCCAGTTGGACCGCAGGAGATCCAACTGTCATGCGAACCGACAAACTCACCACGAAATTCCAGGAAGCGCTGTCAGACGCGCAAAGTCTGGCATTGGCCAACGACCACGCCTACATCGAACCCGCCCACCTGCTGGCGGCGCTGGCGGGCCAGGACGACGGTCCCCGGGCGCTGCTCGAGCGCGCCGGGGCCAATGTCAGGGGCTTGGCGCAGGCGGCCGACGCCGCCATCAAGAAGCTGCCGCAGGTGGAGGGCCAGGACGTGTCCGTGGGCCGTGACCTGGCAAGCTTGCTGCAGGCCACCGAAAAGGAAGCCCTAAAGCGGGGCGACCAGTTCATTGCCGGCGAGTTGTTCCTGCTGGCGCTGTCCGATTCCAAAACCGACATCGGTGAAGCCTCCCGCAAGAACGGGCTGAGCCGCAAGTCGCTGGAAGCCGCCATCGATGCGGTGCGCGGCGGCCAGAAGATGGACAACGCCGAAGCCGAAGGCCAGCGCGGCTCCCTCAAGAAATACACACTCGACCTGACCGAACGTGCGCGCATGGGCAAGCTCGACCCGGTCATCGGCCGGGACGAGGAAATCCGTCGCGCCATCCAGGTGCTGCAACGCCGCAGCAAGAACAACCCGGTACTGATCGGTGAACCCGGCGTCGGCAAGACCGCCATCGTCGAAGGCCTGGCCCAGCGCATCGTCGCCGGCGAAGTGCCGGAGTCGCTGAAGGGCAAGCGCGTACTGTCGCTCGACATGGCCGCCTTGCTGGCCGGCGCCAAGTACCGCGGCGAGTTCGAGGAGCGCCTGAAAAGTGTGCTGAACGAACTGGCCAAGGACGAGGGCCAGACTATCGTCTTCATCGACGAGCTGCACACGATGGTGGGCGCCGGCAAGTCCGAGGGCGCCATGGACGCCGGCAACATGCTCAAGCCGGCACTGGCCCGTGGCGAGCTGCACTGCGTCGGCGCGACCACGCTCGACGAATACCGCAAGTACGTCGAGAAAGACGCTGCGCTGGAGCGTCGTTTCCAGAAGATCATGGTCGGCGAACCGACGGTGGAAGCCACCATCGCCATCTTGCGCGGCCTGAAGGAGCGCTACGCGACCCACCATGGCGTGCAGATCACCGACCCGGCCATCGTCGCCGCCGCCGAGCTGAGCCACCGCTACATCACCGACCGTTTCCTGCCCGACAAGGCCATCGACCTGATCGACGAAGCGGCGGCGCGGGTGAGCATCGAGCGCGACTCCAAGCCCGAGGTCATGGACCGGCTCGACCGACGCCTGATCCAGCTCCAAATCGAGCGTGAAGCGGTTCGCAAGGAAGAGGACGAGTCCTCGCAAAAACGCTTTTCGCTGATCGAGGAAGAGATCGTCCGGCTGCAGAAGGAAATCGCCGACTACGACGAGATCTGGCGCTCCGAAAAAGCCCAGGCGCAGGGCGGCAAGCAGGTGATGGAAGAGATCGCCAAGATCCAGCTGCAGATCGCGGATTTCAGCCGCAAGGGCGAGTTCAACAAGGTGGCGGAGTTGCAGTACGGCAAGCTGCCGGCGCTGCAGAAAAAGCTGCAGGAAGCGACCGAAACCGGCGCGAACAAGGTCGCATCGACCAAGCCGACACTGCTGCGGACTTCGGTCGGGGCCGAGGAAATCGCCGAAGTGGTGGCGCGCGCCACCGGCATTCCGGTCAGCAAGATGCTGCAGGGCGAACGCGAGAAGCTGCTCCAGATGGAAGCCAGGCTGCATCAGCGGGTGGTGGGCCAGGACGAAGCCGTGCGGGCGGTCGCCGATGCCATCCGGCGGTCGCGCTCCGGCCTCTCGGACCCCAATCGACCGACCGGCAGCTTTCTGTTTCTCGGGCCGACCGGTGTCGGCAAGACGGAACTGTGCAAGGCGTTGGCGGGTTTCCTGTTCGACAGCGAGGATCACCTCATCCGCATCGACATGAGCGAGTTCATGGAGAAACACTCGGTGGCGCGGTTGATCGGTGCGCCTCCGGGTTATGTCGGCTATGACGAGGGCGGTTATCTCACCGAGGCGGTGCGTCGCAAGCCCTACAGCGTGGTGCTGCTGGACGAGGTGGAGAAAGCCCATCCGGACGTTTTCAACGTGCTGCTGCAGGTGCTCGACGACGGCCGGCTGACCGACGGCCAGGGCCGGACGGTCGACTTCAAGAACGTCGTCATCGTCATGACCAGCAACATCGGCTCGCACATCATCCAGTCCATGGCGGGCAGCGAGCATTCGGAGATCAAGGAAGCCGTCTGGGATGAGTTGAAAAACCATTTCCGCCCCGAATTCCTGAACCGGATCGACGAGACGGTGGTCTTTCACGGCCTGGATGCCGCCAATATCGCGTCCATCGCGGGCATCCAGCTGAAAGTGCTGCAGGCCCGACTGGCCAAGATGGAATTGCATCTGCAGGTCAGCGAAGCGGCGCTTGCGGAACTTGCCAAGGTCGGATTCGATCCAGTATTCGGTGCACGTCCGTTGAAGCGCGCGATTCAGCAACGCATCGAGAATCCGCTCTCCAAACTGTTGCTGCAAGGCCGGTTCCCGCCCAAGAGCGTGATCCCGGTGACGGTCGATCCGGTGCAGCAGCCGGGCGTGTTCTCGTTCGGCGACGCAGGTTCGCCGGTGGATGGTGAAATTTCAGAGGAGAACTCATTTGGTTGAAGCGACTTGGGGCCAGCGATTGGTGCTGGCGGTGATCAAGCTGTTACTGGTCGCCGTTGGTGCGGTCCTGACACTGGTGGTGCTGTGCGGCGTGGCGGTGCTGTTTGGCGTATGGGCCGTCCGGCGGGCCTGGGCACGGTTGACCGGCCGGCCGGTCGCACCATGGGTGCTGCGCACCGATCCGATGGCGGTATGGCGTCAGGCGGCGGGTTTCGGCAGGCCGGCAGGTGCAGGCCAGTCGCCGGCGGCGCGGGACAAAGGCCAGCGCGTGCCCTTGGGCGATGTCACGGATGTGACGCCCAAGTAAGGGTTCCACGCCCACTGCAAAAAGCCTCCGGGGTTCAACCCCGGGGGCTTTTTGCTTTTCCCTGCCCGATGCGTTGCGGTTGTGGTTCAACCCCAACGGGTGCTTTCGGATAAGTAGGTAAACACTTACAGTGCGTGACCTCCGACGGGCGCCCCCCGCCGGAGTTGCGTGCCGGCCGTTCTGCCGGTTTGGTTTTTCCTCCCAGACCCGTCATGAACCGCCATTGCCACCGCATCATCTTCAACCGTGCCCGGGGGCTTTTGATGGCCGTGCCGGAAGGGGCGTCCTCCCATTCCGGTTCTTCGTCCTGCGGTACGTCCCCGCGCAGGTCAGCCGCCTCGGCAGTGCTGTACGCGGCGGTGGCGGCCACCGCTGCGGCCTGCGCGCTGCTGTGCAGCGGCCTGGCCCAGGCGCAGATCGTGGCCGACCCGGGTGCGCCCGGCGGCCAGCGAGCCACGGTGCTGGTAGCGCCCAACGGCGTGCCACTGGTCGATATCCAGACCCCGTCGGCGGCCGGCGTCAGCCGCAACACCTACCGGCGCTTCGACGTGACCGGGCAGGGCGCCGTCCTCAACAACAGCCGCACGGCCGTGCAGAGCCAGCTCGGCGGCTGGGTGCAGGGCAATCCGTGGCTCTCGCGCGGCCCTGCACGGGTGATCTTGAACGAAGTCAATTCCACCGATCCGAGCTATCTGCGCGGTGCGGTCGAGGTCGCCGGCCAGCGCGCCGAAGTGGTCATCGCCAACCCGGCGGGCATCGTGGTCGAGGGTGGCGGCTTCCTCAACGCCGGCCGGGTGACGCTTACCACCGGCGCCCCGGTGTTCGGCGCGGGCGGCAGCCTGGACGGCTACCGGGTGCAGGGCGGCAGCATCCGCGTGGGCGGGCAGGGCGTGGACTTCGGCGGTGCGGACCATGCAGCGGTGCTGGCGCGGGCGGTGGAGGTCAACGCGGGCATCTGGGCGAAGGACCTGACGGTGGTGGCCGGCGCCCACCGGTCGTCTGCCGACGGCTCGGTCGTCGTGCCGATCGCCGGCAGCGGCCCGGCGCCCGGGTTCCTGCTGGACGTCAAGGAGCTCGGCGGCATGTACGCCGGCCACATCTTTTTACGCGGCACCGAGGCGGGACTGGGCGTGCGCAACGCCGGCACCATCGCCTCGACGGGTGACCTGAGGCTGGCCAGCGACGGTGGCGTGAGCAACCGCGGGACGGTGCAGGCGAGGCGCCTGGACGTGGCGGCGGCCGGCGACATCGACAACACCGCCGGCACCCTGCGCCAGACCGGCGCGGGG
>Ga0308163_10000545_pt1 | contig 63555 bp, 58 predicted proteins | sample PhyTR1_FD_201037 | JGI IMG/M metagenome (GOLD analysis project Ga0308163, IMG submission 201037) | Phyllosphere microbial communities from UC Gill Tract Community Farm, Albany, California, United States - DLSLT.R1 | ecosystem: Host-associated > Plants > Phyllosphere > Unclassified | place: USA...
GCGAGCCTTTGATCGCTTCCAGCGACAGCGCACCGGCCATCAGTCCGGCGGCAAACAGGTTTTCAGCTTCAAACAGGCCCCGCAGCGCCAGCGCGGTCGAGACCTGAGTGCCGTTGAGCAGCGCCAGCCCCTCTTTCGGGCCGAGCACAAACGGCGACAGCCCTACCGATGCCAGGCCTTCCGTCGCCGGGATCAGCGCGCCGTTGAGCCGCACCTGACCTTCACCCAGCAGCATCAGCGACATATGGGCCAGCGGTGCCAGATCGCCGGAAGCGCCCACCGAGCCTTTTTCCGGGATGCAGGGCATAACGCCGGCGTTAAACAGCGCCAGCAGCGCCTCGACCAGTTCGATACGCACGCCGGAGTGGCCGCGCGCCAGGCTGATAATTTTGGTGGCGACCACCAGACGGGTCACGTTGTCCGGCAGCAGTTCGCCGAGGCCGACGCTGTGCGACAGCACCAGATTACGCTGCAGATCGGCCAGTCGGCCGGCCGGGATTTGCGTCTGCGCCAGTTTGCCGAAACCGGTGTTAATGCCGTACACCACCTTGCCGGAGGCGACAATCGCCTCGACGGTTTGCTGCGCGTCTGCAATGGCCTGGCGCGCATGGTGATCAAGGCTAAGGGTGACGTTACCCTGATAGATAGCGCGTAATGTGGCGAGATCCACCTCGCCTGGCACCAGGTGTAATCGCTGCGACGATCCTGACATACTCTACTCCTGTCTATACAAGTGTGCTGGCGTGGCTAAGCGATGTTCATTGCCCTGATCCAGCGGGATAATGCGAGTGAAGCATAAGTGTCTATTCTTGTCTATACAAGTAGCAAGGGCCGTGCCAGACCGATCACAAAAATGCATCACCCGCCAGCCATGGGTTACCGGCAAACTGTGACGCAGCGCCTGCACCAGCCCGATGCGTCGCCTGCACTGATGAGGCGCAACCGGCGGTGACGGATGTATATACATTCACGCAGCGAGACAGTAAACTTGAGGCATTATCAGGATAAGGAACAGCAAATGGTCGAGCATACGGCACTGGCACAACTGGCTGCGGCCATGAGCGATGAACCCGCGCCGATTTATCAGCGTGTGAAGCAGGCAATTGTCAGCCAGATTCGGGAGGGACGTTGGAAGGCTAACCAGCGAGTGCCCTCAGAAAGTGAACTGGTGAATGAGCTGGGCGTCAGCCGGATGACGATTAACCGGGCGCTGCGTGAGCTGACCAGCGAAGGGTTTCTGGTGCGGATGCAGGGCGTCGGCACTTTTGTCGCCGAGATGAAAGGCTACACCGCGATGCTGGAGGTGCATAACATCGCCGACGAGATCGCCCAGCGCGGGCATCAGCATAGCTGCAAAATTCTCGCCATCGGCCAGAATAAAGCCGATCCTGAGCAGGCGGCGGTGCTGGGACTCTCCACCGGGCAGACGCTCTACCATTCGCTGATTGTGCATTATGAAAATGAGCTGCCGGTGCAGCTGGAGGATCGGCTGGTTAACCCGCTGGTCGCGCCCGATTATCTGACCCAGGATTACCACAGCCAGACGCCTTATACCTATCTGATGCGGGTCGCGCCGCTGACCGCGGGCGAGCACATTGTTGAAGCGGTGCTGCCCGACGCGCGCCAGCGTAAACATCTGGCGCTGGAGGAACATGAGCCTTGTCTGCTGATCCGCCGTCAGACCTGGAGCGACAACAAAATCGTTACCTATGCGCGCCTGCTCTATCCCGGCTCACGCTATAAACTGCTGGGCCGGTTTAAGGGACACGGCTAAGCCGGGTCAGCAGCAGCCGGGCATCCGCTCCGATTGGGCGCAGCCCGGTAAGCTGGTCTGCCCAGCCGATCCCGTGCTGCACTTCCAGCCGCTCGCCGTCCGCCAGTTGCCATTGGCCCGCCAGCACCCAGGCGACGCCATGCGGGCTGCTGACCGCATCGGTCACCACCTCAACCGTTGCCTGCCACTTCCCGCGTCGGGTCATGATATTAAAATCCTCACTGATCCCTCCCTCCAGCCGGGCATCTAACGCCAGTTCACCGGCAAACGCCCAGGGCTGCAACGGCGATAAGCGGTGCTGCACGCCGGGGCCGGTCAGTATGACCGCGTCACCGTGCAGCAGGGTGATGATGCGATCAATGCCGGGAAAGGCGGAGAACGGCCCATCCTGCGCCAGCGTCGCGATGCTGGCGCGCCATTCAAACGATGCCGCGCCGGGCGGATAACCGATCAGCTCGCGGGTCTCTCCGCCGCCGTTACGCCAGCGACTGACCGCTAAGTCAGCATAAGCAAATCGGGTAATCATCGCAGGGCCGCCATCGCCTGGCTGAACCGGGCCGCACAGGCAGCCTGCGCCGGATGATAGCCCTCTTTGATCACCGCATTGCCGGCGACGTAGACGTCACGGATCTGATCGCGCTGACCGGCGAACAGCCAGCGATTCAGCACCGAACGCTGATCGACACTGCCGAGCCACGCCTCGTCGCGCAGCACCAGCCAGTCGGCCCGCTGTCCCACTGCCAGCGAACCCTGCTGAATGCCGCACGCCTGAGCGCCGCCTGCCGCGGCCTGCTGCCACAGCAGATCGCCGACCGAAGGCTGGTCCGGCAGGGTGATGCGATTGCGGCGCTGGTCGCGCAGCCGCTGGGCATACTCCAGCCAGCGTAATTCTTCGTTAATACTCAGCGAAACGTGGCTGTCGGAGCCAATGCCCCAGCGTCCGCCCTGCGCGATATACTCCACCGCCGGAAAAATGCCGTCGCCCAGATTGGCCTCGGTGGTCGGACATAACCCGGCCACCGCACCACTGGCGGCGAGGCGCGACAGCTCATTCTGATCGAGATGGGTGGCGTGAATCAGGCACCAGCGGCTATCGACCGCAAAGCGATTCAGCAGCCACGACACCGGCCGCTCTCCGCTCCACGCCAGCGAGTCATTGACCTCTTTTTGCTGTTCCGCGACGTGAATATGCACCGGCAGAGTCGGGTCACTGGCCGCCAGCACCTGCTGCATCTGGCTTTCACTCACCGCGCGCAGCGAATGAAAACAGAGACCCGCATTCAGTAGCGGCCGGTTGCGTTGCAACTGATGCAGGCGGGACTGCTGCTGCAGATAGCGATCGGTTTGCTGAATAAAGCGTTTCTGTCCGGTTGTCGGCGGCTGTGCACCAAACCCGCTGTAGCTGTAGAGCACCGGCAGCAGAGTCTGCCCAATACCCGCCACTTCGGCCGCGCGGATCAGCTGTTGCAGCATCGCGTCGTCGGGGTAGGGTATGCCGTCAGGATCGTGATGCAGATAGTGAAATTCCGCCACCTGGCTGTAGCCGCCTTTCAACATCTCGATGTAGAGCAGGGCGGCAATATCGCCAACCTGTTCCGGCGTCAGGCGCTGCACCATCCGGTACATCAGATCGCGCCAGGTCCAGAAACTGTCCTGCGGATCGCCTGCGACTTCGGCCAGACCTGCCATGGCGCGCTGAAAAGCGTGCGAATGCAGATTGGCGATCGCCGGGATCACCTCGCCATCCAGCCGGATCGCTTCTCCGGCATCGCTGTCGGGCGTAATAGCCTCGATAAAACCGGCCGGATTGACCGAGATACGAACCTGTTGTCGCCAGCCTTCAGCCAGCATTGCGCGCGGGGCAAAAAAAGTCGCCATGGTTGATCCTCAACGGATGTGGTTGTATATACATATACATACTTTAACGCACAGTGTAAACGGCGGAGGCAAGAGGCAGCGATGGCAGAGGATATGCAGGTAGAGAGTGTCTGGACCGGTGCCGATCTGGTGACCATGCGCGGCGGTAAGTACCATCTGATCCCGCAGGGCGCGCTGGTCGTCAGGGCGGGCAAGCTGGTATGGGTCGGGCCGCAGGCAGAGATGCCCGCGTTCCAGGCTGAACAGCATCACCGCCTGGCCGGCGGCATTATTACGCCGGGCCTGGTGGATTGTCATACTCATCTGGTGTTTGGCGGCGATCGCAGCCAGGAGTTCGAACAGCGCCTGAATGGCGTCAGCTATGCGGAAATTGCGGCTCAGGGCGGCGGCATTCTCTCTACCGTGCGCGCCACCCGAAGCGCCACCGAAGATCAGCTGGTGGCGTCGGCGCGCTGGCGGCTCGATCGTCTGCTGGCGGAAGGGGTCACCACCGTGGAGATCAAGTCCGGCTACGGGCTTGATGAAGAGAGTGAATTGCGCATGCTGCGCGCGATTCGCCGGCTCGGTGACAGCGTCGCCGCCGATGTGCTGGCGACCTGTCTGGCTGCCCATGCGTTTCCGCCGGAGTTCAGGCACGATCCCGGGGGCTGGATCGATATCATCTGCGATCGCCTGTTGCCGCAGGTCAAAACGCAGGGGCTGGCAGATGCGGTTGATGCGTTTTGCGAGCATCTGGCGTTTTCACCGCAGCAGGTGACGCGGGTGTTTGAACGGGCAAAAGCGCTGGGCCTGCCGGTGAAACTGCACGCCGAGCAGCTCTCTTCGCTGGGCGGAGCCACACTGGCGGCGAGCTTTGGTGCCCTGTCGGCCGATCATCTGGAATATGCTACCGAAGCAGATGCGCAGGCGATGGCGCAGCACGGCACGGTCGCGGTATTGCTGCCCGGCGCATTCTATCTGCTGCGTGAAACCCAGCGTCCACCGGTGGCGCTGTTTCGTCGCTACGGCGTACCGATGGCGCTGGCCAGTGACGCGAATCCGGGCACTTCGCCGGCACTGTCGTTGCGCCTGATGCTGAACATGGGCTGTACGCTGTTTGGCATGACGCCGGAAGAGGCGCTGGCCGGGGTCACGTTATACGGTGCCCAGGCGCTGGGATTAGCCAGCAGTCACGGCTCGCTTGAAGTGGGAAAAGTGGCGAACTTCGTCCACTGGCCGCTGGCACGTCCGGCGGAACTGGTTTACTGGCTGGGTGGCGAGCTGCCCTGTACCGTTATCTATCGTGGAGAACGTCAATGAAGGCTTTTCATTTTACTCAGGGCAAGCTGCCGCTGCTGGTCAGCATTCCGCATGCCGGTACCCAGCTGACGCCGGAGGTTGAAGCCGGGCTGAGCGAGGCTGCACGCGGCCTGCCCGACACCGACTGGCACATTCCGCTGCTGTACGATTTCGTGCGGGATCTCGGGGCCAGCGTGCTGATTGGTCACTATTCCCGTTACGTGATCGATCTCAACCGGCCGCCGGATAACCAGCCGCTCTACACCACTGCCACCACCGGCCTGTTCCCGGAGACGCTGTTTGACGGGACGCCCACCTTTGCGCCAGGCAAAACGCCGGATGCGAGCCAGCGTCAGGGCTATATCGACCAGATCTGGCATCCCTATCATCAGCAGATCCAGCAGGAACTGGCGCGCCTAAAAGCGCAGCACGGTTACGCGCTGCTGTTTGATGCGCACTCGATTGCCAGCTCTATCCCACGCCTGTTTGAGGGACGACTGCCCGATCTTAATATCGGGACCAATGACGGTGCCAGCTGCAGTCCCGCGCTGATCGGGGCGATTCAGTCGGTGTGCGCCGCACAAAGTGACTACAGCTGGGTGATCAATGGCCGCTTCAAGGGCGGCTATATCACCCGCGCCTACGGCCAGCCGCAGCAGCAGATTGAGGCGGTACAGCTGGAACTGGCGCAGCTCAACTACATGGATGAAACGCCGCCTTACGCCTGGCAGCAGGCACGTGCAACTCAGCTGCAAACACTTCTCAAAGCGCTGATTCAGCGCATGCTGGCTCAGGCCAGCGCCTGATAGCCGACTGCACTGAGCGGGTGCAGTGGTGCGCTGATCCGGTGCAACGGCGGACACAGACTGACGTGTCGTCCGCCGTTGCACCCTTTCCCACCGTAAAACCAGAGCTGGCATAAGCTTTGCTAAGTTGTATGTACAAGTGCAACGGCTGACAATCGCGCGGAATAATTCCTGTCTGGCTCACAAAACGATAAAGACGGCAATGAACTGCGCCACGTTAACTTGTATATACATGACATATCATCCTGTGAAATTTTTGTTAAATCTTGCCAGGGCGATCACCAGGCCGCTACTTTTCAGGAGAACCGTATGACACACCGTCCGATCCTTCGTCATTTAACACTCGCGACCCTTGCTTCCAGCCTGTTGCTCTGTGGCGTTACTGCCCAGGCGAAAGAGTGGAAATCGATCACTATTGCTACCGAAGGCAGTTACGAACCCTGGAACCTCACGCTGCCAGGCGGCAAGCTGGGCGGGTTTGAACCGGAACTGATGGCTGACCTGTGCCAGCGTATGGCGATCCAGTGCAAGCTGGTGGTGCAGAACTGGGACGGGATGATCGCCGGCCTCAACGCCGGAAAATATGATGTGATCATGGACGCGATTGTCATCACCCCCGATCGCAAGAAGGTGGTGAACTTCACCGTGCCTTACGCCTCAACGCCCGCCACCTTTATCAGCGTTAAGGGCAGTTTGCTGCCTGCTGATACGCAGATCGTCAAGCTGCATGATGACCCGCAACAGATTGAAACCGCCATTGCCTCGTTGAAAGCAGCGCTGAAGGGGAAAAGCATCGGTATCGCCTCCGGCACGGTATACACGCCGTTCATCGATAAATATTTCAAAGATGTCGCGGATGTCCGCGAGTACACCAGCTCCGCCGATGCGATTCTCGATTTACAGGCGGGCCGTATCGATGCCGTGTTTGACGACGTGACGTTTGCACAGTCAATGCTGGCGCGACCCGACAATAGCAACCTCAGCTTTAGCGGCCCGCAACTGGGCGGTCCGATCTGGGGCGAGGGGGAAGCGATGGGCGTGCGGATGGCAGATAACGATCTGAAAGCCAGACTCGACCAGGCGATCAAGGCGGCACTGGCCGACGGAACGGTAAAAAAACTGAGCGAGAAGTGGTTCAAAACTGACGTTACACCCTGAGTGAGGTAAATCATGATAAGCCTGCTGAGTTTTGGTGCCGACGGCTGGGGGCGCTTAATCCTGAGCGCTACGCTGACCACGGTGCTGCTCTCCTTTGCCGCACTGCTGGTCGGCGCGGTGGTCGGTTCCGGCGTGGCGGCGGCGAAGCTGTCGCCGCACCGGGCCGTGCGCTGGATGGGAGAAGGCTATTCGGTGATCTTTCGCGGCATCCCGGAACTGCTGGTGATCTATCTGTTCTATTTCGGCGGTTCGGGATTGATCACCCAGGTCGGGCAGCTGTTCGGCGCTGACGGGTTTATCGAAGCGCCACCGTTTCTGATCGGCGCGCTGGCTATCGGGCTGATCTCCGGATCTTATCAGGCAGAAGTCTACCGTGCCGCCCGTCTGGCGCTGGCGAAAGGAGAGATTGAAGCTGCGGTTGCCATCGGCATGCCGCGCTGGCGTATTCGTCAGCGCATCCTGCTGCCACAGGTAGCGCGCTATGCGCTGCCGGGGCTGTCAAACGTCTGGCAGATGAGCCTGAAAGATTCGGCGCTGGTATCGGTGACCGGCATTGTGGAGCTGATGCGCGCCAGTCAGATCGCCGCCGGTTCCACCCGCGATTACTTCACCTTTTACCTGGTCGGCGGCGCCTGTTATCTGGCGCTGACGCTGCTGTCGAACCGCGCCTTCCTGCGGGCCGAATCCCGCCTTGGCCGTGCCTGGCAAAGCCGCACCGCTGCCCAGCATTAAGGAGCCTGATCATGATCGATTTTGCCTTTCTCAGTGACACCTTTCTTCGGCTGAGCGCCGCCTTGCCGGTGACGCTGGGGCTGTTTATCAGCGCCTTCCTGTGTGGCGGGGTGCTGGCGGTCGGTATTCTGGCGTTACGGATGAGCCGCTGGCGACTGCTGAGCGCGTTTGCTCGCGGCTACATCCTGGTGTTTCGCGGCTCGCCGCTGATGATTCAGCTGTTTCTGATCTATTACGGACTCGGGCAGTTTGGTGTGATCCGCCACAGTTTCGTCTGGCCATTTCTGCGGGAACCTTTTAGCTGCGCGGTACTGGCGCTGTCGCTCTGTACCGCCGCTTACACCGCCGAGATTCTGCGTGGCGCATTGCTGGCGGTGCCGCCAGGTCAGGTGGAAGCGGGCATGGCCTGTGGCATGTCGCGCGGCCTGCTGCTGCGAAGGATTATCGCGCCGGTGATGCTGCGTTACGCACTGCCAGCCTACTCGACCGAGGCGATTCTGCTGGTCAAATCGACCGCGCTGGCCAGCCTGGTCACGGTGTGGGACGTCACCGGCGTGGCGCAGCAGATCATTCAGCGTACCTACCGCACCATGGAGGTGTTTCTCTGTGCCGCTGCGATCTACCTGATCCTCAATTTCATTATTGTTCAACTGTATGCCCTGCTGGAACGGCGTCTGACGCCGGTGCATAAACCGGCAAAAAAGCCGTTACCGGTCGCTAAGCCGATCCCCGGAGGAGAATAAAATGTCAACCCTGCCACCCATCACGCTGTCGGCCAGCGATATCCATAAATCCTTTGGCGCAATGGAGGTGCTGAAAGGCATCTCGCTGCAGGCGCATCAGGGGGACGTGATCTCGATTCTGGGTGCCAGCGGCTCGGGAAAAAGTACCCTGCTGCGCTGCATTAACCTGTTAGAGACGCCCGATGCCGGTGTGGTCAGCGTCGGCGGCGAAACCATTGAGATGAAACGTCATGCCCGCGGTCATCAGCTGGCGGCGAATCCGCGCCAGATTGAGCGGCTGCGCTCACGGCTCGGCATGGTGTTTCAGAGCTTTAATCTCTGGTCGCACCTGACGGTGCTGCAAAATGTGATTGAAGGGCCGCATTACGTGCTGAAGCGTGACAAAAAAGCCTGCATCGCTGAAGCCGAAAAGCTACTGGACCGCGTCGGCTTGCTGAACCGCAAGGATTTTTATCCGGCGCAGCTCTCCGGCGGGCAGCAGCAGCGAGTCGCCATTGCCCGCGCGCTGGCCATGGATCCGGAAGTGATGCTATTTGATGAACCGACCTCGGCGCTCGATCCGGAGCTGGTCGGGGAAGTCCTGAAAGTCATGCGCAGCCTGGCGGAGGAGGGACGCACCATGCTGGTGGTAACCCATGAGATGGGATTTGCACGCAACGTCTCTAACCGGGTGGTGTTTATGCATCAGGGCACCATCGATTGTCAGGGCACGCCGCAGGAAATGTTCGGCGAACAAGGCTCGGCGCGGTTTAAACAGTTTATTTCCAGTCATCATCAGGTGGAGCCGGTGCTATGAGTCAGACCCTTGTCTGGGGCGATACGCCGTTACAGTGGCGGGATGTGGTTAAGGTGGCGCGGCAGGGCACCACGCTAGCGCTGAGCGACAGTGCCTGGCAGCGCATTGCGCAGGGCCGGGAAATCGTCGGCAATATCGTGGCGGCAGGTCAGGTGGCCTACGGCATTAATACCGGCCTGGGGGCGCTGTGCAACATCACGTTGTCGGACGATGAACTGAGCCAGCTGTCGCGCAACACTTTACTCAGTCACGCCTGTGGTGTCGGGCCATCGCTTGGCAAACCGGAAGTCCGCGCCATTCTGTGCGCCGCGATCGCCAACTACAGCCATGGCAAATCGGGCGTGTCGGTGGTGCTGGTGGAGCGGCTGCTGGCGCTGCTCAATTTGCAGATTACGCCTCAGGTGCCGTCGCAGGGGTCGGTGGGCTATCTGACTCACATGGCACACATCAGCCTGGCGCTGATGGGTGTGGGTGAGGTGGAGTGGGAAGGGCATCTGATGCCGGCGCAGCAGGCGCTGGAACGCAATGGACTGGCCCCTTTCCGGCCAGGTGCAAAAGAGGGGCTGAGCCTGGTCAACGGCACGCCGTGCATGACCGGTCTGGCCTGTCTGGCGCTCGACGATGCAGAACGTCTGCTGGACTGGGCGGATATCACCGGGGCGATGAGTTTCGAGGCGTTACGCGGTCAGCTGGCGGCGTTTGATCCTGAGGTGCTGGCGCTGAAAGCCAGTCCCGGTATTCAGCGCAGCGGCGAACGTTTACGCCGGTTGTTAATGGACAGTGCGGTTTTAAACGAGAGTCAGGGCATTCGTACCCAGGACGCGCTCAGTCTGCGCGCGATGCCGCAGGTCCACGGTGCCTGTCGCGATCAGTTCGATCACGCGCAGCGTCAGGTGGAGACTGAACTGAATGCCTGCACCGACAATCCGCTGGTGCTCGGCACACCGCAGGCGTGGCGGGTCATTTCGCAGGCCAATCCGCACGGTGAATCGGTGGCAATGGCCTGTGACGTACTGGCGATTGCGCTGGCGGAGCTGGGCAGTATTGCTGAGCGGCGGCTCGATCGGCTGGTGAATCCGCTGGTGAGTGGCCTGCCGCCGTTTCTGGTGGCACAGCCGGGCGTTAATTCGGGCATGATGATTGCGCAGTATGTCGCCGCATCACTCTGTGCTGAAAACCGGCAGCTGGCACAACCGGCGGTGCTGGACAACTACGTCACCTCCGGATTGCAGGAAGATCATCTGAGCCTTGGCACCGGCTCGGCATTGAAACTGCTGAAGCTGGTGAGTAATGTTGATCACATTATCGCTATCGAATATCTGCTGGCCGCGCAGGCGCTGGAATTTCACGGCGAGGCGCGATTGGCCAGTGGCACCTTACATGCCTGGCGACGACTGCGGCAGAGCGTGGCAAGCTGGCAGCAGGACCGCTGGCTGGCACCGGACATCGCCCGGGCGGTGAGCGAAATCAAAGCGCATCCGGTCGATGCGCTGTGATCATCAGCCGCGGCGCGCGTCCGGACGGACTAAATCAAAGCGCTGCGCTTCACTGATGCCGTAGTAGGCGCTGGGCCCACCGGCGCGCAGAATCGGCTCGGCTTTGGCGGTCTGATAAATGCCCGCTTCCAGCAGGTTTTCACTGATGTGGATCGCCACTGCTTCGCCGAGCACCAGCCAGCTCTCAATCGGCTTTCCCTGCGCATCCTGTAACTGGATCAGCTGGGTCAGCCGGCATTCGAAGTTAACCGGGCTTTCGCCGACCAGGCTGGCTTTGACCTGCGATGCCGGTAACGGCGTCAGTCCGGCATAGGCAAACTCATCCTGATCGGCTGACAGCGACGCTGAGCTTTCATTCATCGCTTCAGCCAGTGGCCGGGTCGCCAGGTTCCAGACAAACTCTTTGGTATCCGCAATGTTCTGCACGCTGTCCTTCCAGCCGCTGCTGGCGAAACCGATGATCGGCGGATGGTAGTTGAAGCAGTTAAAAAAACTGTAGGGCGCCAGATTGCGCTGGCCGCTGGCGCTGATCGAACTGATCCAGCCAATCGGACGCGGGCCGATGATGGCGTTCAGGGGATCGTGCGGCAGACCGTGGCCGGCACGCGGTTGATAGGAATAGCGTTTATGCGTCATAACCTCTCCGGTGGGGATTTTATCCATCTTAGCCCGACAGCATCGTCTGGCGGCAGCCGAATCGGGTAAGCGGATTGTGCGGGTTTATTTTCCGTCGCTCACAGCGTATTGTACGCGCGCCTGAATAATTGAGAGAACGTATGAAAAAGTCAGCCAGCTCGTCGCCTTTCCACGCCCGCAATCGCCATCAGGGCGAATACGATTTTGCCGCGTTAACCGCTGCGCATCCGCCGCTGGCGGCCAAAGTGCGGCCTAACGGTTATGGCGTCGATTCAATCGACTTTGCGGACCCGGATGCGGTGATGTTGCTCAATCAGGCGCTGATTAAGCTGTTTTACGGCATCGACTGGCAGCTGGCGCCGGGATCGCTCTGTCCGCCCGTGCCGGGACGGGCGGATTACCTGCACTACCTGGCCGATCTGCTGGCGCTGGATAACCACGGGGCGATTCCGACCGTCGACGTGCTGGATATTGGCTGTGGCGCAAACTGCATCTATCCCCTGATCGGCGCAGCAGAATATGGCTGGCGCTTCACCGGCACCGAAATTGATGAGGCGGCGATCAAAGCGGCTAACCGGATTGTCGCGGCTAATCCTGGCCTGGCGCGCCAGATCCGCCTGCGTCGTCAGAAAAACAGCGATGCGGTGCTGGCCGGCGTGGTCAGCAAAAACGAATTTTTCCACGCGGTGATGTGTAATCCGCCGTTCCACGCCTCGGCAGAGGAAGCGGCGGCCGGATCGCAGCGTAAAGTGCGCAATCTCGGACTCGATAAAGCTGCGCCGCTTAACTTCGGCGGTCAGCATAACGAACTCTGGTGCGTTGGCGGCGAAAAGGCGTTTGTCGGTAAGATGATCGGCGAAAGCGTGGCGCTGGGCCGTCAGGTGGTGTGGTTCACCTCGCTGGTGTCGCGTAAAGAGAATCTGGCCACGCTGGAAAAGCAGTTGCGGGCGCTTGATGTTGCTGAGGTCCGGGTGGTGAATATGGCGCAGGGCCAGAAACAGAGCCGTTTCCTGGCGTGGAGTTTTATGCCTGCCGCGCAGCGCAGCAAAGTGTTAAGTCGTTAACCCGCAGGGCGGGCCGGATGGCCCGCGCTGAACTTATGGCGGTGACGGCAACGCCGGTAACGCGGCGGCCCCGGCAACATCACCGGCGGTTTGCATCACCTGCACCGTGTGATGCGGCGCTTTAATTCCGGCGGCGTCAAAGTGCTTCTTCACTTTATCATCCAGCGCAAAACGCACCGTCCACTGTTTGAGCGGCTGAGTGGTAAACGAGACGCGTACCGTAAACGCCTGGTTGGTCAGTCCCACCAGACCGGCAAAGCCCGGCTCACCAATCACCATGCCGCGAATGTCCGGATTCTCCAGTAATTCTTTCACTGCTGCCTGCAACGCCTGATTAGCGCGTTCGCTATCCTCATTGCGATCCACATCATAGTTAGCGACAAACGAACCGATGCCGCGCACAAAGTTGGCAAAAGTGGTAATCGATGACCACGGAATGATGTGATAAGCACCGGTATCCTGGCGCACGCCGACCGAGCGAATCGACATCCGCTCTACCGTGCCGGTAATCGCGCCGATGGTCACCAGATCGCCGGTATTCATGCCGTTTTCGAACTGGATAAAGATACCGGTAATAATATCTTTCACCAGCGTCTGTGAACCGAAAGAGACTGCCAGCCCCAGCGCACCGGCGCCAGCCAGCAGCGGCGCAATGTTCACCCCAATCTCAGAAAGCAGGATCATAATGGTGATGGTGCTGATCACCACCGCCAGCGCGTTGCGGAACAGGGTCAGCAGGGTGCGGGTACGGGCACTGGGCATCGGACGGCCATGTGAATCCGAAGCCAGCCGACTTTCAATCAGGCTGGCCAGCACGGTCCAGCCAACGGCCGACAGCAGCACAATCATTACGATGCGGATCAGCACATCCACCATTTTTTCCCCGGCCCCGACCGTCAGCCAGTGCCACAAATCAAACAGGTTCCAGGCGTTAAGCAGCAGCAGCAGGGTGGCGAACACCGTCAGCACGCGCGCCAGCTTGAGCAATGCTTTGACCCAGTCGTTGACGCGCTTTTGCAGTTCCGGGTAGTTACGCCGTAAATCGGGCGACAGGATGATGGTTTTGCTAATCCAGCGGGTCAGTATTCCGGAGACAAAGGCGGCGATACCGATGATCGCCAGGCTTCGTACCGTGGCGGACATCATAAATTTCAGGCTGTCGCCGGGATTAAAAATCGAGAACAGGAACAGCGCAATAAAATAGGCGCTGGCCAGCCAGTGCCAGATCACGGCGAAGGCGCGGATAAACAGCGCGAAGAACGCCATGCTGCGGTCGGCCAGCCCGATCAGCGCGTTATGGATGCTGCGCTTGTTGGTGAAGATCAGATACAGCGCCCAGCTGGTCATGATCGCCATGATGATGATGTTGACCAGTGCGGCAATCTGCACGTTGACCTGATTACTGACAATCGGTACCACCACCAGCAGGCCGTAGCCCATCACCCCGCTCAGCCAGCTCAGCCGGGTATTCCAGTACGCAGCGCGGCTGTCGGTAAGATGGAAAAAGCGCAGTGCCGGGAAGTGCGGACAGAAAATCAGGCGCAGCAGTGCTTTAAAAAACTCAATCAGGGCGAAGGCGTTGAGGAACAGCCCTTGCTGATAGGCGATGGTGCGGTTGTCGCTGTGAAAGTTGTCGCTGATGATCTGACCGACAAACAGCGCCAGCGCCAGCAGCAGCAGGTCGATAATAAATGCACCGCCGATGGCGGCGGGCAGCTGCAGCCAGTTACGGTGATCGCGGTTTTTATGCCGTCCCCAGACGCCCAGCCGGCGATAGATCGGATAGACCAGGCGGCGCAGCAGCCAGTAGAAGGCGAACATCGCCAGCGCCAGGCCCGCAAAATGGTTTAGCGCGTTGATAAAGGTGGTGGGATTAAAGGTCTTATGAGGCGCTTTGACAATATTGTCATGCAGCCGCACGAACTGCGAGGCGACCACGCCGCCGTACTCGCGGGTAACCTCGGTCAGCCCCTGCAACACCGTTTTATCTTCCTGCTCCGCAGCGGGCGGCAGCAACTCCGGCGCAGCGCTGGCAGACGGCGAGGTCGAGACGTGACGCAACTGCTCAATCAGCGCCTGCCGTGACTGTTCATTCTCAAGGATATTGGCCAGTGCGGCGTATGCCGCTTTTTGCTGGTCGGGATCGGGCTGGCTGGATTGATCGCCTGACCCTTTGCTGGTTTGCTGCGCGGCAACTGCCGCCTGCGGTAAAGTGACCGCCGGAACCTGTGGTGCCAGGCTAAATAACATCAGGAACAGCAGGATCCAGCGCCACACAACGGGGCGGGGTGGGCAGGCTGACGACATGGCTCTCTCCTTAGCTACGCGCGTGCTTCACAAGAGGGAAAGTATAGTCAGGCGATTGATATTAACGTGGTTAATGAGGATTAATCTGCCGCGGCGACGGCGCGGGACAGGCAGGAAAAGCGGGCCGGCAGGGCGGCCCGCCCGTCATCAGGAGACGTGCTGCAGGAATTCGCGCAGACGATCGCTGGGCGGATTGCTGATCAGGCTGTCGGGATCGCCATCTTCCGCGATACGACCCTTGTCGATGAAGATCAGACGCGATGCTACCTTCTGCGCGAAGCCCACTTCGTGGGTCACGATCACCATCGTCATGCCTTCTTCTGCCAGATCCTGCATCACTTTCAGCACTTCATGACGCAGCTCCGGGTCCAGCGCCGAGGTAGGCTCATCGAACAGCATCATTTTGGGTTTCACCGCCAGCGCCCGGGCAATCGCTACCCGCTGCTGCTGACCGCCGGAAAGCTCAGACGGGAAGTGGTGCGCGCGCTCAGCCAGCCCCACTTTGCCCAGCAGCTCTTTCGCCAGCTGGCGGGCCGCCTCTTTGCTGGCGCCACGCACCCGGATCGGACCAAAAGCCACATTATCCAGCGCGCTCATCTGTGGAAACAGGTGAAACTGCTGGAAGACCATGCCCGCTTCCTGACGGATCAGGCGATCATCTACTTTCGGATCGTTGACCCGCAGACCGTCGACGATCAGCTCGCCGCTGGTGATCTCTTCCAGCTTGTTAATGCAGCGCAGCAGAGTCGATTTGCCCGAGCCGGACGGCCCGATAATCACCACCACTTCGCCCCGGTTAATCTTCAGGTCAATATTATGCAGCACCTGGGTCTGGCCAAAATGCTTCGAAACATCTTTAAATTCAATCACAGGATTTTCACCCTTTTCTCAACACGGCGCAGCACAAAGCTCAACACCAGCGTAATCACCAGATAGATGATCGCGACGGCGCTCCAGATCTCCAGAGCGCGGAAGTTACCGGCGATAATCTCCTGACCCTGACGCGTCAGTTCAGCGACACCGATAACAATAAACAGCGAGGTATCTTTGATGCTGACAATCCACTGGTTACCCAGCGGTGGCAACATGCGGCGCAGCGCCAGCGGCATAATCACATAGCGCAGCGTTTCGCGGCTCGACAGACCGAGCGCCAGCCCCGCTTCGCGGAAGCCTTTGTTGATCGACAGCACCGCACCACGGGTAATTTCCGCAATGTAGGCGCCGGAGTTAATCATAATGGTCACCACCGCCGCGCTGAACGGATCGATACGCAGGTCAGGGAAGGCCATCGGCAGGGCGAAATAGATAAACATCACCTGCACCACAATCGGGGTGCCGCGGATAATTTCAATAAACACCAGCGCGATGTTGTTGGTGATCCAGCCGCCGTAAGCGCGGGCGAAACCGGCCACCAGGCCGATAATTAACCCGCCAACCAGGCCGATGATTGAGATGATTAAGGTCATCTTTGCGCCTTCAAGCAGCGCCGGCATGGCGGGCCAGATGACGCTCCAGTCAAACTCCATGGTGTGACTCCAGATATGTTGCGATGGAAAAAAGCAGGGAAAAAGTTTCCCTGCTGAAAAGTTAGTGCTGCTGCAAATTGTTATTTAGGTTCGGTACCGAACCATTTTTTATACAGCTGATTGTAGGTGCCGTTCTCTTTGATGGTTTTCAGCGCGCCGTTCACTTTTTCACGCAAATCGTCGCTGCCTTTCGGGAAGGCGATACCGTACTGCTGCGCTTCAATTGATTCGCCTACCGCTTTGAAGCGGCCTTTACCGGCGGTATTGATGAAGTAGAGAATGTTTGGCGTATCGTGCAGTACCGCGTCAGCGCGATTGGTACCGAGTTCCATGTAGGCGTTGTCGATGTTCGGGAACTGACGCAGATCTTTGGTTTTGATGTTGGCTTTAGCGTAATCAACCGAGCCGGTGCCGCTCTTCACGGCGACCACTTTACCGCTGAGATCGCTGATGCCTTTGATGTCGTTCTCATTGTTACGCACCATCACCAGCAGACCGCTTTTGTAATAGCCATCAGAAAACTCGATAGCCTTTTTACGCTCTTCGGTAATGGTGATCCCTGCCAGCGCCAGATCGACGTTGCGGGTCTGCAGTGCCGGGATAATACCGCTGAAATCCATTGGCTTGAGGGTGTAATCGAGTTTCAGTTGCTTAGCAATCGCATCCCACAGGTCAACGTCGAAGCCGACATATTTGTCGCCCTGTTTGAACTCAAAGGGAACGAAGGCGGTGTCAGTAGCGACCACCAGTTTCTTTTCTGCTGCGGTGGAAGAGAGGGAGAAGGCCAGCGCCAGCGCGGCCACAGAAACTTTTAACAGTGACTTCATCATTTTTCCTTATTACTACCAGGCGGCAGGGCCTGTGTTTGCGGCTTGTCATATGAAAGAATTATGCCAACTTTGCAAAATACACCAAATCAGTGGGTTAAATAACCCAGCTGACACGATTTTGCAGGAATATCTGCCTCTGCACTATTTTGGTGATCCAAATTGGTGCAGATTGCTGTTTTGGTGCAACCGGTAGTGTGCCTCAGTTGTAAAGGCTGTGAAGCGGAGGAGGGAAGAACTGTTAACAGGGTCATAAAATTGCGGTAACACAGACGTAAAAAAGGCGGGTCTCCCCGCCAGTTTTGTCTCATTGATAAATCAATGGCTGTTATTCAATGTTGGCTTCGATAAACCACAGGAATTTATCCAGGTCACGTGAAGCGGCAGTAAAGATGTCAGCAGTATCTTCATCTTTAACTTCTGAAATCGCTTTGCGGGTGTCGTTGGCAACGACGCTATAACGATCGGCCAGCGCTTTCAGGTGGTCCTGCACGCTGTGGATGTTAAGCGGGTAGCTTTTCAGGGGTGTTTTATCATTAACTACCTGCGCGGTACCCAGCGCAACACCGCCCAGCTGTACAACACGCTCAGCAATGGTGTCCTGATGATCGGTAATTGTGGTACGGAAGCCGTCCAGCATTTCGTGAACACCAATAAAGTTAGCGCCACGCATGTTCCAGTGGGCCTGCTTGGTGATCAAAGACAGATCAATAAATTCGACAACCAGACGGTTCAACACTTCAATGGTGGCTTTTTTCTCATCATCTGCCACATCGTTGCGGGTATAAATCAGGTCGGAAGATTTAGTTTTAACCAATTTAGCGGTACTCATCGTTTCAGTCCTCTCTTTGATGGTTGTCCTAATCAAGTACCGGATAAGTATAGCAGCGGTTTTCAGCTTTGCATTAACGGCTGTGTCGATGGCTGAAATAGTGCGTATCTTCAGCACAGGCCGCGCCAGGCGGGAAGGGTTAATGCCATGTTAAAATACAATGGAAGGTTAAACTGTTTATAAATCAGGTTGTTAAATGTTAATGTAAATAACAGATAAGCGACTGTTTCAAAATACGAAAGACAGTCGCTTGATTTAGTTAAGAATAATTCTCACGTTGAGTATGATTGTTATTTAAGCGGCTGATCAAAATCCTGTTTATCGTTTATTTGGTCCCGCTGCTGTTAATTTCCACTTCGCTTAACCGACTCTTTTTTGGCTTCATGGTGAGAGTGGAACCGGCTGAGGCAGTGATGATCGCCAGTAGCGCCAGGCACTGCAGCGGCGTCAGGGTTTCGCCGAGAAACAGCATGCCGGAAAAAGCCGCCATCGCTGGCTCCAGGCTCATCAGCGTGCCGAAGATGCGTGCCGGTAAGCGCGTTAACGCGATCATCTCAAGCGAATAGGGAATAGCGCTGGAAAGCAACGCTACCAGCAGCGCCACCGGCAGCACGCTCCAGTGCCAGATGCCGCTTTCGGCAAACGTCAGGCCGAGCGGAACAAAAATAATCGATGCGATCAGCGAGCCAATCGCCACGGTGGCAGGACCGTGCTCCGCACCGGCGCGCTGGCCAGCCAGAATATAGATTGCCCAGCAGGCGCCTGCACCCACCGCCAGCGCGGCACCCAGCGGGTCAATCGATGCCATGCCAGCACCGAACGGCAGCAGGAAGCCTAATCCCACCACCGCCAGCAGCACCCAGACAAAATCGAGCAGGCGGCGCGATCCGAATAGCGCCAGCGCCAGCGGACCGGTAAACTCCAGTGCAACCGCTACCCCGAGCGGCACGGTACGAATCGCCAGATAGAACATAAAATTCATCGCACCAAGCGCCAGCCCATACATCAACAGCGGCATCCGCTGTTCGCGGCTGAAGCGTAAGCGCCATGGTTTGAAGATCAGGCAGAGAATCAGGGTGCCGAAGCCGAGACGCAGGGCAGTGATGCCGGTCGCGCCGACGCTCGGGAACAGTGTTTTGGCCAGAGAGGCACCACCCTGCAGCGATAACATCGCAATCAGCAGCACGGCGATCGGTAACAAGACGGGCGTAAGGCTTTTTTGAGCTGAAGAGGCAGACATCCTGTATACATTTCCTGGTCATAAGCGCGATGAGTCAGTCAGTGTAAAGGAAATGGCGAGCAAAAAAATGACAGAGTGGCGTTTAAATTTGCGTTAACTGCGCAAATTCTGGCCAGATTCAGGACCAATTTGGTAAAGAAACGTCAGGTTTTTTTAGGATTTTACTTAAAGACCGAAAACATGAAAAAAAATTTATTGCAGGAAGATGACGGTTTTTATAAGAAAAATGAATGACATAGGTTGTTGCATTAACTTCCTGTTACACCAAACATTCTGTTAGACAACAAAATGCGGGCAGAGTTTCTCGCTATTTTTTGTTATATTTTCAGCGTTGTCAGGAGAGAAGTATTTTCACATTTGAGGTGGTTATGAAAAAAATTGCATGTCTTTCAGCATTAGCCTGTGTACTGGCAGTATCTGCAGGTTCAGCAATGGCACAGAGCACCGTAACTGGTGGCTATGCTCAGAGCGATTACCAGGGCGTGGCTAACAAAGCTAACGGCTTCAACCTGAAATACCGCTATGAAGACGGTTCTAACCCACTGGGTTGGATCGGCTCATTCACCTACACCGAAAAAGATCGTACCGAAGATGGCTTTTACAACAAAGGTCAATACTACGGCATCACTGGTGGTCCTGCTTACCGTCTGAACGACTGGGCAAGCATCTACGGTGTTGTGGGTATCGGCTATGGTAAATTCCAGCAGAACGACACCGCTTCACGTGACAAATCTGATAGCAGCGACGTAGGTTTCTCATACGGCGCTGGTATGCAGTTCAACCCAATCGAAAACGTTGCACTGGACGTGGGCTACGAGCAGAGCCGCATCCGTAACGTTGACGTTGGCACCTGGATTGCTGGCGTAGGTTACAGCTTCTAAGTTTAGCTTAGACGACCTGCCAAAAAACGGCCCTTTATGGGCCGTTTTTTATTGCGCGCTTGCCAGACGGCTTCTGCAGAAGCGGGACACTCCACCCGTTTAACGCGGGCTTATGCTGACCAGCGAGCACAATGCCGCAGGCCGAATTGCGCCTGATCTGACGTGGCGTGTCAGGTTCTCAGCCAGGGAAAGTGGTAGGGGAACATTGTCTGGCGGCAGTGACCGCTGAAGTAAAGCTTACCTGAAGCGAACGTTATCTGAACGGCATAACAGCTGAAGAGAACATTATCTGAAGGGTAGGTTGCCTGAGAAGAATATTATCTGAGCGAAACAGAGAAGTGGCCCTCCAGTGATTCACTGAAAGGCGCTGTAAACGGGCAGGTGAAGAATTATCCGCGCCAGATCAGATTCTGACAGCGACGATCTTCGGGCTTTTTGCCGAGTAGTTTTTCAATCAACATCAGACGCAGTGTGAATGGGGAACGCGTCAGCAGGCACAGCCAGGATTTCATCTCCGTGGTTGTTCTCTTTTCAGCCTGGAAGCATTTGCTGCAATCTAAACAGCATTTCAGGGTGCTCATAGAATCACCTCCCAATCAGTATCGACGTAAAAGTAAGCAGAGTCCGGCGACGTAACCCATAAACAACAACAGTAACAGATAGGGATCGACCATGATCTTGATCACCGGCTGCTTACATTATCAACAAATATAGCATTGGCTATATCATTTAGCCAAGGCTAATGACGAAAAATTTGAGCTTCTTTGCACCTGGTTTACAATGAGCGCAGCTACATCCGTACGGCAGTGACAGTACGGACATAATAAAGAGGAAGCTGAATGAGTCGTCGTGCCAAAAGCGTGGTTTCTGCCCCGCAAGGACCACTGAAAGATATTGAAGAGCATGTCGAAGGTTTTCGGCAGGTGCGCGAAGCGCATCGTCGTGAATTAATTGATGACTACGTTGAGTTAATCTCTGATTTGATTGGTGAATTTGGCGAAGCCCGTCAGGTTGATATGGCGGCGCGATTGGGCGTTTCCCAGCCAACGGTGGCAAAAATGCTGAAACGTCTCGGCAGCGCCGGACTGGTTGAGCAGGTGCCTTATCGCGGCGTATTTCTCACCAGCGAGGGCGAGAAGCTGGCTGAGGAGAGCCGTGCCCGTCATCATATTGTTGAAACTTTCCTGCTGGCGCTGGGGATCAGCCCGGAAACTGCCCGCCGTGACTCAGAAGGTATTGAGCATCACGTCAGTGATGAAACCCTGGCCGTGTTCCAGAAGTTCTGTGAAACCCGTTAACTCTTAAGGCGCAATGCCATCATGCCGCAGCTGTTTCGATCTTTTTTGCATGACTCGATTTTGCATTTACTCGTCGTTATTGGTGTGGTTCTGGCATTTCTGGCTGACTTTCGCTGGCCGGATCTGCCTGGTGCGGTGGACTGGCACACCATTATTACCCTCACCGGCTTGCTGATCCTGACTAAAGGTCTGGAAACCAGCGGTTATTTTGATGTGCTGGGCGGACGGCTGATCGCCCGCTTTCGCCATGAACGCGCGCTGGCGCTGTTTATGGTGCTGGCGGCGGCGCTGCTTTCAACCTTTCTGACTAATGATGTGGCGCTGTTCATTCTGGTGCCGCTGACCCTGACGTTGCGTAAGTTCTCGCGTTTACCGATTTCACGGCTGATTATCTTTGAAGCGCTGGCGGTTAACGCCGGATCGCTGCTGACGCCGGTCGGCAATCCACAAAACATTTTGTTATGGAGTCACGGCTCGCTCAGCGTGGCCGGCTTTATTGTGCAGATGCTGCCGCTGGCGGTCTGGCTGTTGCTCAGCCTGGTGCTGTTAACCTGGTTTAGCTTTTCGAAGCGCACTATTGAGAAACACGATAATCCGCACCAGCCGCAGTGGCAGAAGCCGCTGTTTGTAGTCAGCGTGCTGCTCTATCTGCTGTTTATCGCCGGGCTGGAGTGGCAGGTGACCGGCTGGGTGCTGCTGTTGATCATCGCCAGCTTCCTGCTGATGGCGCGCCCGGTGTTACTGCGCATCGACTGGAGTCTGCTGGCGGTGTTTATCGCTATGTTCATCGACGTCTGGCTGCTAACGCGCCTGCCGGTAATGCAGGCGCACTTTGATGCAATTGCCCAGCTCGGTCAGGGACAGCTCTACCTGCTGGCGATTGGATTGTCACAGGTGATCAGCAACGTGCCGGCCACGATTCTGCTGCTGCAAAAAGTCCCGCCGTCTGAGGTGCTCGCCTGGGCGGTGAATATCGGCGGCTTCGGCCTGTTGCCCGGCTCGCTCGCTAACCTGATCGCCTTGCGAATGGCGCAGGATCGTGCGGTCTGGTGGCGTTTCCATCTCTTCTCCCTGCCATTACTCGGCTGGTCAATGGCCAGCGGCTGGCTGTTGCTGCAGTTGCTCAAATAAGTCCACTTCATCCTGCTGCCAATCCCAGGTAGCAGGATGTGCGCCTTTCCTCAGGTTAGGTAAAGTTATGCTGGATTTTGTCAGTTTTCGATCTAAGGTTAACGAGACCTTTTATGCCCGGGAATTAGGGCCTTAGCCAGTGATGGGAACTATGAGCGAGAACAACCAACGCGATCCACACCAGCAGGACGCAGAAAATGCGCCGGATAAGAACAGTCAGTCTGATGATAACCAGGATAACGATCAGCAGCCTGAACGCAAACGCCCCGGCAAGAAACCGTTGATAATTCTGGCAATTGTGGTAGTGGTGATGCTGATTGTCGGTTTCTGGTTCTGGTTCTCAACCCGTAACCAGGAGACCACCGATGACGCCTTTACCGAAGGCGATGCGGTGACCATCGCACCGAAGGCATCCGGTTATGTGGTTAAGCTGTTGGTTAAAGATAACCAGCGGGTGAAGAAGGGCGATCTGCTGGTCGAAATTGATCCCAGCGATAATAAGGCGCAGCGCGATCAGGCCAAAGCCCAACTCGGCCTGGCGGTCGCTCAGTTGCACCAGGCGCAGGCGCAACTGGCGCTGTCGCGGGTACAGTATCCGGCCCAGCGCGATCAGGCGTTAGCCGATCAGGCCAAAGCGGAAGCGAATCTGCTTAACGCGCAGGCGGATTACCGTCGCCAGCGCGGCGTCGATCCACGCGCCACCAGCCAGCGCAATATTGACACCGCGGCGGCACAGTTACGTTCTGCTCAGGCCCAGTTGCAGAGCGCGAAAGCGCAGGTGGAAGTAGCGTCGCAGGTGCAGTTACAGATTCGCCAGCAGGAAACCAACGTTGAAGCGCGTCAGCAACAGGTTGAACAGGCCAGAGCGCAGCTCAACACCGCCGATCTTAATCTCTCCTACACCCAGGTGCGCGCTCCGTACGACGGCTTTGTTACCAAGCGTAATGTGCAGCTCGGCACGCTGGTACAGGCAGGATCTTCGCTGTTCTCGCTGGTGTCGCCGGATATCTGGATTACCGCCAACTTCAAAGAGTCGCAGCTTGAGCGCATGAACCCAGGCGACAAAGTGGCGATCACCGTTGATGCCTGGCCGGATATGAAGCTGGAAGGGCACGTCGACAGTATTCAGATGGGCTCCGGTTCACGCTTCTCCACTTTCCCATCAGAAAATGCCACCGGTAACTACGTCAAAATCGTGCAGCGCGTACCGGTCAAGATCGTGATTGATAAAGGTCTGGACCCGAATCATCCGCTGCCGCTCGGCCTGTCGGTTGAACCGAAGGTGACGGTGGAATGAGTGCCCCGCAGAGCTGGAAACCGGCCAGCAATCCGTGGCTGGTAGCGGTCACGGTCACCCTGGCGGTGTTCATGGAGATCCTCGACACCACGATTGTTAACGTGGCGCTGCCGCATATCGCCGGTTCGCTCTCTTCCAGCTATGACGAGTCAACCTGGGTGCTGACCTCGTATCTGGTGGCAAACGGCATTGTGCTGCCGATCTCCGCCTTCTTCAGCCGACTGTTTGGCCGTAAGCAGTTTTTCCTGATCTGCATTGTGATGTTCACCATCTGCTCTTTCCTGTGTGGCATCGCCACTGAGCTGTGGCAAATTATTCTGTTCCGCGTCCTGCAGGGCTTTTTTGGTGGCGGCTTGCAGCCGGTGCAGCAGTCGGTGCTGCTGGACTATTTTAAGGCGGAAGATCGCGGCAAGGCGTTTGGTCTCTCCTCCATCGCCATCATCGTGGCACCGGTTATCGGGCCAACGCTGGGCGGCTGGATCACCGATAATTACAGCTGGCGCTGGGTGTTCTTTATAAACATTCCGGTCGGCGTGCTCACCGTACTGGCGATCTATCAGTTGCTGGAAGATCCGCCGTGGGAGCGCAAATGGGCCAAGGGCAAACTGAAGATCGATTACATCGGTATCAGCTTAATTACCCTCGGACTCGGCTGTCTGCAGGTGATGCTGGATCGCGGTGAAGACGAAGACTGGTTTGCCTCGCACTTTATTGTGCTGTTCGCCATTCTGGCGGTGATCGGTATTGTCGGGGCGGTCTACTGGCTGATGTATGCCCGCAAGCCGGTGGTCGATATTCTGGTGATGAAAGACCGGAACTTCTGGGTGGCCGGGCTGCTGATGGCCGGGATGGCAATGATCCTGTACGGCAGCTCCGTGGTTCTGCCGCAGCTGGCGCAGCAGGATCTGGGCTATACCGCCACCTGGTCCGGACTGGTGCTGTCACCCGGGGCGGTGCTGATCGTGCTGACTATCCCGCTGGTGCTGAAACTGATGCCGATTGTGCAGACGCGCTACATCATTGCGTTTGGTTTCAGCTGTCTGGCGGTCGCGTTCCTCTACTCTTCGACCCTGACACCCGACGTTGATTTCACCACGCTGGTGTTGATGCGCAGCGCGCAGTCTATCGGGCTCGGTTTCCTGTTCGTGCCGCTCACCACTATCGCGTTCGTCACTATTCCGCAGCGGCTCAATGCTGACGCCTCGGCGCTGTTTACCATGTTCCGAAACGTCGCCGGTTCAATTGGTATTTCATTGTCGACCGCCGCCATCACCGAACGTGAGCAGGTGCGCTCGGCGCATATGGTGCATAACATGACGCCGCTCAACGAGCCGTTCAACATCACCGTTCAGCACTGGGCGCAGGCAATTCGCGACTTTACCTCAGCGGTAGGCGATCCCATCACCCTGGCAAGCGGTCAGCTCTATCAGGAGATGATCGCCCAGTCGCGCATTCTCGCTTACATCGATGTCTTCTCAGGCCTGAGTATTGTCGCCCTGATTTTGATTCCATTTTGTTGGCTGCTGTCGCCGATTAAGAGCGAAGGCAGTGCAGGAGCACACTGACATGAAGGTTATTTCTTCTCGCGGCCTGAAACCGTTGAGCCTGTTTACGCTGGCACTTTCGCTGGCCGGCTGCGCCGTCGGGCCAGATTACCAGGCACCGAAGCCGGCGGTGCCCGGCAGCTACAACAGCCTGGATTCGCAGGAAGCGTCTAAGCCGCAGAGTGCGGCGATCAACTCCCGCTGGTGGCGCAGCTTCAACGATCCGCAACTCGACAGCCTGATCGCCCGAGCAATTGAAGGCAACCTGACGCTGCAACAGGCGGTGCTGCGCATTGCCGGGGCGCGTGAGCAACTGAGCCAGGCGCAGGGCGGCCTGTTTCCCAGCCTCAACGGTTCGGCCAAAGTCAACCGCCAACAGCTCGGGCTGGAAGGCTTGCTGAAAGCCAATGGCGCGACCGATCAGCTCGACAGCAATGTCGCCAGCCAGCTCAATGGGCTGACCCAGCCGGTCACGCTCTATCAGGGCAGTTTCGATGCCAGTTGGGAACTCGACCTGTGGGGCAAAGTGCGCCGTCAGGTTGAGTCCGCCAATGCCCAGCAGCAGGCGGCGATTGAGCAGCGCAACGATGCGCTGGTGTCGCTGGAAGCGGAAGTGGCGCGTGCCTGGCTGCAACTGCGTGGCGCGCAAAGTACTATCCAGACGCTGCAGCAGCAGATTGATGTGGCGCAGCAGACTACCGAACTGACCCAGAGCCAGCAGCGTAACGGACTGGCACCGTTGACCGATGTGGAAAATGCCCGCGCCCAGCTCAGTAGCCTGCAGGCGCAGCTGCCGCAGTATCAGTCGCAGGCACGTCAGGCGATGAATGGCTTAGCGGTGCTGCTGGGCAAAACGCCAGGCTCGCTGGATGCTGAACTGAGTGCGCCGAAAGCACTCCCGCCGCTGCCGCAGTTTGTCCCGGTGGGGATCCCTTCTACGCTGGCGCGACGTCGTCCTGATATCCGTCAGGCGGAAGCGACGCTGCATGCACAGACGGCGGAGATTGGCGTTTCCGTCGCGCAGCTGTTCCCCAGCCTGTCACTGACCGGCCAGCTTGGCGTGCGCAACACCGACGTCAGCTATCTCGATAACTGGAGCAGTCACTTCTACAGCTACGGCCCGTCATTATCGATTCCAATTTTCCAGGGCGGACGGCTGGTGTCGAGCGTCAAACTGGCGCGGGCGCAGCAGGCCAGTGCCGCACTCGACTATCGTCAGACGGTACTGACCGCCTTACAGGACGTGGAGAATGCGCTGGTCAGCTACCGCGCCGATCAGCAGCGGGTCACCGCGCTGGATCAGACCACCGGTTCGTTGCAGCGCGCCTTCGATCTGGCCAGCGATAGCTACCGTCAGGGACTCTCAACCTTCCTTGAGGTGCTGGATGCACAGCGTCAGCTGGCGCAGGCTGAAGAGCAGGCTACTCAGGCGCGGATGCAGAGCGCGCTGGATTTAGTCGCGCTGTATAAAGCGCTGGGCGGCGGCTGGGAAACCTATCAAAACGTCGAACTGCCGCAGTATTCGGTATTTGGTCCGGCGACAGAGGTGAATTAACCTTCAGGCGGTGGCAGAGACCCGGCTGCCATCGCCGCAATTTTTTACACCGGCAACACCGACCCTGCCAGTCACTGTTCCTCCCCACATTGCGCGTTTCTCGCTCTGATAACTCATTGAATCGTCACCGTTCACTGCATTTTTACCGGCCGCGCGTCAGCGGGAATAAACCAGGATTAATATCAGGGTTATTATTCAGCTAAGGCCGGGCACCGCGCCGGCTATTATTTACCTGAACAGGATAAATAGCGTTAGCAACGCCCGGTTAGCCGCGCGGGGGTTTTCTGTTTTTATTCACAGCCAGGTTTATCGGCGTCGGGTATGCCATCTGCCGATGTGTCTGCTTAATAGGCCCGATACGTCGGTTAAATCGGTTAACCGGCCGCAGTCCGCCTGAGGTTTATCTGACGAACTGCGCCTGCACGGCGAAATTTTTAAACCATCCACAGGCATTAATAAAAATGCGCCAGCACGGTGAACCTTTTGCGCTATTACGGTGCGTCGCGGCGGGGGGCTTTTCGCGTTAATCTGTAAACTATTGTGACTGAGATCGAAATTTATCGCGCGTTTAATCTCGCCCTGGTATGCAGCGGACCCCAAATAAAAAACAGGGCGTCAGACTCTTTAAACCGGTGTTTTTTGCCCATCACAGCGGGCGAAGGATGCCTGTAATCGATTCCAGTGACGGAAGTAAGACGCCGTTCAGTGTTAATTCAGCGTTAATAAAACGTCAGGAATTAGCCGCTCAAATTCAGCCAGCGTTTTTGAAATAACATCTAAGAATTATCTGGAGCGTAAAAATAATTTATTTTTTTATTTGAATTAGGTAATCTTGTCGCTACAGTTTTATTAACCCCCTTAAACAAGGACATTGTGATGAGTGACGCATTTAAAGTTCTGAACAATATTCGCACATTACGTGCCCAGGCCCGTGAACTGCCACTGAGCGATCTTGAAGAGATCCTCGAAAAATTAAACGTTGTGGTCACCGAGCGCCGTGAAGAAGCGGAAGCGGAAGAGACGCAGAATCGCGAAAAAGAAGAAAAACTGTCGAAATATCGTGAAATGCTGCTGGCTGACGGCATCGATCCTAATGAATTATTAGGTGCGCTGGAAACCGGTAAAAAACGCGCTAAGCGTGCACCGCGTCCGGCTAAATATTCTTATACCGACGAAAACGGCGAGAAAAAATCCTGGACTGGCCAGGGCCGTACCCCGGCAGCGATTAAAAAAGCGCTGGATGCCGGTAAAAGCCTGGACAGCTTCCTGATCGATTGATCAACACAATCCTTGTAAGTGGGAGCTGGGGGGCCTTAATGGCCCTCCGGCTTTTTTATTTCTGCCGCGATATCAATCATCCCACCCGCAATCCGCGGCTTAGACTGGCGTGCGCTGCGTCACATCTGGCATAATAGCTGCCGTTTTTCTATCCACTCTCTTCACAAAGGTCAATGCCGTGTTAGTTAGCAGCAATATCACCATGCAGTTTGGCAGTAAGCCACTGTTCGAGAACATCTCCGTTAAATTTGGCGGCGGTAATCGTTACGGTTTAATCGGTGCGAACGGCAGCGGAAAATCCACCTTCATGAAGATTCTGGGTGGCGATCTGGTGCCTTCAGGCGGCAACGTCTCTTACGATCCCAATGAGCGTATCGGTAAGTTACGTCAGGATCAGTTCGCCTTTGAACAATATAGCGTGCTGGACACCGTGATTATGGGTCACCATGAATTATGGGAAGTTAAGCAGGAACGCGATCGTATTTATTCTTTGCCGGAAATGAGCGAAGAGGAAGGCTATAAAGTTGCCGACCTCGAAGCAGTTTACGGTGAAATGGACGGCTACAGCGCCGAATCCCGTGCCGGTGAGTTATTACTCGGCGTCGGTATTCCGGTTGAGCAACATTATGGCCCGATGAGTGAAATTGCTCCAGGCTTTAAATTGCGCGTCCTGCTGGCGCAGGCGCTGTTCTCTAATCCTGATATTTTGTTACTGGACGAACCGACCAACAACCTGGATATCGATACTATCCGCTGGCTGGAGCAGGTGCTGAACGAACGTGACAGCACCATGATTATCATTTCGCATGACCGTCACTTCCTTAATATGGTCTGCACCCACATGGCTGATTTGGATTATGGCGAGCTGCGGGTCTATTCCGGCAATTATGACGAATATATGACCGCAGCGACCCAGGCGCGTGAACGTCTGTTAGCCGATAATGCCAAGAAAAAAGCGCAGATTGCCGATCTGCAATCTTTTGTCAGCCGCTTTAGCGCCAACGCCTCTAAATCCCGTCAGGCAACCTCGCGCGCAAAACAGATGGATAAAATTAAACTGGATGAGGTAAAAGCCTCCAGCCGTCAGAACCCGTTTATCCGTTTTGAACAGGACAAGAAATTGTTCCGTAATGCGCTGGAAGTGGAAGGCTTAACCAAAGGCTTTGATAACGGTCCGCTGTTTAAGAATTTAAACCTGCTGCTGGAAGTGGGCGAAAAACTGGCGGTAATCGGTGCCAACGGTATTGGTAAATCGACCCTGCTTAAGACGCTGGTCAGCCAACTGAATCCCGATAGCGGCAGCGTTAAATGGTCAGAAAATGCACGCATCGGTTATTACGCTCAGGATCACGCCGAAGATTTCGCCAATGACCTGACGGTATTTGACTGGATGAGTCAGTGGAAACAGGCTGGCGACGATGAGCAGAGCGTGCGCAGTATTCTTGGCCGCCTGTTATTCTCGCAGGATGATATTAAGAAACCGGCCAAAGTGCTGTCCGGTGGTGAAAAAGGTCGCATGCTGTTTGGTAAGCTGATGATGGAAAAACCGAACATCCTGATTATGGATGAACCGACTAACCACCTCGACATGGAGTCGATTGAGTCACTTAATATGGCGCTGGAGATGTACGAAGGGACGCTGATTTTCGTTTCACACGACCGTGAATTCGTCAGCTCGCTGGCGACCCGGGTGATGGAAATCAAATCGGATCGGGTGGTGGACTTCACCGGCAACTACGAAGATTACCTGCGTAGTCAGGGCATCGTCTGATACCGGACGGGGTAGCGCAGGCTACCCCGTTTTTTTCATCGGTGCTGCGCGCCACACACTTCGCACTGCGCGTCCTGCGCCACCTTCATGCTCCGGAACTCTGCGCTCAACGCATCGTACATCAGCAACCGGCTGGTGGCGGGCGTGCCGTAGTCCGCCAACAGCTTAATCGCCTCCATGGCCTGCATCGCACCAATCACGCCAACCAGCGGCGCCATTACGCCTGCCTCGACACAGCTCAGTGTTTGTTCGCCAAACAGCCGGCTGATGCAGCGATAGCAGGGCGTACCTGGCTGCCAGTTAAACACGCTGATCTGGCCTTCCATCCGAATCGCCGCGCCGGATACCAGCGGCACCCGTTGCTGACGACACAGCCGGTTAAGCTGCTCACGTGCCGCCACATTATCGGTACAGTCCAGCACCACCTGCTGCTGAGCGATGAGCGCCAGCAGCGCCGTATCGTCCAGCTGGCCGTGGATTGGCTGCAGCTGGCAGTGGGGATTGATCGCGGCCAGGCTTTGAGCGGCGGATTCAACTTTGGCACGGCCTATATCCGCATCATGATGCAGGATCTGCCGCTGCAGATTAGAGTGTGACACGCTGTCGAAATCGAGCAGCGTTAGCCTGCCGACCCCGGCCGATGCCAGATAAGGCGCGGCGGCACAGCCCAGTCCACCCAAACCGACAATCAGCGCCTGACTGGCTTTCAGCCGTTCCTGGCCGTCAAAATCGAAGCCCCGCAGCACGATCTGCCGGTTGTAGCGCAGCATCTCTTCATCGGTTAGCTCAGGCAGCATTTACCCCTCCAGCAGCGCATTAAACGGCTCTACCTCGACCCATTCGCCCGGCTCAACGTTGCCGCGATCGCGTTCCAGCACGATAAAGCAGTTAGCCTGCGCAAATGAGCTGAAGACGTGCGAGCCCTGCATGCCAGTGGTCTGCACTTCCAGTTCGCCCTCAGCATTCTGTTGCAGCACCCCACGCTGAAAATCGAGCCGGCCCGGCGTTTTTTTCAGACGCGACGCGCTACGCACCTTCTGACGCGGTGGCAGCGCCGCTTTCTTCTGCCCGGTTAAAGCGGCGAGCAGCGGTTGTACCAGTTGATAAAAAGTGACCGCAGCGGAAACCGGATTGCCCGGCAGCCCACAGAACCAGCTACTGGCGAGTCGACCAAAGGCAAACGGCTTACCAGGTTTGATCGCCAGCTTCCAGAAACTGATGGCGCCGAGCTGCTCCAGCATGCTTTTGGTGAAATCGGCTTCGCCGACCGACACGCCGCCGGTACTGATGACCACGTCAGCCTGACGATCGGCTTCCTCAAACGCTGCACGCAGCGCCGCAGGATCGTCCTTAATAATGCCGAGGTCGATCACTTCACAGCCCAGTTTGTGCAGCATCAGCGACACCGCGAAGCGGTTAGTATCGTAAATTTGTCCGGCCGCCAGCGGCTGACCAACCGGCTGCAACTCATCACCGGTAGAGAAGATCGCCACCCGCAGTTTGCGCACGATCTCAACCTGCGCAATACCGAGTGAAGCCAGCAGCGGCAGTTCAGCCGCGCCGAGCCGCACACCGGCTTCAAGCACCACGTGGCCGGGCTGGATGTCGTCACCGGTCAGGCGAATATTTTGTCCGGCGCGCACCGGCGCGGTAATCACAATCGCATCGCCACGGGTTTCGGTCTGCTCCTGCATCACCACCGCTTCACAGCCTGGCGGCAGCGGGGCGCCGGTCATGATCCGCACCACGCTGCCCAGCGGCCATTCGCCACTGAACGGCGCGCCGGCAAACGCTTTACCGGCAACTGGCAGTGGCTCACCGCGGCTGACATCCGCCAGCCGCACCGCGTACCCATCCATCGCTGAATTATCAAACGGCGGTACCGCAATCGGTGAGGTGACGGCCACGGCAGTGATCCGCCCGGCCGCTTCGGTCAAAGGGACGCTCAGCGTGTCAGTGATCGGCGTCAGCTGCGCCAGCATTTTTTGTTGTGCCTCCTCAAGGGAGATCAATCCTGCAGTAAAGCTTTCCATGGTTATTCCAGTTGGGTTATCTCAGATGCTGCTTATTATGGTGGGATTTGTCCGCTGAGTCACATCGGTATCCGCGCTCTGCTCTCTGCCAGGCACGCGCCTGCCACTAAAGTGAAATATGGCCGGGTGAAAAGGTTATAACCATCGGAACAGTTTCTTCTTTACAACACTTAGCAGGCTTTCTATAGTCAAAAATTACCGAAAATGGATGAAAACCATTCTAAATCAGTGTTTTTCGTGCTGATGCAACCACAGGGCAGAGCGTTATGGGCAAAGCAGTTATCGCCATTCATGGGGGAGCGGGCGCAATTACGCGCTCAGCGATGAGCGCCGAAAAGGAGCAGCACTATCGCCAGGCCCTGCTGGATATTGTGACGCACGGTCAGCAGATGCTGGCTGAGGGTGCCAGCGCACTCGACGCGGTAACAGAAGCGGTACGCCAGCTGGAAGAGTGTCCGCTGTTCAACGCCGGCAAAGGCGCGGTGTTTACCCATCAGGGCACCCATGAGCTGGACGCCTGCGTGATGGATGGCCGCACGCTGGATGTCGGGGCCGTGGCGGGCGTCAGTCGGGTACGCAATCCGGTGCTGGCGGCGCGCGCGGTACTGGAACAGAGTCCGCATGTGCTGTTTATCGGCGAAGGTGCAGAGCAGTTCGCCGAGGCGCAGGGCCTGCAGCCGGTGGCGGCAGATTACTTCTCGACGCCAGAACGCTGGGAGCAGTTGCAGCGCGCACTAAACAGCGACGAAACGGTGCTGGATCACGATGGCGCTGCCGGCGATGGCGATCCGCTCGACCCGGACCGCAAATTCGGCACGGTGGGTGCCGTGGCGCTCGATCTTAATGGCAATCTGGCTGCGGCGACCTCGACCGGCGGCATGACCAATAAACAGGCCGGACGGGTCGGTGATTCTCCGCTGCCGGGCGCGGGCTGCTACGCCAGCAACGACAGCGTGGCGGTCTCCTGTACCGGCACCGGCGAAGTTTTTATCCGTACTCTGGCCGCCTACGACGTGGCGGCGCAGATGCGTTACGCCGGCCGCACGCTTCAGCAGGCCAGCGTCAATGTGATTCACGATAGCGTGCTGGAGCTGGGCGGCAGCGGCGGCCTGATTGCGGTCGATCGCGAAGGTAACGTGGCGCTGCCGTTCAATAGCGAAGGAATGTACCGGGCGGTGGCACGGGTCGGCGAGGCGGCCGATGTGGCCATCTACCGTGACAGTTAAGGAGCAGGCATGAGCGATCGGCAGGCGTTACCCTCACTGGCACCCGATCAGGTGCTGGCGGTACGCGATCTCAGTGTGCATTTTCAGCATCAGGGCACGGTGACCGAGGCGGTACGCCATCTCTCCCTCGATCTGTTTCGCGGCGAAACCCTGGCGCTGGTGGGCGAGTCAGGCTCCGGTAAGTCAGTCACCTCGCTGGCGCTGATGCGGCTGATTGAGCAAAACGGCGCAACGGTTCGCGGTGAGGTACAGCTGCGCCGCCGCAACGGTGAGGTACTGGATATCATGCGCGCCCCGGCCGGTCAGATGCGGCGGGTACGCGGCGCGGATATGGCGATGATTTTTCAGGAGCCGATGACCTCGCTCAATCCGGTGTTTACCGTTGGTGAACAGATCGCCGAATCGATTCGCTTGCATCAGGGCAAAAGCCACGCCCAGGCGCTGGCAGAAGCACGCCATATGCTGGACCTGGTGCGTATTCCGGATGCACAAAATGTTTTGTCCCGCTTTCCGCATCAGCTCTCCGGCGGGATGCGTCAGCGAGTGATGATCGCCATGGCGCTCTGCTGTAAACCGGCGTTACTGATTGCCGATGAGCCTACCACCGCGCTCGACGTCACCATTCAGGCCCAGATCCTGCAACTGATCCGCGTACTGCAAAAAGAGATGCAGATGGGCGTCATCTTTATCACCCATGATATGGGCGTGGTAGCGGAAATGGCGGATCGGGTGCAGGTGATGTATCGCGGCGAAGTGGTGGAAAATGCGCCGGCAGCCCAGCTGTTTAGCGCGCCCCGCCAGCCTTACACCCAGGCGTTACTGGCGGCGGTCCCTAAGCTCGGCTCGATGCACGGTCAGCCACTGCCCGCTAAGTTCCCGCTGCTGCACGGTGGAGAAGAGCAGCAGACGCCGCAGGATACCGTGCGCCGTGACCAGCCGCCGATTCTGCAGGTCCGCGATCTGGTGACGCGGTTTGATATTCGCGGTGGGCTGTTTAACCGGGTGAAAAGCCGGGTGCACGCAGTCGAAAAAGTCAGTTTCGATCTCTATGCCGGTGAGACGCTGGCGCTGGTCGGCGAGTCCGGTTGCGGTAAGTCGACCACCGGCCGTTCACTGCTCAGGCTGGTGGCCAGCCAGGGCGGGACGCTGACCTTCAACGGTCAACGCATCGATAACCTCAGCGGCGCGGCGCTGGCACATCTGCGGCGTGACATTCAGTTTATTTTTCAGGATCCCTACGCCTCGCTCGATCCGCGACTGACGGTAGGCTTCTCGATCATGGAGCCGCTGCTGGTGCACAAGGTGATGCCGCGTCGTGAAGCGGAACAGCGAGTGGCCTGGCTGCTGGAAAAGGTCGGGCTGCTGCCGGAGCACGCGCAGCGCTATCCGCACGAATTTTCAGGCGGCCAGCGGCAGCGCATCTGTATTGCCCGTGCGCTGGCACTTAATCCGAAGGTGGTGATTGCGGATGAGTCGGTCTCGGCACTCGATGTCTCGATCCAGGCGCAGATCATCAACCTGATGCTCGATTTACAGCGCGAATTTGGTATCGCGTTTCTGTTTATCTCGCATGATATGGCGGTGGTGGAACGCATCAGTCACCGCGTGGCGGTGATGTATCTCGGCCAGATTGTTGAGATGGGGCCGCGTCAGGCGGTATTTGAGCAGCCACAGCATCCTTATACCCGAAAACTAATGGCCGCCGTCCCGGTTGCCGATCCGGCGCACCATCGCCGGGAACGCGCGTTAATGGTTGATGAGATCCCCAGTCCAATCCATGCGTTAGGGGATGAACCTGAAGTGGCACCGTTGATGGAAGTGGCGCCGGGGCACTTTGTCGCCCGCCACGTTATCAGCGCGACCTGAATAGTGAAGATATCGCTTCGGCGACCCACCCGACAGGGATTACAGGAGAACAAGATGCAGATGACGATGCGTAAAGGGTTAGTGGCGGCTGGCGTATTAAGCAGCGCCCTCACATTGCCCGCCTGGGCGGCGCAGGATGCGGTGATTGCCGTCGCGTCCAACTTCACCACCCTCGATCCGTATGACGCCAACGACACGCTGTCGCAGGCGGTCGCCAAATCGTTTTATCAGGGGCTGTTTGGTTTTGATAAACAGATGAAGCTGACCAACGTGCTGGCGGAGAGCTATCAGGCCAGTCCGGATGGGTTGACCTACACCATCAAGCTCCGCCCGGGAATTAAGTTCCAGGACGGCAGCGACTTTAACGCCGAAGCGGTCAAGGTCAATCTCGATCGCGCCAGCAACCCGGATAACCACCTTAAACGCTATAACCTGTTTAAGCAGATCGCCACTACCGAAGTGATCGATCCGACCACGGTGAAAGTGACACTGAAGCAGCCGTTCTCGGCCTTCATTAACATTCTGGCCCACCCGGCGGCGGCGATGATTTCACCGACCGCGCTGAAAAAATATGGCAAGGATATCGGTTTCCATCCGGTCGGGACCGGCCCGTTTGTGTTTGAAACCTGGAACCAGACCGACTTCGTCAAGGTGAAGAAGTGGGACGGCTACTGGAAGCCGGGCTATCCGAAGCTGGACAGCATTACCTGGCGACCGATCGTGGATAACAATACCCGTGCGGCGATGCTGCAAACCGGGGAAGCCAACTTTGCCTTCCCGATCCCTTATGAGCAGGCCAAACTGCTGGAGAAAAACAGCAAGCTCGAGGTGGTAACCACACCGTCGATTATGCAGCGTTACATCAGCCTCAACGTTACCCAGAAGCCGTTCGACAACCCGAAAGTACGTGAGGCGCTGGAGTATGCCATCAACCGCCAGGCGCTGGCGAAGGTGGCCTTTGCTGGTTATGCCACCCCGGCCACCGGTATCGTCCCGCCGGCCATCGACTTCGCTCAACACTATCCGGCCATCAGCTACGATCCGGCTAAAGCCAAAGCATTGCTAAAAGAGGCGGGCTACCCCAACGGCTTCGAAACCACCCTCTGGTCATCACACAATCACAGCACCGCGCAGAAAGTGTTGCAGTTCACGCAGCAGCAGCTGGCGCAGGTCGGCGTGAAGGTTAAGGTCACCGCGATGGATGCGGGACAGCGTGCGGCCGAAGTTGAAGGCAAAGGCCAGAAAGAGAGCGGCGTGCGGATGTTCTACACCGGCTGGTCCGCCTCAACCGGTGAAGCCGACTGGGCACTGACGCCGCTGTTTGCCACTGCCGCCTGGCCACCTGCGATCTTCAACACCGCGTTTTACAGCAATCCTAAGGTTGATAAGGATCTGGCGGATGCGCTGAAAACCACCGATCGCGCGCAGAAGGCCCAGCTGTATAAAGATGCCCAGGACACCATCTGGCAGGATCATCCGTGGATCCCGCTGGTGGTTGAGCAACTGGTGTCCGCCAACAGCAAAAATCTCAGCGGTTTTTATGTGATGCCCGATACCTCATTCAATTTTGATGAGGCCAGTCTGAAGTAACGGAGCCGGCCAGCCCACGCGGCTGGCCGCAGCTGCAGGATGTTGCATGCTTAACTATTTTCTTAAACGGCTGTTGGGGCTGATCCCCACCTTGCTGATTGTTGCGGTGCTGGTGTTTCTGTTTGTTCACCTGCTGCCGGGCGATCCGGCGCGTCTGATTGCCGGACAGGAGGCGGACGCCTCGGTGGTAGCGCTGGTGCGTCAGGAGCTTGGACTTGATCTGCCGCTGCCGCAGCAGTTCTGGCACTTTATTCTCAATGCATTGCAGGGCGATTTCGGTCAGTCGATGGTATCAAAACGGCCGGTGGCGGATGAGATCGCCTCGCGCTTCATGCCGACCTTATGGCTGACCCTGACCAGCATGGTCTGGGCCGTGATTTTTGGTATGGCGATCGGCATTGTTTCCGCCGTCTGGCGCAATCGCTGGCCCGATCGCCTCGGCATGACGCTGGCGGTCTCCGGCATTTCGTTTCCGGCCTTTGCGCTTGGCATGTTGCTGATGCAGATTTTCTCGGTGGAGCTGGGCTGGTTGCCGACGGTCGGGGCAGAAAGCTGGCAACACTATATTCTGCCGTCGATTACTCTCGGTGCGGCGGTGGCGGCAGTGATGGCGCGTTTCACCCGCGCCTCGTTTGTCGAAGTGATGCAGGAAGATTATATGCGTACCGCGCGCGCGAAAGGGGTGCGCGAGTCGCTGGTGGTGGTGAAACACGGACTGCGTAACGCGATGATCCCGGTGGTGACTATGATGGGCCTGCAGTTCGGTTTCCTGCTGGGCGGATCGATCGTGGTTGAGGTGGTATTTAACTGGCCAGGCCTGGGACGACTGCTGGTCGATTCGGTGTCAATGCGTGACTATCCGGTGATTCAGGCGGAAGTGCTGCTGTTTTCACTGGAGTTTATTCTGATCAATCTGATGGTTGATATGTTGTATGCGGTGATCAATCCCGCCATTCGCTTTAAGGAATCGCGATGAAAAACTGGCGACGCGATGCGGCACTGAAAACCCTGCCGCTGATCAAGGAGAACCGGGTACGCACGCCGTGGCGCGAGTTCTGGCGGCGTTTCCGGCAGCAGCCGGTGGCGCTGCTGGCCGGACTGTTTGTGCTGCTGCTGATTGTGCTGGCGTTTATCGCCCCTTACGTGGCGCCGTTTGATGCTGAAAACTATTTCGATTACGACCGGCTGAATGACGGGCCTTCACTGCTGCACTGGTTTGGTGTCGATTCACTCGGCCGCGATATTTTCAGCCGGGTATTGGTGGGAACCCGCATTTCACTGATTGCCGGTTTCTTCTCGGTGGCTATCGGCGCGCTGATTGGTACGCTGTTTGGTCTGTTAGCAGGCTATTACGAAGGCTGGTGGGACCGCATTACCATGCGCGTTTGCGACGTGCTGTTTGCCTTTCCCGGTATTTTGCTGGCGATTGCGGTGGTGGCGATCATGGGCAGCGGAATGAGCAACGTGATTGTGGCGGTAGCGATTTTCAGCATTCCGGCGTTTGCCCGCCTGGTGCGCGGTAATACCCTGGTGCTGAAGCATCAGACCTACATTGAGTCAGCACGCAGTATTGGCGCCTCTGACTGGACCATTATCATGCGGCATATTCTGCCGGGTACCGTCTCACCGATTGTGGTCTATTTCACCATGCGCGTCGGCACCTCTATCATTACTGCCGCCAGCCTGTCGTTTCTCGGATTGGGCGCGCAGCCGCCGACGCCAGAATGGGGCGCCATGCTGAACGAGGCGCGTGCCGATATGGTGATTGCGCCGCACGTGGCGATTTTCCCCAGCCTGGCGATCTTCTTCACCGTTCTGGCATTTAATTTACTCGGAGACGGGCTGCGCGACGCGTTGGATCCTAAACTCAAGACATGAAACCTTTCGATTATGATCAGGACTTCAGCACCATCGACTTCCGCCAGCATCCCGAACGTTATCAGGTCGGACGTGGGGAGCAGGGGGTGCTGATGGTCGAGCCCTATAAGAGCGAAATCCTGCCGCACTGGCGTTTTCGTACCGTACCGATTGCCGAAGCGTCGGCGGAGAAAATCATGACGCTGTTTGAGGCGTATCGTCAGCAGGATGATTTTGTCGGCATGGATATGGCGCGTAAGTTTATTCAGATGGGCTACACCCGCGCACGTCGCTACAGCAATCATCAGGGCGGACGAAAATATGATGCTGACGGTAAAGAATTACCGCGTGGCGTGAATGAAGAAAAGGCCGCGGCGGCGGCCATCTTTAAAGGCTACTGGGATCGGATCCGGGCCGATGAGGACTACCTGACACGCAAGAAAGCGCATCAGCAGCAGTATGGTTAAGCGCGAATAAGGCCCGATGCGGCAACAGGCATCACTGCGCGCCGCCATTCAATGTCGGGATTAAACGCGGCTCGCCCAGAGATCGTACTCATCGGCATGCTCAACTTTGACCCGCAGCATGTCGCCCGGTTTAACGTTACGCTCGCCGTTAAGGTAGACCGCGCCGTCGATTTCCGGCGCATCAGCCATACTGCGGCCAATCGCGCCTTCCTCGTCCACTTCATCAACCATCACCAGAATCTCACGTCCGACTTTCTCCTGCAGGCGTTCAGCTGAGATCTGCTGTTGCAGCTGCATAAAGCGATCGTAACGCTGCTGCTTCACCGCCTCGTCGACCGGATCGGGCAGCTGGTTGGCGGTCGCGCCTTCCACCGGGCTGTACTGGAAGCAGCCTACCCGATCGAGACGCGCCTCTTTGATAAAGTCGAGCAGCATCTGGAAATCTTCTTCGGTCTCGCCGGGAAAGCCGACAATGAAGGTGGAGCGCAGCGTCAGTTCCGGGCAGATTTCACGCCAGCGCTTAATCCGCTCCAGCGTGCGTTCCACCGCGCCAGGACGCTTCATCAGCTTCAGAATGCGCGGGCTGGCATGCTGCAACGGAATATCGAGATAGGGCAGGATTTTGCCGGCCGCCATCAACGGAATAACTTCGTCGACGTGCGGGTAGGGATAGACGTAGTGCAGACGCACCCACACGCCGAGCTTCGCCAGTTGCTCACACAGGCTGACCATGCTGGTTTTTACCGGCGAGCCGTTCCAGAAACCGGTGCGGTGTTTCACATCAACGCCATAGGCTGAGGTATCCTGCGAGATCACCAGCAGCTCTTTAACGCCCGCTTCGACCAGCCGTTTGGCCTCATCCAGTACCTCACCGACGGCGCGGCTGTCGAGATCGCCACGCATTGATGGGATGATGCAGAAGGTGCAGCGATGGTTGCAGCCTTCGGAAATTTTCAGATAAGCATAATGACGCGGCGTCAGTTTCACGCCCTGTTCCGGCACCAGGCTGAGGAACGGGTTGTGCTGAGGCTTTGGCACGTAGCGATGCACGTGCGACAGAACCTGCTCATAGCTGTGTGGACCGGTAATTTCCAGCACTTTCGGGTGCACTTCACGAATCTGATCAACCTTAGCGCCGAGACAACCAGTGACAATCACTTTGCCGTTTTCATTCAGCGCTTCGCCAATCGCCTCAAGCGACTCCTGAACCGCGCTGTCGATAAATCCGCAGGTGTTTACAATCACGATTTCAGCATCGTCATAGCGCGGCACCACATCATAGCCCTCGGTGCGCAGTTCGGTGAGGATGCGCTCGGAGTCAACGAGGTTTTTTGGGCAGCCGAGCGAGACGAATCCGACCCGTGGCGGCAAAGTTTTTATTGTAGTAGACATAGCTCTGTTTCCGGTTCAGCACAGCGATGGCGCGGGATTTTACCTGTGTTGCTGAAAAAATTGTAGCGTTATCTGTAAGGGTTTAGCGCCGTGTAAAGGTATGAAAAAACCGGTAAAATCGCGGCCGCTGACCGGGCCAGAAACACCGTCTGATTGGCGCTGTCATTTTCCAGTAACTGACCGTGCTATAAAAAGAAATTCCGCTTTTGCCATGCGCATCATCATCAAACCGAAACGCTGACACAGCGGGTCAGACCGCACCCTTAGGAAATCGCTGGTTGATATTCACTTGTTTTCATTAATAATAAACGGGCAAATCAACACTGAAGGGGCTATGCCCTTCAGGTAACGACGTGGATAATGTGAGAGCTAAATAATGAAAGAGATCATCAATGGATTTCTGAATTTCCAGCAGAATGTGTTTCCTGAAAGGAAGGATCTTTTCAAAAGCCTGGCGTCAAATCAAAATCCCAAAGCGCTGTTTATCTCCTGTTCTGATAGCCGACTGGTACCGGAACTGGTGACGCAGCAGGAGCCAGGAGAGCTGTTCGTTATCCGCAACGCGGGCAACATCGTGCCTTCATTTGGTCCGGAGCCAGGCGGCGTTTCCGCTACCATCGAATATGCCGTGGTCGCGCTGGGCGTGTCCGACATTATCATCTGTGGGCACTCCAACTGTGGCGCGATGAATGCCATCGCATCCTGCGCCTGCATGGACACCATGCCAGCGGTCGAACACTGGCTGCGCTATGCCGATGCGGCGAAAGCGGTGGTAGAGCAGCGCGAATATGAATCGCCAGAGAAAAAGCTGAATGAGATGGTGAAAGAGAATGTCATCGCCCAGCTTAACAACATGAAAACCCATCCTTCCGTATCGGTGGCGCTGCGTAACGGTAAACTGCGTCTGCATGGCTGGGTTTACGATATTGAAACCGGCACCATCATGGCGCTGACCCACGGCGGTAAACAGTTTATTACCCTGTCTGAAAATCCGGACACCTGTTTCGAGTAAGCCGTTGCACCCGCTGCGCTGCAGCGGGTTATTCCGGCCCCGCGCACATAACCCATTAGAAGCACACTTATTTTTCAGCATTTCCCGTCAGGCTTATCTATGCTTGCTTAAACCTTTCCGACATAAGCGAGTTGATAATGCGTAAAACATCTGTTGCTGCTCTGCTGGCGGTCTCTGCCCTGCTGCTCAGCGGTTGCACTTCTCACGTCACAGAGAAGCAGCAATACTCTGGTTTCTTAAGCGATTACAGCCAGTTGCAGCCGACTGAGTCGGCCAGCGGTCAACCGACCCTGCGCTGGATATCGCACGATTACAAAAGTAGTCAGTATAAAGATGTGCTCTATACCCCGCTGGTCTACTATCCGGCAGCCCATCCTACCGCACGTGTCAGCCAGCAAACGCTGGATCAGGTGCTGAGCTATACCGACATTCAGTTAAAAGGCGCGATCGCCACCCGTCGGCCGCTGACTAATCAGGCTACGCCGCATACCCTGAAAGTGCGGGCCGCCATCACGGCTGTATCTGCAGAGAATGAAGGCGTGCAATTCTACGAGGTGGTGCCGGTTGCGGCGGTGGTGGCGACTACCATGGCGGCGTCGGGACACCGTACCCAGAACAGCGAGCTGTTTCTGGAAATAGAAGCCAGTGACGCGGTGACCGGGAAACCGTTGATCCGGGTAGTGCGCAAAGCGTTTGGCAAAACGGTCAGCAACAGCAATACGCCGATCACTTTTGAAGACCTGAAGCCGGGTATCAATATCATGGTGCGTGACACGGTAAGCTTTAACGCGCCGTGACCCGGCGAGTTTAACGGCTGGTATTCGGCTTTTAAACGGCCGTCAGCGCGCCTGTTCCCCGTGTGAGCGGGGATCACCGTCATCATTTATGCTGCTGCCGATCACCGGCTTACCGAACTGACGTTGAAAAGGCCGTCCGACCCTGTTCCTCCCTCGGTCTGGCATTTGGTCCGGTCACCGCTGCGGTGGTGTTGGATCGGGTCTGTGGTACCCTGCACCGGTGATTGTCAGAGTCAGGAACGATGAAAAAAAAGAACAGCACGCCTACGCCTCACGATGCCACTTTCCGGCAGTTTCTCACCCAGCCGGATATTGCCCGTGACTTTATGGAACTGCACCTGCCCGCAGAACTGCGTGCTATCTGTGACCTCAGTACTCTGAAGCTGGAATCCGGCTCGTTCGTTGAAGACGATCTGCGCCAGTACTTTAGCGACGTTCTCTACAGCCTGAAGACTACTGCCGGCGACGGGTACATTCATGTGCTGATTGAACATCAATCCACTCCGGACAGGCATATGGCGTTCAGGCTCCTGCGTTACGCTGTGGCTGCTATGCAGCGGCATCTTGAGGCTGGTCATAAAACGCTGCCACTGGTGATACCGGTCCTGTTCTATACCGGCAAGCGCAGTCCGTATCCGTACTCAACGCGCTGGCTCGATGAATTCAGTGATCCGGTGCTGGCGGAAAACATTTATGGCAGCGCCTTTCCCCTGGTCGATGTAACGGTCATTCCGGACGATGAGATTATGGAACACCGCAGCATGGCGGCGCTGACGCTGTTACAAAAGCATATTCATCAGCGAGACATCGCCAGCCTGACCGATCGTCTGGCCACGTTACTGATGGCGGATTATCTTTCTTCACCCCAGGTAACAGCGCTGATACACTATTTACTGCAGGCAGGCGAGTCAGCTGACTCCGAAGCCTTTGTTCGCGAACTGGCACAGCGTGTGCCGCAATACGGAGAGGCACTTATGACCATCGCACAGCAGCTGGAGCAGAAGGGCATCGAGAAAGGTATTGAAAAAGGTATTGAGAAAGGCATTCAGCTTGGTAAGCAGGAAGGCCGTACCGAAGGCGAGCGCGAAGCCACGCTGAAAATTGCCCGCACTATGCTGCAGAACGGCATTGACCGTAACACCGTCATGAAAATGACCGGCCTCTCAGCAGACGAGTTGGCCCAAATCCGACACTAAAACCTGCCGAACGGTTGGGTAAGGAAGGTCAGATTTATGATGAATTTATCAGCGGTAACAGCAAAAATTAAACGCGCCAGATGCGGACCGTTTTTCGCCGGTCAGAGCGTTAAGCTGATACCGGAAAACTAATAAAACCCGATCTCACCCGTCGGGTTTTTTTATACCTGTCATTTGCCGCCCGCTATCCTCAGTGCCAGCCGACTGGCTGGAAGGCGACGGGTAGTGAACCTGCTGGCCCCGCTGAGCACAGTCGTAACGTAATGGCTGGGTTATCAGGCTGAAAAAAAGTTATAGCTGTGATGTCGGGTAAACAGGGTGACGTTGCGGCGGATTCCTGCCTGATCCTGGCGAATAACATCCTCAGGCACTGTTCGCGGGCCTTAAGACAGTGATTGCCGGATGAACTCCTTATCATCTTGCCCACACATACCGGCATAAGATGATGATTTACTGACCTGCGGTTAGTGGAAATCTCTCAGGCTCGCCCAGGGCTGTTCAGTGAGAGCAACCCGGTTTCAGCTACGGACCCATGATTCAGGGTTGATGCTGCTTGCCTCGTGAAGTGTTCCCTGTGTCTCCGAAGATGAAACGAAAACCGGGCTACGGCTGGCATTGCTGGTAGCCTGTTCCCCACATCTTCAGGGCGTCGCCCTGTTTAATCTTTTGTAAATCCTCAACATCACCGCAGAGTGGCTGACTACGCTTAAGGGCATCCCATCCCGTCAGGAGATCGCTATGGCTCGTTTCGCTCACGCGTTGTTGTTCAGTGGTTCGCTACTGTGTGCCACGCCGCTGCTGGCCGCAGAACCACAGGTACAGGTCCAGCTATTGCAGGATAAGTTACAACATCCATGGTCCGTGGCGTTTCTGCCCGACAACCAGACTCTGCTGATTACGGAACGCAGCGGCCAGCTGCGCAGCTGGACCCCACAGGGTGGCTTGTCACAGCCGATTTCTGGCGTGCCGCCGGTCTGGGCACAGCGCCAGAGCGGCTTGCTGGACGTGGTACTGGCACCCGATTTCACCAGCAGCCGACGCGTCTGGCTGAGCTATACCGAAGCCAACAGCAGCGGGAAGGCCGGTGCGGTGGTGGGTGTCGGGACGCTGAGCGAGGATAACCGGCAACTGCGCGATTTCCGCGTGGTGATCCGCCAGACGCCTATGCTCTCCAGCGGCAATAATATCGGCACCCGCCTGGCATTCGATAAGCAGGGTTTTCTGTGGATCGCGTTTGGCGATAACTTTGCCAGCAGCACAGCACAGCATCTCGATAAGCTGCAGGGCAAACTGCTGCGGCTGAATGCGGATGGCAGCGTGCCTGACGATAATCCGTTTGTGAAGCAGAGCGGGGCGCGCCCGGAGATCTGGGCTTATGGCCTGCGTAATCCGCAGGGCCTGGCGCTTAATCCGTGGACCGGAACGATGTGGGAAAGCGAGCATGGTCCGCGTGGCGGTGACGAGGTCAACATCATCGGTAAAGGTAAAAACTACGGCTGGCCGCTGGCGACCTACGGTATCGATTACAGTGGCGACAAAGTACCGGAATCGAAAGGGAGTCATGCAGCCGGAACCGAACAGCCGGTCTATTACTGGAAAGATTCGCCCGCCATCAGCGGCATGGCGTTTTATAACAGTGCCCGCTTCCCGCAGTGGAAAAATTCGCTGTTTATCGGCGCGCTGAAAGAGAAAAACCTGATCCGGCTGAGCGTAAACGGGGAGAAGGTCGTTGAAGAGCAGCGTCTGCTCGGCGATCAGAACGCACGTATTCGCGATGTGCGTCAGGGGCCGGATGGCTATCTCTATGTGCTGACCGATGAAGCCAACGGCAAATTGCTGAAAGTCGGGTTAGCGCAGGACGCCACTGCGTCCCGCGGCTAGCTTAGCGAGCCCAGTGGCAGACCTGCCATCCCCGGTTTAATGCCTCCTGGTGCAGCAGTTTGTCAGGATTAATTACATGCGCGTGATCGGCCTGTTCCAGTAACGGCAGGTCGTTCATCGAATCGCTGTAGGCCCAGGTGTGACCGAAGGCTTCACCCTGCTGTAGCGCTTTCCAGTCGCCCAGTCGCGTCACTTTGCCTTCTTTGTAGGTCATGGTGCCGTAGGTTTTACCGCTGTAGCGCTGATCGACGATCTCGACGCCTATCGCCAGCGCTCCGCAGGCACCCAGCTTTTCGGCAATCGGCAGTACCAGATGCTCGCCGCTGGCGGAGATAATCATCACCTTGTCGCCACGCGCCTGGTGCCACTCGATACGCTCACGTGCAGCAGGATAGACGCGCGGCATAATGTCGCGATGAATAAAGCGACGGACCCAGCCTTCAACGGTCAGGGTTGCCATGCCCGCCAGCGGGGCCAGGGTGGTATTCATGTACTCTTCAATCGATAGCGTGCCGGCATAATACTGCGCCATCAGGGCCTGTTCCTGGTCGATCAGCTCGCGGGGGGCGAAGCCCTGCGATACCAGCCAGCGTAACCACAGGCCAGTGCTGTCTTCACTAATAAGCGTCTCATCCAGATCAAATAGGGCTAAGTCCATGGTCGGTCTCCTCGGCTGACTGGCTTTCAGGTTAGCTGATAATTGTGACCGGCTTAACTGTTCTGCGAAAAATCGGAATTGCACGCATTTTTGGTGGCGACAGCACGGGGCGAAACTGGCACGCGCGCGTTGGGGATGCCAGGGTTACTCTACTAAACTCTAAAAAACTTTACGATTCGGCGGTTTTTTTCGCTGCCTCCAACGGTTAGCGTTCTGAGTGGAGGTTTTCTGCCTCCAGAATCCCGATTTAACAAGGACAATCCGGTCAAGCCCATGACAAACACTCGCGTTGCTTCTCGCCTGCGGCTACTCGCTGCCACCTCTTTACTTCTTATCGCCCCGATCGGCGCTTTTGCTGAACAGGCACCTGCCGCGCCTGGCATTGATGCCAAAGCCTGGATACTGATGGATTATGCCAGCGGCAAAGTGCTGGCCGAGTCGAACGCCGATCAGCGTCTCGATCCCGCCAGTCTGACCAAAATGATGACCAGCTACGTGGTGGGTCAGGCGATCAAAGCCGGCAAAATTAAGCCGGACGATCTGGTTACGGTAGGGCAGGATGCCTGGGCGACCGGCAACCCTAAGCTGCGCGGTTCGTCGCTGATGTTTTTAAAACCGGGTGACCGTATTCCGGTCCATGAGCTGAACAAGGGCATTGTGATCCAGTCCGGTAACGACGCCTGTATTGCGCTGGCGGATTACGTGGCGGGCAGCCAGGACTCGTTTATCGGCCTGATGAACAACTACGTTAAAGCGCTGGGGTTACAGAACACCCACTTTATGACGGTTCACGGGCTGGATGCTGAGGGACAGTACAGCACGGCGCGGGATATGGCGTTAATTGCCCAGGCGCTGATTCGCGACGTACCGGAAGAGTATGCGCTGAATAAAGAGAAAGAGTTCACCTTCAATAAAATCCGCCAGATGAACCGTAACCGTCTGCTGTGGAGCACCAATCTTAAGGTAGATGGCGTCAAAACCGGCCACACCTCCGGTGCCGGTAATAACCTGGTGGCCTCGGCAACCGAAGGCGATATGCGACTGATTTCGGTAGTGCTGGGTACTGCCAGCGATGCGATTCGCTTCCGCGAAAGCGAAAAATTGCTCACCTGGGGCTTCCGCTTCTATGAAACCGTGACGCCGATTAAGGCCGACGCGCCGTTTGCGCAGCAGCGGGTCTGGTTTGGCGATAAGAGTCAGGTCAACCTTGGCGTGTCGAAAGATGCCGCGCTGACCATCCCGAAAGGGCAGATGAAAAATCTGAAGGCGAGCTTTAAGCTCAATTCGCCGCAGCTCGAAGCGCCACTGAAGAAGAATCAGGTGGTGGGCACCATTGATTTCCAGCTGGATGGCAAAACCGTCGACCAGCGTCCGCTGGTGGTATTACAGGAGGTGCCGGAAGGAGGCTTCTTCAGCCGGATGGTGGATTTCGTAATGATGAAATTCAACGGCTGGTTCGGGAAGTGGTTCTCATAATTCTGATAAAAAGAAGGGACGCCGCGGCGTCCCTTCTTTTTAATCCTGAGTCCAGCCTTTACGAATCGGCAGGGCAAACAGCGATCGGTAGAGCGGATTAATCACCGCCAGCATCCGCTCGCCGTAGATCTGCCAGGCCAGATGGGAGGCCAGACAGCTCAGTAAGCCAACCAGGAAACCGCCCAGCATATCCATTGGCCAGTGGACGCCAAGGTAGATGCGCGACCAGGCGATGGCGATACCGGCCAGCATCAGAATCACCCCTGACCACAGGCGATGCCAGAAAATAAAGGCCAGCGCAAAGGTGAAGATAGTGGTGCCGTGATCGCTGGGGTAGGAATCATCCGCTGCGTGGTGCAGGAACTGATGGCCGAGTCCAATCGCGAACGGGCGAGGGTGCGGTAACAGCTGTCCGACACACCAGGAGATCGCCAGCGCATACAGTAAGGCCATGCCGGTTTTTAGCACCAGCACCCGCTGTGAAGAGACCTGGTCGCGTGGCCCCCACAGCCACAGCGCGACGATTAACAGCGGCACGATGGCAATCAGATCTTTGGCGATAAAGGTTGCCAGTTGCAGCAGCCAGGCGGGTGACGCAGGCGTGGCATTGATGGCGATAAACAATGAGCGGTTTAACTCTTCCATTATAGGGGACATTCCTCTGCAAACAGGCCGCCAGTCAACGGCTACGCTACCCGCACGGGCAGACACAGACTGACTACAGCGGCAAATCAAACGTCAGCGACAACGCGCTAACCAAAATATTCAGCACAAATTGCTAACAGCACCGGCGCACTATCCTGCTTTTTACCCTGGGTTTCGTCCATAGCAAGGCTCTTAATCTGCTCACGGGTTGCCTGACTGTTTAAGTTTGACAGCCGGACAGCCGCGCTTTAATCCGGAGTGGGGGCGTCATGGCGGAAAAAAGGGCATAAAAAAACCCGCCGGGAAAAAGACCAGCGGGCTCCACAATTTGGGGATTTCAAAGAAAAGCAGTGGCACTTATTCAGACTACCCCTTAACAAAAAAGTTCTGGACGTATACAAAAAAATTTTATAAGGGCAAAAGCGGCCAGATAATCACGATCAGCGTACCCGCCAGCGTCAACAGCACGTTAGCAATGGCGTAAGTTCCGGCGTAGCCCAGCGCCGGAATATTGCTGCGCGCGGTGTCACTGATAATCTCCATCGCCGGCGCGCAGGTGCGGGCACCCATGATGGCCCCGAACAGTAACGCGCGGTTCATTCGCAGTACGTAGGCACCAAACAGATAGCAGATAATCACCGGGATCAGGCTGACCAGTAGTCCGCACAGCAGCATCAGCGCACCCTCACTGCTGACGCCGTGATTGATACCGCTGCCGGCGCTCAGCCCCACGCCGGCCATAAACACCATCAGCCCGAACTCTTTCACCATGGTGAGTGCGCCCTGAGGGATGTAGCCAAAGGTCGGATGGTTGGCGCGCAGGAAGCCGAGCATAATGCCGGCAAACAGCAGGCCGGCAGCGTTACCGAGGCCAAAACTAAAGTTGCTGAACTGAAAGGTAATCAGACCAATCATCAGGCCGACGATGAAGAAGGCGCAGAAGGCCAGCAGGTCGGTCATCTGGCTGTGGATAGCGATAAAGCCAATGCGATCCGCCACGCTTTTAACCCGTCGCGCTTCGCCGCTGACCTGCAATACATCGCCTTTATTCAGCATGATGCTGTCGTCAATCGGCATCTCAATCTGGCTGCGAATCACCCGGTTAAGGAAGCAGCCATGATCGGTGAGATTAAGCTTGCTGAGCCGTTTGTTCACTGCATTGTGGTTTTTCACCACAATCTCTTCGGTCACAATTCGCATATCCAGCAGATCGCGGTCAAACACCTCTTTGCCGTTACGGAAGCTGGGGTCGAGACGGGCGTGCGCATCGGGATAACCGACCAGGGAGATGTCGTCGCCGAGTTGCAGTACCGCATCGCCATCCGGGCTGGCGAGAATACCATTACGGCGGATGCGCTCAATGTAGCAGCCGGTCTGGCGATAGATACCGAGTTCACGCAGGTTTTTGCCGCCGCTCCACGCCACCAGTTCCGGGCCGACGCGGTAAGCACGGATCACCGGTAAAAACACCTTGCGCTGGCTGTCAGCATCCAGCCCGCGCTCGCGAGCGATCTGCTGCGCGCAGGTGGGCAGATCCTGATGCTGCAGGCGCGGCAGGTAACGCGCGCCAAAGATCAGGCTGACCAGGCCAATCAGATAGGTCACGGCATAGCCGAGACTGAGCTGATCCTGCATCAATCCCAGCTGTTTGCTGTCGCTGATACTTTGCCGTAGCGTATCGCCGGCACCGACCAGCACCGGCGTTGAGGTCATTGAGCCCGCCAGCATGCCCGCCGTCAGGCCGATATCCCAGCCAAACAGCTTACCGAGCCCCAGTGCCATAATCAGCGCGCTGACCACCATCACGATAGCGAGCATGAAATAGTTTTTGCCGTCGCGAAAGAATATCGAGAAAAAGTTGGGACCGGCCTCGACGCCAACACAAAAAATAAACAGCATAAAGCCGAGACTTAATGCGTCGGTATTGATCGTAAAGTGCTGCTGGCCTAATAACAGGGAAACCACTAATACGCCGATCGAATTTCCCAGCTGAACCGAGCCAAGACGCAATTTCCCCAGGCAGAGCCCGAGCGCCAAAACGACAAATAATAACAAAACGTCATTTCCACTTAACAATTCTGCGACGTTAATATTCACTGTTTAACTTCTTGTTTACGTGTAACCTGTTGAAGAGAGGCTTGTTTTTCGCTATCTTGAGCAAGCCGTCGGGGGTGCGTTGTATCAGTGCTGCAAATGCGACCGTTGTAACGGCGGCTATTCTAATCAGAAAAATCTTCCTCAGCCATTGGCTAATTTCATTCGTTATCAAAACGAACTGTTTCTTTTTATTTCCACCTGAACGCAGCAGGGATACAGGCAAGTTTTATCCGGGTAATTTTTAGTCAGTGAGGTGTTATGCCGCAGCGTTCTTATCTCTGGACGATCCGCCTGTGTGGGGTGGTGCTTTATAGTCTGGTGTTTGTTTTTACCTGCCACTTCTGGCAAACCGGTCCTGGCCCGTTGCATGGTCAGCCTGAACTGCTGCTGTTTATGCTGCCTGGTATCGTGATGGCCTTGATGCAGGTGGAGAGTCCGTTAAAAAGTACCTTGCTGATGGCGCTGTGGGGCACCCTGGTGGCCGTGCTGCTGTTAAATAATACGCTGCTGGTCCATGCCAGCGGGCTGTTTGTGGTCGCCTGGAGCGTGAGCGCCATGTTCTGGGCTGGCTGCGGCGCGCTGTTGGTGCGCCTGATGCAGATAGTGATGGCCTCGCTGAACTAAAGCGGCCCCGGCCCGGCATAAAGGGCCGGGGCTGAGAAACAGTCAGACGCTGCCCAGCAAAAAGGCGAGACCGGTAACCGCGTCTCGCCTTTTTCATTTCCCAGCCTGCAACCGCTAATTAAGCGACAAAGCCCAGGTTTTCTTTGGTCCATGCGGCGAATTCGGTGTAGCCGCCGACGTGTTTATCATCCAGGAAAATCTGCGGCACGGTGGTGACTGGCTTACCGGCGCTGGCTTCCAGATCGGCTTTAGTAATGCCTTCTGCCTGAATATCCACATACTGATAGCTAAAATCATCACGCTCAGCAGTGAGTTTATCCGCCAGCTCTTTAGCACGGACACAATATGGGCAGCCCGGACGACCAAAAATTACAGCAATCATGAAGAACTCCTTGCAGCGTGGTGCGTGATCTACATCACACAATAAAACTGAGAATGGCAATCATGATGCCCGCTCGTATCGCTTAAAGGAAGCAGGATTTGCCTGTTAGTCTGATGCCCGCCACCTATAGCGGCTGGAACCTTGTTATCAGCCGGGCGGGGTTTTTTCTGTCCGTGGCTCACCCTGAACGGTGGGCAATTTGCGGGTTGTTAACCATAATTGACGCTCAATAACCGGCTAAGGCAGGAGAGGACGATGCAGAATGTCGCCAGATTACCCCGCGCGGTGTTGGTGCTGGAAGCGCTTGGCGGCCTGATGATTCTGGCCGCACTGCTGCTGGTGAACCGCTGGCTGCCCGCGCCCGGCACGCTGAACGTCAGGACGCTGGCGACCGGGCTGTTTATCGCGGGTATTGTTTTGATGCTGCCCGCCGCCTGGCTATTAATGTGGCGCACCGCAAAAGCGATCGCGCCGCAGTTGTTTAATCACACTGACAAAAAAAGATAATGTTGCTGGAGACTTTATGACACCGACCATTGATTTACTGTGCAGCCACCGCTCTGTTCGCGCCTTCACCGACCAGCCCGTCAGCGAGGCGCAGCGTGAAGCGATTATTAATGCGGCGCAATCGGCGTCCACATCCAGTTTTTTACAGTGCTCTTCTATTATTCGTATCACTGACCGTGCGCTGCGCGACCAGTTGGTCACCCTGACCGGCGGTCAGTCGTGGGTGGCAGATGCACCCGAGTTCTGGGTGTTCTGCGCTGACTTTAATCGTCACCTGCAGATCTGTCCGGATGCCCAGCTGGGCCGCGCTGAACAGCTGCTGCTCGGCTGTGTCGATACCGCGCTGATGGCGCAGAATGCCATGGTGGCGGCCGAATCGCTGGATCTGGGTGGGGTGTTCATTGGCGGTATCCGTAACAACATCGCCGAGGTAACCACTCTGCTCGGCCTGCCAAAATTTGTGTTGCCGCTGTTTGGTTTTTGCCTGGGCCATCCTGAAACCCGTCCGGATGTGAAACCGCGCATGCCGCACGCAATGCTGGTGCATGAAAACCGCTACCAGCCGCTCGATCCGGCGGTACTGGCGGACTATGACAGCCGCACCGAGCTTTACTATCAGCACCGTGACAGCAACCAGCGCAGCGAAACCTGGAGCGAACTGATTCAGCGCCTGATTATCAAAGAAACGCGCCCGTTTATGCTGGATTATCTGCATCAGCAGGGCTGGGCAACGCGCTAAGCTAACGGCGGAGAACGGACGATGAAAATAGCCATTCTGTCGCGCGATGAAACGCTTTACTCCAGCCGGCGGCTGCGTGAGGCGGCCGAAGGCCGTGGCCATCAGGTGCAAATCATCGATCCGCTCTCCTGCTACATGAACATCAATCCCGCCTCGCCCGCCGTGCACTACTGCGGTGAACCGCTCGGCCACTTTGATGCGGTCATTCCGCGCATCGGCTCTCTGACCACCTTTTACGGTACGGCGGTGCTGCGTCAGTTTGAGATGAGCGGCAGTTACCCGCTGAATGAGTCGGCGGCGATCACCCGCGCCCGTGACAAGCTGCGATCGCTGCAGCTGCTGGCGCGCGAGGGAATCGATATGCCGGTCACCGGCTTTGCTTCCTCGCCGGACGATACCGAGGATCTGATCGCCATGGTCGGCGGCGCGCCGCTGGTGGTCAAACTGGTGGAAGGCACCCAGGGCATCGGCGTAGTGCTGGCCGAAACGCGCCAGGCGGCGGAAAGCGTTATCGATGCGTTTCGCGGTCTGAATGCCCATATTCTGGTGCAGGAGTTCATCAAAGAGGCGGGCGGCCGTGATATTCGCTGTCTGGTGATTGGCAATCAGGTCGTGGCGGCGATTGAGCGGGTGGCAAAAGAGGGCGACTTTCGCTCCAATCTGCACCGTGGCGGCAAGGCGTATCCGGTCACTATCACTGAGCAGGAGCGGCACATTGCCGTCAAAGCGGCGACCACGCTGGGGCTGGACGTCGCCGGGGTCGATATCCTGCGTGCCGCTCGGGGTCCGCTGGTGATGGAGGTCAATGCCTCGCCGGGTCTCGAAGGGATCGAAACCAGCAGCGGTCTGGACATTGCCGGGCTGATGATTGGCTGGATTGAGCAGCAGGCTATCCCCGGGCTCCGTCCTAAAACCGCGGGCTGACACGCGCTTTTCAGCGGTTTTCGTGGCATCGACGCGCATTTTTCCGTAAGCTAAGTCGCCTGTTTATCACCCCATGGGATTTTACGATGGATTCTCTTGTCGTTCCGGATATCGACCTGTTGCGTCGCTGGCTGGATCAGCAAAATATCACCTGGTTCGAATGCGATGCCTGTCAGGCACTACATCTGCCGCATATGCAAAACTTCGACGGGGTGTTTGACGCCAAAATCGATCTGGTCGACAACGTCATTCTGTTTTCGGCGCTGGCTGAAGTGAAGCCCACGGCGCTGATTCCTTTGGTAGGCGACCTGTCGCAAATTAATGCCAGTTCGCTGACGGTGAAAGCGTTCATCGACATTCAGGATGATAACCTGCCGAAGCTGATTGTCTGTCAGTCAATGACCATCACCGCAGGGTTAACCTTTGGTCAGTTCTCTCACTTTATGAAACAGAGTGAAGAGCAGATCTCAATGGTGATCCTTGAGGCGTTTGCTAACAATCTGCTGATGATTGGTGAAGAGGAAGAGCATGTGCCGGTGACCAGCGTGCACTCCGTGCTGCACTGATCTGACCCGATTGCCCGTTAAGCCGTCCCTGTGACGGCTTTTTTTATGTCCGTCGCACCGGATAGCTATAATTTTTTATTCTGCACTTTGCCCTTTAGTGCCAGATATTTGTCGTTCTTTATGCCAGTAAAGCCGAACCTCATAGCTTAAACATGCATAAAATATCGCTTTTAGGCGTTTTTTACGCTGAGGTCTGGTGCAGTCTGAGTCGGGGGGCTATTCTTGCGGGGCTGTGACAGCCGCGTAACTGCGCCACAGCTAATGGTTTTTGCTATTACACTTCCGCTGAATAATGATTCATTGTGTCACTGACCTTACACACAGAACGCAACGTATGGATCACTGGTTTGCAGCGTTGTGATGACCCGCTCAGGAGGATGGAAAACATGTTCAACCAACGTCAGAAATGGTTGTCAGGTGTGGTAGCTGGCGTGCTGATGGCCGCGTCTGCCAGCACCATGGCGGAAGATAAAACGCTGCACGTTTATAACTGGTCTGATTATATCTCGCCAGATACCGTGCCGAACTTTGAAAAGCAGTCCGGCATCAAAGTGGTTTACGACGTGTTTGACTCCAATGAAGTGCTGGAAGGCAAACTGATGGCTGGCAGCACCGGCTATGACGTGGTGGTGCCATCCTCCAGCTTCCTGGCGCGTCAGCTGCAATCCGGCGTGTTCCAGCCGCTGGATAAGAGCAAACTGCCTAACTATAAAAACCTCGATCCGGCGCTGATGGAAAAAGTGGCGCAGCACGATCCGGGCAACAAATACGCCATTCCTTACCTGTGGGGCACTACCGGTATCGGCTACAACATCGATAAAGTCAAAGCGGTACTCGGCGCAGATGCACCGGTTAACAGCTGGGATCTGGTGATGAAGCCAGAAAATCTGGAGAAACTGAAAAGCTGTGGCGTCTCTTTCCTTGATGCGCCGGAAGAAATTTTCGCTACCGTGCTCAACTATCTGGGTAAAGATCCGAACAGTTCTGACGCCAAAGAGTATTCAGGCGCGGCCACCGATCTGCTGTTGAAACTGCGTCCGAACATTCGTTATTTCCATTCGTCGCAGTACATCAACGATCTGGCTAACGGCAATATTTGTGTGGCGATTGGCTGGTCAGGTGACATTCTGCAGGCGAAAAACCGGGCCGATGAAGCCAAAAATGGCGTGCATCTCGGTTACAGCGTGCCGAAAGAGGGCGCTCTGGCCTTCTTCGACATGATGGCAATTCCGAAAGACGCGAAGAATCTTGATGGTGCCTACGCCTGGCTGAACTACATCATGGATCCAAAAGTGATCGCGGATGTCTCGAACAAGATGAACTACGCCAACGGCAATAAAGCTTCGCTGCCGCTGATCAATGCTGACGTCCGCAACAACCCAGGCATCTTCCCGACGCCAGAAGCGATGTCGAAATTGTTCGTGCTCAAAGTTCAGGATCCGAAACTGGATCGTGTGCGTACCCGTGCATGGACTAAAGTAAAAAGTGGTAAGTAATTCGTTCTGAACGGATTGACTGATTACGCATCAGCAACAGAGGCGCAGTGTCGGCCTCTGTTGTGCCATTTTTAGCGGCGGATTTTGCCGCGATGTTCCGCCTGGCTCCGGAGAGATACGTTAGTGAACGATGCCATTCCCCGTCCTCAAAATAAAACCGCAAAGGCGTTAACGCCGCTGCTGGAAATTCGCAATCTGACAAAATCGTTCGACGGACAGCATGCTGTCGATGATGTCAGTCTGACCATATACAAAGGCGAGATTTTTGCCCTGCTGGGCGCGTCGGGCTGTGGCAAATCCACGCTGTTGCGGATGCTGGCGGGTTTCGAGCCGCCGACCAGTGGCCAGATTGTGCTGGATGGCCAGGATCTGTCGCACGTCGCCCCTTATCAGCGGCCAATCAATATGATGTTCCAGTCTTACGCGCTGTTTCCGCACATGACGGTGGAGCAGAATATCGCCTTTGGTCTGAAGCAGGATAAGTTGCCGAAGGGCGAAATCACCAGTCGGGTGGCGGAAATGCTGGCGCTGGTGCATATGCAGGAGTTTGCCAGGCGTAAGCCGCACCAGCTCTCCGGTGGTCAGCGTCAGCGTGTGGCGCTGGCGCGTAGCCTGGCGAAACGGCCTAAGCTGCTGCTGCTGGATGAACCGATGGGCGCGCTGGACAAGAAGCTGCGCGATCGCATGCAGCTGGAGGTGGTTGATATCCTCGAGCGGGTGGGCGCAACCTGCGTCATGGTTACCCACGATCAGGAAGAGGCGATGACCATGGCGGGCCGCATTGCCATCATGAATCGCGGCAAGTTCGTGCAGATTGGCGAGCCGGAAGAGATCTACGAGCATCCGACCAGCCGCTACAGTGCCGAATTCATCGGCTCGGTGAACGTGTTTGAAGGGCTGCTGCGCGAACGTCAGGCGGATGGTCTGGTTATCGACAGCCCGGGGCTGATGCACCCGCTGAAGGTCGACTCCGATGTCTCGGTGGTGGATAACCTGCCGGTTCACGTCGCGCTGCGTCCCGAAAAAGTGATGCTGTGCGATGAGGTGCCAGCCGATGGCTGCAACTTTGCCGTCGGTGAAGTGGTGCATATCGCCTATCTCGGTGACCTGTCGATTTTCCATGTCCGTCTGCACAGCGGACAGATGATCAGCGCACAGTTGCAAAACGCGCATCGCTACCGCAAAGGGTTGCCGACCTGGGGCGATGAAGTCCGCCTCTGTTGGGAGAGCGACAGCTGCGTGGTGTTGACGGTTTAAGGAGGCGCCATGAGCCAGATTTTCCAACGCAGCAAAGCGCCGGCCCGGCTGGTCGGCACGCCGCTGCAACGCTGGGCCACGCGAATTAAAATGCAGCACGGCCGCAAACTGGTGATCGCTTTACCCTATGTCTGGCTGGTGCTGTTCTTCCTGCTGCCGTTCCTGACGGTGCTTAAGATCAGCTTCGCTGACATTGCGCGCGCCATTCCACCCTATACCGAACTGGTCAGCTGGGCGGACGATCAGTTCAGTATTGTGCTGAACTTTGCCAATTACCTGACGCTGACCGACGATCCTCTCTACGTCGACGCCTATCTGCAGTCGCTGAAAGTGGCGGCCATCTCGACGGTGATTTGCCTGCTGGTGGGCTATCCGCTGGCCTGGGCGGTGGCGCACAGCAAGCCGTCGATGCGCACTATCCTGCTGCTGCTGGTGATCCTGCCGTCGTGGACCTCCTTTCTGGTGCGGGTCTACGCCTGGATGGGGCTGCTGAACAATAACGGTATCCTCAACCGTTTTCTGCTGTGGCTGGGCGTGATTGATCATCCGCTGGTGATCCTTTACACCAATACCGCAGTCTATATCGGCATCGTTTACTGCTATCTGCCGTTTATGGTGCTGCCGATCTACACCGCGCTGACGCGTATCGACTACTCGCTGGTTGAAGCGTCGCTGGATCTGGGCGCGCGTCCGCTGAAAACCTTTTTCAGCGTGATCGTTCCGCTTACCAAAGGGGGGATAATCGCCGGTTCGATGCTGGTGTTTATTCCGGCAGTCGGTGAGTACGTGATCCCGGAACTACTCGGGGGTCCGGACAGCATTATGATTGGCCGTATTCTGTGGCAGGAGTTCTTTAATAACCGTGACTGGCCGGTCGCGTCGGCGCTGGCGGTCATTATCCTGCTGATCCTGATTCTGCCGATCATCTGGTTCCATAAGCATCAAAACCGTGAGATGGGGGAGAAGGCATGAACAATTTGCCGACCATTCGCTCGCCCTGGCGTACCGGGATTCTGGTCTGCTGTTTCCTGTTCCTCTATGCGCCGATGCTGCTGCTGGTGGTTTACTCCTTCAACAGCTCACAGCTGGTGACGGTATGGGACAGCTTCTCCTTCCACTGGTACCGGGTGCTGTTTCAGGATAGCGCGATGATTGACGCGGTGATGCTGAGTCTGAGTATCGCCGCGCTCTCCGCCACCATGGCGGTGGTGCTGGGAACCCTGGCGGCGGTGATTATCGTGCGCTTCGGCCGTTTCCGTGGCCATAACGGCTTTGCGTTTATGCTGACCGCACCGCTGGTGATGCCCGACGTGATCACCGGGCTGTCGCTGCTGCTGCTGTTTGTGGCGATGGGCAACGCCTTTGGCTGGCCGAGCGAGCGCGGTATGCTGACCATCTGGCTGGCGCACGTCACGTTCTGTACCGCCTATGTCGCCGTGGTGATCAACTCGCGCCTGCGCGAACTGGACCGCTCGATTGAAGAGGCCGCGATGGATCTGGGCGCAACGCCGCTCAAAGTGTTCTTCGTGATTACCGTGCCGATGATTGCTCCGGCTATCGTCACCGGCTGGCTGCTGGCGTTTACGCTGTCTCTCGACGATCTGGTGATTTCCAGCTTTGTAACCGGCCCTGGCGCGACCACCTTGCCGATGGCGATTTTTGCCACCGTGCGGCGTGGCGTCAATCCGGAAATCAACGCGCTCGCCTCACTGATCCTGTTCGTGGTCGGTTTAGTCGGTTTTATCGCCTGGCGGGTGATGGCACATGAAGAAAAACAACGTTTAAGCGATATTCAGAAAGCTAAACGTGGCTGAAATCCGTAACATTTGCCACTATAACAACGGGCTGGTTTTACCGGCCCGTTTTTTGATCAGGTGGAGTCACGGACTATGTCAGAAATCCTTAAAAGCAGCCGCACGTTGACCGAGGCACCGGTTCCGGTCACCGTGGCGGGCATTGCCATTATCGCGACGCGCTGCCTGAGCGTGCTGATGCTGGCAAATGAGCTTGGCTACAGCGAGCTCGCCAACTTTGTCCACCGCAGCGCCCAGGCCTGGGACTCAACCTTTATCTTTGTCGCCAGCCAGCTGATCTTCCTGTTCGAACTGCGCTGCGCCTTTACCCTGATGCGCGGCAGCAACCGGGGACGCTGGGGCTATGTCGCCACCCAGGTGATTGTGCTGGGTTATATGCTGATGGCCTCCATGGGCTGGATCTATCCGGAGATATTCAGCATTGATGGCGCGAATAATGTCCAGATCGTCCATCACACCCTGCTGCAAAAGCTGCCGGATCTGCTGGTGCTGCTGCTGCTGTTTCTGCCGCTCAGCAGTCGCGCATTTTTCAGCAAGCGATGATACAATCGCGCTCCGCCCGACCTCTCCACCGTGAATACAGGCTTTCCCATGCATTGCGCGCTCTATGACGCTAACCGTTGCCGCTCCTGCCAGTGGCTGGAAAAAACCTATACCCAACAGCTGACTGACAAACAGTCATGGCTGGAACAGCTGCTGGCCGATCGGCCGGTGGCGCAGTGGTTGCCACCGATCACCTCGCCGCAGCAGGCGTTTCGTAATAAAGCCAAGATGGTGGTCAGCGGTAGCGTGGAGCGTCCGGTGTTCGGCATGGTTCAGCGCAATGGCGAGGCGGTTGATCTGTGCGACTGTCCGCTCTATCCAGCCAGTTTTCAGCCGGTGTTTGCTGCGCTGCGGCCGTTTATCGCCCGCGCCGGGCTGACGCCGTACAACGTGGCGCGCAAACGGGGCGAGCTGAAATATCTGTTGCTGACCGGCAGTAGTCAGGGCGGCATGATGCTGCGTTTTGTGTTGCGTTCGACCACCAAGCTGGCGCAACTGCGCGCGGCACTGCCGGAGCTGCAACAGCAGTTGCCACAATTGACGGTGATCTCCGCCAATATTCAGCCGGTACATATGGCGATTCTGGAAGGGGAGCAGGAGATTGCGCTGACGCCAGCGCAGTCGCTGGCCGAAAATTTTAACGGCGTGCCGCTGTGGATCCGTCCGCAAAGTTTCTTCCAGACCAATCCACAGGTTGCCAGCACGCTTTACGCCACCGCCCGGCAATGGGTGCAGCAGCTGCCGGTCACCAGCATGTGGGATCTGTTCTGCGGCGTAGGGGGATTTGGCCTGCACTGCGCCACGCCAGAGATGACGCTGACCGGCATTGAAATCAGCGCCGAGGCGATTAAATGCGCCCAGCGTTCAGCTCAGATGATGGGACTGGAAAAAGTGCAGTTTGCTGCGCTGGACTCGACCGAATTTGCCACTGGCCGGGACGCGGTGCCACAGCTGGTGCTGGTTAACCCACCGCGACGCGGCATTGGCGTTGAACTGTGTGATTTTCTTAGTCAGATGGCACCCGATTATCTGCTCTATTCCAGCTGTAACCCACAGACGCTGGCAGAAGACGTAGCCCGGCTGAATGATTATCAGATTAGCAAGGTGCAGCTGTTTGATATGTTCCCGCACACCGCCCATTTTGAAGTGCTGGCGTTGTTAACCCGCCAGCCGCGCTAAGCGTAAGACGGGCTCAGACACTGAGCCCGCATCTGCATTTATTCAGGGAACCACTGCTGGTTAATCTGCTGCCAGCGGCCATTGGCTTTCAGTTCGGCGAGGGCATGATTAAAGCGATCGCGTAATTCGGTGTTGCCTTTGCGCACTGCAATGCCGAGGCCGGTGCCGAAGTAGTCTGCATCGGTAACGTGCTCGCCGACGGTTGCCAGATCGCTGTTGGTCTTCAGCCACTGATTCACCACGGCGCTGTCACCAAACACCCCATCCAGACGCCCATTCTTCATATCCAGAATCGCATTCTGATAGCTGTCATACGCCACCACCGTCACCTCAGGATGTTTTTCCTGCAGGTATTTCTGATGGGTGGTGCCGTTCTCGACACCAAGGCGCTTGCCCTTCAGGGCGGCAAAATCACTGAGCTGGCCTTTGCGGGCGATCACGATTGCGGAGTTGGCGTAGTAGGGCTGGGTAAAATCGACCTGCTTGCTGCGTTCGGCGGTGATGTCCATACCGGAAATAACCGCGTCATAGCGGCGGAACTTCAGCGAAGGGATCAGGCTGTCGAACGCATTGTTGGTGAAGGTGCAGTCGGCCTTCATCTGCTGGCAAAGCGCCTTCGCCAGATCGATGTCGAAACCGACCAGCTGATTTTCACGATTCAGCGATTCAAACGGCGGATAAGTCGCCGAGGCGGCGAAGCGAATTTTATCAGCGGCCTGGGCGCTGAGGGCCAGCGAAGCCAGCGTGGCGGCAACAATCCATTTTTTCATTATACGACTCCTGTAATCACAACCTGTTCACTACTCTGAGAGCTGCTTACCCTGCCAGATAATGAATTTTTATGCAATCGTTGTGATTGTCCAGGCGTATCAGGCGAGCAGGCTCGCCTGACCATCAGTTACGGTGTTCAAAGGCCAGTGCGCGTTTCTCGATCAGCCGCATCATCAGCGTCAGCACCCCGTTAACACACAGATAAACCAGCCCGGCGGCGGCATACACCGTGACATCATAGGTGCGACCGTAGAGCAGCTGACCGTGGCCCATCACTTCCATCAGGGTAATGGTATAGGCCAGCGAGGTGCCTTTAAACACCAGCACCACCTCATTGGAGTAAGAGGAGAGGGCGCGCTTAAATGCATAAGGCAGCAGAATACGCAGCGTATCTTTGCGGTTCATGCCGAGTGCAGCGCAGGATTGCCACTGACCGGACGGAATAGCCCGCACCGCGCCGTAAAAAAGTTGGGTCGTGTAAGCCGCGCTATTGAGCGACAGCGCCAGCATGGCGCACAGCCACGGTTGCGACAGCAGGTGCCACAGCCAGGGGATCTGCTGGATCGACGGAAACTGTCCCGGACCGTAATAGATCAGGAAGATCTGCACCAGCAGCGGCGTGCCGGTAAACAATGTGATAAAGCCTTTTACCAGCGGATTAAGCACCGGCGTTTTCAGCGACAGCACCACGGTGAACAGCAGCGCCAGCAGCAGCGCCAGCACCAGCGAGGCCGCGGTCAGCGTCAGGCTGGTGTGTAATCCTTTCAGTAATTCGGGCAGATACGCCAGCATCAGCTGTTCCCCCGTTCAAATCGGGTGGTGCGCAGCTCAATGCGGCGCAATACCGCCTGGCTGAACAAGGTGATCACTAAATAGATAGCCGCAGCCACCAGGAACCAGGTAAACGGCTCCTGAGTTCGGGTGGCGATACTTTTGGTTTGCAGCATCAGGTCGTTGACGCTGATCAGCGACACCAGTGCGGTATCTTTCAGCAGTACCAGCCACTGATTGCCGAGTCCTGGCAGGGCATGCCGCCACATCTGCGGCATAATCAGACGCAGAAATATCGCCGATTTTTTCATTCCCAGCGCCTGACCCGATTCCCACTGGCCGATCGGCACTGCTTTCAGCGCCCCGCGCAGGGTTTGTGAGGCGTAGGCGGCATACAGCATCGCCAGCGCAATCACGCCGCACAGGAACGGACTGACGTCGAAGTTTTCAATTTCTACCTGAATGGGTAACTGAAACAGGCCGAAATTGAGGGTGAAACCGTCGGAGAGGGTCAGCAGCAGCTGAGAGGCGCCAAAGTAGATAAACAGCACCACCAGAATTTCCGGCAGACCGCGGATCAGGGTGACCAGACCGGTGCCGATCCACGCCAGCGGTTTCCAGCGCAGCGACTCCCAGCCAGCGAAAATCATCGCCAGCACCAGGCCGGCGATAAGCGCACAAACGGCAAGGCCGACGGTCATGCCGGCGGCGCTTGCGAGTGGGATCATTTCATTCATCAGAAATTACTGCGGGAACCATTTGCTGTAGATCGTTTTGTAGGTGCCGTCGGCTTTGATTTTATCCAGCGCACCGTTGAATTTGGTTTGCAGATCGGTATTGCCGGTACGCACTGCAATGCCCAGACCGGTACCAAAGTAGGCTTTATCGGTGACTTTCTCGCCCACTAGCGCCAGCGTCGCGTTCTGCTTCAGCCACTCATTAACCACCGCCGTATCGCCGAATACCGCATCAATACGGCCATTTTTCAGATCCAGCACCGCATTCTGATAGCTGTCGTACGGCACGGTAGTGATTTCACTGTGCTTTTCGGTCAGGTATTTCTGGTGAGTGGTGCCGTTTTGTACGCCGACGCGCTTGCCTTTCAGCGCCTCAATGCTGGCCACTTTCCCTTTCTGCGCCACGAACAGCGCCGAGTTGTCGTAGTAAGGCTTGCTGAACAGCACCTGTTTTTCACGCTCAGGGGTGATATCCATGCCGGCCATCACCGCATCAAAGCGACGGAATTTCAGGCTGGGGATCAGGCTATCGAACGCCTGGTTGGTGAAAGTACAGGTCGCATCAATCTCTTTACACAATGCATTCGCCAGATCGACATCGAAGCCCTGAATCTTGTTGTCTGAATCGACGAACTCAAACGGAGGGTAAGAGGCTTCGGTCGCGAAACGAATGGTCTGCGCCGCGGTGGCGCTCAGGCTAAAACCAGCAAGCAGTGCAGCAAGTACGACTTTTTTCATTGTTAGCATCCTGACTTAGTGCGAAAGATAGTGAGCAAACGCCTCGGTTTGCGGCTGTGTAAAGCGGCTGGCATCACCCTGTTCCACAATGTGACCATTTTCCATGTAGACCACGCGGCTGGCGGTTTTACGCGCCACTTCCACTTCATGGGTAACGATCACCTGCGTAATCCGGGTCTGGGCCAGTTCGCGAATAATGGTGACAATCTGAGCGGTAATTTCCGGGTCGAGCGCAGCGGTCGGCTCATCAAACAGCAGCACCTGCGGCTCCATCATCAGGGCGCGGGCAATCGCCACCCGCTGCTGCTGACCGCCGGAGAGATGCAGCGGAAAACGGTCACTGTAGGGCGTCAGACGCAGACGATCGAGCAGCTTGTCTGCCCGGGCACGCGCGTCACTCTTGCTCAGACCCAGCACCCGGCAGGGCGCTTCCATCAGGTTCTGCAGCACGGTGAGATGCGGCCAG
>Ga0308163_10000546_pt1 | contig 63552 bp, 55 predicted proteins | sample PhyTR1_FD_201037 | JGI IMG/M metagenome (GOLD analysis project Ga0308163, IMG submission 201037) | Phyllosphere microbial communities from UC Gill Tract Community Farm, Albany, California, United States - DLSLT.R1 | ecosystem: Host-associated > Plants > Phyllosphere > Unclassified | place: USA...
AAGTTCAAGGAATCGCTGTCCGGCCGCCTGGGCGATGTGCTGAGCCACATCTACATGACCAGCGCCATGCTCAAGCGCTACCACGACGAAGGCGCGCCGGTGGCCGACCAGCCGCTGCTGGCCTGGGCCTTCCATGACAGCGTGCACACGATCGAAACGTCGCTGTCGGCGGCGTTGCGCAACTTCCCGATCCGTCCCATCGGCTGGCTGATGTGGCTGCTGATCTTCCCGTTCGGCCGCCGTGCCGAGGCCCCGGGCGACCGCCTGGGCCACCGCGTGGCCGCGCTGCTGATGGCACCCAACGAAGCCCGCGACCGTCTGGCCAGTGGCGTGTTCCTGACCCCGTGCGAGAACAACCCGGGTGGCCGCATCAACAGCTACCTGTCCAAGGCGATCATGGCCGAGCCGGTCGAGCGCAAGTTCATCAAGGCGGTCAAGACCAAGGGCATCGAAGCCCTGGACTTCACCACCCAGCTGGATGAAGCGGTTGCCGAAGGCGTGATCACCCAGGACGAACGCACCCTGCTCGAAGAGCTGCGCGCGCTCACCCTGGAAACCATCACCGTGGACGATTTCGATCCGCGCGAACTGCGCTCGGCCGGTTACTACGACCGCGAGCGCAAGGACGCACAGGCCCAGGAAGCGGCGTGATCGACGCAGCAACGTAACCCACAACGGCGGACTTCGGTCCGCCGTTTTTTTGAGAGGCCTCCATGTCCGCTCCCCTGTTGAACCTGTATCGCCGCATGCAGCGCTGGCCTGCCGGCAGCTGGCTGTTTTCCCGCGCGGTGTGTTTCAAGGCGCCCTACTTCGCCAGCATCGCCCCGCGCATCACCCTGCTCGAGCCCGGCCGTTGCGAAGGGCGCATCGCGCACCGGCGCAAGGTCACCAACCATATCGGCACCGTGCACGCGATCGCGCTGTGCAACCTGGCCGAGCTCACCGCCGGGCTGATGGTGGATGCCTCGCTGCCCAAGGGCATGCGCTGGATCCCCAAGGGCATGGAGGTGCAGTACCTGGCCAAGGCCACCGGCACGCAGCATGCCGTGGCCACGCCGGAGCAGCCCATCGTGGCCGCCGAGGCCGGCTACGCGCTACCGGTGAAGGTGCAGGTGCGCGATGACGCCGGCACGGCCGTGTTCGAGGCGCGGATCGCGATGTGGGTCTCACCAGTCAAGCGTTGATCGCGGGTGCGCAGCCACCCATCGGGTGGCGCTACCTCCGATCCGTCTGTCGCACGGTGGCGCCACGCCATGCGTGGCTGACGTCTGTCAGGCAGGCACCATCCACCATGCCGCCACGGCCAGGATCGCCGGCACAGCCTGGATGAAGAAGATCCGCTTGTTGACGCTGTACGCGCCATAGCAGCCGGCCACGATCACGCAGCCCAGCATAAAGTTCACCAGCATCGGCAGGTGATCGAACAGGCCCCAGAACAGGCCGGCGGCGAGGAAGCCGTTGTACAGCCCCTGATTGGCCGCCAGCACGCGCGTGGCCTGCGCCATTTCCGGCGTATTGCGGAAGGTTTTCAATCCCAGCGGCTTGGTCCACAGGAACATTTCCAAGACCAGGAAGTACACGTGCAGCAGGGCGACCAGCGAGGTGAGTGACAGCGCGATCCAATACATGGGCAGGCCTCCAGAACGTAATGCAGAGAGCTTACTCCGGGCGCTCGCCCGGCAGCTTCTTTTCTTCGCGCAGCAGGCCGAGGGCCGCGATGGTCATCGCACCAGCCACGACCAGGCCGCCAACGAACACGATGTGCGAACCGAACAGCGACAGCCCCTTGTGCAGCCAGGCGAAGCTCAGATCCGCACCGCGGTAGACCACGGTGTCGATGGCGGCGCCGGCCTTGTAGCGCCACTGGCGGTCCACCCGGGTGTAGATGGTCTCGCGTGCCGGCTTGGCCAGGGAGAATTCACTGGCGCGGGTCATCACCTGCACGATCGCGACCATCAGCGGCAGCGGCGAGGCGGCCAGCACCGAGAACCCGATGATGATCGCCACGCCTGGAATCAACAGCGCCGGAGCGATCCCGTAACGCGACAGCAGCCAGCGCGTCGCACCGAGCTGGATGATCAGGGTCAGCGCGTTCACTGCCAGGTCCACACGTGAGAAAAACGCGGTGCTGGCGGCCGGGTCGGTGTAAAGGCGGCGCACGATCGAGGCCTGCTCGTTGTAGAGCATGGTGCCTACGCCCACGCCAAACAGCACCATCAGCGCCAGCCAGCGCAGCATCGGCTCACGCACGATCAGCTTCAGGCCATCGAACACGCTGCCGCCCATCGGCGTCTCGCCGGAGACCAGTTCCCGCTCCTGTTCGCGCGCCACCGCCCACAGCCGCAGCCGCCAGATGCAGCCCAGGCAGATGAGCAGGAAACCAGCCGAGACCAGCATCAGATTGGCGATGCCGACCCGCTGCACCAGTGCCGAGGTGATGATCGGGCCGAGGAACGCCCCGATCGTCCCGGCCGCGCCGAGGTAGCCGTAATACGCGCGCGCCTCCACGTTGGAGAACACGTCGGCCATGAAGCTCCAGAACACGGCCACCGCGAACAGGTTGAAGATGGTGATCCAGAAGAAGAACGCCATGCCGCGCCCGGGCACGCCGGTCTCGAACATCACGTAGAACCCGAGCAGGGTGACGATGAAGAACCCGTACACCACCGGCAGGAACACGCGGCGCGGATAGCGGCTCACCAGCGCGCCGTACAGCGGCTGCAGCACAAGCATGATGAAGAACACGCAGGTGAACAGGAACTGCAGCACGAAGTCCTGCAGGGCGATCCCATGGCCGGCGAACCACTCGATCAGCGGCAGCGGGAACACGGTCTGCAGATCGGAGGAGGCCGCCATCGCTTCGCGCACCGGGCGCAGCACGTAGTAGCCGCTGAGCAGGCAGAAGAAATACAGCGAGGCCCAGATCAGCGGTGGCGAACGCCGCCACGCACTCAGCATCCCACCGGCTGCCGTGCCGGTCCCGGTCGCCGCGGTCATTGCCCGCTCTGCGCGGACAAGGGGCGTTGCAACGGCAGCATGTGGGGAACTCCGGGCGTCGAAGCGCGCAAGGTAAACGATGCACCGCAACATCGCCAGTAGCAGCGCTGTTCACCGGCGCAACGCTGCGTGGCCATGATCGCGCTGCCCCGTCGCAGGCCCTGCTGCCCTATGCTCGGGGCCATCTACCGAAGGGGCCGCCAGCCGTGGTGACGGACACGTACGACTACATCATCGTCGGCGCAGGATCGGCCGGCTGCGTGCTGGCCAACCGGCTCAGCGCCGACCCGCGTTGTCGGTTATTGCTGCTGGAAGCCGGTCCACGCGACCGCAACCCGTTCATCCACATGCCGGCCGGGTTGGCGCGACTGGTCAACAACCGCCGCATCAACTGGAACCTGGACACCGACGCCGAGCCGGCGCTGGCAGGCCGCCGCCTGTGGTGGCCGCGCGGCAAGGTGCTGGGCGGCTCCAGTTCGATCAACGCGATGTGCTACGTGCGCGGCGTCCCCGCCGACTACGACGGCTGGGCGGCCGGCGGCGCCGAGGGTTGGGGGTGGGCGCAGGTGCTGCCGTGGTTCCTGCACAGCGAAGCCAACAGCCGCGGCGGCAGCGCCCTGCACGGCGACGCCGGCCCGTTGTCGGTCGCCGACCTGCGCCACCACAACCCGCTCTCCGACGCCTTCCTCGACGCTGCCGTGCAGGCCGGGCATGCGCGCAACGACGACTTCAACGGCGCCCGCCAGCTCGGGGTCGGGCTGTACCAGGTGACCCAGCGCGATGGCGCGCGCTGCTCCAGCGCCACCGCCTATCTGCACCCGGCGCGCGGCCGGCGCAACCTCACCGTGCTCACCGGTACACATGCCACCGCGCTGCGCCTGGAGGGCAACACCGCCACGGGGGTGCATTTCCGCCACGGCCGCCAGCACCGGCATGCCGCGGCCAGCGCGGAGGTGATTCTCAGCGCCGGTGCGGTGCACTCGCCGCAGCTGCTGATGCTGTCGGGCATCGGTGCGGCCGCCCAGTTGCGGGAGCATGGCATCGCCGTGCGTACCGACCTGCCCGGGGTGGGCGCCAACCTGCAGGATCACCTGGACATCTGCACGCTGGTGCATACCCACCCGGGCGTGAGCTACGACCGCAGCAACCAGGCCCGGATCGCCTTCGACTACTTCCTGCGTGGCCGCCGCGGCGCCGGCACCAGCAACATCGCAGAGGCCGGTGGCTTCGCCCGCTCACCGCTGGCCGTCGACGCGCGTGCCGACGTGCAGTTCCACTTCGTGCCGGCGATGCTGGACAACCACGGCCGCCACCGCCTGCCCGGCGACGGCTACATCCTGCATGCCTGTGCCCTGCACCCGCGCAGCCGGGGCCGGATCAGCCTGCGCGACGCCAACCCCGCCTCGCCACCGCGCATCCAGGCCCATTACCTGAGTGATCCCGACGGGATGGATCTGGCGATGATGAAAGCGTGCGTGCGGATGTCGGCCGAGATCCTGCGCCAAGCGGCGTTCGACCGCTGGCGCGGGGCACCGATCTTCCCGCCGCGGCAGGACCTGGACGAGGCGGCACTGGAGGCGTTCATCCGCGCCAAGGCCGAGACCATCTACCACCCGGTGGGCACCTGCGCGATGGGCACCCATGCCGGGGCGGTGGTCGACCCGCAGCTGCGCGTGCACGGCGTGCGCCGCCTGCGCGTGGTGGATGCCTCGGTGATGCCCAGCCTGGTCAGCGGCAATACCAACGCGCCCACCCTCATGCTGGCCGAACGCGCCGCGCAGTGGATCCTGGAGGCGGCCGCGGCAAGCTGAACAGGGCTGCGCCGCACACGTCGGCACTGCACGCGCAAGGGATGCAAAAACCGCGCCTTTTCAACCAGATACGCATTCATCTTCGCTTGGTTTGTGCAATCAGGAAAAGCAGCGCTAGAATCACCCACAGCAGTTGCGCACGGGTCCAAAACGATGAATCAGAACAGCAGGCGTCGCCCGATCCGTTCGGCGGCCACCGGGTTGCTGGGCATGTTGATGCCCATCGCGATGTCGTCCACTGCACAGACTCCCAGTGCTGCGCCGACCGCATTCCCGGTCAACATCGAAAACACCGCGACGATCGCGCACACCCAGCCGGCCGCCTATCGCACCACGCCCGCCACCGTGCAGGTGCTGCCGCCGGCCCAGGGCTTCAACGTGGCTGCGATCGAAGCGATGGCCCAGCAGCTGACCTACGGCGAGCGCGTCCCCGGCATGGCCGTGGCCATCGTCCAGGGCGGCCGTGTGCTCAGTGCGCGCGGCTACGGCGTCACCGACGTCAACAACCCGCAGATGGTCGATGCGCACACCGTGTTCCGTTTGGCATCGCTGTCCAAGGCGTTCGCCGGCACCATGGCCGGCCTGCTGGTCAACGACGGCACGCTGCGCTGGGACAGCAAGGTCACCGACTACGTGCCCGGGTTCCAGCTGAGCTCGCCGGAGGCCACCGAACGCCTCACCGTGGCCGACCTGCTCAGCCACCGCGTCGGCCTGCCCTACAACGCGTACGACCGCGACGTGGAAGCCAACGCCGAGTACTACACGCTCACCCACAAGCTGGCCTCGACCTCGCTCAAGTGCCTGCCGGGCGATTGCTATGCCTACCAGAACGTGGCCTTCAGCCTGATCGGCGATGTGGTCTACGCCGCCTCGGGCAGCTTCTACGAGCAGTCGGTGGAACGCCGCCTGTTCAAGCCGCTGGGCATGGACGACGCCAGCCTCGGCCTGGCCGGCATCCAGGCCAGTTCGCGCTGGGCGCGCCCGCATGTGCGCAGCCGCAACGGCTGGGTGTCGCTGAACCCGAAGCCCACCTACTACCGCCTGGCGCCTGCAGCCGGCGTCAACGCCAGCGCCAGCGACATGGCCCAGTGGTTGCTGGCCCACACCGGCCACCGCCCCGATGTGCTGCCTGCGCCGCTGCTGGCCACGCTGCACTCCACCCTGATCAACACCCCCGGCGAAATGCGCTCGGGCTGGCGCCGCGAGCGCCTGCACTCGGCCGGGTACGCACTGGGCTGGCGCAACTTCGACTACGCCGGGCATGAAGTGATTTTCCATGCAGGTGCCGTGCAGGGCTATCGCGGCCTGGTCGCGCTGGTACCCGAACGCGACCTGGGCATCGCCATCATGTGGAACGGCGAAAGCAGCCTGCCCAGCGGCCTGCTGCCGACGGTGCTGGACCAGGCCATCGGCCTGCCGACCCAGCGCTGGCTCGACGTGGACACCGACTTCGGCAGCGACAATCTGATGGTGGAAGACGGCGCCCCGGCAACCAAGCGCAAGGGCGTGTCGTCCAACCGCGCGGTTGCCTCGCCGCGCTGATTACGGCGCGAGGATGCATCAACGAGGCGGCCGGTTGGCCGCCTTTTTTGTCGGGCGGGAGAGCCGACCGTTGGTCGGCTGCCACGATCGGATACGGTAGAGCCGACTGTTGGTCGGCTGCCACGATCGGATACGGTAGAGCCGACCGTTGGTCGGCTGCCAGCGAATCGCCGAAGAAGCAGCCGACCAACGGTCGGCTCTACCGGAACACCGTGCGTCGCGCGCATCCCCGGTCCGCACAATGCCGGGCGTTGTCTGCCCCGGTCCGCATACCCGATCCCATCCGGCCGTCGCCGGCCGAAGCGCCGCGCGCCTGCGGCGCACAATGATCGCCCATAAAAAAACCCCCTCCCCGCTGGGCTGCCAGGGAAGGGGTTTCAGTTACGGCATCGGGAACTGCGTCAGATCAGCGGTGCCGGGGTTGCCGGCAGGGCGACCGGTGCGGCCTTCTTCTTGCGAACGGCCGGCTTGCGCTTTGCAACCTTCTTCACCGCCTTCTTGGCAGCGGCCTTCTTCGCCGGCGCCTTGCGTGCGGTGGCCTTCTTCGCGGTGGCCTTCTTGGCTACCTTGCGTACGGCCTTTTTCGCGGTCTTCTTGGCAGCCTTCTTGGCCGTGGCCTTCTTGGCTACCTTGCGGACGGCTTTCTTGGCGGTCTTCTTGGCGGCGGCCTTCTTGGCGACCTTGCGGACTGCCTTCTTCGCCGTCTTCTTCACTGCCTTTTTCGCGGTCTTCTTGGCGGCGGCCTTCTTGGCAACCTTGCGGACTGCCTTCTTTGCCGTCTTCTTCACTGCCTTGCGGGCGGTCGCCTTCTTCGCTGCCTTCTTCACCGTCTTCTTGGCAGCCGCCTTCTTGGCTACCTTCTTCACGGCCTTCTTGGCGGCGGCTTTCTTGGCTACCTTCTTGACGGCCTTTTTGGCGGCCGGCTTTTTCTTCGCAGCTTTCTTGGTTGCCATGGGATGGCTCCTCGTCAGTGATCTATGGAGTGAAAACGCCCAGGTAAAGCAAACCCGCAGTGCGACATCGCGGGGACCGCCGTCGCGTCAAGCGCGTCGTGACGGATACGGGGATACCCACTGCAGGTGGCCAGGCGGGTATCGAATGGGAAGGGGCCTTGCGGTTCGCCGAGGGAAGCGAAGCCATCTCCACCGTCTTCTGACGCGAGGTGGATGTCCAGGTTGTGCTTCGCGACTGGATGTCGATTCTGCTCACTCTGTTCGCAGCAAGGTCTGCTGTGGCGAAACCTAATCACGCTTTTTTTCACTGTCAACAACCACGGCGAAAAATTTTCACACCGAAGGCCCCCGCAAGCCGACGCCGCCCCCCTCCACGAACACCGCCAACGGCGTGCAATGTTGCCGCGCGCGGAGCGACCGGACACGCCACGCGTGCCGCACGCGAAAAGAAAACCGCTTAAAAGAAGCACTTTCGTATTTTCAGCACGCGCGCACCGCGCGCATCCCGGCACCAGTGCGCGCGCACCCGACGGCACCCCGGACGCTACCCACACCGCACCCAAACGGAGGCGAAAACTTTTCACATCTTCGATCGCTTTTTGCCACCGGATTTACGCAAATGCGCAAACTTTCCGGCGGCCATCGCCACCCGGATCGCACCGATTCGACGTACCGTCACCGCCGCGCGCGCCCCGGATGCGCACCGCGCGCGCGCGCCGAGGACACCCGGCGCACACGGCGACACCCAAACGTGCGCTCATGACCGGACGGTAATGCACACCCCACCGATGCGCATAAGCGGCCGACGGCGTCGCGAACGCCGACCGCATCGCCGGCGTTTTTTCGTCACGCACGGATAACGATGGCGCTGACGGCCACGGCGCGGGCAAAAAAAAACGGCCGCACCAGGCGACCGTTCTTTCTGATCCGGCGACGATCAGTGATCGTCGTCTTCCAGCAGCTCGGCGTACTCGTCCGGGCCCAGCAGATCGTTCAACTCGTCGTTGGCCGAGAACTCGACCACGTAGATCCAGCCTTCGCCGTAGGCATCTTCGTTGATGGTTTCCGGCTTGTCCGACAGCGCTTCGTTGACTTCGACCACGGTGCCGGTGACCGGGCTGTACACGTCCGAGGCGGCCTTGACCGACTCGACCACGGCCGCCTGCTGGCCGGCCTTCACTTCATCGCCGACGGCCGGCAGTTCGACGTACACCAGGTCGCCAAGCAGGCCCTGGGCGTGGTCGGAAATACCGACGGTGACGCGGCCATTGCCTTCGACACGTGCCCACTCATGGGACTTGAGGAATTTGAGGTCGCCGGGGATCTCGCTCATGGGACTGCTCCGAGGAATATCAGGGGTCAAGAAACGGGGGTAGTGTAACCACCGGCGCCGACCACTGACAGGTCGGCGCCGGGGAAAAATCAGGCGTCGGCGAGCACGCCCGGCTGGGCCTGGCCTTCGCGCACGAACGGGAACTTCACCACGCGTACCGGCACCTGCTTGCCGCGGATGTCCACGTGCACCTGGCCCAGTTCACCGGCCGGCACCCGCGCGAACGCAATGCCCTTGCCCAGGGTCGGGGAGAACGTGCCCGACAGGATCTCGCCCTGGCCGCTGGCGGTGAGCACCGGCTGGCCGTGGCGCAACACGCCCTTCTCGTCCATCACCAGGCCGATCAGCTGGCGCGCGTCGCCCGCCGCCTTCTGCGCTTCCAGCGCGCCACGGCCGATGAACTCGCGGCCCTCGTCCAGCGCCACGGTCCAGGCCAGCGCGGCTTCGTAGGGGGTGATGTCTTCATCCATGTCCTGGCCGTACAGGTTCATGCCGGCTTCCAGGCGCAGCGTGTCACGCGCGCCCAGCCCGGCCGGGCGCACGCCGGCGGCCGCCAGCGCATTCCAGAACGCGACCACGTCGGCCTGCGGCAGCAGGATCTCGAAACCGTCTTCACCGGTGTAGCCGGTACGCGCCACGAACAGCGGCGTGCCACTGGCGGCGGTTACCTCCACCGCGGCGAAACGGCCCAGCTTCTCCAGCGCCGCGCGATCGCCGTCGGCGACCAGGCCGATCACCCGCTCGCGCGCGGTGGGGCCCTGCACGGCGATGATGGCCAGGTCTTCGCGCTCGGTGACGTCCACGTTGAACGCGGCTGCCTGCTCGCGGATCCAGGCCAGGTCCTTTTCGCGGGTGGAAGCGTTGACCACCATGCGGAAGAAGTCGTCGGCCAGGTAGTAGACGATCAGGTCGTCGATGACGCCGCCGCGCGGGTTGAGCATGCACGAATACAGCGCCTTGCCGGTGGCCTTCAGCTTGTCCACCGAATTGGCCAGCAGCGTGCGCAGGAACGGCTTGACCTGCTCACCGCGCAGGTCGACCACGGTCATGTGGCTGACGTCGAACATGCCCGCATCGGCGCGCACCAGGTGGTGCTCGTCCAGCTGCGAACCGTAATGGATGGGCATGTCCCAGCCACCGAAATCGACCATCTTTGCGCCGAGCGCGCGGTGGGTGTCGTTGAGAAGCGTCTTCTGGGTCATGACCATTTTTCCGGGGGGATGAAGGCAAGACCGGCATTATCCCAGAACCGTCTTCACAACGCCTGCGGCGTTGCGTCAGACCGGCTGCACCTACAGTGTCATGCCTTCCACCGTCACCACCCGCACCCGGGTGCCTGCCGGCAGATCCGGCCCGGCCACCACCCAGAACGCGTCGTCGATCTTGGCCCGGCCCTTGCCTGCCACGATGTCCTGGTCGATCACCACCACCCGCCCCACCAGCTGCTCGGCGCGGCGGTTCAACAGCGGCGCGTCGCTCTGCCGGTCGCGTCCCCGTCCCCAATGCCGGTAGCACTGGATGGACACCACCGACAGCAGCACGAAGGCCACCACCTGCCACAGCAGGGGAATGTCGCCGAACACCGCTACCAGCACGAATACCGCCGCCGCACCGATGCCGATCCACAGCATGAAGGCGCCCGGTGCCAGCGCCTCGGGGGCGAACAGCACCAGCGCCAGCGCGCCCCACCCCACCACTTCCCAGCGCATCTCAGCCTCCTGCCCGCGGCGGGACGGCGCGCGGGGTTCGCTTGTCTTCCTGTTTGGCAAACGCCTCGCGCGCCAGTTCGGCAACGCCGGCGATCGAGCCGATGACGCCGCTGGCCTCCATCGGCATCAACACCAGCTTCTGGTTCGGGGACGTGGCCAGCTCCTTGAACGCCTCCACGTACTTCTGCGCGATGAAGTAATTGATCGCCTGCACATCGCCCTGGGCGATGGCTTCGGACACCATACGGGTCGCGTTGGCCTCGGCTTCGGCCGAACGTTCGCGGGCTTCGGCATCGCGGAACGCGGCCTCCTTGCGGCCCTCGGCCTCGAGCACGGCGGCCTGCTTCTCGCCTTCGGCGCGCAGGATCTCCGACTGCCGCGCCCCCTCTGCCCCCAGGATCTGCGCACGCTTTTCGCGCTAGGCCTTCATCTGCCGCGCCATCGCATCGAGCAGGTCGCGCGGCGGCTGGATGTCGCGGATCTCGATGCGGTTGACCTTCACGCCCCAGGGGTTGGTCGCATGGTCGACCACGTTCAGCAGCTTGGCGTTGATCACCTCGCGCTGGCTGAGCGATTCATCCAGGTCCATCGAGCCGATCACGGTACGGATGTTGGTCTGCACCAGCGCGATCATCGCCACCTCCAGCACCGATACCTCGTAGGCCGCCTTGGAGGCGTCCAGCACCTGGAAGAACACCACCCCGTCCACGCGCACCGCCGCGTTGTCCTTGGTGATCACCTCCTGGCCGGGTACGTCCAGCACCTGCTCCATCATGTTCACCTTGCGCCCTACCCCGTACACGATGGGGATCAGGAAGTGCAGGCCGGGCGACATGGTGTGGGTGTAGCGGCCAAAGCGCTCGACCGTCCATTCGTACCCCTGCGGCACCATCCGCACCGCCTTGAACAGGATGACCACGGCCACGGAGGCCAGCACCAGCGAAAAAAGCACGGTCGGAAACATCAGCTTGCTCCTTGCCCCGGGGCGTGGCCCGGGAATGGCGACGCTGCAGCTACAGCCGGATCCGGCCACGGAGAACGTCCGGGAACATCACGCGGTGGCCGGCGAAGGAATGGAACCGTTGGAAGGCGCGGAAGCTGGCGAAGGGGGACATGGCGCGCCCTGCAGGACCGGATGACCGCAGCATAGCGCGTAACGCGGTAGTGCCGGCCGCTGGCCGGCTCTGCTCAGACGCCCCCGGTTACGCGGTGCGTGGGGCGAACATGATCACCATCATGCCGGCCAGGCACAGCCCGACCCCGAGCAGGTCCCAGCGGCTGGGGCGGATGCCGTCCACCAGCCACAGCCACATCAGCGCGGTGCCGACGTAGACCCCGCCGTAGGCCGCATACACGCGCCCACTGGCCGCCGGATGCAGGGTCAGCAGCCAGGCGAACAGGGCCAGACTGCCCGCCGCCGGCAGCAGCAACGAGGCGCTGCCGTCCTTGCGCAGCCACAGCCACGGCAGGTAGCAGCCGACGATTTCGGCCACCGCGGTGAGGATGAACAGCAGCAGCGTTTTCACCGGGTGGCTTCGTCGGCCTTGGCCTGCTGCCAGAGCTGCTCCTGCGCCTCAAGGTCCAGCGCGGCCATTGCGTGGCCCGCGGCCTCGGCCTGCGCTTCCATTGCCCGGAAGCGGCGCTCGAACTTGTGGTTGGCCTGGCGCAGCGCCGCGCCCACGTCCACCTTGGCGTGGCGGGCCAGGTTGGCGCAGACGAACAGCAGGTCGCCCAGCTCCTCCTGCAGGCGGGCGTGGTTGTCCTCGACCGCGCCGCGCGCGAACTCGGCGGCCACCTCGTCCAGCTCTTCGCGCACCTTGTCGATCACCGGCGCCGGGCCGGGCCAGTCGAATCCGACCCGCGCCGCGCGCGCCTGCAGTTTCATCGCCCGCTGCCACTCCGGCAGGCCGCGCGAAATACCGGCCAGGGCGGAGGTGTCGGCATGGCCTTTGGCGGCGCGCTCGGCGCGCTTGATCGCCTCCCAGTTCGTGTTCACGTCCTCGGCGCCGTCGACCTGCGCCTGCGCGAACACATGCGGGTGACGGCGCTGCATCTTGTCGCTGATCGAGCGGGCCACCTCGGCGAAGCCGAACGCACCCTGTTCGCTGGCCATCTGCGCATGGAACACGACCTGCAGCAGCAGATCGCCCAGTTCGTCCTGCAGGTCGACCAGATCACCGCGGTCGATCGCATCGGCGACTTCGTAGGCTTCCTCGATGGTGTACGGCGCGATGCTGGAGAAATCCTGCTGCAGGTCCCAGGGACAGCCGTCGCGCGGGTCGCGCAGCCGCGCCATGATGCCCAGCAGGCGGTCCAGTTCAGCGGTGGCGGTCATCCAGTACTCCTTGGGGCAGCGGGTCAGGCGGGCAGCCACTCGCGCCATGGCAGGCGGGTGTCGCCGAGGGCGATGAAATCGCCGTTCAACAGGCTTTCGCGGCGGTTGTAGCGGAACGGCTTGCCGGTGGCCGCCGACAGCACCGCGCCCCCGGCCGCGTGCAGCACGCACTGGCCGGCGGCGGTGTCCCATTCGGAGGTGGGGCCGAGCCGTGGATACACGTCGAGCGTGCCTTCGGCGATCCGGCAGAACTTGAGCGACGAGCCCTGCGCGACCACCTCGATATCCCCCATCCGCGCCAGCAGGGCCTCGGTCTGCGCGCTGCGGTGCGAGCGGCTGGCGGCCACTTTCAGCGGCGTCGTGGCCGGTGCGCGTGCGCGCAGGACGGTGTCGTGCATCCCCACGCGGCGGTAGGCCAGCTCCCCGCGCATGGCATGCCAGGCAATCCCGCTGACCGGGGCCAGCACTACGCCGAAGGCCGGCGCGCCCTGGTAGATGAGTGCGATGTTGACGCTGAATTCGTCGTTGCGCTTCACGAACTCGCGGGTGCCATCCAGCGGGTCCACCAGCCAGTAGGCGCTCCAGTGCTGGCGCACGTCCCACGGTACCTGGGCCGACTCTTCGGACAGGATCGGCAGGTCCGGGGTGAGCTGCTGCAGGCCGCGCTCGATCACCGCGTTGGCGGCCAGGTCGGCGGCGGTGACCGGGCTGTGGTCGGATTTGATCGTCACGTCGAACGGCGTGGCATACACCGCCATGATGGCGGCGGCGGCGTCCTGGGCGATGGCGATGACGGTTTCGCGCAGATCGGTGGTGAGTTTGATCATGCGCCGCGTTCCAGCCACTGCCGGGCGATGAACAACGCCGCCAGTGATCGGCCCTCGGAAAAATCCTCACGCAGCATCAGCTGGTCCAGCTCGGCCAGCTTCCAGGGCACCACTTCCAGTTCCTCGGGCTCGTCGCCGACCAGGCGTTCGGGATACAGGTCGCGTGCCACCACCAGCCACGACTGGTGGCTCATGTAGGTGGGGGCCAGGGTCATCGCCCGCAGCACGTCCAGGCGCCGGGCGCCGTAACCGGCCTCTTCCTTCAACTCGCGGTCGGCCGCCTGCTCGGGGCTTTCGCCGGCATCGATGCGGCCCTTGACCAGGCCAAGCTCGTAGCGGTGCATGCCGGCGGCGTATTCACGCACCAGCAGCACCGTCTCATCGTCCAGCATCGGCACCACCACCACCGCGCCATGACCGTGGCTGACCAGCCGCTCGAAGCGGCGGCGCTCGCCGTTGGAGAATTCCAGGTCAAGGTGCTGGCGCTGGAACGGCCCGCTCTGCTCGTCCGTGATCTTGTGGATGATGGGCAGGCGACGGCTCATGCGAGCATCTCTAGAATGGGAGCTGGTGAAAACGTCTTCATGAGCCTGAAATGCTAGCAGACCCAGCCCCCTTAACGCTGGCCGATCGGTGGCGGCAACGCGACCTGGCCGTGCTGTGGCATCCGTGCACGCAGATGCGCGAGCACCCCGACACCCTGCCGCTGGTGCCGATCGCCCGTGGCGAAGGCCCGTGGCTGATCGATCATGACGGCAAACGCTACCTGGACGCGGTGAGCAGCTGGTGGACCAATCTGTTCGGCCACGCGCATCCGCGGATCGGCAGCGCCATCGCGCAGCAGGCCACCCAGCTGGAACAGGTGATGCTGGCCGGCTTCAGCCATGAGCCTGCGGTGGAACTGGCCGAGCGCCTGCTGGCGATCGCCCCCCGCCAGGCCGGGCGCGAGCCGCTGGCCAAGGTGTTCTATGCCGACAACGGCTCGGCCGGGGTCGAGGTGGCCCTCAAGATGGCCTTCCACTACTTCCGCAACCGCGGCGAACACCACCGCACCCGCTTCGTGGCACTGGAAAACGGCTACCACGGCGAGACGCTGGGCGCGCTGTCGGTGGGCGACATCCCGCTGTACCGCCGGGTGTACGCGCCGCTGCTGACCGAGGCGCTGTTTGCGCCATCGCCGGACGCCTACCTGGCCGATGACGGGCAGACCGCCGCGCAACGTGCGCACCAGGCCGCCGATGCCCTGGCCACCCTGTTCGACCAGCACCCCGGCGAGATCTGCGCGGTGATCCTGGAGCCGCGCCTGCAGTGCGCCGGCGGCATGCGCATGCACGACCCGGTATACCTGCAGCGTGCGCGCGAACTGTGCGATGCCAACGGTGCGTTCCTGATCGCCGATGAAATCGCCACCGGCTTCGGGCGCACCGGCACGATGTTCGCCTGCGAACAGGCCGGGGTGATGCCCGACCTGCTGTGCCTGTCCAAGGGCCTGACCGGGGGCTTCCTGCCGCTGTCGGCGGTGCTGGCCACCCAAGCGTTGTACGACGCGTTCCTGGACGATTCGCGCGAGCGCGCGTTCCTGCACTCGCACAGCTACACCGGCAATCCGCTGGCCTGCGCCGCGGCCCTGGCCACGCTGGACATCTTCGCCGGCGAGGACGTGATCGCACGCAACCGCAGCACCGCCGAGGTGATGCGCACACTGGCCGCCCCGTTCACCGACCACCCGCACGTGGCCGACGTGCGCCAGGCCGGGATGGTGGTGGCCTTCGAACTGACCCGCAACGGCGACAAACGCACGCCGTTCCCGGCCGAGGCGCGGGTAGGCCTGCACGCCTACACCGCCGCGCTCAAGCGTGGCGTAGTGCTGCGCCCGCTGGGCAACGTGCTGTACTGGATGCCGCCCTATTGCGTGGACGACGACCACCTGGACCTGCTGGCCCAGACCACCCTGGCCGCGATCGAGGAGGCTGTTGCATGCGCGTGACCCGGTGCCATGTCGAGAACCCGCTGGCGGTGGGCCAGACCCTGCCGCTGCCCGAAGAGGCGGCCAATCACCTGGTGCGGGTGATGCGCCTGCGCGAGGGCGACGGCTGCGTGCTGTTCAACGGCGACGGCCACGATTATAGCGCCACCCTGGTGGTGGTGGGCAAGCGCGATGCCCAGGTGCGCATCGACGCCGCGCTGGCGGTGGCCAACGAATCGCCGTTGCACATCACCCTGCTGCAGGGCATCGCCCGCGGCGAGAAGATGGACCTGATCCTGCAGAAGGCCACCGAGCTGGGGGTCAACGCGATCGTGCCGGTCAACGCCGAGCGGACCGAAGTGAAACTGGATGCGGCGCGCGCGGAGAAGCGCCTGGCGCACTGGCACAGCGTGGTGGTCTCGGCGTGTGGCCAGTCCGGGCGGGCCCGCGTGCCGGCCGTGGCCGCACCGCAATCACTTCTGGACGCCGCACGGCAGGTGCCGGCCGAGGCCCTCAAACTCACCCTGGACCCACTGGGGGAGCATCGCCTGTCCACCCTGCAGCCAGCGCCGGGCGGCGTGGTGATCGCGATCGGGCCGGAGGGCGGCTGGTCGCCCCGGGATCGGCAGGCATTGGCCGAGGCGGGCTTCCAGGGGCTGCAACTGGGTCCGCGCATCCTGCGCACGGAAACGGCGGGGCTGGCCGCCATCGCGGCGGTACAGGCGCGGCTGGGCGACCTGGGCTGACCATCACATTGCGTCAGGTAGCGACCGTTGGCCGCTACCTCATCCGGCTGGATGCATGAATGGCCGATGCTCGATGTGCCGGCAGGTGGAACAGCCCCCTTGAGTCAAGGGGGCGCGCCGCCAGGTGCGGAGATCTGGAGAAGTGTTTGCGGGGGGCCCACGATCTGCGCCGCAGATCGTGGGAGGTTTCGCGAATGCGAACCTACCCCGCGACCGGGTACGCCTCGTCCAGCGCCGCTTCCAGCGCGTCCAGGTCGGGCAGCAGCGCGCTCTGCTCGCCCAGCAGCACGCGCATGTGCACGCCCTGCGGCAGTGTTTCCTCGGAGGCGTCGGCCAGCAGGCCGTCACGCGGCACCGAGATCAGCTGCGGGAAGGTCTGGGTGAGCAGCGCGAAATACGGGCGCTTCGGGTTGCCGCCCAGCGCCTTGAGCACCACCACCTTGTTGTTGCTGGTGACCAGTTCGTCGCCCAGCCCGGACAGCCGCGCGAACGAGAGCAGCGGTACGTCCCACCCGTGCCACGCAATCTGGCCGACCAGCCAGGCCGGGGCATCCGGCACGCCCTGCACGGCCACCTTGGACATCATCTCGGCCACGGTGGCATTGGGCAGCAGCACGCGCTCGTGGCCGGCCTGGATCAATACCCCGCGGATTTCGTCGTTGCTGGCGTAACTCATGGCGTGATTCCTGAAAAGGGGACGGCGCAGCGATTACTCGCTCACACCCCAACGTTCGACGATGCGCTGGGCCAGCTGCGGCGGCTCGCCCGCGTCCATCCCGGCGGCCACCGCGGCATTGGCTGCGGCAGGGTCGTAGCAGCCTTCGCCGACCTGTGCACCGACCCAGGCGCCTGCGGCGGCCAAGGCCAGGACATCATCGACCTGCGCGGTATCGGCGCCGCTGAGCAGCACCACCGCGCTGTGCGCCGGCGGCAGCGTGGCCACCTGGACACCCTGTGCATCGCCCTGGAAGTACAGGCCACGCTGGCGTTCGGCCAGGCCGATGTCATCGGGCAGAATGTACGCATTGCCGGCCTGCACGGGCTGGTCGGCTTCGGCCAGCAGCACGGGCAGCGCCGACACGCGCGCCATCTGCTTGACCAGGTTGCCGTAGCGGCCGCCGTCCAGGCGCATGTGCACCAGCACCGGCGTGGCCAGCCCCGCCGGCAACGTGGCGAGCAGGCGGCGCAGCGCGTCCGGGCCGCCGATACCGGCCAGCACCAGCACCGCACCTGCGGCGGCGCCGTCGTTGGGGCGGTCGGCCTCCAGTTCGACCAGCGACAGCCGTTCGATATCGAACGCAGACAGTGCCCGCGGCGCAGCGTCGGCCTCCGTGGCAGCGCGTGCGGGCGCCGCGGCGGCGGTGTCTGCGGTGTCGTCCACCAGCGACCAGCTGCTGTGGTCACCCAGCGGTACGCGGGCCATGGCCGGCGGCGCCGAGGGCGGTACCGGCGGTGGCACCGACGCGGTGGCAGCGGCGGACGTCGGTTGCAGGGCAGCCGGCGCCTCTTCCAGCGACATCGGTTCGCTCAGTGCATCCGGGGCCTGATACAGGCCATCGGCGGGCACATCCGCGGCCGCATCGAACGCCTCTCGGACATGGAAATCCAACGGTGCATCGGCATGCAGCTCGGCCGGCGTGGTCGGCAGGCCGGGCTCGGGCTGGAGCAGGCTGTCCTGCTCCGAACCCGGCGGCAGCACGTCGTGGTGGCCGTGCAGCTTGGCCACCAGGTGCCGCGCCCAGCGCCGTGCTTCCCAGCCTTCACGGCGGGCGGCCAGTTCGGCTTCGTCGAAGATCAGGGTCAGCGACGGCGAACCCAGCACCGGGTCCAGGCGCTCCAGCGCGTCCTCGATCGCCGGTTCCAGCGCGATCAGCACCGCACCCGGCGCCGCATCGCGCAGCACCTGCACGTCCAGCGTGTTGGGATCCTCTTCCAGCACCAGGGTCGCGCCGGCCTGGGCCAACGCGTCGCGCAGGCGCTCGCGGGCCTGCCCCGGGCGCGCCAGCAGCGCTACCGACAACAGCAAAGGCAGGTCATTCGCGGACACGGGCGATCCCCAGCAGGTCGTACACGTTTCGCATCAGGTCCAGTTCCTGGTAAGGCTTGCCCAGGTAACGCTGGACGCCGATTTCGAAGGCGCGCTGACGGTGCTTGTCGCCGCTGCGCGAGGTGATCATCACAATCGGCACATCCTTGTAACGCGGGTCGGCGCGCATCGCGGTGGCCAGTTCATAGCCATCCATGCGCGGCATTTCGATGTCCAGCAGCATCAGGTCGGGGACGCGTTCTTCCAGCCGCTCGAGCGCTTCCACGCCATCGCGGGCCACTGCCACTTCGAAGTTGTGGCGTTCCAGGATGCGGCCGGTGACCTTGCGCATGGTCAGCGAATCGTCGACCACCATCACCAGCGGTGCCTGGCGGTCGCTGACCTGGCTGGTCACGGCGATCGGCTTGTGCGGGTTGGCCTGGAAGCGGCGGACCAGCGGTGCCACGTCGAGGATGACCACCACGCGGCCATCGCCGGTGATGGTGGCGCCGTAGATACCGGGCACCGAGGCGATCTGCAGGCCCACCGGCTTGACCACGATTTCGCGGTTGCCCAGCACCTGGTCGATCGCCACGGCCGCGCGCAGTTCACCGGCACGCACCAGCAGCAGCGGCACCTGGGCCTGGCCCTCGGCACGCGCAGGGCCTTGGCCCACCAGCGTCCCGAGGTCATGCAGGGCGAAGGCTTCGCCACCGTAGTGGTAGTCGCCGTCGATGGTTTCAAAGCGCTCGCGCGAGATCCGGCCGATACCGCTGACCGACGCCACCGGCACCGCGTAGGTGGTCTCGCCGATCTGCACGAATACCGCCTGGGTGACCGCCAGCGTCTGCGGCAGGCGCAGGGTGAAGGTGACGCCCTGGCCGCGCACCGAGTGGATATCCACCGAGCCGCCCAGCTGGCGCACTTCGTTGTGCACCACGTCCATGCCCACGCCACGTCCGGCCAGCTGGCTGACCTGGTCGGCGGTGCTGAACCCGGGCGAGAAGATCATCGCGTCCAGTTCGGCATCACCAAGCACGGCGTCGGCCTGCACCAGGCCACGCTGTTCGGCGCGGCGACGGATCGCCTCGCGGTCCAGCCCGGCGCCGTCGTCGGCCACTTCCAGCACGATTTCCGAGCCTTCGCGGCGCAGGCGGATGGCGATTTCGCCTTCCTCGGGCTTGCCGGCAGCGCGGCGCTGTTCCGGGGTTTCCAGCCCATGGGCCACCGAGTTGCGCAGCATGTGTTCCAGCGGCGCGACCATGCGATCCAGGACGTTGCGGTCCAGTTCGCCGTGGGTGCCTTCCAGGATGACGTGCACCTGCTTGCCGGTGTCCTGGCCGGCCTGGCGGACCACGCGACGCAGGCGCGGCACCAGACCGTCGAACGGCACCATGCGCGCGCGCATCAGGCCGTCCTGCAGTTCCGAGCTGACCCGCGACTGCTGTTGCAGCAGCACGTCGTACTGGCGCGACAGGTCGTCCAGCACGCCCTGCAGGCCGCCCAGGTCGGCGGCGGATTCGTTCAGCGCGCGGCTGAGCTGCTGCAGCGTGGAGAAACGGTCCAGTTCGAGCGGATCGAACTTGTGGTCGGCCTGGTCCTGCTCACGCTGGTAGCGGGCAACGATCTGCGCTTCGGTTTCCAGGTCCAGCCGGCGCAGCTGGTCGCGCAGACGCGCGTTGGTGCGGTCCAGTTCGCCCATGGCGCCACGGAAGGCGCCGAGCTGCTGTTCTAGGCGCGAGCGGTAGATCGCCACTTCACCGGCGTGGTTGACCAGGCGGTCGAGCAGGTCGGCACGCACGCGCACCTGTTCCTGCTGCGGACGGGCCAGGGCATCGTCGTCGCTGCTGGTTTCCAGCGGCACCGGTGCCGAGAGCGGCGCCGCGGCGACGGCGGTATCGACCTCGACCGGTGCGCTGTCCTGCACGGTGTCGGCAGGGGTGTCCACGGCCACGTCCACCCGGCCCAGCGTGCGCTGTTCGAACGCATGGATCAGGTCGTCGGGCATCGCCACGCCGCGGTGCTGACCGGTACGGGTCAGCAGCTGGTGCAGGCGATCGAAGCCACGTTCAAGCAGGTGTACGTCGCTGCGGTCGATGTCGGTGCGGTTGGCCGCCACGGCTTCCAGCAGCGATTCGATGCCATGGCCCAGGTCGCCGATCGGGTTGATCCCGGCCATGCGTGCGCCACCCTTGAGGGTGTGCAGGTCACGCTGCAGGCCGGCGATGACGTCGCGGTCGTTCGGCGCGGCGCGCAGTTCGCTGATCAGGCCATCGCAATGGTCGAGCAGGTCCTTGCCTTCTTCCACGAAGATGTCGACCAGCTCCTGGTCGAGCACGCTGAAGTCCAGCGCATCGGCGCTGTCTTCTTCGTCATCGGCATCGGTGCCGGTGTCGGCTTCGGTGTCGCGCACGCTGTCGGCGGCAACCGCTGCCTCGGCGGGCGCGGCCGGTTCCGCTTGCGTGGGCAGTGCAGCGACCGATGGGCCGGCGACGGCCAACGGTGCAGCTTCGAGTTCGAAGAACGGTGTCGGCGCGGCGGTTTCGGTTTCGGTTTCGGTTTCGGTTTCGGTTTCGACCGCATCCTCGGCGAAGGCGTCGGCCTCCTCGGGCTGTTCGTGTGCGTCGTGGGTGGCATCCAGGCCCAGCACGCTGTCGGCCGCGTCGTCGGCCTGCGGCGCGTCGATCACGGTCAGACCGTCATCCAAGGCCTGCTGCTCGTCGACCGGCTCACCGAACGCCGGCATCGGCGGCAGGGCTTCGTCCAGTGCGTCGCGCGTGTCCTGATCGTCCGCGTCCAGATCCTGTTCCGATGCGGCGGGTGCGGCGTCGTCGGGTGCGTCGAACGGCGCGTCCGGCACGGTGGTGGTGTCTGCTTCGGCGGTCGTTTCGGCGTCGACGTCGGCGTCCACTCCGACATCGGCCACGGCGTCGGACGCTTCGGCGGTAGCAACCGCCGGCGCGTCATCGAGGACTGCGTGATCGATCAAGCTGTCGTCCGCAGCGGCGCCCGTGGCAGCAGCCACGTCGTTCGCCTCGGCCACCGGCGTCACATCGGCATCGAGGAAGCGCGACAGGTCGTCGGCGCCGGTCAGTTCGATCGCCTCCAGACCGTCGTGCGCGCCCTGCCCGTCCGCTGTGGCGTCGTGCTGTTCCGCGTCGAATGCGGCGACGTCGGCGACGCCGGGGTCGGCACGGCCTGCGTCAGGCTGTGCGTCGAGCGTCGTCTCGTTGCCCGCGATGGGCGCGGCATTCACCGGAAGATCGGCGTCGAAGTACGCCGACAGGTCATTGCTGACGGTCAGCTCGTCCACGACCGGCACATCGGCGTCCGGCGCGTGACCGGTCTCCGCTTCCACCGCATCGATTTCAAGGGCGACGGGCTCGACCACGGTCAGGGCGTCGGCGTCGACCTCGGCCAGCTGCAGGTCGGTACCGGCGCTGTCGTCCAGGCCGGCGTAACCGTCCTGCGCGTCTGCCTGCGGCAGCGTGGCCGGTGCGTCGTCGTCGTTCGCGGCGATCTCGTCGCCGACCGCCGGCACGGCCGCATCGTGGGACGCGACAGCGTCCACGGCGTCCGCATCCACGGCCTGCGGCTCGACAGCGCCCGGGTCGGCGGCATCGTCGTCCAGCGCGTCCAACGCGTCTTCTTCATCGTCGGCCACCAGGGCCGGCCAGCGCGCTTCGGGCAGCGTGGCGGCCAGGGCCTGCAGACGCGCGGCAAGCGCGGCCTGCACCGGAATACGCGGTGCGTCGGCCTGCAGGGCCGTCATGGTCGCGGTGATCGCCTCGGCGGTGGCCGACAGCGCGTCCACGCCATCGGCGTCCGGGGGGGTATCGGCAGCCAGCGAGCGCTTGATGAAGCTCTCGGCGCCCCCGGTGACGGCGGTGATTTCGGGCACGTCGGTCATCGCGAACGCACCGTTCATGGTGTGCACCGCGCGCAGCAGGCTGTCGGTGACCGGCTGCGGGGCCACGCTGGCCTCGCGCAACCAGGCCTGCAACGTGGCCTGGTGGGTATCCACCTCGGCTTCCAGGATCTCGCGCAGCACTTCGTCGATGTTGGCCGGGGTACCGCTGGCCTCGACGGCGTCGCTGGCTTCGACGGCTTCAACGACGTCCACCACCTCCACCGGGGCGGCCACGACCGGCGCGGCCCGCTGCAGCGGCACATGGAAGGTTTCTTCGCCGGCCGCCACGCGATCGGCAATGGCCTGCATGGCCTGCAGGTCGGCCGTCACGCGGCCCTGGCCGCGCAACGCGGCGTTGAGCTGCGGCAGCACCTCATACGCCTGGGTGACCATGGCCACCACGGCCGGGGTGGCCGGCCGGGTACCGTCGAGCACGCGGTTGAGCATGCCTTCGATTTTCCAGCTGAACTCGCCCAGGGTACGTGCGCCCACCAACCGGCCGCTGCCCTTGAGCGTGTGGAACACGCGGCGGATCGGACGCAGGCGGTCGAGGTTGTCCGGCGCGGCGCGCCAGACCGGCAGCAGGTTGCCGAGGTTGACCAGTTCCTCGTCGAACTCTTCGATGAAGACCTCGCGGATGTCCTGGTCGATGTTCTCGCCATCGTCCTCGAACCCGGCCTCGATGCTGTCGGTCTCACCGACCGCATTGGCCGGCGATACCGCAGCCAGGGCATCGGGAGTGATCGCCGGTGCGGTGCTGAACTGCGCGGCAGCCGCATCCAGCTCGGCCAGGAAGCGCGCGGACTCGTCGTCCAGCTCGATCTTGCCGATCACGGCGGCATGCACGCCGGTGCTGCTGTGGGTCACCACCGGGGTCGGATCCTGCGCAGCCCCGTCGTCACCGTGGGTGTCGTCGTCGGTGTCGGTCGGCACCGCCGCATCAATGGATGCGTCTGCAACGGGACTGTCGTCTGCAACCGCGGCCAGATCGATCTCCTCGACCGGCTCGGCGCTGATCGCCTCGCCATGCTCAACGGCTTCCGCGTCGGCCCCGTGCCCGGTGGCGTCCGCAACGTCATCGGCATGGCCGTCGGACGCCTGCAGGAACGACGGCAACTCGGCCACGTCCAGGTCGGACGCGGCCTCGGCCACCGGCTCCGCGGCAGGAGCCACGGTATCGTCGATCTCCAGCGACAGCACGTCGCCTGCATTGTGCAACGGCGCATCGAAGGTGAATTCGATGGGCGCGTCGCTGAACTCCAGTACGTCGTGCTCGGCGGCAACCGGGTCGAACCCACCGCTGAAGGAGACGGCATCATGCGCGTGCTCATCATCCTGCGCGGACACCGTGTCGGTGGCGTCCAGCGCATCCAGGGCGACATGCATCGGCGGCAGCGCGTCCCAGCGCACTGCGGGGCTGTCCTCGGCGATCACCGGGTCGAAATGGGCGAAGCTGGGTCCGGCGTGGTCGGTGGTGGCGTCGGCCTCGGTGGACAGGGTCCACTGCGGCGCTTCCGGCGCGGACGCGGTCGATGCGTCGAACACCAGCGACGGCGCGGCTGCCGCTGCGCTGGCCAGGGCGGCGTCAGGCAGCGGGTCGAAGGTGACGTCCGGGAACGACGGTGGCACGCTGCCCGGCGGCGGTGCGCTCGGGGTGACGGGCACGGCGATCGGCTCGACCGACGGCGCATCCCACTTTGTCAACTCGATCGGCTCGGCGGCCACCGGCAGGGCCTCTGCGGTGGTGTCCGGCTGGGCGGCATCGGCGTCCGGCAACGGCCAGTAACGCAGGGTTTCCAGGCTGGTGCGGGTGATGTCCAGGATTTCCTCGCGACCCGGGCGACGTTCGCGCAGGGCTTCGAGGTAGTACTCCAGGCTGGCCATGGCATCGGCCAGGGTATCCAGCTGGCGCCCGCTCGGCACGCGCTGGCGGCCGATCAGTTCCACCGTGATGTACTGGCGCACACCCTGCAGGTAGTCGGCCGGGGTGGCCAGGTCGAGCATGCGCAACGCACCGGACACCTCGCCCAGCAGGCGCGGCACTTCCTGCAGCTGCTGGTGGTTCCAGTTGGTTTCGATGAAGGCGACGAAGTGCTCGCGGGCGGCGGCGAAATTGGCGATGGCTTCGTGCGCCAGCACCTCCACCGTGCGCCGGTTCTCCACTGCGCTCGGATCGTCCTCGCCACTGCCGCCGGCGCCCAGATGGGCGACCTGGTCGTCCAGCGAAGCGTCCACGTACAGCAGCGCACCGGCGATATCCAGCAGCAGGCTTTCGTCGATCTGCTGTTCGCCCTGCACGACGCCGCGCAGCGCATCGCGCTGCTGCACGACCACGCCGCGGGCCACGCCCAGGCCCATCATGCCCAGGGTATCGGCAACGGCGCCCAGTTCGTTGACCTGGGTCTGCAGCTGCACCGGATCGCCACCGGTGCGCAGGTGCAGGTCCAGCGCATCCTTGATGCGCAGCAGTTCTTCCTTGACCGCATTGCCCACGGTATCTAGCAGCTCGCGGTTGCGGCCGCTCAGGCTGCCGCGCGCGTGGTCGAGCTCGGCCTCGGTGGCGGTGACGCTGTCCGGCGCGAACGCGAACAGCACGCTTTCGTTGATGCCCGGCGCGGCGCGTGCCGAACGGATGTCGTTGAGCAGCGGCAGCAGCACGATCGGAATGTCGCGGTGCCCGTTCTGCAGGCGCTCCAGGTAGTCGGGCAGCAGCACGCTGCCGCGCATCAGGGTGGCGCAGGCTTCGTCACGGTTGGGCACCTCGCCGGCACCGATGGCGTTGGCCAGCTGCTCCAGTTCTTCGGCCACCATCGCCGGGGCATACAGCTCCACCATGCGCAGGGTGCCCTGCACCTGGTGCAGGTACCCGGCGCAGAAGCGCATGCGGCCGGCATCGGAGGGGTCTTCGGCGTAGTACTCCACCTCGTTGCGCACCTGGCGCAGGGTTTCGTCCAGTTCCGGCTTGACCCAGCCCAGGGCGGCGTGGCTCATGGCATCGCGCAGCGTGCTCATGCCAGGTCTCCCGGCAGGGGCGCGCGCGTGTCGTGCTGTGGGTTATCGCGATGCATCATCTGCTGATTCCTTCCCTCTCCGCCCTGCCCGCGGCTCACGCCGGCAGCTTGAAGTCGGCAACCGAGCGGCGCAGGTCGGCCGCCAGCTGTGCCAAATGACCGATCGACTCGGCGGTCTGTCCCGCACCCTGCGAGGTCTGGCCGGTAATCTGCCGGATCACGCCCATGGTGCGGGTGATGTCCGAGGCGGCCGACGACTGCTGCTGGGCGGCGATCGAGATGTTCTTGATGAGGTTGTTGAGCGCGTTGGACACGCGTTCGATTTCAGTCAGCGCGGTACCGGCGTCTTCGGCCAGGCGCGCACCGGACACCACTTCGGCGGTGGTCTGCTCCATCGAGCTGACCGCTTCGTTGGTATCGGCCTGAATGGCCTGGACCAGGCCTTCGATGCGTCGGGTCGCGCCGGAGGTGCGTTCTGCCAGGCGCTGCACTTCGTCGGCCACCACGGCGAAACCACGGCCGGCCTCACCGGCCGAGGCCGCCTGCACCGCGGCGTTCAACGCCAGGATGTTGGTCTGCTCGGAAATGTCGTTGATCAGTTCCACGATCGAGCCGATCTCCTGCGAGGATTCGCCCAGGCGCTTGATGCGCTTGGAGGTTTCCTGGATCTGGTCGCGGATCTGGTCCATGCCCTGGATGGTCTCGCGGACCACGCCGGCGCCTTCGGCGGCGATCACCACCGAGCGCTGTGCCACGTCGGCCGACTCGGCCGAGTTGCGCGACACCTGTTCGATGCTCGAGGCGATTTCGCCGATGCGGTCCGAGGCCGAGGTGATCTGGTTGGCCTGGTGGCCCGCCGCTTCGGCCAGCTGCATGGCCGTGGCCTGGGTTTCCTGGGTGGACAGCGCGACCTTGGCCGAGGTGTCGTTGATGGTGGTCACCAGGTGGCGCAGTTCGTCCACGGCGTAGTTGATGGCGTCTGCAATCGCGCCGGTCATGTCCTCGGTCACCGAGGCCTTCACCGTCAGGTCGCCTTCACCCAGCGAGCTGATTTCGTCCAGCAGCCGCATGATGGCCTGCTGGTTGCGGCTGTTGAATTCCACCTGGGCCTGGTAACGCAGGTCCTGCTCGCGCGAACGGCTGCGCACGGTGCTGCTGACGAAGCCGATGATGGCGATCAGCGACAGCGCACCGGAAATCACGCCCAGCCAGAAGTTCGGGAACAGGCGCGTGTCGCGCACCGAACCGAACGAGGAGAACGCTTCAAACAGCTTCTTGCTGTCGTCCAGCATGCGGGTGGCGCCACCGGTCAGCGCGGCCGCCGAGGACTGCGCCGAGAACAGCTGGCGCGAGCTGGCCAGGATCGCGTCGGCGTCCTTCTTCATGGTGTCCCACTGCTTCTGGGACTGCTCCAGCGCGGCCAGCGCGCCGGCATTGCGCACCGGGGTGATGCCCAGTTCTTCGTTGCCGTTGCGCAGGGCATCCAGCACCTGGGTGAACACCACCGAGTCGCGGGCGAGCGCGTCGCCGGCGGCGGCGGCATTGGCACCACCGGCGCGCATTTCGGTGACCCGGCGGGCCATCGAGCCCACCACCACCACCTGCTGCAGCGCGTTGTACACCTGCGAGGCCGGGGCACCGCCGGCGGACATCGCACGCACCACTTCGTTCAGCTGTGCCTGCAGTGCCGGCACGCCGTTGACGAAGTTGTTGGCGTTGCCGGCCAGGGCCAGCACCGCCGGCTCACTGGCCACCAGCTGGGCGGCGCTCTTGCCGAGCGGCTCCCAGGTCTGGCTGAGCTGGTTGAGCGGGCCGGACACGTTCGCTTCGGAACCGTAGCGCCCCTGCAGGCTGCTCACGGTGCTCTCGATGCGGGTCTTGGTGTCCTTGAACGCGGTGAACGCCTGGGCGTTGCCCGAGACCGCTTCACGGCCCTGGTTGGCCAGCTGCTGGGACAACACCTGCAGATCGGCCGCGCCGGTACTGGCGCCGGCCAGGCGACTGCCCTGCCAGGTGGCGACGCCGGTGTTGACGCCGAACACGATCATCGACAGGGCCAGCAGGCCGAGCCAGAAATTGGTTCCCACCGACCCGAGCTTGCCGGCCTTGGCGGATTCCGAAGCAGTACTCATCGTTCAACCTCGATCATCAAATACGGTGAGACAGGCGGCAGCGATCAGGCCGCGGCCTGCCTGAATTCGGGAGTGCGCGACAGCAGCGACAGCGAGAAGACGCCCCAATCGTGCCCATCGCCGTGGAAGGCACGGTCGATGAAGTGGGCATAGCGGCCGCTGGCGAGATCGCCGATGGCGATGTCCTGGCCCTGGTCGAAGCTGCGCTGGCCGAACAGTTCATCGATGGTGAGCGCGACGTCGCCGCCGGCCTGGCGCATGATCAACACGCGCTGGCCTTCCTGGTGCACGGTGCGCTCGCCTTCCAGGAAGTACTTCAGGTCCACCACCGGGAACAGGTTGCCGCGCAGGTTGCCCACGCCCAGCAGCCACGGCTGCGCGCCGGGCACCGGGGTGATCGGCGGCATCGGCACGATTTCAACCACTTCGCGGAAATCCGACACCAGGTGGCGCTTGCCCACGCGGTAACCGACGCCACGCCACAGGTCCTGTGCGAACTGACGCTCGGGCAGCTGCACGGCATGGGCCAGGCTGCGCCGTTCGTAGGCTTCGAGGATGTCGAAAGGAGAACGCATCAGACCACCAACTGGTTGATCCGCGCGATCAGTTCCTCCTCGCGCGGCGGCTTGACGATGTAGTCGGCCGCCCCCTGGCGCAGCCCCCACGCCTTGTCGGTCTCCATCGCCTTGGTGCTGACGATGACGACCGGAATATGTTTGATGGCCGCGTCACGCGCCATCGCACGGGTGGCCTGGAAGCCACTCATGCCCGGAAGGACCACGTCCATCAGCACCAGCTGCGGCGCATGCTCGCGCACGAGCACCAGCCCGTCTTCTGCGTTGTCCGCTTCCAGTACTTCGTGCCCGGCCTTGGTCAACCACTGCGTGAACACCGCACGGTCGGTCGGTGAATCCTCGATCAGAACGATTCGAGCCATTGTGCCTTTCCCCCTGGTCAGGCGTTGACGTATGTGCGGATGGCACCCAGCAGTTCTTCACGCGTGAATGGCTTGGTCAGGTACTGCTCCGAGCCGACGATGCGCCCGCGCGCCTTGTCGAACAGGCCGTCCTTGGAGGACAGCATGATCACCGGGGTCGACTTGAACAGCTGGTTGCCCTTGATCAGCGCACAGGTCTGATAGCCGTCCAGCCGCGGCATCATGATGTCCACGAAGATGATCTGCGGCTGTTGGTCGGCGATCTTGGCCAACGCCTCGAAACCATCGGTCGCGGTCACCACCTCGCAGCCTTCGCGCTTGAGCAGTGTTTCGGCGGTCCTGCGAATGGTCTTCGAATCGTCGATGACCATGACCCTAAGCCCTGCGAGTTCCCCACCCGCAGCCATGTTTTCAGTCATTACCTTTCCCCGGGCGCGCGACGCTTCTGCTTGGTCCGGCGTCGCTGCGAAAGCGTATCTATATCGCACTTCCCGCGCAGGCTACAAGCGCGGCCACTTCAGCCAAGCCGCAGACGGGTCGAACCGGGCCGGATCGGCCGGATTTGCGCAAACCCGGGCCCCGGCGGACGCAGCGTTGCACCCCGCCGGGCAGGCAACCGGCCCCGGTTGCGGCTACCATCATCGCCCTGCCCGCCAGGTTGCGACCATGCCGTTGAATGTCATCGTGGTGATGGACCCCATCGCCCATATCAAGATTGCCAAGGACACCACCTTCGCGATGCTGCTGGAAGCCCAGCGCCGCGGTCACGCCCTGCACTACGTCAGCCCCGGCGGGCTGGCCCTGCGCAACGGCCAGGCGGTCGCCCGCACCGCGCCGCTGCAGGTGCGCGAGGACAAGGCCGACTGGTTCACCCTGGGCGAATTCAGCCAGACCGTGTTCGGCCCCGGCCAGGTGGTGCTGATGCGCAAGGACCCGCCGGTGGATGCCGAATTCATCTACGACACCCATGTGCTCAGCGTGGCCCAGCAGGCCGGCGCGCTGGTGGTCAACGACCCCCAGGGGCTGCGCGATTTCAACGAGAAGCTGGCCGCGCTGCTGTTCCCGCAGTGCTGCCCGCCGACCCTGGTCAGCCGCCGCAACGCCGACCTGAAGGCCTTCGTGCTGGAACATGGCCAGGCCGTGCTCAAGCCGCTGGACGGCATGGGCGGGCGCTCGATCTTCCGCAGCGGCACCGGCGACCCCAACCTCAACGTGATCCTGGAAACCCTGACCGACGGCGAGCGCACGCTGGCGCTGGCGCAGAAGTTCATCCCGGACATCACCGCCGGCGACAAGCGGATCCTGCTGGTCGACGGCGAGCCGGTGGACTACTGCCTGGCGCGGATCCCGCAGGGCGACGAGTTCCGCGGCAACCTGGCCGCCGGCGGCCGCGGTGAAGGCCGCCCGCTGAGCGACCGCGACCGCTGGATCGCCGCCCAGGTCGGGCCGGAGATGAAGCGCCGCGGCATGCGCTTTGTCGGCCTGGACGTGATCGGCGATTACCTGACCGAAGTGAACGTCACCAGCCCCACCTGCGTGCGCGAGCTGGATGCCCAGTTCGGGCTCAACATCGCCGGCACCCTGTTCGACGCGATCGAGGCCGGCCTGCCGCGATGAGTGCGACGGCCGCACCGCTACTGCCGCTGCAGGCGCGCGAGTCGCAGCGCCTGGGCGCGACCCTGGCGCTGTCGCTGCTGGTGCATGCGCTGTTGATCCTGGGGGTGGGCTTTGCGGTGAGCGACAAGGCCGCGCTGGTGCCCACCCTGGAGGTGATCTTCAGCCAGACCCAGACGGCGCTGACGCCCAAACAGGCCGATTTCCTGGCCCAGGCCAACCAACAAGGCGGCGGCGACCACGACAAGGCCCAGCGCCCGCGCGACAACCAGGCCGGGATCGTGCCGCAGCCGCAGGCCGGGCTGTCACCGGTGCCGCAGCAGCGCCAGGATGCGGCCAGCCCGCCGCCCCCGCAGGCGCGGGTGGTGTCCAGCCGCAACAGCACCGAGCAGGTGGCCAGCGCGCAGCCGCAGCCAGTGCCCGAGCACCCGCAGCCGGAGGCCCCGCTGAATGCGCGCGAGCAGCGCGACGCGGAAATGGCCCGGTTGGCCGCCGAGGTGCACCTGCGCTCGGCGCAGTACGCCAAGCGCCCGAACCGGAAGTTCGTGTCGGCCAGCACCCGGGAATACGTCTACGCCAACTACCTGCGGGCGTGGGTGGATCGCGCCGAACGCGTGGGCAACCTCAATTACCCCGACGAAGCCCGCCAGCGCCGCCTCGGCGGCCAGGTGGTGATCACCGTCGGCGTGCGCCGCGATGGCAGCGTGGAAAGCGCGCAGATCCTGCGCAGCAGCGGCACCCCGTTGCTGGATGAGGCCGCCCTGCGCGTGGTCCGCCTGGCGCAGCCGTTCCCGCCGTTGCCCAAGACGGACGACGGCGTGGAGATCCTGCAGGTGACGCGGACGTGGGCGTTCATGCCCGGTGGTACGCTGCGCGACGACCGGTGAGCGGGCGATAGCCGACCGACGGTCGGGTCTGCCCGGGGTGATCAGCCGACCAACGGTCGGCTCTACCTGGCGGTTTTGGCGGCGCGGGCGGCGTGTTGTTCCACCAGCGTCAACGCTACGTTGTTGCGCAGGTAGGCCGGCTCGACGCGCTCCGGTGCCATGCCCTCGCCGCGCGCGAACGCCGGCACCGCCAGGGTCAGCAGGTCCGATGCACGCGGCAGCGCCTGTGCATCGACGCCGTCGAGCTGATCGGCCAGGCGCGTGGCCAGCAGGCCGTCGGCTGCGCCGAAGCCGGTGCCCACGCCGAACCAGCGGGTGCCTTCGGGCAGCACCACCGCCTCCGGCGCACAGACGATCTCTTCGCCCCGCAGCTGCCACTGGCCGTCCACGCGGACCTGGCGCGCCACGTACACCTCGCCCATGCGGGCATCGATGCTGCTCAGCACCAGGTCGGCGCCGGCCGGCGCGCGCAGCGCCAGCACCTGCAGCGTGGACACCGGCACCAGCGGGCGGTCCAGCGCCAGGGCGATGCCCTGTGCGATCGCGATGGCCAGGCGAACGCCCGTGAACGCGCCCGGGCCGCGCCCCAGCGCGATGGCATCCAGCTGCGAACGCGCAACGCCGGCCTCGGCCAGCAGGGCCTCGGCCCACGGCAGGCTCAGCTCGGCATGACGGCGCGGAGCGATCTCGAACCGCTCAAGCACCTGCCCATCCACATACAGGGCGACGGAACAAGCTTCGGTGGCGGTTTCAAAGGCGAGCAGTTTCATGGCGGTCAGAACAGGGAAGTGGGGAAGTCATCGGGTGCCGCGGGTGACACAGCGGCTGCAGGGCGCGCCGCTATGGCAGGCGGTGCCGGCAGCGCGTCAGGCGGCCATTGTGGCGCAAAGAAGCCGCGCACATCGTCCAGCGCGCGGGTGCGGCGGAACGGTGGCAGCGAATCCAGGAAGATCCGGCCGTAGCTGCGGCTGAGCAGGCGCGGGTCGCACAGCACCAGCACCCCGCGGTCGGTCTCGCTGCGGATCAGCCGCCCGACGCCCTGCTTGAGCGCGATTACCGCCTGCGGCAGCTGCTCATCGCGGAACGGATTGCCGCCGTCGCGCCGGATCGCATCCAGCCGCGCCTCGAACACCGGATCGTCCGGCGCGGCGAACGGCAGCTTGTCGATCACCACCACGCTGAGCGCATCGCCGACCACGTCCACGCCTTCACGGAAACTGGCCGAGCCCAGCAGCACGCCATTGCCGGAGTCGCGGAAGCGCTGCAACAGGGTCGCGCGCGGCGCCTCGCCCTGCACGAACAGCGGCCACGGCCCATCCCGCAGCGCCTCGGCCGCTTCGCGCAGCGCGCGGTGCGAGGCAAACAGCAGAAACGCCCTGCCCTGCGATGCCTCCAGCACCGGCGTAAGTGCGCGGATCAAGGCGGTGCCGAATCCCCGCGCCGCCGGATCGGGCAGATCGGTGGGCAGGTAGCACAGCGCCTGGGTTGCCCAGTCGAACGGGCTGGGCTGCAGCAGGGTGACCGGATCGTCCAGCCCGAGCCGCTGCGAAATATGCGCGAACCCGCCGTCCACGGTGAGCGTGGCCGAGGTGAATACCCAGGCCGCCATCGAGCGCTGGCGATGCTCACGCAGCGGCCCGGACACGTCCATCGGGGTGCGCTGGCAGCGGAAGCCGCGCGGGGTCAATTCGTACCACAGCACGTCGGCCGGGGCCGCAGCCAGTTCCGGGTCGGCATCGAAATCGAGCATCGGGGCATCTTCGCCGAGCCAGCGCGACAACCGCCCAACCGCTTCCATCGCGCGCGCGTGGCAGGCATCCAGCCCGGGCGATGCCTCGCGTACCCCGACCAGCGCATCGCGCAGAGTCACCAGGGCCGACATCGCCGCATCGAAGCCATCGCGCACCTGCGGCACGGCCAGCGCGCGCCACTGGGTGCCACGCGCTGGCAACCCATCCATGGCGGTGCGCAGGTCGCGCAGGGTCTGTTCCAGCGCCGCAGCGGGCACCTGCAGGGCGGCCTGTGCACCGGCCACGCTGCGGCTTTCGGCCAGGCAGTCGCGCGCCAGTTCCTGCCACGGGCGCATGCCGAACCCTTCGCCGAAGAAATTGGCGGCCAGTTCCGGCAGCTGGTGCGCTTCGTCGATGACGAAGGCCTGCGCGCCCGGCAGGATCTCGCCGAAGCCTTCCTGCTTGAGCGCCAGGTCGGCCAGCAGCAGGTGGTGGTTGACCACCACCACATCGGCCGCCTGCGCACGCTGGCGCGCCTGCACCACGAAGCAGTCGTCCCAGAACGGGCACTCGTTGCCCAGGCAGTTGTCGACGGTAGAGGTGACCATCGGATACAGCGGCGAGTCTTCCGGCAGCGCCTCCAGCTCGGCCATGTCGCCGAAGCGGCTGCGCCCGGACCAGGCCAGGATGCGCTGGAACTGCGCCACCTGCTCCGGCGAACTGAACCGCGGTTCGCCGCGGGCCTGCTGCAGGCGGTAGCGGCACAGGTAGTTCGCCCGGCCCTTGAGCAGCGCGCTGCTGTGGCCCACACCGAGCGCGGCGCGCACCCGCGGCAGGTCGCGGTGGTACAGCTGGTCCTGCAGCGCGCGGGTGCCGGTGGAAATGATGATCTTCAGCCCCGACAACAGCGCCGGCACCAGGTATGCATAGGTCTTGCCGGTGCCGGTACCGGCTTCAGCCAGCAGCACGTCGCGCTGGTCGAAGGCCTCGGCGATGGCGGCGGTCAGGCGCAGCTGCGCCGGGCGTGCAACAAAGGCATCCAACTGGCTGGCAAGCGTCCCGCCCTCGCTGAGGGCTTCGCTGCTGGCATGGGCAAGGCGTGACATGTGCCCATGATAAAGGGTGCCACCGGCCTGATGGATCGCGCGCACGCGGAAGACAAAACCCGCATGGACCAGGCGCACGCGCGGAACGCAACACCCACATGGACTGCGCGGGCGGACGTAAACCCCACATGGACTGCGCGCGGAACGCAAACCCCGCGTAGAGCGGGGCTCTGCCCCGCTGCACCGGGCGGAGGCAGCGGGGCAGAGCCCCGCTCTACGGGGTGCCTGCGGTCAGTACCGCTTGATGCCCGGCACCGTGCAGCCTTCCAGCTGGGCGTGCGCGGAGGCGGCGTTTTCCTTCTGGCCACGGGCCAGGCGCGACTGCTCGATCGTGGCCCAGTGGCGGCGGCACAACGGACCGGTCTTCGAGCCCAGGTCGACGGCCTTGCGCGCCAGCGCTTCGGCACGTGCCCAGTCGCCCTGCAGCAAGGCGATTTCGGCGCGTTCCTGCAGGATCGACGGATCGCCTTCGGAGATCAGCAGCGCCTGGTTCAACGCTTCGGCGGCGGCGGGCAGGTCGTTGGCCTGGCGACGCATCTGCGCGGTCAGGCGCAGGTCTTCGATCTCGGCGTCGCGCAGCGGCTGTACGGCCAGCTCCTTGTCGTCGGCACCCACGGCCACGGCCTCCACGGCCGCCATCCGCTGGGCCGGGGTGGTGGTGTCCACCGGCGCCTTGACCGGCGGTGCCGGGGTGACGCAGGCGGTCAATGCCATGCCCAGGGCGAGCACGCAGGTGGAACGGATCAGGGTTCGGATAGTCATGGCGGGCCGGCCTCGCTCCGGAATCATCGCGCTGGGGGAGTCGTTGCAGCGGCCGGCGCCGGCTCGGCGGCCGGTTCGGGCTTCTTGCCCATGCCGAACCAGCTGCGCCAGCCACCACCTTCGGTGCTGCCTTCGCCGCCCTCTTCCTCCGGCAGGGCGGCCGGCGGCGGCGCACAGGGCGCATACGCCGGTGCATAGCCCACCACGAACGGGAAGCGGCGCGCGCCCGGGCAGCTTTCATCGGTGCTGGCCGTGCCGCTGGCCTCCACGTACTGCCAGTCCAGGCCCTTGCTGCTGACCTTCAACGGCGCACTCGGCAGGCGCTGGAAAATGCTCGACCACACGCGCATCGAACCGGTGGCGCCATACAGCCCGGCCTGCTCGTTCTGGTCGTTGCCCATCCAGATCACGGCCAGGTGGTCGCCGGTGTAGCCGGCATACCAGCTGTCGCGGCCATCATTGGTGGTACCGGTCTTGCCGGCCGGCTGCAGCCGGCCCAGGCCGTCGGCGTTCAGGCGCTGCGCGGTGCCGCTGGCCACCACCTGCTGCAGGCCGATGCTGATCAGGTTGGCCGCAATCGAGTCGCCTTCCTGGGCCGGTGCGGGCGACTTGTCGTAGCGCTTCATCAGCTTGCCCTGCGGGTCCAGCACGCCACGCACGGCATGCAGCGGCTGGATCTCACCGCCGGAGGCGAGGAACTGATACAGCTGGGCCATCGCATACGGGCTCTGGTCGGTGGAGCCCAGGATCACCGCCGGATTCGGCTCGGCCTTTATCCCGGCCAGCACATGGATCAGCTGGGTCACGCGCTCCGGCCCCACCTGCATGCCCACCCGGACGGTGGCCTGGTTGTAGGAATGAGCCAGCGCGTCGATCAGGCGCACGGTGCCGTGGCTGCGGTTGTCGGCGTTGCCGGGCGACCAGTTGCGGCCACGCGACAGCTGCACCGTCACCGGTGAATCGTCCACCCAGGTGGCCAGCGAGTAGCGGTCCGGCTGGGCCAGTGCCAGCAGGTACACGAACGGCTTGAGCAACGAGCCGACCGGGCGCTGCGCCTCGATGGCACGGTTGAAACCGGGCTCGGCGAAATCGCGGCCGCCGACCACGGCCAGCACGTCGCCGTTGTGCACGTCGGTCAGCACCATGCCGGCCTGCAGCTCGGGGCGCTTCTTGCTCTCCAGCGACTTGATGGTCTTGGTGACCGCGCCTTCGGCGTACGCCTGGGCCGACGGCGCCATGCCGGTCATCACGCTCAGGCCGGCGCCCTGCAGCACCGATTCCGGGTAGTCGTGGCCCAACTGGCGGCGCACCAGGTCCACGTAGGCCGGGAACCGGTTGGCGGCGATCAGGCCGGGCACCTTGGGCACGCCGAGCGGCGCCTTGAGCGCGCGCTGGTACTCGGCGTCGTCGATCAGCTGGCTTTCGTGCAGCTTGCCCAGCACGAAGTTGCGGCGGTCCAGCGCGCGTTCGGGATTGCGTCGCGGGTCGTAGTAGGACGGGCCTTTGACCAGGCCGATCAGCAGCGCGACATGTTCGGTGTTGAGCGAGGACAGGTCGCGGCCAAACCAGAACTCGGCGCCGGAGGACATGCCATGGATGGCCTGGCTGCCCCGCTGCCCGAGGTACACCTGGTTGAGGTAGGCCTCCAGGATGGTGCGCTTGTCGTAACGCGCTTCCATGATCAGCGCGTACAGCACTTCATTGAACTTGCGGGTGACGGTCTGTTCCTTGCCGATGCCCAGCAGGCCGCTGCGGGCCAGCTGCTGGGTCAGCGTGGACGCACCCTGGCGGCTCTGGCCACCGGACCGCACGGTCACCCAGATCGCGCGGGCGATGCCGCTCAGGTCGATACCGTGGTGACGGTTGAAATCCTTGTCCTCCACGGCCTGCAGGCCGGTGACCAGCAGTTCGGGGGTTTCTTCGATGCGGACCAGCCGCCGCTCTTCCTGCTTCTGCCCGTACAAGGTGGCGATACGCGCCGGGTCCAGCCGCGCGGCCTTCAGCGCCTTGCGGGTGTCGGCATCGCGCAGCGAGGCGATCTGCCCGCCGGACAGGCTCAGCTCGACGCGGCGCGGCGCCACCGGGCCATCGACGTCGCTGTAACCACGGCTGGCAATGACGAAGCGCCCCCCTTCCTGCTGGTAGGTGGCGGCCGATTTGCCGGTGCCGTCATCGCGGTAGGCCGCGGCGGCCAGCTCGGTCTTCAGCGTGGAGGCATCCATCGCCACGCCCGGCGCCAAGGCCAGGGGGCGCGCATACACGCGGGTCGGGATCTGCCAGCGCAGCTCACCGAACCGCTGGGTGACCTGCTTGTTCAGATAGACCGTATAGGGAATCAGGAAGCCCAGGGACAGCGCGACCGCGGCCATCCCCCAGGTGATCAGCCGACGCCGCCACAGCGGGCCGCGGCTATCGGTGTCGTCGTCGAACTCGTCGGTATCGTAGCGTCGGGGCACGGGCATCTGGAAACAGTGGGCTCGGCGCAGTCTAACGCAGCACACCAGCGTCGGCGGCATCGCCGTGGCGGCCGTTCCGGCGCACTACAGCAAGCGTTATGGCGCCGGCATGGGCCCGCTACGACCGCGGATCCCATCCCACAGCCCCCGGAACATGAACCGCAGCCGAATCCAACGGGGCGCAATGAACAGACCATTGCCAATCAGCTTGAGCACCAGCCGCGGCAGGTCCTGGGCCACCCACACCCGCGGCGTGCTGGCACGCGGATACAGCAGCAGCCGGTTGCGCATGATGTAGTACAGCCGGAACGGCTTGTGCACCACGACCCCATCGCGCTTGACCCGCGAAGCACGCAGCTGTTCGCCGATGCGGTGGTGCATCTGTGCGTCGCACACGCCATGCAGAGCAAGCCCGGCCGCCTTGGCCCGGAAGCACCAGTCCATGTCGATGTTGTCGATGAACAACGATTCGTCCATGCCACCGACCCGGTCCAGCATCGCCAGTGGAATCAGCGAACCGGAGGTGATCAGGAAATCGCAGGACACGGTCTGCCCCGGCGCGCCGTAGTCCTTGACGTTGAGCGGAAAGCCCATGCGCACGAATGGGGCGGCCTTCCCACTGCGCGCATCCACGAACTGCGGCCCCACCGCTGCCACCGGCCCGTGCTGCAACAACGTGGCCAGGGCCTGCGCCAGGGTGGCCACCATGCCCGCATCGAGCACGCTGTCCTGGTCCATCAACAGCACATGACCGAAACCCAGCGCGCGTGCGCGTTCAATCGCACGGTTCAGCGCCGCCGCCAGCCCTACGTTGGATGCCGAGGCGACCACACTGACCGCCTCCCTCCCCGATAATCCGGCGGCGACATCCAGGCCGGGGCTGCCGTTGTCGAACACCACCACATGGCCCACCTGCGGCTGCACGCTGTCCAGCACCTGGGTCAGCAGCTCCGGTTCGGGGGCATAGGTGACGATCACCGCGCAGATGTCTGCTGCAGTGATGGCCGGTTGCCCGCAAATCGGGAGGGACTGACGGGTCGCTGCGGGATCTTGAGAGGTCATACCGGGGAAAAAGGCGGGCGAAACAGCGCCCGCACTATAGCCGACCCAACCCGCCCCGGTTGTGCGCCGCGTTCAGCGTTCCAGCGTGGCTGCGTCGCGCAACCGTGCCTGCAGCGGTTCGATCTCACTGGCCGGCACGCCCAACGCGGCCGCCTGCTCCAGTGCCTCGCGGGCGTAGCGCGCATCGCCGGCGCCCAGGCGCTCGCTGCCGATGGCCAGCCAGCGTCGTCCCAGGCGCCGTCGCGCCTCGCCCAGTTCGTTGTCGTGTGCGGCCAACGCCTGCCAGGCCTGCAGGCAATCACCGGCTGCGCGCACCCGGTTGCGGCGCAGTTCATCGTCAAAGCACGTCACCAACACCGGCACCAGTTGATGCGCAGCCGCCCGCACGGCCGGGTCGGCGGGGGCCAGCGCCTGCGCGGCGCGCAATGCATCGTAGGCACTGCGCCCCGGCGGCAGCAACCAGTCGCCGCGTGCCTGCGCCTGTTCGAAACGCTCCAGCAGCACGCGCAGCTCGCCCTTGGTGCGGGTCGACTGCGGCGCGCGCAGCGCCTGCTGGGCATGCCGGGCCTGCTCGATGGCGGTGCGCGCAGTGGCCAGCGACGGTGCCTGCGGGTCGATTGCCTTCGCCTTCTCCAGCGCCTGGGTGGCCTGCGGGAATCGGAAATCGCCCGCCAGCCGGGTCGCGTGGCGGGCCTGGCGATCGGCCAGTTCGCGCAGCCCGGCCTGGGCGCGCGGGTGGCTGGGTGCGGCAGCTGCGACCTGGCGATAACCCGCCCAGGCCGCGTCTGTACGGCCGCGGGCAAGATCGCGGTCGGCGCGCACCAGCGCCTGCTCCAGCGCGGCATTGAACTGTGCCTCGGTCTGCGGCAGATCCACATGCCCGGGGTCGTAGCGGCGGGCACTGCCGAGCAGGGTTGCCGCCGTGGCCAGCTCACCGCTGGCGCACGCACTACGTGCCTGCAGCAGCAGGTCGGACAGTGCATCTTCGCGCCCTTCCAGCGCGCGCAGCTGGTTGGGCGCCACCGCCAGCACCTGCTGGAACAGGGGCAACGCGCTGTCCGGGCCATCATCCAGGCGCTGTGCCTGCAGCGCCGCCTCGGCGCGCCCCAGCAACACCGCGATGCTGGCGTGGGCACCGCCCCGCTGCTGCAATTGCTGCGCCAGCTGGTCGGCATCGCGCTGTGGCACCTGCAGTTCGCGCGCCAGCGCCAGGGCGCGCCGTGCCGCGTCCAGGTCGCCGGCGTCCAGCGCATCGCGTGCCTGCTGCAGCGCCGCCTGCGCCGTGCGTGCCAGGCCGGTGCGTGCCTGGCTGCGGTCACCGTCCAACGCCAATGCGGCCTGGTACCACTCGCGCGCGCCGCTGCCGTCGGCCGCGCTCAGGCGACCGGCGGCCAGCGCGCGATCGCCCTGGTCCAGCAGTTGTTCGATCTGGGGTTCGTTCCAGAACCAGTTTGCCAAGGGCCGCCGCAGCAGCACCAGTGCCATGAACAGCAGCACGGCCACCAGCAATGCCCAGCGCCACACGCGCCGCGCATGGCGCGCCTGCAGCCACCACCAGCGCCCTTCACGGCGCACCCGGCGCAAGGCGGCGTGCGCAGCGTCCTGCTGGTCGCGATGGGGGCTCATCCGCTGAGCCTAGCCGCTGCCACGTGATGTCAGCCTAGACGCCGGGCTTCGCTGACGCCGGGCAACGCATCCAGCTTGCCCAGCAGCGTGGACAGCTGGCCGTAGTCGCTGACCTTCAGGCGCAGGCGCAGATGCGCACGCCCGCTGTTGCGCACGTTGTCGCTGTGGATGTCCAGCACATAGGCATCTTCCTGTGCGATCAGGTTGGTGATGTCCTTGAGCAACCAGCGCCGGTCCACCGCATCGACCACCACGTCCACCTCATAACCACCGCCGGCCTGGCCCCACTCCACCGGCAGGATTCGCTGCGGACTGGCGGCCGACAACCGCGCCAGCGCGGCGCAGTCGGTCCGGTGCACGGTCACGCCGCGGGTGCGGGTGAGGTAGCCGACGATTGGCTCGCCGGCCACCGGTTGGCAGCAGCGCGCCAGCTGCACGAGCAGGTTGCCCACGCCCTGCACGGTGAACTTCGAGGTGCCCAGGCTGTTGCGGCGCGCGGTCGGGCGCGGCAGCGCCGGGGCGACGGGCTGACTGGCGGCACGCTCGGCTTCCAGCAGCGCCCGGCTGACCTGGTTGGGACCGGTGTCGCCCAGCGCCACCTGGATGTACAGGTCGTCCACGCTGTCGGCATGGAACTTCTTCGCTGCCACGGCAAGGTCGGCATGCTGCAGGCCGAGCCGCTTCAGTTCGCGGTCGAGCAGGTCCCGGCCGGCCTGCACATTGCGCGCACGATCCAGCTTGTGGAACCAGCCGCGCACCTTTTCGCGCGAACGGTTGCTGGCCAGGAAGCCGTTGGACGCCAGCAGCCAGTCGCGGCGCGGATCGGCTTCCTTGGAGGTCAGGATTTCCACGCGGTCGCCGCTGCGCAGCCGGTAGGTCAGCGGCACGATGCGGCCGTTGACCTTGGCCCCGCGGCAGCGGTGCCCGACCATGGTGTGCACGTGATAGGCGAAGTCCAGCGGGGTCGCACCCTGCGGCAGATCCATCACCTCGCCCTTGGGGCTGAGCGCGTACACCCGGTCTTCGGTGAGCTCGGCATCGAGGGCACCGGCCAGTTCGCCGGCGGGACTGTCCTGCGAATGTTCCAGCAGCTGCCGCATCCAGGTGATCTTGCGATCGAACGCCTTTTCCGCGCCTTTGCTGCCTTCCTTGTAACGCCAGTGCGCGGCCACGCCAAGTTCGGCCTGGGCATGCATGTCGTGGCTGCGGATCTGCACTTCGATGGTGCGCCCGTCCGGACCGATCACCGCCGTATGCAGCGAGCGGTAGTCGTTGGCCTTGGGCCGGGCGATGTAATCGTCGAACTCGCTCGGCACCGGCGCCCACAGCGAATGCACCACGCCGAGCGCGGCGTAGCAGGCGGCCACGTCATGCACCATCACCCGCACCGCGCGGATGTCGTACAGCTGCTCGAAGGCGAGCTTCTTCTTCTGCATCTTCCGCCAGATGCTGTAGATGTGCTTCGGACGGCCACTGACCTCGGCGTCGATACCCTGCGCGAGCAGTTCGCGCGACAGCACCTTTTTGACCGTCTCGACGTAGCGTTCGCGCGCCAGCCGGGTCTCGTCCACTTCACGTGCGATGCGCCGGTAGGTATCCGGCTCCAGATGGCGGAAGGCCAGGTCTTCCAGCTCCCACTTGAGCTGCCAGATGCCCAACCGGTTGGCCAGCGGTGCATGGATGTCGCGGGTCAGCTGGGCCAGCGCGCGGCGCTCCTCTTCGGGCAGGCGGTCGGCGCCACGCATGCGCGCCAGCTGACGGGCGAGCAGGATCGGCACCACCCGCAGGTCCTGGATGATCGACAGCAGCAGGCGGCGCAGGCCTTCGCTGTTGCGCCCGGCATCGCGCCCGGCGTGCAGTGCCCAGACCTGGTCGGCCGCGTCCTGGCCGTCCAGCAGGCCGACCACCGCAGGCTTCAGCGCGCCCAGCGGCAGCGTGTCCAGGCCGGCCCGCAACCCGGGCAGGTCGAACAACACCGTGGCCAGCAGCGCGCTTTCATCGGCAGACAGCAGCGCCAGCGCATCCAGCGTATCGGCCAGTACCGACCAGCTGGAGTGCATCTGCCCGTCGGCATCGGGCAGCTGCCAGCGCTGCAGCAGCGCCTCGCGCAGGGCGGGCGGCAGCGAGGCCGCCGAGGGTCGGTTCAACAAGGCATCCAGGCCGGGGACAGAAGCGCGGTTCACAGCATCGTGCAGGCAAGACAGAGACCCCTACACTAGCGCCGAGCCCGGTCGCGGACAATCAAAACCACCGCATCGGCCGGCATGTCCTCATGCCGGGCCCGCACCACCACCACCCCGCTGGCCCTACACTGCGGCAAACCCAAGGAGATCTGCCATGCGCTTTTCGCGTCTTCGCCTGCTGGCCAGTGCGGCCGTCCTGTTGAGCCTGGCCAGCCCGGCGCTTGCCCAGCGCGTGGTCGAAGGCGATCTGCAGCAGCAGATGTCGCCGGCCGAATTCAAGGCCGCCGGCCTGGACAACCTCAGCCCGGCCGAACTGACCGCGCTCAATGGCTGGCTGCAGGGCAAGGTGGCGGCAGTGGCTGCCGATACGCGCGAACAGGTGCGCGAACAGGCGCGTGAGGAAGGCCGCCAGGAAGTCATCGTCAAGAACCGCGGCTTCTTCGACTTCGGCAGCAACGAGCCGATCACCAGCACCCTGCAGGGCGAGTTCCGCGGTTTTGGCAAGGCGCGCAGGTTCGTTCTGGCCAATGGCCAGGAGTGGGAGCAGAGCGATGACACCGTGCTCTCCGGCGTGCGCAAGACCAATCCGGCGGTTTCCATCAGCCCCGGCCTCCTGGGCGTCTGGTATCTCCGCGTGGACGGGGTGAACACCCGCGCCAAGGTCCGCCGCACCAAGTAGGCGGGGCATCGGCCCGGGCGCGGGGCGTTCTCAGAGCTGGCGCAATGCGTCCATCCGCTGCGCCAGTTTCTTGGCCGAAATCCCGGTTTTGGCCCCCAGTTCCTGCGCGAACAACGACACCCGCAGTTCCTCCAGGTCCCAGCGCAGCGCCTGCCATTGCGGGCGCTGGCGCAGGCCGCGGCGGTCCGCATCGGCCAGCGCGTCGATGAACGGCCGCAGTTCCAGCATGCGTGCCTGGTCACGCGGCGGATCGCGCTTGGCGCGTTCGCTGCGCAGGATCATCGCGCGCAGGTAGCGCGGATACTGGGCCAATGCATCGGCCGGGGTATCACGCAGGAACCCGGGGTGCACCAACCCGGCCAGCTGCTGCTCCAGGTCGTCCAGGTTGCCGCGCGCCCAGCCCATCAGCGTGGACTGCAGTGACGGCTTGAGCTCGGCCACGTGGGCCAGGATGTTCTCGGCCAGCTTCAGGCGCGCCATCGCTTCGGCGAACAATCCCTTGCCGGCCGCATCGCGGCGCTGGGCAAAGGCGGCCGGGTCGCGGATGTCGCCCAGTCCGTCGGCCAGCACCGCGTTCATGGCGGCATCCACCAGGTCGCCGCGCAGGCGCTCCTGTGACTCGAGCGCGGCGTACAGCAGCCCGGTCTTGGGCGGCACCGGCAGCTGCTTGCGTGCCTGCTTGGCCTTGTCGGCCAAGGCAATATCGAACAGTCGACGCACCCCCTGCGGATGCTGCTCGGCCGCTTCGTTGCGGTCGGCGAAGATCCGCAGCGCAGCACTCTCACCGGTATCCACCAGGGCCGGGTAAGCAGGAACGCCGGCTTCGCCCGGCACCTGCACCGGGATCGGCGTGGCCGGGAAATCGCGCAACCCTTCAACGGCCAGGGCGCGTCCTGCGCGGGCGGCAAAGGCCTCGCCGGCCTGCCCGCCGAAGCGTGCGCGCAATGCATCCAGATCGCGCGCACTGGCCAGCAGTCTGCCCTGCGCGTCGAACAGCCGCAGGTTCATGTGCAGGTGGGTGTCCAGCGCGGCCAGGTCGAAATCGGTGGCCGCCACCTGTGCCCCGGTGGCTCGCGACAGGAACCGCGCCAGCTCGCCGCGGATGTCATCCGCACTCGGGTCGGGGAACGCTTCGGCGAAGGCACGCCCGAAATCCGGCGCCGGCACGTAGTTGCGGCGCATCGCCTTGGGCAGGCTGCGGATCAACGCGGATGCCTTGTCGGCGACGAAGCCCGGGGCCAGCCACGACAGGCGCGCGGCATCGAGCGCGTTGAGCAGGTGCAGCGGCACGTCCAGGCTGACGCCATCGTCGTCGCTGCCCGGCTCGAAACGATAGTGCAGCGCCAGGCGTGCATCACCCAGCGGCAGGTACTTGGGATAGCGTTCGGCATCGCTGCCTTCGCCGGGCAACAGGTCGGCCAGCGACCAGGCCAGGCCATGCCGCTTCTCCGGGGTCAGGCCCTTCCACCAGGTATCCAGCGCGGTGGCCGAGTGGATCTCCGACGGCACCCGGTCCAGGTACCAGCGCGCCTGCCAGGCTTCGTCGGCGACGATACCGGCGCGGCGCAACTTGGCCTCCTCCTCGCGCGCCTGTTCGAGCACGGTGAGGTTGTCGGCGATGACACTGGCGCGGGTGTTGATTTCGCCGGTCACCAGGCCTTGGCGGACGAAGATGTCGTGCGCTTCGCCGGGCGCGATGCGGCCGTAATGCACCGGCTTCTTCGGTGCCAGCACCAGCCCGAACAGGCTGATCTGCTCCGACGCCAGCACCTGGCCCTGCGCACGTGACCAGTGCGGGTCGAAGTGCTTGCGCAGCAGCAGGTGCGGCAGCTCGGCGATCACCCAGTCCGGTTCGATTGCTGCGTTGGTCAGGCCCCAGATCTTCTGCGTGTCCAGCAGGGTGGCGGTGAGCAGCCACGGCGGCGGCCGCTTGGCCAGCACCGAGCCGGGGAACGGCAGGAAGCGGCGCTGGCGCGGCGCCAGGAAATCGCCCTTGTCGCTGCGATGCCCGATCTGCGCGGGCAGCCCGGCAATCAGCGCGCGGTGCAGGGTCTGGTAGGCCGCGGCACGCACCTTGTCACTGAAACCACTGCGCGTCTCGCGCCCCCCCACCTCCGGCGCAGCGGCCGGCGCCGGGGCGGCCGGCTCGGACTTGCCTTCGCGGGCCAGGCGCGCGGCGCGGTGCTGCTGGCCGCGCGTGGCCTTGGCCTTGGCTTCGTCATCGCGTGCCGGGGCGGGCGCCGACGAACCGGCCAGCAACGGGTCCAGCGCAGTGGCCGCCGCTTCTTCGGTCCAGCCCAGCTCCTCGCACAGCACGCGCAGCTGGCGATGCAGTTCGCGCCATTCGCGCATGCGCAGGAAGCCCAGGAAATGCCGCTCGCACCAACTGCGGAGCTTGGATTGGGTGAGGTCCTCGTGGGCCTGGCGATAGGCATCCCACAGGCGCAGCACCCCCACGAATTCCGACCGCCCATCGGCGAACAGCGCATGCGCGGTGTCGGCCGCGCCACGTGCTTCGGGCGGGCGCTCGCGCGGGTCCTGGATGCCCAGGAACGAGGCGATCACCAGCATCGGCCGCAGGCAGCCCTGCGCCTGCGCGGCCACCAGCATCCGCGCCAGCTTGACGTCTACCGGCAACCGCGCCATCTGCCGCCCGACCGGGGTCAGCCGGCGCTGGTCGTCCACCGCGCCCAGCTCGCCCAGCTGCTGCCAGCCGTCGGCGATGGCGCGCTCATCCGGCGCTTCCAGGAACGGGAAATCCTCGATCCGGCCCAGGCCCAGCTGCAGCATCCGCAGAATCACCCCGGACAGGCTGGAGCGGCGGATTTCCGGATCGGTGAAGGCATCGCGCGACTGGAAATCGGCTTCCGAGTAGAGCCGGTAGCAGATGCCTTCGGACACGCGTCCGCAGCGGCCCTTGCGCTGGTTGGCGCTGGCCTGGGACACCGGCTCGATGTGCAGCCGGTCCAGCTTCTGGCGCGGGCTGTAGCGCTTGACGCGGGCCAGGCCGGGATCCACCACGTAGCGGATGCGCGGCACCGTCAGCGAGGTTTCGGCCACGTTGGTGGCCAGCACGATGCGGCGCTTGCTGCCGGGATTGAAGACTTCGTCCTGGTCCTTTACCGACAGCCGCGCATACAGCGGCAGCACTTCGGTTTCACGGTACTTGCGCCGCTCCAGCGCCTGGTGCGCGTCGCGGATCTCGCGTTCGCCGGGGAAGAACATCAGGATGTCGCCGCGCGGATCCATGCGGGTGATCTCGTCCACCGCGGCCACGATGGCCTCGTTGACGGTGCGCTCGCCATCGCGGCCACCGTCTTCATCGCCACCGCCCTCGCCTTCCAGCGGGCGGTAGCGCACTTCCACCGGGAAGGTGCGGCCTTCGACGCTGATCACCGGCGCATCGTTGAAATGTTCGGCGAACCGCGAGGTGTCGATGGTCGCCGAGGTGACGATCAGCTTCAGGTCCGGGCGTTTGTGCAGCAACTGCTTGAGGTAGCCCAGCAGGAAGTCGATGTTGAGGCTGCGCTCGTGCGCCTCGTCGACAATGATGGTGTCGTACTGGGACAGATAGCGGTCGCTGCTGATCTCGGCCAGCAGGATGCCGTCGGTCATGAACTTGATGCGGGTGTCGTCGCCGACGCGGTCGGTGAAGCGCACCTGGTAGCCCACCACCGTGCCCAGTTCGGATTTCAGCTCCTGCGCGACGCGGGTGGCCACTGCACGTGCGGCAATCCGTCGCGGCTGGGTGCACCCGATCATGCCGGCCACGCCGCGACCGGCGGCCAGGCACAGCTTGGGCAGCTGGGTGGTCTTGCCCGAGCCGGTTTCGCCGGCGATCACCACCACCTGGTGGTCGCGGATCAGGGCGGTGATGCGTTCGGCTTCACGCGCAATCGGCAGGCTGTCGTCCAGAGTGATCGACGGCTGGTGCCGGGCGCGGCTCTCGCGCCGCCGCACCGATGCCTGCAGGGCCTGTTCGAACGCGGCGGCCACGCCTGCATCGTTGGGCTTGGACTGGCAACGCGAGAGCAGGCCGAGCAGACGACCCCGGTCGCGGCTCATGCCAGCATCGATCGCGGCGCGCAGTTGGCGCAGGCGGGAAGCAGATTGTTTGTCGATAGTGCTCATCAATCGAATCGGTTAGAACTTTGATTACTACTGAAAGGTTAGTCTGATCTATTGTGAAGGCCATCCATTCCACAAGGAGCATCATCCCCATGGCGAAGACCAAGACACCGGTGAAGAAGACCCAGACCGGTAAGCAGAAGCTGGCATCGGCCGCCCCCTCGGCCCCGAACATTGATATCGGGATCAAGGAAGGCGATCGCAAGAAGATTGCCGATGGGCTGGCCTCTTTCCAGGCCGATGCGTTCACGCTCTACCTGAAGACGCACAACTTCCATTGGAATGTCACCGGGTCGATGTTCAACTCGCTGCACACCATGTTCGAGACCCAGTACACCGAGCAGTGGGCAGCCCTGGACGACGTTGCTGAACGTATCCGCGCATTGGGCTTCAATGCCCCGGGCTCCTACCGCGAGTTCGCGGCCCTCACCTCGATCGCCGAGGAGCCGGGCCTGACCGACAGTGCGGACTGGCGTGAGATGGTACGCCAGTTGGTGGCCGCCAACGAGGCGGTGTGCCGGACGGCGCGCAAGGTGCTGGACGTGGCCGACGACGCCGACGACGCCCCCACCGAAGATCTGATGACCCAGCGCCTGCAGACGCACGAGAAGTACGCTTGGATGCTTCGGTCGTTGCTGCAGTAAAGCGCGCTGGCGCTTTAGTTATCTGCGCGCGGCGAGGGTTCCACCCCCTTGCCGGGACACGCCGTAAATCCATCCGTGGAGGCTCGTGGGCGCCATCCATGGCGCCCAACGGTCCCGGCAAGGGGGTGGAACCCTCGCCCAGATGGATGTGTGCATCCGACGGTTGGAAGAGATAGAAGCATGCAGAACAGGCGCCCGGTGGCGCCTGTTCTGCGTTTCCCCCCCCCTCTTCAGCGATTGGGGAAAAAAATCCGGCTCTGGCTCTAGCTCTGCCTTTTGCCCTTGCCTCTGCATTTGCCCTTGCCTCTGCCCTTGCCTCTGCCTTTCGCCCTTGCGTCAGCCTCTGCCCTCGGCTCTGCCTTCGCCTTCGGCTCCCCCCCCATACGCACCGGAAAACTGTCGGGGCGTGGGGTGGGTGGGTTGGCGGGACCGTTGGGCGCCATGGATGGCGCCCACGAGCCTCCAGGGGTGAGAGCGCATTGCTTGCGAGGCACTGCCTCGCATGCGCCCGAACGCCCAGCCGCCAGCGGCTGGGCCGGACCGCGGAGCGGGATTTACGGCGTGTCCCGCCAACCCGCCCACCCCGCGCCAACCATCGGCAGTGAAACCATGGGCTCTGGCTCTGGCTCTGGCTCTGGCTCTGGCCCTGGCTTCGGCTCTGGCTTGAGGAGGCCGCTGGGCAAGCCCCTACCCACTGATCCTCTGTTGGAGGACACGGCCGGCGCGCGTTGCGGGGTAAACTAGTCCGATGTCTTCCCGCCCCGCGCACGACCTGCTCAGCCGCATTTTTGGTTACGACGATTTCCGCGGTCCGCAGCAGGCGATCGTTGAACATGTCGCTGCCGGCAATGACGCGCTCGTATTGATGCCCACCGGCGGCGGCAAGTCGCTGTGCTACCAGGTGCCTTCCCTCCTCCGCGAGGGTACCGGCATCGTCATCTCCCCCCTCATCGCCCTCATGCAGGACCAGGTCGAAGCCCTGCGCCAGCTCGGCGTGCGCGCCGAATTCCTCAATTCCACCCTCGATGGCGACACCGCCGCCCGGGTCGAACGCGAACTGCTCGCTGGCGAGCTCGACATGCTCTATGTCGCTCCAGAGCGCCTGCTCACCGGCCGCTTCCTGTCCCTGCTCTCGCGCAGCCGCATCGCCCTGTTCGCCATCGACGAAGCCCACTGCGTCTCCCAGTGGGGCCACGACTTCCGGCCTGAATACCGCCAGCTTACCGTCCTCCACGAACGTTGGCCCGACGTCCCGCGCATCGCCCTCACCGCCACCGCCGACCCGCCCACCCAGCGCGAAATCGCCGAACGCCTCGACCTGACCGGCGCCCAGCACTTCGTCAGCTCCTTCGACCGGCCCAACATCCGCTACACCGTCGTCCAGAAAGACAACGCCAAGCGCCAGCTGCTCGACTTCCTCAAGGTCCACCGCCAGGAAGCCGGCATCGTCTACTGCATGTCGCGGCGCAAGGTCGAGGAAACCGCCGAATTCCTGTGCAAGGAAGGCCTCAACGCTCTGCCCTACCACGCCGGCCTGCCCGCTGAGGTGCGCGCCGCCAACCAGCGCCGCTTCCTGCGCGAGGATGGCATCGTCATGTGCGCCACCATCGCCTTCGGCATGGGCATCGACAAGCCCGACGTCCGCTTTGTCGCCCACACCGACCTGCCCAAGTCCATGGAAGGGTATTACCAGGAAACCGGCCGTGCCGGCCGCGACGGCGAACCCGCCGAAGCCTGGCTCTGCTACGGCCTGGGCGACGTGGTCCTGCTCAAGCAGATGATCGAACAGTCCGAGGCCGGCGAAGAACGCAAAAGCCTCGAACGCAACAAGCTCGACCACCTGCTCGGCTACTGCGAATCCATGCAGTGCCGGCGCCAGGTGCTGCTGGCCGGGTTCGGCGAAACCTACCCCCGGCCCTGCGGCAACTGCGACAACTGCCTGGTGCCGCCCGACGCCTGGGACGCCAGCGTGGCCGCCCAGAAAGCGCTCAGCTGCGTCTACCGCAGCGGCCAGCGCTTCGGCGTGGGCCACCTGATCGACATCCTGCGCGGCGGCGAGAACGACAAGATCCGCCAGTTCGGTCACAGCGAACTGAGCACCTACGGCATCGGCAAGGACCTCGACGCCCGCACCTGGCGCAGCGTGTTCCGCCAGCTGGTGGCCGCCAGCCTGCTCGAAGTGGACACCGAAGCCTACGGCGGCCTGCGCCTCACCGACGGCAGCCGCGAGGTCCTCAAGGGCCAGCGCAAAGTCATGATGCGCCGCGAAAGCCCCAAGACCCGCGAGCGCGACCGCAGCGGCCAGCGTACCGGCCTGTCCGTGCTGCCCGAGGATCTGGTCCTGTTCAACGCGCTGCGCAGCCTGCGCGCCGAACTGGCCAAGGAACAGAACGTACCGGCCTTTGTGATCTTCCACGACAGCACCCTGCGCAACATCGCCGAACAGCGTCCCACCAGCATCGACGCGCTTGGCAAGGTCGGCGGCATCGGCAGCACCAAGCTCGCCCGCTACGGCGAGCGCCTGGTCGAGATCGTGCGCGAGGAAGGCTGATGCCCCCCCGCGCCCGCACGGACCCGCATCCAGAGTTGAACGCCGCGTTCAGCCACAGGTGCGGGCGCCCGGTTTTGGCGCTAGGGTGGCGCCCATGACCCCCGGTGGCCTGCTCCTGCGCGTGGTACTGATACTCAGCCTGTTGCTCAACGGGCTGAACGCGGCCATGGCCGGCCCGATGACCCTCGCCATGGCCCACGCCGCCAGCGCCGAGCCGGCGGCGCCGCCCTGCCACGGCGATGCCCCGGCCATGCCCGCCCATCATGACCACGCCGCTGCCGACACCGCCGGCACGCAGGCACCGCACGACGGCGACCACTGCAAGATCAAGGACTGCCTGCGCAGCTGTGCGCAGCAGCCCAGCCTCACCGTGTCCGTCGCGTGGCTGCCCAGCCCGCCGCCGCCCGCGCTGGCGCCCCTGGGCCACACCCGCGCGGCGTTGCCGATGCCGCCCCTGGACCGCATCACCCGCCCTCCGATCGGCTGAGCCTGCGCTCACCGCGAGCGCCTGTGCGACGCGATGCCGTGCGCTGCCATGCGTACGCGTCTTGATGGCACCTGTGTGCCTTTCGAATCCGATGCGGAGTTGCAATGTCCTTTTCCCCTCCCCCCGGCCCGGGCGCCCCGCCCATGCCGTCGCGCCGCCTGTTCGTGCAGGGCGCTGCCGCCGGTGGCGTGGTCGCCGGCCTGGTGGCCAGCGGCCTGCCCAGCCGCGCCTTCGCCGCCGCCGGCCCTGTCGTGGCTACGGCCCCGCAGGTGCTCAGCGGCCCCGATGTCCAGTTGAGCATCGGCGAATCGCTGGCCAACTTCACCGGCCGGACCCGCCCGGCGATCACCGTCAACGGCAGCCTGCCGGCCCCGATCCTGCGCTGGCGCGAAGGCGACACCGTCAGCGTGCGCGTGGCCAACGCGCTGCAGGCGCACCCCACCTCGATCCACTGGCACGGCATCCTGCTGCCGGCCAACATGGACGGCGTGCCCGGCCTGAGCTTCAACGGCATCGCCCCGGGCGAGGCCTACCAGTACCGCTTCACCCTCAAGCAGTCCGGCACGTACTGGTACCACAGCCATTCGATGTTCCAGGAACAGGCGGGCCTGTACGGCGCACTGATCATCGACCCGCTGCAGCCGGCGCCGTTCCACTTCGACCGCGAGCACGTGATCATGCTGTCGGACTGGACCGACATGGACCCGGGCGCCCTGTTCCGGCGCATGAAAAAGCTGGCCGAGTTCGATAACTACCACAAACGCACCGTGCCCGATTTCCTGCGCGACGTGCGCCGTGACGGCTGGGCCGCGGCCACCGCCGACCGCGGCATGTGGGGCCGCATGCGGATGACCCCCACCGACATCTCCGACATCAACGCGCACACCTACACCTACCTGCTCAACGGCACCGCGCCCGCCGGCAACTGGACCGGGCTGTTCCGCAGCGGCGAAAAGGTGATGCTGCGCTTCATCAACGGCGGCTCGATGACCTACTTCGACGTGCGCATCCCCGGCCTGAAGATGACCGTGGTGGCCGCCGATGGCCAGTACATCCATCCGGTCAGCATCGATGAGTTCCGCATCGCGCCGGCGGAAACCTTCGACGTGATCGTGGAGCCCACCGGCCAGGACGCGTTCACCATTTTCTGCCAGGACATGGGCCGGACCGGCTTTGCCGCCGGCACCCTGGCGGTGCGCCACGGCCTGCGGGCGCCGATTCCCGCGCGCGATCCCCGGCCGCTGCTGACCATGGGCGACATGGGCCATGACATGGCCGGCATGGGCCACGACATGAAGGGCATGGAAGGCGGCTGCGGCGCCAGCATGGGCCACGGCGCGCACGGCACCAATGACAAGGCCCCGCGCCATCCAGCCAGCGAGAAGGGCAACCCGCTGATCGACATGCAAAGCATGGCCACCGCGCCCAAGCTGGATGACCCCGGCATCGGCCTGCGCGACAACGGCCGCACGGTGCTCACCTACGGCGCGATGCGCAGCCTGTTCGACGACCCGGACGGCCGCGAACCCAGCCGCGAGGTCGAGCTGCACCTCACCGGTCACATGGAGAAATTCAGCTGGTCGTTCGACGGCATCCCGTTTGCCAGCGCCGAACCGCTGCGCCTGAATTACGGCGAGCGCATGCGCATCGTGCTGGTCAACGACACCATGATGCAGCACCCCATCCACCTGCATGGGGTGTGGAGCGACCTGGAAAATGCCGACGGCCAGTTCCACTTGCGCAAGCACACCATCGACATGCCCCCGGGCACCCGCCGCACCTACCGCGTGCGTGCCGACGCACTGGGCCGCTGGGCCTACCACTGCCACCTGCTGTACCACATGGAAGCGGGCATGATGCGCGAAGTGAGGATCGAAGAATGAGCCGCTTCCCCACGCCAACCCGCCGCCTGCTCACCGCCGCGCTGCTGATCGCGCTGACCACCCCGGCCTGGGCGCAGTCGCATGCGCACGGCACCGCCGCTGCACCCCCGGCCACCAAAGAAATGCCGGTGGATCCGCCGGTCGACCACGGCAGCATGGACCATAGCCAGATGGACCATTCGACAATGGATCACGGCAGCATGGACCACGCCGCGCACAAGACAACCGCGCCAAGCGAACCGCGCGAGCCGATTCCCGCCGTCACTGCAGCCGACCGCCTCGCCGCGTTCCCGCCGATCGAACACGGTGCGATGGAACACGCGCCGGAAATCCACAGCATGCTGCTGGTCAATCGCCTGGAGCAGTGGGATGGCCAGCACGGCAACGGCCAGGCGTGGGAAGCCAGCGGCTGGGTCGGCGGCAACATCCACCGCCTGTGGGTGCGCAGCGAAGGCGAACGCAGCGGCGGGCGTACCGAAGCGGCCGATGTCGAAGTTCTGTATGGGCGCAGCGTCTCACCGTGGTGGGATGTGCTGGTGGGCGTCAAACAGGACCTTGGCCCCGGCGATTCCCGCACCTGGGCGGCGCTGGGCATCCAGGGCCTGGCGCCGTACAAGTTCGAGACCTCGGCCACCGCCTACGTGGGCGAAGGGGGCCAGATGATGGCCACGGCCGAAATCGAGTACGAACTGCTGTTGACCAACCGCCTGATCCTGCAGCCGTTGCTGGAGGCCACGCTCGCGGCCAAGGACGACCCGCGCCATCGCACTGGCAGCGGCTTGAACAAGGTCGAAGCCGGGCTGCGCCTGCGCTACGAGTTCAACCGGCGTTTCGCGCCGTACATCGGCCTCAGCCATGAACGCCTGTTCGGGGATACCGCCGATTACCACCAGGCCGCCGGCGAGCGTGCGCGCGATACCCGCTGGGTGGCCGGCGTACGCGTCTGGTTCTAAGGCCAAGGCCCGCGCAAAAAAAAGTCCCGGGCGCGGCATGCGCCCGGGACAACACAACAGGGATGGTGCAAGCCGGATCCGACGGGCCCGAACGGGGCGTCACAGGGCGCGCGCGTACAGCAGCGCACCCTGCCCGACACCCGGGTGCCGTGCTCAGCGGCGCTCCCGGATAGTGATGTGATGCGCCGGGGCCAGGGTTCCGCCATCCTCGCCCCGGTTTTGTCGGGGGCGCCCCGGATGGCGTACGCTGCCACCCCCTTCCGTGCCCCCCTGCCATGTCCCTGCAGATCCGTCGCGCTACCCCGGCCGATGCACAGGCTGTGTCGGCGATCGCCATCGCCACCTACACCGAAACCTTCGGCGATTCCTACCCGCCGCAGGACCTCCACGCGTTCCTGGACGAGCACTACAGCCCCGCGCCGCAGCGGCGCGAACTGGAGGATCCGCGTAGTGCGGTCTGGCTGCTGGAAAAGGACGGGCGCGCGGTGGGCTATCTGGCCGCCGGTGCGAATAGCCTGGCGCACGCCGATGCCGTCGACGGCGATGTCGAACTCAAGCGTTTGTATGTGCTGGCCAGCCACCAGTCCGGTGGTCACGGTGCACGCCTGATGGAGGCGTTCCTGCAGTGGCTGGATCACCCCGCACGCCGCACCCTGTGGGTGGGCGTGTGGTCGGAGAACCTCGGCGCGCAGCGCTTCTATGCGCGCTACGGCTGCGTCCAGGTCGGCACCTACCACTTCGTGGTGGGCGACAGCCGTGACCTGGAATTCATCCTGCGCCGGCCCTGATCAGACAGGGCCGGCACCCGGCTCAGAAATCGAACAGGTCCGACAGGAAGCCTTCTTTCTTCTTCTTGCGGTAGCCGTGCTGGTCGCCGTACTGCTGCTGGCCCAGGTGGCGGGTATCGCGATGCTGCACGGCCTGCGGCGGCGGTGGCGGCGTAGCGGCACGCACCGGCGCGGCGGCATCGGTCGAGCGCTCGATGATCTTGTCCAGTTCACCGCGATCCAGCCACACGCCGCGGCACTGCGGGCAGTAGTCGATCTCGATGCCCTGGCGCTCGGACATCACCAGCGCCTGGGTCTTGCATACGGGGCATTGCATCGTCGCGGCTCCATGGTTCAAACCCCGACTCTACCCTGCCACGCCTGAGCGCCGCGCAACGTGCGCATGACCGAGGTCCCCCTGACCTATGCCCCATGGCGGCACCGGCCTGACCTGCCGACACTGTGCGCACCTCACGCCAGGGATATCGGCCATGCACACCCGCCCATCGCGCCCGCGCTGGCTGACCGTCAGCCTGATCGTCATCACCCTGGTGGCCTCGATCAACCTGCGCGACATCGCCGCATGGGCCGGATGGACAGTGCCGGGCCTGCCGATGCCGTTCGGGGGCGCGGTGGTCGACAACGGACTGGGCGTGCTGCTGGCGCTGGCGGTGGCCGCCTGGCTGCTGCGTCCCGGGCACGCGCTGGTACGCGCCGTGGGGCTGGCCGGCAGTGGCTGGCAGGGCCCGGCGGTGGTGCTGCTGGCAACCCTGCCGTGCTGGTTCGGGCTATGGTGGCTGGGCGGTGTCGGCACGGACTGGACCTGGCTGTCGCTGCTGATGCTGGCGGTGCTGTTTCCGCTTGCCGAGGAAGTGATCTTCCGCGGCGTCGGCTTCATCTTCGTGCACCGCCAGTTGCGCTGGCCCTGGTGGCCGGCGGCGCTGCTGCAGGCGGCGGTGTTCGGTGCGATCCACTGGTGGTCGTTCGGCGGCGGTGGTGGCGTCGCGCTGCAGGTGCTGGCGATGACGTCCATCGGGGGCCTGGTGTTCGCCGCGTTGTGCAGCCTGGACCGCGATACCGTATGGAGCGCGGTAGTGCTGCACGTGTCCCTGAACATGGCCTGGAATGTCATGCAGGTCAGCGAAACCACGGCCATCGGTTGGCAGGGCAACAGCCTGCGGCTGTCCGGCGCACTGCTGGCGGTGCTGGGCCTGCTGGCGCTGCGGCGGTGGCGGCAACGCAGGGAATACCGCCGCGCCTGACGTGCACGATCCCCTCACCCGGTGCCGCCGCATACTTGCGCGCCATTCCGAACCACTGCCAGGGAACCTTGCGTCATGTTGCTGTCCAAGCGCCACGTTGCACCGCGCGTGTTGTTGATCGAAGACACCGAAGAAACCCGCGAGCTCAGCCGCATGGTGCTGGAAAGCCAGGCCTGTGATGTTGCCGCCGTGAGTTCGGCAGAAGCCGCGCTCGGCCTGCTGCAGGCCGGCGAACGGTTCGACCTGGTATTCACCGATGTGTGCCTGGGCGGGGTGAGCGGCATCGAAGCGGCGCACCGCATCAAGCAATACCAGCCCAGCCTGCCGGTGCTGGTGACCTCGGGGCTGGAGCCGGCCGACGTGCTGCCGCAGCTGCGCCCGGGCATCCACTTCCTGCCCAAGCCGTATTCGATGAGCGAACTGCTGGACGCCATCCGCGCGTGTTTCCAGCAGCAGGACGTCGGCCAAGCCGCCTGATCGGCGGTCTTCATCCGGTTTTCATCGGCAACTGTCATCGTCCGGTTCGACAGCCCGCTGTCGCGCCCGCCCGGGCCAGCGGTGCAACGCTTCTCTGCCACCGGAACCGCCACCATGCAGATCCGCCTGTTGCTGACCGCTCCGCTGTTGTTTGCCGCGTCGATCGCCGACGCGCGCGCCGATGACCTGGTGACCTGCGAAAGCCGCAACAACCGCTACCAGTCGTGCGACCTGCCCCGCGCCGGCTACGTCAGCCTGGAGCGCACCTTGTCCGGGGCGGACTGCCGGCAAGGCCGAAGCTGGGACTATGACCGCCGCCAGGTGTGGGTGGATGACGGCTGCCGCGCCACCTTCCGCGTCCACGACAGTGGCTCCCGCGACGACGACCATGGCGACAACCACGACGCCAAGGTCGCCGCCGGCGTGCTGATCGGCGCGGCCATCCTCGGCGCGCTGGTGCACAACGCCAACAAGCAGGACGAGCGCTATGACGACGACAACTACCAGGGGCCGCGCCACAGCTCCTATGTGCCCGGCTGGATGGTGGGCGAGTTCGAGGGCTACAACCCTATCTACGGCGCCGACATCCGCATGCGGATCGACAGCGACGGGCGCATGTCCGCCCAGGCACGCGGGCAGAACCTGAGCGGGTGGGTCAACGGCGGCCAGCTCAACGTGGGCGGCAGTGTGTTCGACATCAACCAGAGCCGGGACGGCTTCGTCACCACCGAAGTGGGCGACCGCCAGAACGAAGTGCGCTACCGCCAGGTGCGGTAGCGCAGCGGCGTCAACCGGCGGCCTTGCAGCTCAGCGTGGTGCCGTAGAAGTCCAGCGTGGCCTCGCCCTGGTGTTCCCAGAACTCCACGCCTTCGCGGGTGTAGCGGCTGCCGCTTGCGGCCTGCGCGGGGAAGACGATGGCCTGGTCCTTGCCCAGGCTGACCACTGCGGCCTGCGGGTCCAGTTCGTTGTAGAACACCACGCTGACCGGCTTGCTGGCGTCATCGCACTGGTAATGCACAGGCGTGGGCGCAGGCACGCCGCCGCTGCCGATGTTCAGTTCGACGATGCGGGTCTGGTAGGACTCGATCAGGCACCGGTGGCGGTCGACCGCCTGCCAGCAGGCATCACGGCCCTTGACCCAGCCCCGTTGCTCGGCGGCGATATCCAGTTCGTCCGGGCTGGTCTGCACGCGTTTGTAGAGCGCGGCCAGCTGGCGGTCGAGCGCGGCCAGGCGGGCGTCGCCGCAGACCAGTTTCTCCGACTCGGACTGCGCCTTGGCGCAATCGAACGAGGGCGGCTGCAACGTGGCATCCGTGGCGGCAGCCGGTGCGGTCGGCGTCGGAGCCGGCGCAGCGGTGGCGGGCGGTTGCGCCGGCGCGGCGGTATCGGACGGGGCCGGTTTGGAACAGCCCGCGAGCGCAAGCGCCCCCACACCCAGCAGGACGAATCGGTTCATGGCACCTCCAACAACAGTCAGCAAAAGACGCGCTATTGTGCGCCCGCCGCCGCGTGTTGGGTGTGCACAAACACATCGCTCAGGGCGTGGCGGCCACCGGGGTGAACAGGCTGCGCAGCGCCAGCAGCGCGGCCGGGTGGTAGAGCGTCTGGTGGCTTTCATCGGGCAGCCCCACGTAACGGCGCCTGACTCCCGGGGCATGCGCCGTCAGCGCCTCCATGAAGCGGGCGCTGGGCACGGCGATGCCGCGCTCGGCACTGGTGGCCACGAACACGGTCTTGCCCTGTGGCGCGTGGAGGGCCAACAGCGCCTCGGCTTCATCAACCAGCCCGCCCCGGTTCCACCACAGGCTGGGATCCAGCGCGATGTAGGTATCGAACAGCGCGGGCTCGCGAAGCAGCGTCTCCACCACGAACAAGCCGGCCAGCGATTCACCCATGATCGCCGTTTCCGGCGTGGTCGCGTACCGCCGCCGCACCTGCGGCATCAACTCGTCGCGCAGAAAGCGGCGGAACGCAGCCGAACCGCCCACCCGCGGCGCAATCCTGCGGTCGTCCGGATCGGACGTGGGGCCGGTCATGTCGCGGCGACGCTCTGTGTTCTCGATGCCCACCAGCAGGAACGGGCGCATGCTGCCGTTGGCAACCAGAACCTGCACCAGGCCCGCCACGTGCAGGAAATCCTCGCCGATGCCACCGTCAGGCATGTACAGCACAGGCAGGGGGTCGTCAGCCGGCACGTTCCAGGCAGTGGGCCGGTAGACGTTGATGCGCCGGGTTTCCCCCACTGCCTGCGACACCAGCACGAAGGTCTCGCCGATCACCAACGGCGTTGTGTCACCTGCAGACACGGGTGTCCCGGCACGCGCGTTCACCGTACCCGCCAGCCACACCAGCAGCATCGCCACGCATACCAGCGCGCCGCGTATACCTGCCCGCCGCGACGTGCGCCCCTGCTGCCTGCCCGGAAGTGCTGCCATGCGTTGTCGCCCGTCATCGAAGGCCCCATCGGCCCGCGCGCATTATGAACACGGCGCCGCGCATGAACACCAGTCCGTGCTCAAAGCCACCCTGACCCTACCCTCATGCCAGTGCGACCGCTGCGTAACAGCACCCGGTCCAGTGTGGATCGCACGACATCACGTCGTCCTGGAGTACCGCAATGTCCACCATGCAGAACAACGAAAACAACGTCCAGAAAAATGCCGCTGCGCAGATCGACCAGCAGAAGGAGCAGGAGCGCAAGGACACGTTGGCCAAGCAGCAGAAGCAGGAACAGGACAACAAGGACGCACCGAAGAACCCGCAGCAGAAGTAACTGCGACGCAGACAGTGGGGCTGCGCGCTCGCGCAGCCTCATGCCGCCGGTGATTCCTCCCGGCCCCTCAGGTGTGAACAGCACTACACCTCGCGCGCGCGAAGACCGTCCAGCCAACCATGCAGTTGCTGCCAGTCGTGCTGTGCGTGGCGCATCATGTCGTCCAGCATCGGCCGTGCATCCTCCGGCAACGTCGCGTCGTTCAACGCAGCCTGCAGGGCGCGGATCAGCCTGCCCCTGCACGCCTGCCCCTGGCTGGCGTACTGAATGCCGGCATCCCCCAGCACCGTGCCCCACCAGCCGAAGCCTGCGCGCACCCCACCCAGCAGTGTGCCGTGCCGTGCGGGTCGTCCGCCGGCCTGCCGCACGCGTCTGCCCAGGGTGGCGATGATGGCCGCGCTTGAGCCCGCCATGTGCATCATCACGGCAGACAGGGCAGCATCGCTTCCCTGCAGCCGGGCCACGGCGTGGGCATGCAGGGCATGGTCGTCGCGCGCCACCGCGACGATGCGGTTGAGCATGCGGCCCTGCCGTTGTCGCTCAACACTGTGCGTGGACATCACACGGCTCCGCTGGAGTGCAGTCCCAGCTGTTGAATCACCTTCAACCTGCGCCCCGGCAGGGGACGGCGGTGTGAGGCCGGTATTAGCCCGACTACCCGCCCTTCCGCCACCGTGCCGGCGGGGCTAGGATCGGGGTTCGCAGGCGCAGGCAGCGCCTTGGCAGGGAGCGCGGCGATGTGGGCAGGACACACACTGAAAGCAGGGGCGCTGATGGTCGTGGCGCTGTCGATGGCCTTCGCCAGCCACGCAGCCCCGGGCATTGATCGCGAGGCCTGGCGTGGCGATCTGGCGGTCCTGAAGCAGACGCTGCAGAACGATTATGCGCACTTGGCCTGGGTCGCCTCCGCGCAGAGCGGCGTCGACCTGCCCGCACTCGAACGCGATGCGCAGCAGGCCATCGTCACGGCCGGCAGCGATGCGCAGGCGGAACAGGCGCTGCGCACCTTCCTGGCCGGGTTTCACGATGGCCACCTGAGACTGCTTGATCGGCAGGCAGCCGGCGCGCCCGCCCCGGCCCCCGCCGCAGTGGATCCGCGCACGCTGGATGCGTCCACCGGCTGCGCGGCGCTGGGCGTACTGGACGAGGGCCGGCACGACTACAGCGTGCCGCTGCAGGCCCTGCCCGGCTACCACGCCACCGCCGGTGGGGCCGACCCGGCACTGCGGAGCGGGGTGATCGCGCTGGCCGATGGCCACCGCCTGGGCCTGCTGCGCCTGCATGAATTCGATGCGCTGCGTTACCCCGGTCTGTGCCACCGCCTGTGGGGTCAACTGCGGCATGCCGACGCGGTGAACGACATGCGGGCCACGTTGAATGACGCGTGGGTGGCCGAGATCGCCGCGACGCTGCGTCGCTTCCAGCAGCAGGGTGTGGATGCGGTACTGGTGGACGTGGGCACCAATCCGGGCGGCGACGACAGCGGCGACACGCTCGCCCGCCTGTTCAGTAACGCGCCGGTGCAGTCGGCGCCGCTGTGGGTCAGCCAGTCGGCAGTCGGTCGCGACTACCTGCAGGAGCAGTACGAGCGCATTGACGACGCCCTGCGCCACCATCATCCCGACGCCACCGCGCGCCCGCTGCTGGTCCAGCAGCGCGACCGCTTCGCCGCGTCCCTGCGCGCCACGCGGGCGCCGCCCTGCGACATGGCGTGGGTGTGGCAGGCACCGCGCGACTGGCAGGCGCTGCCCTGCCGGCAGCTGGTCGCCGCCGGCAGTTCGGGCGGCCCGCTGGCCACCCCGGCGGTGGACGCGATCAGCGATTTCCTGATTGCCCACCGGCTCGACTGGGCGCAGGACCTGCGCCGGCACTGGGCCGCCTGGCAGGGGCCGGTGTACGTGCTCACCGATGCGAAGACCGCCTCTTCGGCGGAAATGTTCGCCGCACGGCTGCAGGACAACCGTATGGCACGCGTGGTCGGCAGCACGACCGGCGGTTACGGCTGCGGCTTCATGAGTCCGCCGCCACCACGCGCCTTGCCGCACTCGCAGCTGCGCATGCGTATTCCGAACTGCGTGCGACTGCGTGCCGATGGCAGCGACGAAGTGGCCGGCATTACGCCGGACCTGCCCATCGACATGCGCGCCGATGGATCGGCCCGCGCCCGCGCGCAGCGGGTGCTGGATGCGGTGGGCGTGGACCTGGCCCGGCACTGACCCGCGGCGGTCAGTCCACCGTGGAGTCTGCGTCGCGCATCGGATGCGGCAGCACTTCGATGGAGTGCTCGGCCAGTTGTGCCAGCACCGCTTCCGGCCCGCGCTGGCTGCGCCAGCCCAGGCCGATGCTGGCCGCGGTGGCGTCGTGGATGCGGTCGATCACCGGCAGCGCCCAGCCGCGCCGGTCGTACTGGGCCAGCCACTGCGGGCAGCGCCGCGCCAGCACCGCGCGCGGCTCACTGACCAGCCGTTCGCAGTCTTCCGGGCCGAACGGCGTGGCGCCGCTGGCGATATAGCGCTGGAACATGGGCCCGGTGTTGCGCAGTGCCGCCGCGTGCGCATCGGCCACGTCGCGCACGTCGATGCCGCGATGCAGGCGATACAGCAGCATGCGCTGGGCGGTTTCAGGGAAGCACCGCGACATCCGGATTACCCGCACCTGGAAGCCGGGGCTGGCCGCCTCCTCCAGCCAGTGCTCGGCCGCCAGCTTTGACCGGTGGTAGACCGTGCGCGGTTGCGGCGGGGTACGCTCGTCGATCCACGTGCAGCGGCCCGGCACAATCGCATGGCCGTACAGCGCGGTGGTGCTGGTGAACACGAAGCGCGACACCCCCGCATCGCGGGCCAGCATCGCCAGGGTGCGGGTGCCTTCCACATTGATGCGGTGGAACTCGGTGTCGGGCATCAGCCCCACGTGCGGGGCGTGCAGCGCCGCGCAGTGGATCACGGCATCCACGCCCACCAGTGCCGTGCGCAGCGTGCGCATATCGGTGATATCGGCCACGTGCCGGGTGGTGTTGAAGGGGCTGCGGTCCAGCCCGACCACCTCGTGCCGTGCGGACAGCGCGCCGAAGATCGCGCGCCCCACCCGGCCTGAACTTCCTGTCAGGAGAATCTTCACTGTATGGCACTTGGTCAGCGCCCGGGAGCTACCGGGATGATTTGATTGTAGCCAGAGTCGGCGCCCGGGCGTCCACGGCTGCGGCCGGCCAGGCGTCGGAATCGTTGCGACCTGCGCGCACTCAGAGCCCGGCCTGGCCTACCGGCTGTGCAGGGGACCCGCAGGTGTCCCAACGCAGCGCGCCGTCCTTTCCCTGCTGGACCGCGTTGATCTTCGGTACTCCGCCTGCGTCAACTACGCAGAAGTAGCCGTTGAACCAGCGCGACTGGGGCGCCCCGCGCTGTGCCGGTGCACTGCCCCACATTTCCACCTGGTACCGCTTGCCAGGCTGCAGGCGCGGCGGTGGCGACGTCCCCCCGTCGCCGTAGCGCAGGCATTGATCCGGGGCCAGTGTGGGTTCGGCCTGGCCATCCCGCAGGAAATCACGTTCCCAGATCGCCGCACCGCCCGAACCGACCTCCATCACCGACACCCCGGTGATCTTCGCAGGCACGTCGCCGTTGCGGGGGGCAGGCACGCCAAAACAGGGAACGCCCTGCTGCTCTATGACCAGCGCCTGCTCATACCGGCCCGTGGGCGATGCACTGCTTGCCAGGCCCGGCACCAGCACCAGCACACCGATCAACAGCAGGGAAACATGCAAACGGCTCATTGCGTCGTCCTGGGCAGGGTGTTCGTGTCGCTGCGACAAGGGAGGGTTGCGGGGTGCGTTCCAGCTGGCACCGATATCGGGCACCGTACGTCAACGCGCACTACGTTGCACGCTTGCTTGCCGGCATGCGCCCGGCTCACCTACCCTGCATGCGAAATCGATCCAAGGAGCTCGCCACGGATGAGCCGCACCTCCCCTCTTTCATGCGCCCGACGATGGGCAGGACGTGCACGTGCACGCACGCAGTTGCCGCTGGGCGCAGCCCTGCTTGCACTGCTGGCCGCCGCGCCCGCCATGGCCGAGGACATACCGCCACAGTTCATGACGCAGTACGAGGCCGTGCGTGACTACCTGGACCTGGTCCAGGCGGCAGAGGCTGCCAACGCACCGACGCAGATGGACAGTGCACGTGCCATGCAGTTGCTGGCGGCCATCACCAACGCCCATGAGATCCTAGCGCCGGACTACGCGCCCGCTGATCTTGGCCTGCTGGTCAACGCGTGCCAATACGGTAAAACCGTCTCCACCCAGCTGATGCAGTTTGGGATGGCGGCGATGCCCGCCGCCGTGCTCGTTCACCCCGGCGGGAAAGCCAGCCTTGACCGCCGTAACGCAGAACGGTTCCAGCCTCAGTTGGGCCTGCTGCTGCCGTACCTGCTGCGGTGCGGTGCGCGGATTCAACCGCTGTTGGACCACTGGCTCAGTGTTGCCACGCCCGAGCAACGGGCCGAATTGGGACCCGGCGGTACCGACACGCTGCGCCGTAACGCACAACGCCAGTACCTGGAGATCCTGGAGGCAATGCGCGCGCAGCCTGCGGGGAGCGCGCTGAAGCGGTCCTTGGTGCGCGCGTTGGCAGAGACCGCTGCGCACTACGCGCGCATGTTGCAGCCAGCGCAGCGCCCAGCGGTGAGCGACACCTTGAGTGACGCGCGGGAGCAGATGGATGCAGCTGACGCTGCACTGCTGCAACAGGCGATTGTGGCGTTCAGCGACGACGGGTGCGGGACGCTGTGCGCCTCCTGACCCAGTGGCGGCGCGCACGCCGCGCGATTACCCTCCCGTCCAGTGAAGCACGATGATGTCAGCGGAGTTCAGTGTCACGTTCGATGACGCCGCTTGGTACGCAACGCATCGCGACGCGCTGACCTGCACCCTTGCCCAACTTGTGACGTTCTCCGAGCGTGTCGGGCAGCGGGAATTCCGGCTGATCGGGCGCGAGCCGAGGAACACGGGCGACTGGTGTTACGACGCGCGGGTGTTCCTTGACGAGGAGCGCATCCTGCTGGAAATCAGCGCACACCCGGCGAGTATCGAGCGTGACCTTGCCTTGCTGCTGGAATGGATCCGGCGCCACACCCGCATTGCCGTCATCGATGAGGACGGTGTGCCATCGACGTCCCCCCGGCTTGAGTAGTGGGCGGGTTTAGAGTCCGGTGCTGATGTTATCTTTCTTCGTCGCCAACTGCGCGGCGTACTGGGCGGGCGTTAGTCCGCCAAGCGCTCTTTTGGGCCTTT